>SDBU01001125.1_pt1 | contig 39139 bp, 37 predicted proteins | sample 2277071 | NCBI WGS metagenome assembly SDBU01 (sample SAMN10397929, study PRJNA504765) | marine sediment metagenome | isolation source: marine sediment core GS08_GC12, 126 cmbsf | place: Arctic Ocean: Gakkel Ridge, Loki's castle | collected 2008 | reverse complement strand
TTAAGCTTTTCCCCAGCGGCGAAGAGCTTCCAGGCATTTCTCTATGCTGACAAGCGGAGGATATGCGTCGCTCTCGTACTCAACAATGTACCACTGGGTGCCGCCGATTGTCTCGCAAGCCTCAAAGATTTTTTGCCACGGCAGCTCATCATCGCCAATTATGGCGTTTGGTTTGGATTTTGAGAAAGCCTTGAGGTGGACGGTTGTGGCCCGGCCGGGGTAAAGCTTCAAGAACTCCACAGGATCGCCGCCGCCGCCCATGGCATTTCCGGTATCCAACTGCATGATAACTTCTTTTTTCGTATTACCGAAGAACGTGTCCCAGGGCAGCTCACCATCCAAAGGCTTAAATTCAATGCTATGATTATGGTAACCAACCTGCATCCCGTGTGGTTTTACCTTGTCAGAAAGCTCATTGAACAGCTTCGCTGTTTCCTGCCAAGCCTTGCGTGAGCTACGATACTTTTCCGGCAGCCCGGGTACGATGAGAAATTTATTGCCGAGGGTTTTATTGAATTCGATTGTCTTTGGCAGCTCTTCACCCAGCAGGGTATCGATTTGAGTGTGCGTGCCGCAGCATACCAGACCTGTATCATCCAGAAGCTTTCGAAGTGTTTTTGCGTCCCGGCCGTAATAACCTGCGAATTCCACCCCTTCGTAACCCATCTTCGCTACTGCCTGGAGGGTGCCCGGCAGGTCTTTCCCACATTCCCCGCGAACGGAGTAGAGCTGTACACCGACTGGGATTCGCTTTTTGCTTTGTTCCTTCTTAGACTTGCAACCGGCACAGGCTGTAAGGAAACCTGTAACGCCGAGTTTTAAGAATTCACGTTTTGTAATCATTTGTTTTTTCATAATGCTATCCTTTTTAGGCACTGACATCGATTTGTTAGTCCTTGAAAAATAAGGTTCCTGCATTTACCCAATTGGTTAACGCATCCACTTGTCTATGCGTCACTGTACTCAAACTGAGCAGTAGCAAACAAACTATAGACAATCTAATTATATACTCTGCTGGCTTCCAGTCCAGGAAAAACGGAGCTAAGTATTGTCTTCTGGGCCAAAATACATAGAAACAACGATATGAACGCCGGCCGAAATTGAGCCGCTTTGTGATGAAGACAACAACGGTGATTCCGGGAGTATAAATCTTCCATAAAGCTGGTCTTGTTAACTTTCATGCAGGATTGGTCAACTCAACAGAGAAAAAGAGGAAGTTCAATTAGGGTATGGCATTCACAGGGAGGATTTGGTATTCTAATCATAATGACAGGATTGGCGGTGAAGCTAAGTTTATAAAAAAGGAGATACCGGATGAAAAGGTCAAAGCAGTTGGCAATTACAGGCAAGCGAGTATTGAAACAGCTTGTAGTGGTGAGCGTTTTCCTGTTGGCGTCGGTGGCACAGGGGCGGCAGTGGTCGAGGTTCCGCGGTCCCAATGGACAGGGCATTAGTTACGCTAAAACAATTCCCATCAAATGGACGGAAAAGGATTACAACTGGAAAGTAAAGCTGCCGGGAGTCGGCCATTCCTCGCCTGTTATCTTCTCAGACAAGGTCTTTTTGACATGCGGGGACCAAAAGACCGGTCGTGGAATGCTTTTGGCTCTTAGCGTTTCGGATGGCAAGGTCTTGTGGCAAAAGGAATATGAGCTAACCAAGTATCGTATGAACAGCAGCAATAGTTACGCCACCGCCACACCTGCTGTAGATGGCGAGCATGTCTATGTGCTCTGGGCAACTACTAACGAGACGGTCCTGGTGGCACTGGACCACGATGGTGAGGAAATCTGGAAGAGTACGTTCGAAGGTGTGCGTTGTCAGCACGGGCCGGGCATCTCGCCAATCGTTGTGAATGATATTGTTGTCTTTACCCACGAGCATGAGAAAAGCAATAAAGAAGCTCGAAGTGCCTGGATAGCGGTCGACTGTAAGAGCGGCAAAACACGCTGGGAACTTGAGCGACAAACCAGTCCCAAAACGTCCTATTCAACGCCCTGTGTATACTCATCCGGGACTGATAAGCCGCTGTTGGTTTTCACGAGCCTTGCCCACGGCATGACCGGCGTTGACCCGCGCACCGGGGCGGTCGTATGGGAGGCGAAGTCGGCATTCATCAGTCGCGTGGTCAGCTCGCCCGTCATCGCGGGAGAACTGTTAGTCGGCACTTGCGGAGACGGTTCCAGCGGCAAACGCCTGATTGCGATACGACCTGGCAAAAACAGCAAATCTACCGAACCCACAGAGGCATACAAGATTGACAATAGTTCGGCGCCGTATGTAACCACCTCATTGGCCAAAGATGGCCTGTTGTTTACATTTCATGATAGGGGAGAAGTTTCGTGCCTGCGCAGCGCCACGGGCGAGCAACTCTGGCGTGAAAAGCCCGCCGGCACATTTTACGGCTCACCAGTGTGGGTGAGCGGCAAACTGTATTGTATCACGAGGAAGGGTGAGGTTGTTGTAATCAAGGCAGGTCCCACATACGAGCTGCTCGCGGTCAATCCGTTGGGTGAAAAAAGCTACGCTACTCCAGCCGTGGCCGGCGGGAGGATGTACCTGAGGACCTATTCACATCTGATTTCCATCGGGGACAATAAAGAGTAAGGAAGCGGAATCTTCGTGTTTTCACCAGCAGCAAACCTAAGCCAAACAATAATATCGTGGCCGGCTCTGGAATTATCTGAATAGGCACCGATACAGATTCTGGAATAATACCATCTGAGGTAGAGCCCCACACCTGACCCGATACATCATAAATTCCGGGACTTACCAAAAAATCATCCGTAGGAGTCGTAGTTCCGTTATCATTCATCATATCCCAATCTTTAAGAAATTCCTTAAACTCTCCTGGCTGAAGTGTGAAAATGCTGCCTGCCGGCGAGATAAGTTTTGGCCACCACCAAATTCTTGTTTCACCATCCCATACTTCAAAAGAACATTGCTGTTGATATGCAAATACAAACGTCAAAGGCTCATTTCTCAAATTAGTCACCCGGTGCAACATCTCAACGCTCTCGCCCAGGTCGTAAACAGATTTATTCGTCTGCATGTAATACTCAATGTTGTCGACGACTATAGAAGAGTTTGAATCAACGAGAACCGCTTTCGCACTTACTGTCATGAATAATATAGATATGCAGACACAAATTAGTTTCTTCAGGCTTTTCTTTGTTTCCCCATTCATATCTCTCACCTCATTTCCGACCAATGCGGTCGTTAAATGTTCGCAATAGAAGCATGGTGTCTCCGCGTGTTGAAAAAAGTCCAAAGCCTCACAGATAATCTTACTTCATTTTATTGATTCTTAGCAGTTCTGTCAATGCCCAAATGCAAAAATTATGCAAATTCTGCCCATCATTGATTTTTGCCTTCAAAGCGGCATTTTGCGGGCGGCCAAGGGTGTGTTTTTTTCACGGGTTTTGATAGGTGTGCGTAGCTGTTTGGCATGGACAAAGCAGGCGCAAAAAAAGCCACTGACGCGGTCTCATCTGTAACTGCTCCTCACAAAAGCACTTCCAAAACTGCTCAAAACTGGGCGATACGGGACTTGAACCTGTGACCTCCTGCTGACTTTGCAGGAAGTCACTGGTTGATATCGTTTTATTCCGAATAATGCAAAGAATTGCTGAAAAACTTGAATTTATGACGGGGCGGGTGGTCAACAGCCCAGAAATATAGATATGAGCATTCTCTTTGGGCTCGTGTCTGCCAAGACAGGCGATGAATGGCTTGACAAATTTTTCCAGACGTTTCAGCATACCATTGAAAACCTGTGGTTTGATGTCAGCTTCTTTAAGGATTTTCCATTTTTGTATCTCAAATCTTCGCTCCATCGCTCTACCTTTCCATGGGGACTATTCCCCTGGAAAGTTAATCGTATAAACGACTTAGAAATCTTTAATAATGTTAGACAGTAAAAATAGTACAAAGTGATTCTTGTATCGCTTTTGACTACCAAGCCTTTGCTCTATTGCTACCAAACGCTTGTCTAAATCCTCAATTTCTTTGTGCCGGATTATAAAGTCGATGTCTGCATCGCCTTCGCGGATGAGTGTGAAACGCCGCCCCATTCTATGCGGCCAGGCATCTGGATATCGTGGTGTTCCAGGCCGCGTTACTCCTGGATTTTTTTGTTTCGGTATTGAATATAGATGTCCCGCATCGCCACGTAGGGATCCAGCGACTCAGACTTGAAGGCTTCATATTCTCCGATGTGAAATGAGCTCTCGTTAGTAAAATTCACAGCGGATATACCGATCGCCGTCTCTGTATGTTCCACGTAGAAAATCGGATTAAGAAACATATCGCCAAGCCTCCCCACAGAATCACGTGCAGTGGACGGACCCAAGAGCGGCCAGACAATATAGAACCCGTTGTCGAAACCGGCTACAGCCAGCGTTTGGCCCAGGTCTTCCTCTGCCGGTTTCAGGCCGTGTTTATCTCGTGCAGGGTCCCCGAATCCCAGAACGCCTGCCGTCGTGTTGATCACGAACCGGTTAAACTCCGTACCCGCCGAATCGCCTTTTCCCTGGAGCAGGCAATTCACAAAACGGGGCGGCGTCGTCAGATTCTGAAAGAAATTGCTGATGCCAATCCGGACCGGCTCCGGTGCCAAATCTGTGTAGACTTGAGCAACGGGCTTTACCACCCAGAAGTAAAGGCCGTCATTTACATGGAACATCAATCGGTTCCATGGCTCAAGTGGATCGGCTATCTCCACCATCTGCTCGGTAAGCTCATCTTCCAGAAAGTCAAATTCGTCATCGACATCTGCTTCGGCTTGGGCGTTTTGAGCCTGCGCCGCATCCTTAGCGGCAGTGATAACACGCCATCGATCTGCTGAACGACCTACAGCGTTTTTGGAAGATGGGCTTTTCTCGGAAACCGCGCAGCCCCCGGTCATGACAACCAGGACAGCGAAAGTCCAGGCATGCTTTTTCATATTATCCTTCATAGGGGCTATTTTCGTTCCTCTTAATACCCATGGGGTCACATTCATTTCAAACGTTCAATCCTCTTTCCCAAAAGGTTTCACAAGAATCAGCAGTTGCGGTAAAAGGGTAAGGTCGGCAAGTAACGCGATTAACATAGCTAATCCGATCAGCAGGCCGAAATAAACACTTGGTTTAAAATTGGAACTGGCCAAAATGGAAAAACCAATGATAATGGTTATCGACGTATAGTACATGGCCTGGCCAATGCTCCTATGGCATCGGTGCATCGTTGGCAGGTATTTCCGGTCTTTCTGAAATTCATGTTTGAATCTGTGGATATAGTGTATCGAATCATCAACCGCAATCCCCACGCCAATGGCCGCAATAGTCATCGTCATCATATCCAGCGGAATGTTCAGCCAGCCCATCAAGCCGAGCACGGCTGCCACCGGAAGCACGTTAAGAACCATCGCTATCAGGGCTATTTTCAATGACCTGAACAGCACCAGAAACATCCCCGTCAGTACAAGCATAGTGATGCCTAATGTTAATATCTGAGAACCGAACAGGCTTTGCAACAGGTTGTTGTAAAGGATCATCAGGCCGGCAAGATGAATATGCTCCTCGCCAAGCCCTAATATGCCGGGCAGGTCCGCCTTTATTTTCTTCAAAAGTTCGTTGCGCCTCAAGGTCTTGTCTGAGTCCCGCACGCGCACCCAAAAGCGGACCTGATTATGCTCCACTGAAACGTAAGGCTGGATCAACATGTTTTTGAATCCTTCCGGGCTTTCGCTGGTGAGCAGAGCCAGTTCCAGACTGTCCAGAGATTTGCCTCCGTTCAATTTCTCTGCGATTTCCAGCATCGTGGCCAATGACAATACCTTGCCCGTCTGCGGAAGGCTGTCGAGATAGTTATGCACGGTCTTGACGCGTCTCATCTTTTCAGCGGTAAACCAGTACTTCTCGTCCGATGAAGCCTCGTCAAATTCATCGAAGTCATCGAAGTCGGAATCACTTTCCGTCGCGGCAGGCTCGGTAGAGGCGGGAATTGTATCAGGTTCCTCAAACTCTATAATGACATCCAGCGGAGTCGTGCCGCCCAGACACTCATCGATAACTTTCATTCCCTGGTGTATCTCTGATGACTCCTTGAAGAAATCGATAAAGCTGTTTTCAACATCTAATCTGGAGATGCCAATGAGGCTGGAAATCAAGATGAATGCCCCGATAACCAGGATGAGAACGCCCCGGGCTTCTGTGAATCTTGCCAAGATGGAAGTCAGGGAAAAACGCCACTCTCGTCTGACACCAGGCTTGTCTTTGGGCATCAGTATCAAACACGCGGGGAAAAGCAGGAAGGTCACGATCAACGACACTATCAGGCCGGCAATCATCATCCAGCCGAACGTGATGACGGGTAAAATATCACAAAGTACCAGAGAACCAAAACCGGTAATAGTAGTCAGTACGGCATACACACACGGCTTCAGCTTCAGCAGAACAGTATCGAGAATTAGCTGGTGATTCGGTGCTTCAGGATTCTGGGCCAAAAGTTCACGATACCGTACTATCAGGTGAATCACAATGGCCATTGTCATTATTAGCTGCAAAGAAATAAAATTGGAAGAGATTATCGTCACCTCCCAGCCAAACCATCCCAACAGACCGACCATACACATCATCGAGACAAGGCAGAACAGTATCGGAAGACACACCCACCGCATTCTTCGAAAAATAATGCCCAGCGCAATAATCAAAAACAGCAGAACTCCAATACCAAAGATTTTCAAGTCATTTTTAATGAAGCTGATCATGTCGTCCGCCATCATACTGACACCACCGAGGAACAGGTCGGTATCCGCGCGGTAGTTGTTCATGATAGCCCGTATCATCAGGATATCCATATGTCGCTGCTGCCTCATTTTGTCCCTGTGTTGTCGGAATTGTTCCGTGACGCGGCTCAGTTCGGCATGCTCTGGAAGCGACAGTGACCCGGATGTTTTCTTCTGACGCAGCTCATTGCGACGCTCCAGCAAATCGTAATAGACTTCGTCTTCTGCAAAATTGATTAAAAGGGCTGTGGTTTTTAAATCGGAGCTGACCAGCAGATTTTTATAAAGGGGGCTTTCTCGAAGCTCGGTCCTGGCCAGTTCTATGTCGACCGTTGGCGTTTCGAGGGTGGGTAAATTGCCCGAAAGCTCCTTGAGCGAGACGGGCGGGCTTTCCAGCAAAGGGACATCCAGTATGGAAAGCACCGATGAGACATTGTCCAGGGACTTCAAGTCGTCTCGGAGCCGGCCTATACTGCCCAGCGTTTTCTTCGACAACAGGTCGTCTCTGGGAGTATACGTCAAGACCAGAAAGTTCTGTTCTCCGTAGCGGGAGCGGATCAAACGCGAATACTGCAGGTCTTTATCATTTTCTAAAACCAGCGTCTCCGCTGAGGCGTCCAGCCTGAAGTGTCGGGCCTGAAACATGAGAAAGCCGACAACTATCAGCCCGCACAGTATCACTGTCTTGGGATGCCCCAGAACCACTCGGTCGAAAAAAAAGGATGACCATGATGGGTGTTTCGTCATAAATCCGTTCCTACTCTGCAAACTTAACCTCAATCATCCGGTGGTTTCTCCAGTTTAGAAAGAAGGTCTTTGACCGTGCCGCGCCGAAGAATATCATCGAATTGTGACCGGTATGTCAGAAGAATGCTAACCCCTTGTATTTCCACATCGTAGATCTTCCAGAACTTGTCCGCCTTGCGAAGCTTGTATAATATGGCTATCTCGCTGTCCTTGGTTATCAGTTGCATCGGAACGTGGATAATTGTCTTCTTTTTTTGCAGTACGGGTTTGTATAAGGCTTTTTCATTCATGTAGAACTTCATCTTCTCCAGATACGAGCTTCTAAGCCGCGAGGTAAAAAGCCGGGTGAATTTCTCACGTTGGGGTGGGCGAAACTTGGGCCAGTTTGTTCGCCCTAATGTAAGTTTGGCCATAAGTGGAAAGTCAAAAAGCGGACTTACGATTTTGTAGATTTGCTCAACTTTCACTTTCTCATCGATATCTTTCTTCTTTTGGATGATGATAACGGCGTCCCATCTGCTCTGCAAAAGGTCTCGCAGCTCATTCGGATCCTTAACAATAGGATATGACTTGGTCCGAAGCAGCTCATTCGGGTCGCTCGGATACTTGTTTGCTGCATAGACTCCTTGACCGGCAATGAGGAAAATTAAAAGTGCGTACGTAAGAGGTCTCATGGTCTACTCCTTATATCGTTTGTTTTTCTGCGCCAACACAGATTTTGCATTGTCAACTTGGATATACAGTGTTGCAAGCCAAAATGTCTGCTCCCAAAGAGATCAATTCCTGCCTTAACTGCAGCTCAATAACATCACATTTTCCTTTCCTGTCTTGATTATAATATCGACTAATCGGCTTAAAAGCTATTAAATTTGCGACTTTTATTGCTTCGACCAACGTGTCGAGGTAGGAATAAACACGTGAGTCATCGTATCCGGAGAGGCCAACCAACGCAACCGGCCCTTGAGTATTCAAATACGGACCAAATACGGATACAACTGAATCTTACAAGCTTTTTGGATTGTAGGAACCCCTTTTTTCGAGCCTGCTGTCAAGTTTATGAATATTGACAGCAGCGTTTTTTTGAATTAAGCTGTGGGCATATGAGAATGGTCCAAAATGAAACGTGTGAATACTCAGGTACGCAACAGTTATTATATTAAAAGATTATCTTACATAATCAATCGTTATCTATCACTATCACTATAGGCAAAGGCCCGGCTTCAGTTTCAATGACGGGCTGATAGTGGAAGGTTAAGTTTTGGGATATGCTATATAAGGAGAGCAAAATGGTATTTTGCAACCCACAGGGACGGAGTCTGCCGTATCGGGATGTGCTTGTGAAAAGGTGCGGACATTTGTACTGGGTCAAAATTGGTATATTTTGTTGTATCCTTGGGACGTTTTGTGCTGCTACCAGTGCGAAAACAGAAAAGTCACTTCCTGATCTAAAGGAGCTTTTAGGGCACCTGGAAAAACAACATGGCAATATTAAAACTCTTGCTGTTCGGTTCCGGCAGGAGAAGCATTTTTCTTTTATGAATAAACCCGTTGTCTCTAAAGGATTTATGCTCTTTTCATTGCCTAAAAAGATTAGGTATGATATGACCAGACCCTTTCATACAACACTGCTTGATGATGGGAAAAGAATTGAGCGTTATGAATTAGTAGATGATAAGTGGCGTCCGGTTCAACTTACTGGAGGCAGCAGCATCAAGCTCGTCATGGAGCAAATCGGGCAGTGGATACAGGGAAAATTCTCTAAGCAAAAGAATCTATTTACAATGTCTTTGAGCTTTGAAGATCCAAACACATATGTTTTTCTTAACCTTGAGCCCCGTCATAAGCAATTCCGGCGATATATTGAGAAGATACGAATCAGCATATCCACCCCCCCTAAATATAGTATATCTAAAATAGATATTTACGAACCGGAAGGTGACCATTTCACTCTGGATTTCATCCAGGAAATTGTAAATCGTGATTTACCCAAAGGTTGTTTCAGGAATCCCCAGACAGCAGCCTTATGCGAAGAACTTTTTTTAAAGGTAAAACAAGAAGATAAGGCTCAAGAGGATAGTAGCCGGAAATGTCGCTCCGACGGTTAATGTGCACTCAACCAATACGATTTTCTATACTCACTTTAGGTGTGATGGTGTCGGTTTGTGGATGCAGGTCGCTGCCGGATATTCAACTGGGGGAGTGTGAAAAACTGAGTTATGATGAGTTTGCTGAAAATTTTCAGTTTGATATTCCTGAACTGTTATGGTATCGGTATACGTTACACTGGAAAGGCAAGAAATTGATTTGCAGTGGGATAACTCAAAAGACCGACAACGACGGGGTGAATGTGGCCGGGCTTAGTGATTCGGGCCTTACTGTATTTTCGGCAAGATGGCGAGACGGTCGTTTTGAGATACTTAGAAACAATGTAAAAATGCCTGATGCATTTCTTGAAAGAAGTATTTTAAGTGATTTGTTATTGTTGTATCGTCGGTTGCCCGCTGAAGGGGATTGTATTCGTCAAAACATTATAGACGGGTCCTTATGGTTGAAAACAGAAAATGATTGGTCAGGAAGGAAAGGCTGTTTTGTGTTAATTGATGGTCAGCCCGCATGGAGCGGATTAAGAAAAAGTAAAATCCATTTCAAGGCAGTAGTTTCAACAAGGAATGGTAACATTCCGGCGGGTATCACAATAGAGAATTACAAAGAAGGGTACAGTGCCAAAATCAGGTATTCCAATGAGAGTTATGAGGAATAAGAAAGCATTTTTTGGAAAGGGCAGGAGAATGAAGAAGATTTGCTCTGTTATCGCCACAGGTATCATTGCTATCTCGATTTGCGGTTGTGGCCAGCCAATTATGAATCTGGAAGATTACAAAGTGCCATCGCTGGATGACGGTTCGCCACAGTCCATAGAAACCGTCAAGAAAGCTATCCTTACAGCATGTAAAGACAAAGGATGGTCTCCGAGTGTTGTAGGTGACGGTCTGATTGAAGCTGAGATTATGGTGCGAACACGTCATCGAGCTTTAATTGAAATACCGTTTTCGGGCTCGCATTACAGCATTATCTACAAGGACAGCCACGGTTTGGGCTACGAGAAACGCGGCAAGATTCATAGAAATTACAACAGGTGGGTAGCGATGCTGTCGGCGGCTATTCAACGGGAACTCGGCGTAAGATCGCAAAAGTTCTAGGTGAGTTAAAGGTATGCAGTACCGAGTGTGGTATTCTTGCCATGACTGGCTGGAGGCCCGCCTTTATGGCGGGCGTTTATTTTATTTTGGATTATGGATTTGGTTTAATGGAAAGAAGCGAAGGGAAGAAGACGGCGTTGGTGACTGGTGCGAGTAAGGGTATCGGTGCTGCTATAGCGATTGATCTTGCGGGCAACGGTTTTGATGTGTGGGTCAATTATCGCAGTGATCACGACAGTGCGAAGAAGGTTTCAGAGCAGATAGAGGACTTGGGGCGGAAATGCACATTGTTGCCGTTCGATGTCACCGATAATGATGCAGTACAACAGGTATTGGGTAAAGCATTAGAAGAAGATACTCCCTTTGCTGTTGTTAATAATGCCGGTTTTGCCCGAGACAATATGCTTTTCTGGATGGAACCTAAAGAGTGGCGTGATGTACTGTCAGTTCATTTAGATGGTTTTTTCAATGTGACACGCCTGGTGATAGCAAATATGATCCGAAAACGGAAAGGTAGAATCATTAATATTGTATCAACCTCCGGCGAAACCGGGATGCCGGGGCAGACAAATTATTCGGCGGCCAAGGCCGGTTTGATAGGGGCAACCAAGTCATTGGCCAGAGAAGTCGCCGGACGCAATATCCTGGTGAACGCGGTGTCGCCTGGGTTTATAGAAACGGAAATGGTAAAGGAGCTGCCCTTGGATAAGATCCTTCCCACGATACCATTAGGTCGCATGGGGACAGTTCAGGAAGTTGCTTCGGTGGTTACATTTTTGTGCTCAGATGTGTCCGGTTATATCACTGGTCAGGTAATTGGTGTGAATGGTGGTGTGTATATGTAGCCTGGATTAGTTAGAATGAATGGGGGAATGTTATTAGGATTGTGAAATAATAAGATATATGTCTCGAGTAGCTATTACAGGAATTGGAGCAATCTCTTGTTTGGGTTGTGATAGAGAGAGGATTGCAGAGTCTTTATATCAGGGTCGTTCCGGGATTGTCTGCGATCCAAAAAGAAAGGAACTGGGATTTCGGAGTTCTTTAACCGGTGTGATAAAGGGCTTTGACCCAAGTCTCTATGCTACTCGTAAACAGCGTAAGGCTATGACTTTGTTTACTATTCAAAGTTATGCTGCGGCACTACAAGCTATTGAACATGCCGGTCTGGAACCAAAAGAACTGCAGAATGAAAAAAGTGGTCTCATATTCGGTTGTGATTCAAGTTGCCTTGCGGCCTATGAACAGTCGGTAATGACAAAAGAAAGTAAAAGCACCGAGAAATTGGGCAGTAGCTATGTTTTTCGTTTTATGACCTCTAATGTTACGATGAATCTTAACGTTTTGCTTAAGACAAAAGGTGCTTGCTGGACAATCAGTTCAGCTTGCAGTAGTAGCGGTCATGCGGTAGGTCAAGCTGCCGACTTGATTCGTTTCGGGAAGCAGGATCGTATAATTTGTGGAGGTGCTCAGGAAATCAACTGGCAATCCATGTGTAGTTTTGATTCGCTGGGCGCATTTTCCGTACGTGAGGATAAAGCTACGGAGGCTTCGCGGCCTTTTTCACATGATCGTGACGGTCTTGTGCCAGGAGGTGGGGCCGCAGCAATAATTCTGGAGAATTACGATATTGCCCAACAGCGAGGCGCAAAGATTCTGGGTGAAATATGTGGTTATGGTTTTTCTTCCGATGGATATAATATTTCCGTTCCAGATATGGATGGTATACGACGGGCGATGACGATGGCTCTGGAGTCTGCGAATATTGATGCTGGCAAAGTTGATTATGTTTGTGCACATGCCACCTCTACCCCAATTGGTGATGGAGTGGAGGCCATGGCGATAGATTCGCTGTTTGGAGAGCAGAAGCCGTCCGTTTCCTCTTTGAAAAGTATATGCGGCCATGAATTATGGATGGCAGGAGCGGCCCAGGTTGTCTATACCACAATCATGGCTAATAAAGGTTTTACTGCACCAAATATAAACTTTACCGGTCCAGATGAATATAGTCGTAAATTGAACATCATTACAGAGACGATTAATGTGCCGCCTCGAATGGCATTATGTAATTCCGCTGGATTTGGAGGGACGAACTCCAGCTTGATAGTCCGTTATGAAGTATGATGATATTGTGATTGGTGCCGGGGTTTCTGGTCTTACGACAGCTATACTTTTGGCTCAGAATGGCAGGAAAGTTGCCATAATAGAGAAATCCGGCAAGATCGCACCTACCATAAGAGGATTTGTCAGAAACGATATTTATTTTGATACAGGATTTCATTATGCTACACTGCTTGGGCGAGAGGAGCCCTTTACCATGCTTTGCGAGAGGCTGGGGATAATGTCCCAAATAGAGGTTAGGGAATATGGAAAAGGGACAGGTGATTATTTATATTCTTTAAGTCCTGAGTTTAAGTTTCAATTCAAGAGCAAATTACATAATCTTGCACAGCAGCTTACTGAAATATTTCCGGAAGACAGAGAGGCAATACTCCGGTTTCTGCAAAATATCAAGAGTTTTCTGGATTCCCTCAACAATGCCTTCTTTCAGATAGTAATGAATCCACCGGCTATTTTTGAAGACGCCAATCAATCCCTGGCACAATATTTACAGGAAAATTTCAAATCATCGCTATTGCAAACTCTTTTATGTTTATATGCTATACTTTACGGCTCCTTGCCTGAAGAAACGCCTTTAGGCTATCATGCGATGGTATCCGGGGCGTATTATGATAAGAGTTGGCAAATACTCAATGGGGGCCGTGCGATAACGCAGGCATTTGAAAAACAACTGCAAAAGTATGATGTTAGTGTATATACAAATTGTTCAGTCGATCAAATACACATAAATGACAGTAAAGCGGTCAAAGCAGTTGCCTTGAAAAATGGTGACTCGATTGAATGCGATAATTGCATTTTTACAGCTCATCTGCGAATGCTTGCAAGTATGTTACCGGAAGGTACCTTGCGTCCGGTCTATCAAAGTCGTTTACAGAAACTGAAAGATACGAGTTCAGCGGTCGTTCTATATTGTGAAAGTGAAAAGGCTAATCTGGAAGCTGATTTTCATAACATAATTCTGGTGCACAGGCCTTTTCCTGATATGTTTATGCTGGGTGAAGAGCTTTCTGATCGTCCAATGTATATAAGCCGTTCGATTTCAGATAAATATATTGGAGGAGTTTCGATAATTTGTCCCTGGTCGTACAATGATGTTCAGCAGTGGGGAATGTCAACGACGGGCAGGCGGGACCAAAGTTATTATGCCTGGAAAAAACGAGTTGCCGATGCAATCATTAATGTTGTAAAGAAACACTGTGAAGATAAACTGGGTAACTTGAAAATCGTTGATATGGCAACACCTTTGACGTTTCGAGATTATATGAATGCTCCTAATGGTTGTTTGTATGGAGTGCAGCATCGTACAGCAGATATGCCTTTTATGCCTCGAACCAGAGTTAAGGGTTTGTATTTGTCGGGACAGGCAATAATATCTGCAGGTGTAATGGGAGCCATGGTGGCGGGTTTTGTCAGTGCTGCTGCTATAACAGCGGAAGACTATAGCCGGACGATGTCATAATGAATACAAGACGTGTCGTAATAACAGGAACAGGTGCTGTTTCCCCTTTCGGCTTGGGAGTGAAACGTCTTTGGGACAATCTTTCTTCTGGAAATTCAGCCGTTAAAGTGATACCTTATTTTAAGGAATTAGGCGGCTTACGTAGCAGCGTAGCTGCAGTAGTGCCTGAAATTGATGTCAGTGTTATAAACCGCAAGAAGAGGCGATTTATGTCACCTATGTCGACATATTCATGCATTGCGGCTTTGGAAGCCATCGAGATGGCGGGCTTGAACGGAGACCAGATAACGAGCAGAGAAACAGGACTATGTCTGGCTTCTACTATGGGCAGTTCCGCTGAAAGTGAGGCTTTTTTTCAGGAATTGAGCCGAAGTGGATCGATTGAAAATATTAAATCAACTATGTTCTTTAAGACGATGAATCATTCCTGTGCTTCCAATACGGCTCAGGCCCTTGGTATTACGGGCAGAATCGTTTCTCCTTCTGCTGCTTGTGCTACCGGTACGTTGGCGATAGGACTTGCTTATGAAACGATCGTGGCCGGGAACCAGAATATAATGGTCTGTGGTGGAACAGATGAGCTTCATGTACTGGCAACGGCCGTATTTGATATCATGAGTGCTGCTTCCTGCAATTACAATGATGATCCGCAAAAGACCCCACGTCCTTTTGATATTGACCGTGACGGGGTAGTATGTGCAGAGGGCGCAGGCATTCTGATATTGGAAGAGTTGGAATATGCACGAAATCGGGGAGTGGACATTCTGGCTGAAATTATTGGTTTTGAGACTTTTTCTTCTCCCGGAGATATCGCGAATTCGGACAGCCAGACAATGTCGGATTGTATGGAGTGCACGCTTGGACAGGCCGGATTAAGTGCCGAAGATGTAAGTTACGTAAACGCTCATGCAACGGCTACTATTCAGGGTGACATCGCTGAAGCACAGGCAATAGGTGCTGTCCTGGGCGAGAAAGTACCTGTTAGCAGTCTGAAAGGCCACATGGGTCATACTATGGCGGCCAGCGGAGCCCTGGAGCTTATTGCCTCACTGCAGATGATGCATAACGGTGTTCTGATTCCTACACGCAATCTGGTAACGCCGGACCCCAAGTGTGATGTGATTAATCTTATCCTTATTCCTCAGAATATTACGGGCAGTGTTATTCTTAAAAATAGTTTTGCTTTAGGTGGTATCAGCGCAACAATTCTTATCAGGAGAAATATTCATGACTGACGCTGAAGCTATTGGGATTATTAATGATAGTATGGTGAAAGAGTTTGAGTTAGGTCCTGAGATGATGACTCCAGAAGCCCATCTGGTCAAAGATCTGGAAATGGATAGTCTGGACTTTGTAGATCTGGTCGTGATTTTGCAAGAGGCTTTCGGAATACAATTGCGCAACGATTCCAGTGTTAGAGAAATTAACACCCTTGGCGATCTACATGACCTTGTTCTGCAAAAGAAGAGGCAATTGGAAGCGGAGAGAAAGTAACTGGATCTACGCTTTTATAACAGCAGTCTGTAACGGATGAAGTACAGGGCCGTCACTCAGAACGAAGGCGAAGAATCTGTTTTAACAGACCTATCAACTACGTCGAGGCGACGGCTTTTCTCATTACCAGTATCCGGCAGTTTTACTGTTACAGGCCACAATGTGTTGAGTTTATTTTGACAAGTTTGCTTTGATGAACATATTTAATAAAGTTATTGTTCTTTTAATGAATGTTTGGGTATATCCCTTACTCATTGTATGGACCTTAATTGGCTCGTTAATAGCGTTCCCGGCTTTGCTTGCCTGGCGATTGGTAACAGGATGGCCGAATGCAAAAATCATGCACCTGTTTGTCTGGATCTATGGGCGGGGCTGCATGTTGATATTACGGCCGTTTCTTCGATTGAAATGCAAAGATCTGCGACAGGAATTTCTTCTCCGTCCCGGGATAGTTGTCGTAAATCACAATTCTTTTCTTGATACTTATTTACTTTGTATGTTGCCGGCTTTTGATGGTCATATCTGCTTAAGATCCTGGCCTTTTAAAATGTTCTGGTATTCCACTTTTATGCGCATGGCAGAATATTTAGATCTGGAAAAATTATCCTGGGAGCAGATTCTGGCCAGTGCTGAAGGAGTTACACGTAAAGGGCGGTTTCTGATTATATTTCCCGAGGGGCATCGCTCACGAACCGGTAAACCGGGAAGGTTTCATTCGGGGGCATTTAAATTAGCGATACAATTGAAAGTTCCTATTCTGCCGCTGTGTATATGGGGCACGCAGACTTTGTTGCCGCCGAATCGATGGTGGGTAAAGCCGGCCAGGATAGAAATGCAACTTTTGGAACCGGTGTTCCCTGACAAATATTGTGGCGAGAGAGCGCATCTCGAAATGTGCAGGCAGGTACGGGCACAAATGACCGAAACCATTGAACGAATGGAAAATATAAAGACAGATGCAGATTAATAATGCTATAGAATTCGAATCAATCGAAAGAATCGAAGAGTTTAATAATCGATTGCTTAGAGAACATGTGCAATATTGTTATGAGAAGTCTCCTTATTATAGTCGAAAGTTTGAAGAATGTGGGATAAAGCCGGAGCATATCAGGTCAAAGGAAGATTTACGGTTGTTGCCTTTAACTTCGAAAGAAGACCTGGAACAGCACACTGAGGATTTTCTGTGTGTGCCCGAACGGGATATTATAGATATGTGTCAGACTTCAGGCACTACAGGCAAACCGGTAATTTTGTCGCAGACTGCTTCGGATATAGAACGGGTGGGTTATAATGAAAAAATATCATTTAGTGCCGCGGGAATGACAGATAATGATAGGGTGATGATTACCTGCGCTTTGGGTAGATGTTTCATGGCGGGGCTCGCCTATTTTGAGGGAGTACGGCAAGTTGGTGCTACCGCGGTGCGGACCGGTTCCGGGAATCTTGGCATATTAGCTCAAGCTGTATTATTGTATCGTCCCAGTATCATCGTTTGCGTGCCCTCTCAGGCGTTATTAATGGCCGAAAAGATTCTGGAGTCCGGCACAGATCCCACTCGGCTTGGAGTGCGAATGCTGATCTGCATTGGTGAGCCGGTAAGAACAGTGAGTTTAGAGTATTCCCAGCTGGGAGAGAGACTTCGAAAAAAATGGAGTTGCGATATAATCGGAACGTATGCCAGTACGGAAATAGCTACTTCGTTTACTGATTGCTGTCAAGGCATGGGAGGGCATTTTCACCCGGAATTGATTGCCGTAGAGGTTGTTGATGAAAATGGTCGGGAAGTTCCACATGGACAGCCGGGCGAGGTTATTGCTACTCCATTGCAGGTTACGGGCATGCCGTTGTTGCGATACTGTACAGGAGATGTCGCCTCTTATTTTACGGAACCCTGTCCATGCGGCAGGAAAACATATCGCTTGAGCCCGATTATTGGCAGGAAACAACAGAAAATGAAGATTCGTGGGACCACTGTTTTTCCTAATGCGATATTCTCGGTTTTGCAGGGCATTCCGGAAATAAAGAATTATTATATTGAAGTGCATGGGGAGTATGAACTGTCTGAAACTGTGCGGGTTATTGTAGGGATGGACGATAGTGCTCGTCTTCCGGCAAACAGTATCGCAGAAAAGATTCGTGGATATATCCGGGTCAAGCCGGAGGTTATTGTAGATGCGTCAGCAAATGTGGCTGCGAAGATATTTCAGGATGGCAAGAGAAAGGCGACCACTTTTTTTGACTATCGTAATAAATAGGCCTGTATGACAGGCAGGGCTTGCATTACAAAGTTTTTTATGGATTTTGGTTTACAATGAAAACAGATCAAAAAACAACAGTGAAACTCAACGGTTACGATCTCACAATTGAAGATATCGTTGCGATTGGCATTGGAGATAAGCACGTTGAGCTGGATGAAGAGGCCCTGGATCGCTGTCGGCAAAGCAGGGCTTTCCTCAAAGAGGAGATTGAACTCAGACGTATCATCTATGGAGTGAATACGTCTTTTGGCCCCATGTGCAACAAGATCATAGATGACAATCAATTTACGACTTTGCAGTTGAATCTCATACGCAGCCATGCTGCCGGGATGGGGGATCCTTTGCAATATTATATTACTATAGCCGTATTGGCCGTGAGATTGAATGCTCTGGTGAAAGGATTCAGCGGTGTACGTGTTGAGTTGCTCGAATTTCTCAAAGATATGATTAACAATGGAATTGCACCTTATATTCCCAGCAATGGCAGCGTGGGAGCTTCAGGTGATCTTGTTCATTTGGCGCATATGGCATTGGCAGTGATTGGTGAAGGGAAAGTGTTTTTACGAGGTGAGCTTACCGATGCAAAGGATGCTCTTGCCGCGTGCGGATTAGAGCCCATGCAGCTTACCTTTAAAGAAGGTATTGCATTGATGAATGGAACCAGTGTTATGACTGCTTTGGCCGGTTTTGTGCTGTTTGGTGCCCGCAAACTTCTGCAGGTAGGCTGTGTAACGGCGGCCTTTGCCATGGAGATATTCGGTGGAATAGACGATGCCTTCGATGAGGATTTACATCGTGTCAAACCGCATCCGGGACAGCTTGAGATTGCTCAGGTAATTCGTAATCTTTATCGTGGTTCCGGCAACATTACACTTTGTGAGAATATGCACGAATTGATTCGCCAGGAGGTGACAGGTGGATTAGTGTATGAAACCAGCATTAATGTACAGCAGGTCTATTCGATTCGGTGTACTCCCCAGATACTGGCTCCTGTTCACGAAGTCGTGGAGCAGGGAATAAAAACAGTCGAATGTGAAGCCAATTCAACAAATGATAATCCCGTCATAATACCTGACAAAAAAAAGATAATTCATGGAGGCAATTTTCACGGGCAAAGTATAGCCTTTGCCATGGACTCCTTATGTATTGCAATGTCCGTAGTGTGTAATCTGTCGGAAAGACGCATTAACAAACTGCTGGATAAAAAACTGAATGAAGGTTTGCCGGAACATTTGATCTCCGGTGCTGCCGGACTTAATATGGGATTTATGGGGGCGCAGTATATGGCCACTTCGACAACAGCCGAAAACCGTCAACTGGCGAATCCTGTCAGCACACTTTCGATATCCTGCAATGCTTCCAATCAGGATGTGGTAAGCATGGGGACAGTGGCTGCACGTAAGGCCTATCGTTCTGTGAGCAATTCCAAGCATGTATTGACGCTGGAAATTCTGGCGGACCTGCAGGCTTTGTCATTCCGAAATGCAGACAAACTGGGACATGCCACTAAAAAGATCTACGAAATACTAAATGAGCATTTTGAGGTTTATGATGACAGCCGGATATTTCATGACGATCTTGTGAAATTTCGTAAGTTATTGTTTTCAAGTCAAATATTTGATGATTTGAGTATTTACTGGCAGGATACAAAATAATGGAATTGCCGCTTGATGCAGAGGTACTTATTCCTCACCGTAAACCGATGCGGGTTATTGACCGTCTTAACGAATCAGATGGGAAAACGGGCGTTGCGGAGGCCTGTTTCGATATGGACTCTCCTTTTGTGATAGATAGTAGTGGGAAAATTGAGCGATTGGTATTGATTGAGTTGGTTGCTCAGACTTACGCTGCGGCTAAAGGGTATGAAGATTTGTCTTGCGGGAAAAAGTCTTCGCAAGGGTATCTGGTTGGTATCTCAAAAGCCGTTTTCCATGGCGATGCTTATGCAGGCCGGAACCTGCTTGTTAAGGTGCGGACGAAAGATAGTTTTGATGATTTTTTCATTACTGCCGGAGAGGTTTTTCAACAAGAGGAACTGATTCTTGAAGCATCTTTAACAATTTGGATCAATCCGAATACTAAGAAGGAAATATAGTCCCAATTAATTAGTTCTGAACGCATATTACTCCAATTTTGTAGCTTCTGCGTACGATTTCTGGCACAAGCGACGGTGGTTATTAATCAGTTTGGTCGTATTGTTTTTGTCGATGACTGGTCTGTATAGTGTCCATATTCCGCTCAGTCATGACATAAAATCAATGCTTCCGGATAAAGATGAGCGTTTTCGGGAAAGTTTTGAACTATTCAGCTATGCTCCCTTTGCTCGAAATATTCTTATCTCTCTGGAAGTGTCGGATACTCAGGATCAAACGCCCACTCAGGCAGAAGTTTCTGTTGATAGTCTTACTCAGGCTGCGGATAAGATTACGGAGTCATTGAGGCCGCCTTTATTTGTACAGGCGATCAGCGGTATAAGTCAAGCCGAAAAGCTCAAGCTGTTTAATTGGATGTATGATCGTTTACCTTGTCTTGTTAACGAGGAAGACATTGCATTTTTAAAGGAGGAAATATCACCGGCTTCTATTGACCGTCAGTTACAGGAAAATATCAAGGTTCTACATTCACCGGAAAGTGTAGTATTAAAAAAGCTCATCCTGCAGGACCCGCTGGCTTTTAGGAGGCTCTTACTGGGTAAGTTGCAGCAGCTAAATATGATGTCTGGTTTTTCGATTGATAGTGATTATTTTCTTTCGAAGGATAATAAACATTTACTGATTATTGCGGAGACATCAATATCAATCACGGATTTCGGCGGAAGCCGGAAGATGCTGGATTATTTGTATGGAGTTTTAGATGAATTTACGCCGCAGGGAATCCAATATCGCGTGATATGTGGGCACCGTTATACTGTAGCGAATGCAGAGACCATACAGAGTGACCTGTGGCGTGTGTTTGCTGTTTCTATTACAGGCTTGTTGTTAATATTCGTGATTTTCCTGCATAATTGGCGAGCGTTATTTGTGCTTGTAATGCCCGCATCAGCTCTTTTAATAGGAGTTGCTGTAACCGGCTTTCTCTTTGGTACGGTATCAGCTATTACGATTGGTTTTGGGGCCGTATTATTGGGAATATCGGTTGATTTCGGATTGCATGTGTTTTATGGATTACAGCAGGAGCATACTGATACTCGACAAGTCCTGGCTGAATTGACGAAACCTTTATCTTTTTGTGCTCTAACGACAATCGGCGTTTTTGCTGTATTGTTATTTTCTAATTTACCCGGACAGAGACAACTTGCGGTATTCTCTATTACGGGAATAGTTACAGCCTTATTATTTGCATTATTTGTGATGCCTCATCTAATGCCGGCCCGCCCTGTGTTGAGTCTGAAAAAGTTGTCGTTACCGCGGGCACGGGCTTTTACCGTACCGTTATGGATATTCATAGCGCTTGTCGCTGCCGTACCTGCAACTCGTGTAAGCTTCGATGGCAATATTAGAAGCATCGGTATGATCCCGGAAGATGTATTAGAAGATGAAATACGAATCAAAGACACCTGGGGGGCAGTAAGAGAGCAGGCCCTTGTGTTTTGTGCCGCCGCATCTCCTGAAGAAGCTTTGCAAAAGAACGATGTTCTCTTTCAAGAATTAAAGCATGAAATGCCCGAGGTTGAATTCCTGAGTCTGGCTTCTTTAATACCTTCACGGCAGGCACAGGAACAAAACCTGCAGCGGTGGAGTGACTTCTGGAATGATTCAGACAGGAAAGATGAATTCCGTACGAACCTGGAACAACAAGGCCTGCGATATGGTTTTACGTCTAAGGCTTTCGAGTCTTTTCTGCAATGGCTGGGTCAACCACGCAGCCATTTTACGCTGGTTGATTTTGAAAAGGAATGCAATGACAAACTTATTTCACCTTTTGTCGCTGAACTGAAAGATGGTCAGTTTGCTATCCTGACTTTTATTCCAGATGATGATGCCGTTATAACATTTCTGCAGAAAATGGAACAGGATATTAAAATCGTATCCAATCGGCAATTCAGTATACAGTTGAATCATGCAACGGTTAGCGATTTTACGCAATTTTTCAGTTGGGCAATAATCATAATCTTTGTTTTATTATTTATCTTGTTTAGGAATGGCAAAAAGCTCATACTTGCGTTTTTGCCGGTGTTAGCCGGCATTCTCATTATGTCAGCGATTATGTCGGTAAGCGGTATCAAGGTGAATCTTTTCAATATGGTGGCAGCGGTCCTTGTCATTGGTTTGGCGGCAGACTATGGTATTTTTATTGTTTGTACCTGTAGTAAGGCACCCCATATTGCAACATTGAATGCCGTCCTTGTCTCCGGCTTGACTACTTTTGTTGGTTTTGGCTCATTAATAATAGCCCGTCATCCGTCTATGAACTCTATTGGAACAACAGTAGCAGCGGGAATTGTCCCTTCATTGCTTTGTGCTCTTACATTATTACCATACCTCACTGTTTCGTTTTTGGCGGCAAAAGAGAAATGAAAAATATGAACGATGATATCAGGGCCTGTGGTATCAAGCCTGCTCAGAAAACGGAGCGAGGCTGGGAAAAGACGTACAAATTTCCTTCGGATTTTTTGGGATTTCAGGGGCACTTTCCTGAGAATCCGATTTTACCAGCGGTCATACAGATCATGATGGCTCGGGAAGCTGTAGCTGAACAAATGGGACAGGAATTTGATGTTATGAAACTCAGCCGGGCAAAGTACATGAAAGTTATCACTCCCGGAATTCCTGTTACGGTGATATGTACCATTAAAGAACAGCCGGATTCTATTACGTGTAAATGTACTCTGGAGACGGAAGGAAATCCGGCGAGTAAACTTATTCTGACTCTTACAAAAAAACAGGATTAAAAGATGAATAAACCATATTTTCAACCTGTTCCGAATGCTCCGGCACCCTTACACGATACAATTAAACGTCAGGTTCGTTTTGAAGAAGTTGATTCAATAGGAATCGTTTGGCATGGTCGCTATCCGGGTTACTTTGAGGAAGGACGTGTGGCTCTTGGTAATAGGTATGGTGTAAGTTACTCTGATTTTATACGTAATAAGCTTCCAGTTCCCATAAGACAGTTGGGTGCGGATTATTTTGAGCCTCTTTTTTTTGAAGATGAAATAGAAATAGAAGCAATCTTGCACTGGTCCGAAGCGGCAAGAATAAATTATGAATACATTATTCGCCGGGACGAAAAGGTCGTTTGTACAGGGTATACGGTCCAGCTCATGTTGGACGAAAGTTTCGAGTTATTACTCTCTCCTCCGCCATTTTATGTGGACTTTATGGAAAAGTGGAAAAAGGGATTGTTAGTTTGACCAATATACATATCTCAGATTACGATTGTGTAACCTGTTTTGGCGATGGAGATGAAGTTTTGTGGAAGTCCCTGTTGGCAAAGGAATGTGGTTTTAAGCGGATTCGCCGTTTTGAAACAAAGAATTACGTAAATTGTGTAGCTGGTTGTGTTACCGATTTAGATTCCGTTCCACATGGTCAGCGGTTTACCGCACTTCTGGAAAAGCTATGTCGAAAAGATCTTCGCGCAGGTGCCAATACTGTTCTTTTGACTGCAACAACAAAAGACAATATTGAATTACTTGAAAGATATATAAAAACATCGAAAAAAGATTCCAGTGACATTTCTGCATCCTCGATGGTGGATTTCCTTGTGAAGCGGTTGGACATTAAATGCTCTGGATATAATGTTAATACCGCTTGTACTTCAGCGAGCACAGCGATTTTGTGGGCTGCTGAGATGATAGGAAATGGCGAAACCGATGAGGTTGTGGTCTGGGCGGCCGATATAGTGTCCGAATTTGTTTTTTCGGGTTTTTCTGCACTTAAGGTAATGTCGCCGGACACCAGCCGACCATTTGACGTGAACCGCGATGGTTTGATACTTGGGGAGGCGGCCGGTTATATTGTTCTGATGAGTGAGGAAAAGTTGTTACAGGAAAACAAGACGAGCCTGGGAATTATCAAGAGCTGGGGGATATCTTCTGATGCTCATCACATAACAGCACCTGACCGTCATGGTAGAGGTCTGCAACGCGCGATTCATAATGCCCTAAAAAAAGCGTCAATTCAGCCGGATACTCTTGCGGCAATTAATGGGCACGGAACAGGTACTGTCCATAATGATGCCATGGAAATAGCTGTCTTTCGTCAGGTTTTCGCTGATGAGATGCCGCCCGTCTATTCAATAAAAGGTGCAATTGGACATTCACTGGGCCCGTGTGGGTTGATTGAGGTTATTGTGGCATCACGTTCTCTGCAGGAGCAAATAGTGCCCCCCGTCACCGGCTTGCAAAAACCGGAACCAGAGATTGATGCTCATGTGACAATGGAATCCCAAAGGATTGATGGCAAATATACATTGAGTACGAATTCCGGCTTTGGCGGTATTAATACCGCTCTTGTTATAGAGAAAGTATGAGCAATATAAATATTGCTGTTATGGGTGGTGCCTGGATTACTGCATCAGGTATTGGCTGTATGAGCGACAGCAAAGATTTTTCAATGCCTGAAGGAACTCTACCCGAGTTACGACGGGAATTATTTACAACAAGTCCTGACCAGCGTTGGGGAAGGCTTGATAATTACAGTAAGGCCGGCTTGATCACCGCTTCACTGGCGTTGAAAGATGCTGGTGTAGACAAAGTAGATGTCCATAAAACGACTGCGATCGTCGTCTCAACGGTGACTGGTTCTGCTGATGTCGATAACAAATATTTCCATACGGTTTTGCCGCAGATGGGATTGTTGGCAAGCCCAAATTTGTTCGCTTATACTTTGCCTAATTGTATGCTTGGGGAGGTGTCAATTCGGTATGGTTTTACCGGTCCGGCCATGGTACTCAGTCAGACAACGTCAGATATGATGAATGGGATTGTCGGAGGAGTTAAGTTACTCCATTACGGCTTGTGCGAACGAGTAGTTGCAGGCTATTGTAATATAGAAGCCGGTATGGATTCGGTTGATACAGAATGTAAGCCGGGTGCTGTTTTTTTAGTAATGCAGAAAACGAAGAAAAACAGCCTGCTTGTCTTTAATAATTCTGAGCTATTGTATAATGGTAGTGAGATATCCAACCTGGTTGATTTAATGAGAGGATTAATCCATAACGGATTTACGGAATTGCAGTGATGAAATTGAAAATTATATATCCAACATGGCCTAAACTTGATCGACAAACGGAATTTCATCTTCCCCCACACGGACCAGTCGTATTTGCGGCAGCGATACCAGAGGGTGTGGATATTATCTTTGAGGATGATAATGTCGATGAAATAAATTATGATGAACATGTTGATCTGGTGGCCATATCTACTATGCTGACCTGCCAGCTCCCCCGGGCATTTGAAATATCAGCCGAATTTCGTGCCAGGAAAGTTCCGGTTATTTTTGGGGGGATATCCACAATGCTTCATAGTGAGGAGGTTGCTCAGCATGCTGATTCTGTCTTTCTTGGCGAGGTGGAAGGGCGCTTCTCTGAGGTTCTTGAGGATTTTATAAATGGGAGGCTAAAGCCGCTCTATGATTATATGAATAATTTTCCTGATCTTGGACTTGTTGGGCCGGCTCGAAGAGATATTCTTAAGCGCCAGCTTTATAATTACAGGGGGGTACAAATGCTGGATTTGTTTCACGCTTCGAGAGGATGCAAGTTCAATTGCTTCCCCTGTTGCAGTGGTTTCCTTGGGGGTAGAAAGTTTAGGCCTCGCCCGATGGATAAGGTTATCGAGGAAATGGAACAAATTCTAAATAATCGGCTCTTTATCGTGGACAATTCTCTGGCACAGGACCGCGACTGGCTGATTGAATTGTTCAGAGCAATGAAACCGCTTAAGAAAAAATGGGTTTCGCACCCAATTCTGTATGATGAAGAAGTATTGAAACTGGCTGCGGAAGCCGGATGCTGGTATGTATATCAGGCTATTTTTGACACTTCGGATGTGATCCGCGACCGAATCAAGATGCTGAAAGACTTTGGTATCGGCGTTGAAGGTACCATTATTCTCGGGACGGATGAGCAGGATGTTGATTCCATCAAAAGGCTCGTGGATTTTCTCTGCGAAAATGAGGTGGATATTGCAGAGTTTACCATTTTGACACCTTTTCCACATTCACCTATCCGAGAACAGATGGAAAAGGATGGCCGAATCCTTCATAGTAATTGGATTGATTATACTGCCGACAAGGTCGTCTTTCAGCCTTTAAAAATGACTCCTGATGAACTTCAGAAGATGTTTTACTATGCTTGGGATGTGTTTTATGCGGATTCCGGTTACGAGTTAAAAATGGGGCAATTATTTCATAAGGTAATAATGAGGGAAATTGCCGACAACACCTATAAACGGTATGATACCCGTACATCTCAACCTTCAAAAACTATCAAAAAATGAGTAGAATATTTTTGATTTCCCTTAATACATGTACTCACCCATGTGAGGTCTATCCATTGGGAATGGCTGTTGTGTCGGCAGCTCTGGAGCGGGATGGCCATGAAGTGTGCATGTATGATTATTTAGTGGCCGGCCGGAATGATGGCGATCTCATAGCTGCCCTTCAGGAATATCATCCGGAATTCATAGGTGTCTCCATCCGTAATCTTGACGATAATGTTGACTCCTCCTACGAGACAGATAATACAAAGAAGTTTACGTGGATCAGTAATCTTATAGAGCAAATAAAGAACGTAATCTCCGTTCCGGTTATTATTGGTGGGTCGGCATTTTCATTAATGCCGGAGACAATACTCGATCTTATTAAGGCCGATTATGGTATCGCCGGAGAAGGTGAGAGAGCAATCTGTAGTCTTATTAAGGAGCTGCAAAATCAAAACAAACCGGATCGCATCATTTATGGTTCGGATTGTCCCATTCTCGGCGCTGAGATCAAAGGTGGTTTGTACGATAAGGGCTTGGTTCGTTATTATTATGAGAAAAGCGATTTTATTAATATTCAAACTAAAAGGGGGTGTCCCTTCAAGTGTGTGTATTGTACATATCCGAATCTGGAGGGACACCGTTTTCGCTATCGCGAAATTGAAGAAGTAATTGATGAAATCAGTCGGCTCAAAACGGAGCTGGGGTGCAATAGTTTTTTCTTTACAGATTCAATATTCAATGATCCTGCGGGACGTTACAGGGAACTTCTCGAGGAAATTATCACAAGAGGGCTTGATATTAAATGGACTGCATATTTCACTCCTTATCATCTGAAAAAGTCTGATATTGAGCTTTGTAAACGAGCTGGTTTATTTGCTGTAGAGCTGGGCACCGATGCTGCCTGTTCAACTACGCTGGCCGGATTGAACAAGATGTTTGACTGGGATGATGTTGTTGAGGCCAACAATGTAATAACTCAAGCCGATCTGGCCTGTGCGCATTCTATCATATTTGGTGGTCCGGATGAAACATATGAAACGCTGGAGGAAGGCATTCAGAATTGCAGGCGATTGGAAAATTGTGTGGTCTTTGGGTATGCCGGCGTCAGGATTTATCCCGGGACCTTACTCATGGAACATGCGCTGTCAGAAGGGATTGTTGAAAAAAACACTTCTCTGCTCGATCCGGTTTATTACTACTCGCCTGCAATTGAGAAACAAGCAATGCACGAGATGATTTGTCGCAGCTGGAGCAAAGACAGACGACTGATTTATCCACCGGCGAAAGGGGAAAAGATAAGTCAGGTCCTTAAGCAGATGTTCAATGCTAAAGGATTGCTCTGGGATAAAATACTTCTTCTTCAACGAACAAGGCTTTAAGTCTTTTTTAGGTTCCGTGCAAGTGCAAAACACAGTCCCCCCAAATAATATATTAATTGTTATTCCAGTCTATAATCACGCCGCTACAGTCTGTGATGTGGTGAGTCGTTGTCAGAAATATCTTGCTGATGTTCTTGTTGTGGATGATGGCAGCGAGGAAGATGTGACTGCCTTGCTTGCTGATTTGGACGTAAAGGTTATAAGGCATGAACGTAACCGTGGGAAAGGGCAGGCTATACTTACAGCCGCCCGTTATGCACGGGAAAATAACAAGACACATATTCTTACCATCGATGCCGATGGGCAACATTATCCCGAGCAGATCCCTGATTTCATTGAGAGCGTTAACAATCATCCTGATTCGATAATTATGGGGGTGCGGGATTTTAGTGCTTCTGATGCCCCTTTCAGTTCCCGATTTGGCCGGGCCTTTGGTAATTTCTGGGTAAGAATACAGACTGGAGTCAAGATCAAAGATATCCAGAGTGGGTATCGGGTATATCCGGTGTTTGTATTGAATAATTTGAAGTATCTGTTTCATACATATGCCTTCGAAGATGAAGTGATTGTACGGGCGCTATGGGCTGGTGTTCCTGTCCGGGAATTAGCTGTTAAGGTCTATTATCCTGCACGTGAAAAGAGAATATCTCATTTTCGTAAAATCCCTGACAATCTGAAGTTGACGATTCTAAATACTTATCTGACACTTCGTTCGATAATTCCCTGGCCGCATCTGCAGATACAGTACGAAAACGGGATATTTTTTACTATCAGCCATCCACTGAAAATCCTGAAGGAATTGTATGGAAACCGCAATCACCCCATGAAATTAGCACTGGCCGGCTCATTAGGAGTATTCCTTGGTGCTTTGCCTCTGATTGGCTGCCATACTCTGGTAATCATTTATGTAGCGTCCCACTTCCGACTCAGTAAATTATTAGCTATAACTACCAGTCAGATCTGTATGCCGCCAATTGTTCCCGCTCTTTGTATCGAGGCGGGGTATTATATACGTTTTGGTAAATTTATAACTCTTGAGAATGTGTCATCTTTGTCCGATGCGTCTTTTATCGAATTAGGGTATATGGCCTTGCAGAAATTGGCGGAGTGGTTCATTGGTGCTCTTGTGGTTGGCCCTGTACTGGCCGTTATTTGCGGTATTATTATTTTCATACTTTCTCTTAACATTCAGAAAACCATTCTATGGACGCAGAACAGGAAAACGTGACCAATGACTGGGATTCGCGCAGCGTCGGCAAACCCTGGCAGCACCGTTTCTTCTACCTCGTAATTCGTTTTGGCGGCCGACGAGTTGCTTATCTGGTTATGTACTTTGTTGTTCTGTGGTATGTGCTTTTTTATCCGCCTCTGCATAAAAGGTGTAAACCGTATTTGGTTCACAGATTTCCTGAGAAAAAGGGAAGGCTGGCCGGATTTTACAATGCATATCGATGGATAACGTCTCTGGGAGAAGTCCTGATTGATCGAGCGGCCTTTGGGATACGGGGCCCTGAGAGTTTTGAGATAGAAGTTCCTCAGCGAGCTGAGCTGCAGGAGTTGATAAATGAAGGAAATGGATTACTGATTATCAGTGCCCATACCGGGTGCTGGCAAATCGGTTTTTCTGTCTTGCAATTTCTGGAAAGCTCTGTTCATATCGTTATGTATCGGGATCAGTATGACATTGACAAACAATATTATGAACACAACAAAGGAAAACCTCCGTTTGAAATCGTCGATCCTGCCGGATATCTGGGGGGGATACTTCAGATGGTGGCTGTCCTGCAGGCCGGACAAATCGTTGGTATAATGGGAGATCGGGTATTCGGGGACGATTCAAATACTATTACAGTGGATTTCCTGGGGGACCCGATCCATGTCCCTGTTACTCCCTACCGCTTGGCTGCTATGCGGGGTACCCCTATTGCAGTAGTATTTTCACATAAAGTGGGTCACTCTCGTTATATCATTGAAGTGCCCGGAATAATAAGAGTCCCGACTTGCATTGACCGTAATCCGAATGTCTATTTGACTTATGCACAGGAATTCATTGGCTATTTAACAGAATATGTTCAGAAACACCCGTTTGGTTTTTATAATTTCTTTCAAATGTGGAAAGGACAGTTGCCCAAAGAAAGGTGAGGATTGGTCACTGAGAGTCCTCAAAGAGAAACTGATAAAGACCGGTGGTGAAGCATTTGAGGTACGTAATATTTCAGATAGTAGGGGCGACTGTGTCACGGCCTTTACTTGAAAAGATTCTTGAACACATCGGTCGTTTAAGAATAGTGGTATTCCCTCTTAGAATTAGGTGATGCTAAAACTTACTGAAAAACATAGTTCACTAACTGGGGTAATGGATGAACTTGAGAGCGACAGAAAGTTCCATAAGCGGGTACCAATATAAGAATGTAGAGAAGGCAACGAAATAGTCGGCGGAGAATTCTTTCACAAGTTTAATACGTAATGGTTCAACATGGCAACATGATGGACCCTGGAGGTTATTGGTAGCATAATTTCGAGGTAAATTGCGGCATGGATGTCAAACAAAGACTAAAGCAGGTAATTATTGAAGATTTAGCACTGGAAGACGTGTGCGTTGACAGTATAGGCGACGATAGTCCTATTTTCGGTGAAGGGGGATTGGGATTAGACTCATTAGATGCGGTGGAACTGGTCGTTATCCTTCAGAAACATTTTGGTGTTCAGATCAAGGATATGACCAAAGGCAGGGAAGTGTTCCAGTCATTGAATACTCTTGCTGATTATGTTCAGGAAAACATGGGAGAATGACTTCAGCAATAAATAGTTTTTCTGGTGTTCAGATTACGGGCATAGGTTGTTTGTGTGCTGCAGGGGGCAATGTCTCGGAAATGATGGATAACATATATTCTGGTGTTCGCACGCCTGTAGTGTCGGAACAGGTTCGTGCCGACCATCCGGAATTGTATCCCATGTTTGAACTGCCGCCCTCAATCGTCCCGGACGACTACTATGAGGGTCCGGAAACCAGGCGCTGTGGGCTGCTGGCAATCGCTGCTGCTTCTGAGGCCATAAACAACGCCGGCTTCGATATAGATAGTCTTAAGAAGTATCGGGTTGGTGTGTGCATTGGTACGACTGTAGGCAATGCGATGAATGACGAATCCTTTTATCGTGATTTTCTACTCAATCGTTTCCCGCCAATGGATTCTATTAAAGCCTACCGAAATGCCAATCCTGCCGACATGGTGGCTCAACATTTTCATCTGAACAGTTTGCGTCAATGTATTGCCAATGCCTGTTCTTCTGGAACGGTAGCCATTGGTCAGGCGGCCGAATGGATCAATAACGGCTTATGTGACATTGCTGTCGCGGGCGGTTCCGATATACTCTGCAGGGTAATATATAATGGCTTTGTCTCATTAAAGATAACCGATAGCCAACCATGCCGTCCCTTTGATAAAAATCGCCGGGGACTTAATCTCGGCGAAGGGGCGGGTATGGTTGTTCTCGAATCCTTACAGACCGCAGGTCAGCGAAAGGCTCGGATACATGCGACTCTTTGCGGTTATGGAAATTACTCGGATGCATATCACATTTCCGCTCCGATGCCTGATGGCCTTGGCCTGGAAATGGCAATTGACGCTGCCTTGCAGCAGGCTGGAATTGGCCGGGACGATATCGCCTTTATCAATGCCCATGGCACGGCCACTCCCGAAAATGACAAAGTGGAGGGGACCCTCTTTTCTCGTATATTTCCACAAACGCCGTTTCATTCCACAAAAGGATATACAGGACATACCCTTGGGGCGGCTGGTGCTATTGAAGCCATCATAACAGTCGAAAGTCTGAAAAGACAAATGATTGCTGCAAGCGTTGGTTTCCAGGACCCTGACCCCGAATTTGATGTAAATCCTGTAATGGAAAATACTCCCGTGCAGGGAGATTATGCCATGTCAGATTCTCTGGCGTTTGGGGGCAATAATGCCGTGCTTCTCTTCCGGAAGAGGGCTGAAGCATGACCTGTCGCATGGCGATAAGAGGAATCGGTTTGGTCGGCGGCTTTGGGTGTGGAACCGAAGCCGCGTTGAATGCTTTGCGTGATGGTGCAATACCTAATGATGTTTTATCGATTCAGACTTCTACGGGAGAAATCAATTATCCTGTGTATCAGGCGGATCAGGGGCCGCTAAAGGATTTTGTACCTTCGGTTAAATTGCGTCGTATTAAAAAATATTCCCGGCTTGCTGCTTTAGCAGCTTGTCTGGCTCTGCAGGATGCAGGCCGAAATATTCCTTGCCAATGTTCTGATATGGCGGTAATTATCGCCAGCGGCTATGGTGCCTCTTCAACGACGTTTGCATTCCTGGATGACGTTATCCTGGAAGGTGACAGCTTTGCTTCCCCTACACTATTTTCCAATTCAGTACATTCTTCTGCGGCATCTAATGTCACGATCTTACTGGAAATCAGGGGGCCGTGCCTGACCGTAACTCAATTTGAAATGTCAACCGTTGCCGCCTTGTTGAACGCACAGGTGTGGCTGGAAGAAAAGAAAGTTGACTTTATACTTTTAGGAGGAGTTGACCAGATCAATCAAGTATTGCTGTATTGCTATCATAGTTTCTGGGGAGGCCAAATCCCACAAGAAATCATGCCGCTTCACTATGATCTCCAGACCGCTATTCCTGGAGAAGGAGCAGCTTTTATGGTGCTGACCAGAGATGAAGGCCAAAATCCTCCTTATGGCTATATTGATATGGTTTCCTGGGAAACCTTAAGTAAGTATACGATTCCTGAAGACATTTTGATTGTCCCCGGTTCCGATGGTCATCGAACTTGTGGGTTGCAATATCGAAAATTATTAAAGGGAGTTGTCCCTGCCAATATTAAAACGTTCAGTCAGATATACGGAAGTATGCCATGTGGCCAGATGTTTGATTTGGCTCTGGCTTCTATTGCTCAAAGACATGGTCTTATCCCCAATTCATATTGCTCTATTAAGCTTGATGCCAAAGGCAATCTTGGAGTCATACACCATAGCTGCTAAGTATTAAACTCATGTAAATAATATTGCCCTCAACACTGCCCGCTCTCGCTCCAACACGGCGATCTGTTCGAGGATTCGCTGTTTGAGAGCTTGGCAAATAGAATCAGAGGCGATATAGGCATTGCCATTGACTGTGTAGTCCACTCCATTGCTGGAACTTATGACAATATCGTCGTTGACGATGGTCGCGTTGCCATAGTTACGGCTCGGATCGCCCCGCTCTGTCAGATAGACCATGCTCGTCGCCGGCAAGCGGTCCAGCGTGTTCTGGTTCGGGTGGCCGTTACGTTGGATTGTTACATAGTTTTTTTAGGTAACTCAGGTTAAAGTCACAACCCTTGGGAAGCTTTCCGCATTCGTAAGCTCCCGCCAGGAAACCCAGGCATGAAATAACATCATCACGATTGTTTCCGGTACGGTTAACAAAGAGCTTTACGAAATTCCTCAAGTGTCTGGCGGAAGCCTCAGTTTGCTTATCTTCCCAGCCGGCCTCCCGATATTTCTTATTGAGCCCCAGTATCGCAGCCCCCATATCGATCCGGTATCTTTCCTCTGGCCCCATGGCACCTTTTTTCTTTAGGCCGAGAGCCGAAAATCCCTTGTCTAACAAGTTTCCTGGCTGTTCTATTAAATCTACGGACTTTTCCTCCTTGATCCACTTATCCTTCGGTGTGATGACATTTAGAAAATTCGGATCGCTATAGTGCTCACGCCCGTATTCTCCAACCGCTTTAAGTATCGCTGCCATGAGGTCTTCTCTGTAGTCAAAAAGAGGAATCTCGCGATACCCAACAAATTTATCTATACGATTATTCTTTTGTCGCTCATAGCTTTCGACGATAACTACATGTGCTCTGTAATCTGTTGTTGAGCCCGTGTTAACTCCATTAAAATATTTTTCACCCAATATTGGTATTCCTCCAACAACTATTTTGGAAGGTTTGGGTGTAGCGGGCGCGTGAGTATGGCCGGACAACCAATAATTCCTTTTTTTCTTTGAAAGCAAATCCTCAAGGTTTCGGTTAAGTGTCTTAGAGAATGTGGCAAAGCTGAAAGCTCCCTCGGTAACCTCCCAGACCACATTCGTTATGTCTAAGGGAATGTCACCGGGCTTGGTCAAAGTGATTCTGTCAAGATGGTTCTTGGGATAATGAGAAGCCAAAAACCTGAAATCCGGCGACGAGGACTTGGCAATATTTTTAAAATAGCTGATTTGTGACAACACACCAGGTTCATCTTTGAAAGATAACGACCCGATTGCTCCATAAAATCCCCATTTGACTATGCTTGACCAGTCGGGAGCATCCTTGTAGTCTGAAGTATCCAACAAAAATACCTCTACATTGTTTTTGCCTTCCTCCGAATAGGAAAGGAGCCCGCTTAAATATAAGCCCGTCTTATGATCTAATTTCTTATTTCGTTCAACAGTATCATGATTGTCAATGTACTTAAATCTCTTATTCCCGGGCAGATTGTTATTGGCACGATTGAACTCACTTATCTTCTTAAGGACTTGATATTTTGAGAGTGCCGGATTACTTGGCCGGCCGTCGCGATTCAAAAGCGCAAACCGTGTCCCGGGAGTTACGATGTTTCCACAACCTAAATAATCATGATTTCCTATGAGAACGAATATTGGAATTCTCGTTACGTCTCTGTGTTTTTCGAGGACAGAAAAGAACATCTCCATTTCATCCGTGCCGCCGCTATTCATACCGTCCCCGAGATATATAATTACGTCAACTCCGTCTTTCTCGCCTTCAGCATCATGAGTCAATTTCTTAAGAGCTATATTTAACATTTCTTCAGCGAGCAAACTCTCCAATGCAGGAGGACGAATAGCAACGTCAACCATTCGGTCGGCAAATTTGCTTCTTTGACTATAATTGAAAAAGCCGTTATGAGAGGTAAGCTGTGTGTCGGCAAGCAGGCCGATTTTTATTGGGAAATGTACAGATTGCTTTTGTTTTCCAGTAACACCGCCTGTAAATATCGAACAAACCAAAAGTAGCAAAAATGTTATTCTTTTCATCTTATGCTCCATTTGCCTGAGTTGAGGCCCTCTCATGCTCGCATCCGCTCCATATTTCCTGAGGAAAAACGATGCTTTCCATACCCGGGAAATGCGGCACGCCTTTGCCCGTATTTAAATCTATCCCTTCCTTAAGATAAGCTTTATAAGCCAGCTGGCTGCAATAGAAGGCTTCTTCTGTCATTGAGTCTAAGAACATGGCATTGTAGAGTTTCTTAGCTTCGGCCTGCCTGATGCAGTACATCGCTACTCTTTTTCGTATACCGGCCTCCTCTTCACTGGATAACGAAAGGCTTGCCAGCGGATAGGCTACCCCGTAGAGATTATCCAGAATAAAGCCGCGCTCTTCTATCATCTTTGAGGAGTCCCATGTGTTGCCTTCGATATTGAACGTGATCACGCGATACTTGGCCCCAGCCTCGACGCAACGGCCGCCTGGCCCGACATACACTGCGATATGGTCCACATCGCCGGGTATCAGCGTCCCGAAAATCCGATAGAAAATCCCGCCGAATACGGACTCTTCTTCGGTGGTGTTCGTGCAGATTAGGTCCCCCGTTCGAACCGTCAGTCCGTCGATCTGATATGTGTGAACGGTCATCATCTCCGGCTCATACTTTTTTTGCTGCGGATTGCCGCAGCCGGCCGGACCCAAACAGACCAGCACCGACACCAATCCGATACCAAACAGCTTCATAAATCTCATCATCTGTCTCCGTTTAACCATTCTTTGCGTTTTCTATAAGAGTCTCTTGCAACAAAAGTTATCAGATATGTCCTTTGTTTGCTCATTTTGCCTCATCACCGGTAAATGTTCCTTCTTCGACGATTCTGATGCGAGCTGATTCCACCTTTTTGAGCACGGCTGGTGATACGCGGCCGGCGGTTACAAGCACCGTAGTGACATTCGGATTAGATGCCCGGTATGCGTCAACATAGTTGTCCACCTCCCGAGTGCTTGTGACGTAATCGTACGGACATATCAGGACATGTGTTCCATTGTTGAGTACAGCCAGTGGAAACAACCCGACAAATTTCAGTAGCCGGATTGGCTTTCTTTTTCGAATGTCAGCCAGCATCTTGCCCTTACGGATGGAGCTGATGGCCTCGGCCTCGGTGTGTGCCTTCGCTGCAACCTCGATGAGGGCCGCCCGATTCTGCACGCCCTTTAGGGCCCTGAATTGCTCCATGAGTTGTAGACGCTGCACGGTTGTGAACGCGCTCGAGTAGCGGAATCGAAATCGGATAGAGAATTCGACACCGGCGGCCTCGAGCTCCCTGTCGATTTTGCCGTTGATCGCACTCGGCGGACTGTTGACGATTAGTTCCTTCATCTGCGCTGTCATGGAAAAAGCGCCCAGGCCCGGGACTGGGATGAAATACATAGCGCCTTCAGTAAGAAGGCTTCCACCTAACTTGTAGAGCGTCAGTTTGTCGAGCAGCTTCTTCAGCACGGGGTTACGCGTCTCAGGATCACATTCGAGTTCGACGGCCAGCTTCCGGCGGGTAGGAGAGCCCGCCCGTCGGTCTGCCGGATCGGTATACTGATCGACCATGAGTTCTAAGCCTTCGGGGGCACGATCGATCGATTTGAATGGCTCGTTGATGATGAGATCCAGTCCTTTCTCCGTGTCTCTTAGCGGAGTGAGGATGCCATCGACAATAAGTGGATACTTGCTTAACTTCTTGGCGGTTTCAATCGATTTCAGCTCGCGCAGCCGCAGGCTAAGCATATGCCGCCCCTTTGCGGTGACCTCGCCGAAGTCCGACCTGACTGTGAACACGTATTGGTATTCCTGTACGGGAACACGTTCGACAAGCCGGTAGTTGGACCCCCGAAGAATCTCTTTCGGAAGCACCTGATAGACGCTAAACACTGGCGCCCTCTCGCCTCGATACCGTCCGGCCGGGGCACTCGGTGTCACCGATATTATCGGTTTTATCTCTGTTATCTCTGTTATCGGTGCCATTTCACACCCGCAAAAACCTGTCGTCAGAATCGAAATAACAATCATCAACTTTCTTGTATGCATGTTCTTTCTCCCTATGTAAGGTGATTGAAGATACGAATATATCCTGGATTTCCCATTTATCCCTGCTCAGCTACGCTACGGAGCATTTCCTTTTAAAATAGTATAAAATCCATCCTGATAATAAAAAACAGAATCTGAAATACTTACTTGTTCAATATCTGCTCTGTCATCAGGCGGCCTAAAGGCTTCTAAAGCCAGCCTTGTTTTACCAAGTCCTGATAGTCCTGTAATCCTGATTGCATTCCATTTTTCCCATGTTTGTAAGCCTATAATAACATATCTCCCCAACATTTCCATTATATAAACTTGTGCCGGAAAATACTGATTTACCCAATCCTCTGCCTTCCGCCGCCTGTTATTTACGTGCCTAAGGCACTGCTATTTACATGCTTATAAAGCACTTTTTCTTTCCCTTTTCATTCTAATTTTATCATTTTATTTGTTCGACAAGTCCCGGAAGTTGTGGTAATGTCATTTTTTAGCATCTCAGAGGTATTTTCTTTGCTGTTTTGTGAGAGTTTAAGCCGTAGTTGTGAGAATTCGGTTCAGGTAGGGTAGAATGTGGGGATGGAGAACAGAAAGATGAGTGAGACGAGGATTTCAAGCCTGTTAGGGAAAATCACTGTCGTTGTTGTTATCTGCTCTTGTATCTGCGCTTATCCCTCTCTCGGGAACAAAGCTTCTTGATTTGAGAAGGATTTCGTCGCTTCCACAAACTATACTTGTGTTTATCAGAACCAAAAATAAAATTATTAAAATAATCTCTTTTCGCATGGCTTTATTCCCTCAACAATTAGGTTAATATTTTAATGTTCACAACTTTCAATATAACCTTAAATTTTCTATAAGCTAACAGACCTGCGACACTTATGGTTAGTACCATTCTTCCGTCTCTAACCACTCTTCAGCAAGTTTCGCAATGTCCAGAAAATCCACTATGTCATCACCGCCATCCGGAGCAATGTCAGCCAGTGGGTCGTCTTGTTTCCAGAAGCCCGCAAGAACACCAAAGTCGAGTAAATTCACGATCCCATCAGGGTAAAGGTCAGTTGTAAGGACCCGAATTCCAGATATTACCCAAATATCTCGATCATAGGAAAATGAAATTTTAGTTCCATCCGTTGACCAGCATGGATATCGACCGTAAGTCAACCAGATAGGTTCACGAGTAGGTATTCCCGTTTGTCTATCTACCGGTACTATGTAAACGCTGGCGCTTATGCTGGTACATGCCATCGAAAAGGCAAAATGGTTTCCCATGGGAGACCATTCAACATGGTAAACAAAGCATGGATGTTCGTGGAGAACAAGATGTCCGCGGTCGTTAGGGTCGGTGGCTTCTACATTTTTTACTTTTATTCCACGTTTAAATTTATGGATGATATAAGCTATCTTATCTCCATCAGGCGACCATGATGGAGATTGGTCCGTATTAAACGAAGGAATTACCATCTCAGGATTAAGAACGTCATTAGTAATCTTCCCGACTGTATTATCATACATATCAAGCATATAGATGTCGCTGTTCACACTTCCGTTGTCCCAAATTAAACCTACCTCAAATGCAATCTTGCTCTCGTCGGGAGACCAGGCAGGTGAAGTGCTGTAAGTAAGTCCGAACCACGGCCTATCAAGTATTTCGTAACTATCAGTCACCCTTCTTTGATTACTACCGTTAGATTCCATTAAATAGATTTCGGAAGTTCCGCCTCTACTGGAAGTGAACGCAATTTCAACTCCATTAGGCGACCAAGCTGGTGTGCCATCAGAATAAATATTGTAGGTTAATCGTTCCTGATTACTCCCGTTCGCATCCATTACATAGATTTCATAATTACCATCTCTGTCTGATACGAAGGCGATCTCATTTCCATCCGGGCTCCATGCAGGCTCGCTCTCATAACCTGGTTCAAAAGTCAGTTGCGTAACAGTATATCCTTTAGCTTCTCTCACTCCACCTGCCACGGCTAATGCAAACATTCCGACACAAACCAGCTTCTTCAGGATTTTCTTTGTTCCCCCAGTCATTTTACTGCTCTCATTTCTGACCAATGAATTCGTTAAATGTTACTTATATTTAAGCTGCTTTTACCCTGCTAATATACTACAGTAATATCTACAGAAACACGGATATGTATCTCCATTAGAGGTTCCGGCGGCCATCTAATACCATCTACAACTCCTGTA
>SDBU01001124.1_pt1 | contig 39157 bp, 41 predicted proteins | sample 2277071 | NCBI WGS metagenome assembly SDBU01 (sample SAMN10397929, study PRJNA504765) | marine sediment metagenome | isolation source: marine sediment core GS08_GC12, 126 cmbsf | place: Arctic Ocean: Gakkel Ridge, Loki's castle | collected 2008 | reverse complement strand
TTAAAAACAATCGTTTCTAGCAGGCAGTTAAATCTGTATGAGATGTTACGATACCATTTAGGTTTCCATGATATATCCGGGGAAACGTGTGATAAGAGTCATGGTAAATTAATACGCCCAATACTATGTCTACTTTGTTGTCAGGCAACAAAAGGGGACCTGTCTCAAGTCATACCAGCAGCTGCATCGTTAGAGCTAATTCACAATTTTTCATTGATTCATGACGATATTCAAGATGATAGCCACAAGCGACGTCAGAGATCCACTGTATGGAAATTATGGGGTAAAGAGCAAGCTATTAACGCCGGTGATGCAATGTTTGCTATGTCATACCTTGAGCTACTCAAGTTACAGGATAACAACATAGGCGACAAGGAAATTGTACGTTCAATACGATTGCTAACTGAAGCTTGCCTAAACCTCTGTGAAGGACAATATTTGGATATGTTATACGAATGTACCTGCAATATAAGTACTGAAAACTATCTCAAAATGATAATGAAGAAAACAGCGGATTTAATAGCCACATGTACCGCTCTTGGAGCATCCTTTGGTACTGATAATGATGAAGTGATTAATAATTTCTATATATTTGGTAAAGATTTAGGGATGGCATTTCAAATAACTGATGATATATTAGGCATCTGGGGTACAGAAGCTAAAACTGGAAAACCTGAAAAAATCGATATACTGAAAAAAAAGAAAACTTTCCCTGTGGTTTATTCATTGAACAATGGTTCTGTCCAGGACAAGAAAGAGCTTAAACGTTATTTCTCCCATAAAAACACAGAAGAGCATGATATTATCAGAATAGTGGAAATACTCAATGGCCTGGGCGCTCAGGCTTATTCCCAAAATAAAGCGCAGCAATACTACAAACTTGCCTTGTCAAGGCTTGAGACTATCGATATTGAACAAAGTAGACGAACTCCAATAATAAACATGGTTAACCTCCTGATGGGACGTGACTACTAATATATTAATCAAATGGTAAAAAAAACAATTAGGGATATAGGCATTATGGGGAATACAATTCTAGTAAGAGTTGACTTTAATGTTCCAATAAACAAGAAAACTGGTTCCATCAGCGACGATAGTCGAATAAGAGCATCTCTACCTACTATAAAATACCTCACCGATCATAAAGCCAGAGTAATATTATGCTCTCATTTAGATAGGCCTGGTGGTAAAATAATAGAGGAATTACGGATTAAACCGATAGCCGAACACCTATCACATTTAGTCAACAAACCCATCCACACAATAGGAGATTGTGTGGGCAATGAAGTGCGTAATGAAGTAAATAAACTCAAAACTGGCGCCATCTTATTCCTGGAGAATTTACGTTTTCATCCAGGCGAGGAGACAAATGACGCTAATTTTGCCAGGGAACTGGCCATGGTAGCAGATGTCTACGTTAATGATGCTTTCGGCACTGCGCATAGGGTTCACGCCTCTACCGTTGGGGTAGCTAAATACTTACCTGCGGTTGCCGGTTTATTAATGGAGACAGAATTAGAAGCAATGAATAAATTACTTACTGATCCAGCACGTCCATTCGCCTGTATAATTGGTGGTGCTAAGATTAGCGATAAGATAGGCTTAATGCAAAATATGCTGAGGAAAGTCGATGTTATGCTCGTTGGCGGTGGTATGGTAGCTACGTTTCTGAAAGCCCAGGGTTATGATACTGGTCAATCATTAGTTGAAAACGATAAATTAAATAAGGCTCGTAATCTGCTTATAGAGGCAAAGGAACGAGGTATTGCTCTGATACTGCCAAAAGATTTACTAATCTCGGAAAATTTTGAGGCAGATACTTTAAGTCGTGTCGTTAGCACTGGCAAAATACCACATGGTGTATATATCGTGGACATTGGGCCAGCAACACTTAAGTTATTTTCAAAGAAGCTAGCTGATTGCCGTACCATAATGTGGAACGGGCCATTGGGTATATACGAAATACCAAGGTTTTCGATGGGCACAAGAGGGATGGCACAATTATTGGCCGATGCAAATGCTAACACTGTTATCGGAGGTGGTTCTACAGTTGAAACAATTCGCGAAATGGGCTTAGTTGATATGATAAGCCATGTCTCCACTGGTGGTGGCGCCAGTTTAAAATTCCTGGAGGGTGAAACACTGCCCGGGGTTGCAGTCCTGCAGGATAAATAAAGAACCAATATATAATATCCATCTACTTAATCTGTATAAAACAGCCACAGGAGATAATTAAAATGCGTACTCCCGTCATAGTAGGCAATTGGAAAATGAACACTACAGTTGCTGAGGCAAGACAACTTGTTAACGAAATAAGGACAGAACTAGAATTGCTGAATAATATCGAAATAATAATATGCCCACCGTTCATCTCTATACCTGCAATAAAGGAGCTACTTGAAGGTAGCTCTATTAAGACCGGCGCGCAAAATATGTGCTTTGCAACAAAAGGCGCATATACTGGTGAAATATCCCCTCTAATGTTACATGGTCTATGTGAGTACGTGATTTTGGGACATTCTGAACGGCGAATCTGTTTTGGCGAAACTGATGAAATAATAAATAGTAAAATTCAGAATGCTTTAAAACATAATTTAAAACCAATTTTATGTATTGGTGAAAACTCCGCAGAGAAAGAGTCCCGGAAGACTGAGGAAATATTGTCAAAACAACTGGATAAAGGGCTGCGGGAAATAATACAGACTAAAGATTTATTAATCGCCTATGAACCACTGTGGGCCATAGGAACAGGCACGGCTGCAAATGGTGACGAAGCGAATCTTACCATCAAATTTATCCGTGAGAAAACTGCACAGATATGGAGCAGTAATATTGCTGAGGATCTACGTATTTTGTATGGCGGCAGCGTGCAAAGTAACAATACTATCGAATTTATATCACAATCAGATATCGATGGAGTCCTAGTAGGTGGAGCCAGTTTAAAAGCGCAGGAATATGTAAGCATTGCTAATCAAATTGCAGATTACCATAAATAGTCCTCTGACTGAATTCACATATTCTATAACTAATAACTAATGAAACATCTTTTAGCAATCGTGGGTCCTACAGCAGTGGGCAAGAGTGAACTTGCCATGAGCATTGCGGAACATCTTCCCATAGAGATAATAAATGCTGACAGTCGTCAGATATATCGCTATATGAGTATTGGCACAGGCAAGCCGACTCTTAGCGATCGAGAACTTGTCCCACATCATCTTATTGATATAATCGACCCTGATCAGAACTTTAATCTTGCTGTATATCGTCAGTTAGCTACTGAAAAAATATGTTTCATTCAAGATAATGGCAAATTACCTGTACTAGTTGGAGGGAGCGGTCTTTATGTTTGGTCGATAGTTGAGGGCTGGCGACTCCCTCAGGTACCTCCTGATCACAAGTTAAGGCAGGAGTTAGAAATGATTGCTAAACAGAAAGGAAGTCATTTTCTTCACAAGACACTCCAGCAGGTGGATGAATTAGCCGCAAGTAAAATACACCCGAATAATATGCGCCGTATCATAAGAGCTTTAGAAATATATTACAAAACGGAACAACCTCCCTCGACACTCTGTGGTAAGGAACAACCTGGATTTTCTACTCTCATTATTGGATTATCTGTGGAAAGAGATGAACTTTATAGCATGATTCATCAGCGTGTTACTGGAATGATACAACAGGGCTTAGTTCAAGAAGTAGAAAGACTATCGCAAATGGGTTATAAAGATTCTTTGCCCTCTATGTCGAGCATAGGTTATAATCAAATATACCAGTTCCTTAAAGGACAGTTGACATTACCATCAGCCATTGAAAATATAGAAATCGAAACTCATCGTTTGGTTCGCCATCAGTATGCTTGGTTTCATCTGAACGACAAGAGAATTCAATGGATTGACATTTCCCATGGTGGTGTAAAGGAGAAAGTCCTAAAATTAATAAAGAGCAATTTGTTTTAGAGTTCTCTAAGCTACAAGCTACAGGAAATGATTTTGTCCTGATAGACAATAGATTATTGCACAGTCAAAAGGATCCCCTACAGGGCTTCTATTTTGATGTTGGTCAGTTTAAAGAAAACGAATGGACGGAAGTCGTTAATACTATATGTGACCGGCACTTTGGAATAGGAGCAGACGGCGTTATTGTTGTACAAAATTCATCTACCGCGGACCTCAAGATGCGCATATTTAATTCGGATGGTTCTGAAGCCGAAGCCTGTGGTAACGGATTAAGATGTTTTACCAAGTATGCAATAGAAAGAAACATGCTTACTAACAACTCCTTGCAAGGTGAAGATGCTTATCTGAGTATAGAAACTCTTGCAGGTATAAGAAAAGCAAAAGCATATATAACTGAAAGAAAAGTAACCAGTGTCGAAGTGAGTATGGGAATACCAGAATTCCGAACTGAACAAATACCAACTTCTACTGTTCGAAGCTCGTTAACCATTGATTGCGAGCCGAAGGCCACAAAAATGGAGCAAGGTCCTATGCTTGATGAATACCTTTCGGTAAGAGATGAAAAACTACACTTATGGCTTTTATCTATGGGCAACCCCCATGCAGTAAATTTCAGATCGCAGACAATAGATAATTTCCCCCTTTCTGACTTCGGTCCCATAGTAGAGAAAGATCCCTTATTTCCAAAGCACACAAACTTCGAGATAGCTATAGTTTTAGATAAAAAAAACATAGCTGCAAGAGTTTGGGAGCGTGGGGTAGGGGAAACTCTCTCTTGCGGTAGTGGTGCCTGTGCAATAGCCGTGGCATCAAAGCTACTTGGCTATACAGGAGATAATGTTGACATAACACTTAGAGGAGGAATACTAAATATCTTGTGGGACGGAAAAGGGGATGTAAAGCTGATCGGATCAGTAAATGAAGTATTTACCGGTAAATATATAGTGTAAAGGAGTAGTACCATGCAATTAGCCAGACGTCTTGACAAATTACCACCATATCTTTTTGTCGATATAGCTAAAAAGATTGCTGAGAAGCGAGCCAATGGTGAGGATGTAATAAGCTTTGCTATAGGTGATCCTGATTTACCTACACCAGCCAACATTATAGAGCAGATATGTCAGTCGTCTCACAACCCTATAAATCACCATTATCCAGAGAGTATAGGTCTACCTGAACTTCACATTGCTATTGCCGAATGGTACCAGAAACGTTTTGATGTTGTTCTAAATCCATCTACTGAGGTATTGCCTCTCATTGGTTCTAAAGAAGGCATCGGTCATATAGCATTATGCCTGATTAATCCGGGAGACATCGCACTTGTACCTGACCCAGGCTATCCAGTATATTCAGTAGGCACTCTACTGGTTGGCGGTGAGCCTTATTTCATGCCTTTATTAGAGGAAAATCATTACTTGCCTGATTTCGAGACAATACCGAAAGAAATATGTAATAAGGCAAAACTCATGTGGTTAAACTACCCCAACAATCCTACGGGGGCCAGCGCGGACATTAAATTTTTTGAAAGAGCAATTGCTTTTGCGCAGAAGTATAATATAGCTATTTGTCATGATGCTCCATATACTGAAGTTGCGTTTGATAGTTATAAACCGCCAAGCTTCATGCAGGCATCGGGGGCAAAAGACATTGGAGTAGAATTCCATTCTTTATCTAAGACTTACAATATGACGGGGTGGCGGATAGGAATGATAGTTGGTAATCAGAAACTTGTTGAAGCGTTGTTCCGAGTTAAATCTAACCTGGATTCTGGTATTCCGCAAGCGATACAGGAGGCTGCTATTAAGGCTTTAACCGGGCCGCAGGACTCTATTGAAGAACAGAATAGTATATTGCAGAATCGTCGTAATAAATTAGCTAGTACATTACAGGAAATAGGATTACAAGTTACGCCACCAAAGGCCAGCTTTTATATTTGGGCAAAAATACCACAAAATTATAGTTCCATAGATTTCACTAAGAAACTTCTTGATGAAACTAATATAGCAGTAACTCCAGGTATTGGTTATGGAAAAGAAGGGGAAGGATATATCAGGCTCTCCATAACTTTATCAGATGACCGTCTTGAGGAAGGAATAAGACGGCTTTTAAAATGGCACTGGAGGAAATAAATAAAAGACAAATATATCGACACTCAAACCAAGATAGAAAGAGTGTTTTTGGTTGGCGTGGGTCACAAAACAGGCCCGCAAAAATGGACGTCTAACGATTCTCTGGAAGAACTTGCCCAGCTAGTAAAAACAGCAGGTGGAGAAACTGTAGGAAGACTTCTACAATTCCTGAAAACTCCTTCGCCAACATATTACCTGGGTAAGGGTAAAATCGATGAGCTTCTCAATTTAAGGCAACAAACCAAATACGACACTGTAGCGTTCGACGATGAACTATCTCCCAGACAACAGAGAAACCTTGAAGAAATATTGCAGGTAAAAATAATTGATCGAACAGTCATCATTCTGGACATATTCTCCAAGCAAGCTCGTTCTCGTGAGGGAAAATACCAGATAGAGTTAGCTCAACATCAATACCTGCTGCCGCGGCTTATAGGACAATGGACTCACTTAGAGCGACTTGGCGGGGGTATCGGAACTCGTGGTCCTGGCGAATCACAACTGGAAACCGACCGTCGCCTAATACGTAAACGTATAAATCGACTCCAGAAGAAAATAGACCAAATCAGTCAATTCAGGAAATTACAAAGAAGACAACGAAAAGCTTCGAGGATACCAGTAATTGCTGTTGTCGGTTATACGAATTCGGGTAAGAGTACATTATTTAATACTCTCAGTAAGGCTAGTGTAACAGTAGAAGATAAATTATTTTCTACACTTGATACAGTAACCCGTCGCCTAACCTTATCAAATGGTGAATCATTATTGTTAACTGACACGGTCGGTTTCATACGTAAATTACCGTCTTCTATTATTGCTGCTTTTAGATCTACACTAGAGGAACTCAACGAGGCAGACCTCTTCCTGCATGTAGTGGACATAACACACAAAGATGCTGCTAATCAGTGCTTGGCCGTAGATGAATTACTTGAGAATCTACACCTCATCCATAAACCTAGAATCAGTGTATTTAATAAACTAGATTTAGTTTTGAACAATGAAACAGAATTGGAAAAAATTACCGCAGTTCCCCATTTCGAGGAAGAATTTATTTTACCAAACAAAGATATATGTATGATCTCTGCCGGAAAAAACTGGGGCATAACTAAGCTTTTAGACAAGATAAAAATCAAGTTAAATAATAACAGTCTCTGTTAATACTTATTAACATCCGCCTTCTATGCTAACAACAGGTCAATAATACTTGACTTTGCACTTTACCAAGGCCGATGCTAAAATGTTTCAAGATGATACTTAGGAATCAGATAGTGATGGTAGATATGGTGGGTGGATGGATGCGGCTTGCGAAATTTTTATGTTTAAATCCTCAACGTACGACTATTTCAAACATTGGCCCAAGGAAAAAAGTATATACCAGAGACATGGTACAGGGCTCTACATGATAATGAATTATTTTCATGACATAACGTAGCAATAAATTTTTCAATTATCTCATAATACTAAATTATGAGGAGGTATTAATTGCAATGTCTTCCATTGAATATATGGAACATGCCCTATCATTAGCTGGGCTAGCAAAAGGTAACACCAGCCCCAATCCTGCGGTAGGAGCTATAATCGTAAAAGATTATCTAGTTGTGGGTATGGGATATACACAGCCTGCTGGCTTAAATCATGCAGAGATAATGGCTTTGCGCCAGGCTGGCGAAAAGGCGAGTGGAGCAACTATGTACGTCACATTAGAGCCATGTTGCTATTTTGGACGTACACCGCCTTGCACTATAGCAATAATCAAGGCTGGTATTTCAGAAGTACACATTGCAATGCTTGACCCTAATCCTTTGGTTTCAGGCAATGGATTAAAGGCCCTTAATGAGGCTGGTATTAAAACGTTTGTAGGTGACTACAAAAAAGAAGCGTATAAAATAAACGAGGCATATATAAAATATGTTACTACGGGCTTGCCCTTTGTTGTGGCTAAATTTGCTATGAGCCTTGACGGTAAAATTGCCACCAGGTCAGGGCATTCTACATGGATAAGTAATGAGGAGTCCAGGAAATATGTGCATACATTGCGTCACTGTGCAGATGCCATAATGGTCGGCGTAAATACTGTTATAGCTGATGATCCTCGACTGACTGCCAGAGGATGTAATGGAAAGGGGGGTGAGACAAAAAAACAACCTCTACGCCTGATTGTCGACAGCAGAGGCAGGACACCCGAAAATGCACGACTTTTTAAACAGCCTGGGAAAACCCTTCTCGCAGTGGTTGAACCTCTGGATAATGAAAAGAAAACAAGTTTTACCCAAGCAGGAGTAGATATTCTTGAACTACCAGGAGAAAAAGGGAAAGTAGATTTGGGTCAATTATTAAAAGCATTGGGAGAAAAGGGTATAGTTACTGTTTTAGTTGAAGGAGGCAGCACATTATTTGGCACCTTATTTGACTCTAAATTAGTTGATAGAGTGCTAGCCTTTATATCACCTATAATAATCGGTGGAGGGCAAGCGAGGACTGCGATAGGTGGCGTTGGAGTCGAAAACGTATTAGAGGCACTACATCTGGAACAAGTAGAGACAACTAAGTTCGGTGATGGCATTTTAATGAGTGGGTATGTAGGAAATAAATATATTTGGGACAAGTAAGATGTTCACTGGAATAATAGAGGAAATCGGAATTGTCAAAAACGCTGCAACGCATCATTTAATTATAGAAGCGAAGAACGTGCTTGATGATATGAGAGTAGGGGACAGTATGTCTGTCAACGGAGTTTGCTTGACAGTGACCTCTTTCGAAAATAACAGTTTTAATGTTGATCTTATGATGGAAACTATCAGGTATACAGGTTTGGGTAAACTCCGCTATGGAAATCAAGTTAATTTAGAAAGAGCTGTAACATTGGACAAACGACTAGGTGGACATCTAGTGTTAGGACATGTCGATGATATAGGTACAATATTGTCAATAGACCAGAGACAAACAGAGCATCATGTTAAGATAGCCTCTCCAACTAATTTAATGCGCTATATTTCTCGTAAAGGTTTTATTGCGGTCGATGGTATAAGTTTGACTATCACAGATCTAGAGACTTCATCTTTTTCTGTATCATTAGTAAACCATACCTTGAAAAATACTACACTGGGAAATAGAAGGCCCGGGGATAGTGTTAATCTTGAAATAGATGTTATAGCCAGGTATTTGGAGCGTCTCAGTGGATATAACAACAGTGAGCTAACAATGAATTTACTCAGTGAATACGGTTATGCACAGAAAGGATAATAACAATGCTTGCAAATATTGCAGAAGCTATTGAAGATATAAAAGCAGGAAAATTCGTCATCATCGTTGATGATGAAAACAGGGAAAACGAGGGAGATATTGCTATTGCGGCTGATAGAGTCACTCCCAGCGCCATTAATTTCATGGCTATACACGCAAGAGGATTAATATGCCTTCCTATTTGCGGACAAAGGCTCGACGAATTAAGAATACCGATGATGGTTCAAGAAAACACTTCTCCTCATAGGACGGCATTTACTATTTCAATTGAAGCAAAGAACAACATATCCACCGGGATATCTACATTTGATCGAGCGGAGACTATTAAAACAATTATCAGTCCAACTAGCGGAGCAGATGATTTAGTCCATCCGGGACATGTATTCCCTATACGAGCTAAAGACGGAGGAGTACTTGCAAGAGCTGGACATACTGAAGCTATCGTAGACTTGGCTCGTATGGCTGGGCTTTTCTCTGCTGGTATTATATGTGAAATCATGAATGACGACGGGAGCATGGCACGATTACCACAACTCGAGGTAATTGCTAGCAAACACAATTTAAAAATAATATCTATTTCAGACCTGATTACATACCGTCGGCGCTACGAAAAAATGGTAAAAAAAATAACTGAGGCAAAATTACCTACAAATTATGGCGAATTCACCGTTATGGCCTATAAGAGTAGCGTAGATAAAACAGAGCATATAGCAATGGTCAAAGGCGATATATCGGGGAAGAAACCAGTTTTGGTGCGTGTTCATAGCGAGTGCCTGACTGGAGATGTCTTTAAAAGTCTTAGATGTGATTGTGGTGAACAGTTTGAATTGGCGATGCAGAAAATGAATGAAGAGGGCCGGGGAGTTTTTCTTTATATGAGACAAGAGGGCCGGGGAATAGGCTTACATAACAAATTGAAAGCATATGCCCTTCAGGACCAAGGCATGGATACTGTAGAGGCAAATATTGCACTAGGATTTCCAGCAGATTTAAGAGACTATGGCATTGGAGCTCAAATACTTGCCGATATAGGTTTACATAATATTATACTGCTCACAAATAATCCCAAGAAGATAGTAGGTCTGGAAAGTTACGGACTTAAGGTTGTGGAAACGGTACCACTATTAGCCACACCTAATTCCTATAATATACATTATCTTGAAACTAAGAAAAATAAGCTAGGACACATTTTGGATATGGAGGAAGTAAACGATGGCTAAATACTATGAAGGTATGCTGACAGGAAAAGATCTAAAATTTGCTATTATCGTTTCACGGTTTAATGATTTAATAACAGGCAGATTACTTGAAGGAGCTAAAGATGCTCTGTTACGTCATGGCGTTATTGAGACGGATATCAATATTGCACGAACACCAGGATGTTTAGAAATACCGTTGACAGCCCAGAAATTGGCCCAGCGCGGTCAATATGACGCCATGATATGTCTTGGAGCTATAATTAGAGGAGCCACTCCGCATTCTGATTACGTAGCTTCAGAAGTGAATAGAGGAATTAGTAAAGTATCCCTTGAGATTGGGTTACCGATAACGCAAGGCATAATTACTGCAGATACCCTGGAGCAAGCCATACAAAGGGCTGGAGCCAAAGAAGGCAATAGGGGATTTACAGCAGCGGTGAGTGCTGTCGAAATGGCAAACTTGATCAAGTCTATTCAGTAATTTTATAGACACTATCGCCATGCCTTACACGGTCAGGAACTTTAAGGCCAATTAAATCACCAGCATCGCCTTTTGCAATATTAACACCGTCAATTTGCATTGATTCGACGATAAGTACCAAATCAGTAGTACTTCCCAGAATGTGTATCGAATCTCCTAGATTTAATGCACCATCCAGTTTCATGCCTGCTACCACGGGCTTTGCGAAGTAATCTGTAACTTGACCAATTTTCGTCTCTGGCATTATATTACCTCCTTTCCTTAGTATTAATAGATTACTCTACCTACAAATTATAGTCCAATGTGTTAATATATCTACAAATAAGTTTTTAGGAGTTCGTAATTTGGCTACAGACAGAAACGAAAACGAATCCTTACAAATAAATGCAGAGTCTGATTCAGAACGAATAAATAAAAGGCTCGATATGCTAGAGCTCAGATTAGATAACATAGATTCAATTATGACCTCGCTCGTGGAGAGAGTAATGCAACAACCTCTGTCAATGGAAGTTCAGTGTCCAAAATGTGGACAGGAGATTCAAATCAGCATTATGAGCAAAACGAAGCTAAAAGGTTAGGCAACTTTCTTCGCATAACGTAATTCCGGCAACAGGCCGATGTTAACTTGTGTATCCAAGAACTGTGATCAGGGCTAGATGGTATATTTTATAATAAAAAGCGAAATTACAGGCTCTTAGCCCACTGTACCGCATTCAAGAAAACCCTAAAACCATCACCATATCCGTCAGTCCCACGTCTCATCCATTGAGGATGTTGAGTGTTCCTGATGTATCTTTCAGGATGTGGCATCAATGCAAAAATACGTCCTGAATGGTCGCAGATACCAGCGATATTATCTGTTGAGCCATTTGGATTATGAGGATAACCTGGCGATTTGTTTCCATTTTCATCAGTATACCTAAGCACCACATTTAGCGACGGTAATAGCCCGGGACTAACTATTATCTTACCTTCAGCATGAGCAGAGGGAAGGTATAGATGCTCGATACCTTGGGTAAACACGCACTGGCTTTCCTGGTTCACTCCCAGGTGAACCCAGCGACACTCAAATTTACCGGAGTCATTTGAGGAAAGAGTGATAAGCGTTTGCGAATTATTTAAAGGCCCTGGCAAAATACCAGCCTTCACTAATACCTGAAAACCGTTACAAATACCCAGGATTAGTCCACCCGCAGCTATGAAATCATTTACATCCTTATAGAGTCTTAATCTGAGCTCATTAGCCAATACTTTACCCGCCGATATGTCGTCTCCATAAGTAAAGCCGCCCGGTATAACTAATATTTGGTAATTAGATAGGCTTTCTTTACCATGAATCAATTCACCAATATGGATCAATGATGGAGCTGCTCCTGCTTTATTAAAAGCAAATGCTGTTTCATTATCACAGTTTGTACCTGAGCTACGTAGAACAAGTACTCTTACACTAGTCATTTATTACCACCTGATTGGTCTTTGCCAAGCTTCCTTGAGTTTTTGGATAGACGTATCAATCACTTTCTTTCCATTTAATCCAAATATTTCCAATGTTTTGGTATCGTTAAATTTACCAATCACCGTTGTTTTTGTGCCGTTCATAATCGTTTCAAATTCCGTCTTCCCATCTGGTGATACCTCCACCAGAAATCTACTGTTCGATTCCGAAAAGAGTATAAAGTCACTCCTATTTATTGATTCTCCTAACGGTATTAACTCCATTTGAACGCTGGCCCCCAGACCTCCAGCGAAAGCCATTTCAGCTAGAGCAACCCCAATACCACCTTCACTGCAATCGTGGCAAGCCTGAACCAGTCCCTTTGCAGTAGCCTCGCTAAGTTTATTCATAAGTTCTTTAGCCTGATGTGCCATAACTTTAGGCACGCCATTACCAATGAGCTCTCGGTTTCTGAAATACTCAGATCCACCCAACTCATTGTAAGTTGTACCAACTATATAAATTAAATCATTTATCGTTTTAGCATCCATTGACACTGCTCGTTTCACATCTTGCATCACGGCAATAGCAGAAATGAGTAAAGTGTGAGGAATCGAGATTATTTTACCATCGGATTCGTACTCATTATAAAGACTATCTTTACCGGAGATAAAAGGTGTTTGATACGCAACAGACATGTCATAACAAGCCTGTGCCGCTCTCACCAGAGCTCCAAGCACATCGGGTTTGCTAACATCTCCCCAGCAGAAATTATCCAGCAATGCAACATGATTCAGATTACCTCCTACAGCGATTACCTGCCTTAATGCCTCATCAATAGCAGAAGCCGCCATCCAGTAGGGATCAATCTCACCATATTTGTGATTAATTCCACAGGAGACAATCACACCTTTATCGCTGTCCAAAAGAGGCCTTATAATAGCCGCGTCGCCAGGGCCGTCATTATCAATCCCGACCAATGGTTTGAGAACACTGGCACCCTGCACCTCGTGATCATACTGACGGATTACCCATTCCTTGCTACAAATATCCCATGAACCGAGAAGATGAAGTAAATCATCATCCAAACAACCAGGTTCCTCAAAATCAGGCTCGGGCAATTTACTATGCTTCCACACCGCTTGTCTTTGTACTTGCGGTCTTCCCTCATGTAAAAAGTCCATATCCAGGTCACATACTTTGTTATTATTGTAAAAGAGTTGCAGCCTCCGATCTGCGGAGAACACGCCAACAACAGTTGCCTCGACATCTTCAGCAGTAAATATATCCAGTAATTCATCAAATTTATCCGGGGGAACAGCCAGTAGCATTCGTTCCTGAGATTCAGATATCCAAACCTCGTAATATGACAATCCCGCATATTTCAAGGGGATTTTATCCAGCTGTACACTTGCCCCTGTTGACACAGCCATTTCACCTATCGCAGATGAAAGTCCTCCTCCTCCACAGTCGGTTATCCTTGAGAACAATCCCAAATCTCTAGCTCGTAATAGAGCCTCAGTGAGTTTCTTCTCCATAATGGGATTTCCTATTTGAACTGAACTGGAGGAAATTTTAGTTGATTCATTAGTTAATTGTTTTGAGGCAAAAGTAACTCCATGTATCCCATCACGGCCAGTTTTTCCGCCAACTACTACTATCAGATCGCCAGACTTCTGCATCCCAATCTGCGATACCGCTACAGGTAATAATCCCACCGTACCGCAGAAGACTAAGGGATTGGACACATAACGATTATCAAACAATACAGCACCATTAAGAGTGGGAATACCAAGCCGGTTAGCATAATCAGCCACCCCTGCACGGACGCCTTTAAAAACACGGCGAGGATGTAAAACTCCAGGTGGTAAATTATTATAAAGAAAATCAGGGGGTGCAAAACAGAATACATCGGTGTTCAATATTGGCCTTGCCCCAAGGCCTGTTCCAAGAACATCCCGCACAACTCCTCCAATCCCTGTCGCAGCTCCACCATACGGTTCTACCGCCGATGGATGATTATGGGTCTCAACCTTGAAACAGAGGGCCCACTGATCATCCAATTCTATTACACCAGCATTATCTTTGAATACTGAAAGACACCATGGTTTATCGATTTCCCTTGTTGCCCTTATGATAGTATTTCTAAGTAAATTGTCTATGAGTACACCATTAAAGTTAATTTTTGCCGCAAACGTCTTGTGGCAGCAGTGTTCAGACCAGGTTTGAGCTATGGTCTCCAGTTCAACATCTGTCGGATTACGCCCTTCTTTATTAAAATATGTAATGATAGACTCGAATTCCGTATCATCGAATCCAAACGACTGGCCAATCTTAATACGATCAACTTCAGTTGTATTCAGGATGTCTACACATACCAGTTTGAACATATATTCAGGATTCTGAGGGAATCCAACAACTCCAGCATCAACTATATGCTGGATGTTATAGTTCACCAGTAATCTAGTACCGATTATCTCTAGTTGATTTACATTAAGCTTACCTTCGATAATATAGCGTTTGGCTGTTCTAACTGCCCTTACATTATTCAACCCGAGGTCCAGTGTTGCTTTCATTATGGTATCTTCTACCGGATCAGAAACACCAGCATTATATGCAACTTCAATGGCATGGCGATTTTCACTGTTTTTGTCCTGAAGCATATCACCGGGTTCATGAAGATAATTCTGTATAAGTGGGTCAGCAAGAAGTTTCTGACAGAGCATATTAAGTTCGCCAGGCCTTAGCTCTGCGTCTATCCAGTATACGTCTACGACCCGAACAGAAGTAACGTGCTTTATTCCTAAATCTTGTATATCTTTAACCAGGCCAAGCCCTCTGATATCGGGGACATCATCCTTGGGCCAAATTTCAACTCTATATATCAAAGATAATTACTCCTAAATTCATGAAGATGATTAATCCTTAGCCACTTTTACCGCCGTTCCATAGGCCACCATCTCAGCCGCCCCAGAAGACACCGTCGATGATACAAATCTTATACAAACTATAGCATCGGCTCCCTTTCCCTCAGCCTCTTCAGTCATCCTTTGCAGTGCTTCCTCTCTAGCCTGAGCCAGCATAACTGTATAGTCTTTAATCTCACCACCCACGATATTTCGTAAGCCAGCCATAAAATCCCGTCCAACATTCCTGGCCCTGATAGTACTTCCCCGAACCAGACCCAGCGTCTCTGTTATCGTCTTTCCCACGATATGTTCACTAGTACAAATTATCACTTGTCTACCCCCTTAAATTTCTTTTTGTCTTCTTTTGTATCCTTAAGCCTCTCTCTAATAAGAGAGGCTATGAGAAGACATAATCCAAGAAAAGTTATTACAACTGCAAAACTGACATAACCTGGTACTGAAGGGAATAATTCTCGAAACCATTGTACTATTCCCCAAACAATCAGAATAAATGTGCCAGCAAATAGTAAAACACCACCAATCTTTCTCATTTGTTAACCTCCTTTTATACCACACTAAAATTGAGTTACAGATTAATAAATCTGAATCAATTACCAATAGCCAATATTTGTTACCTAATATTATTACTAGTAAATAATATTACTCCAGGAGGCGACTGCCGCCGTTTATACTCACTTTTATCTACCAGAAATGCAATCTTATTAACCAATTCACTGTCGTAGCCCATGTCGACAATTTCATTTGTTGGAATATTTCTATCCATATAAGCCTGTAAGATAGGATCTAACACATCATAAGGAGGTAGAGAATCAGTGTCCTTCTGATTTGGTGCCAATTCAGCCGATGGTTCTTTAATAATGATACTCTCAGGTATTATTTCCTTTTCTGAAATACTATTCCTATAACTTGCCAATTCGAAGACCATTGTTTTGTAAATATTTTTAAGTACAGCAAATCCACCGGCAGTGTCCCCATAAAGAGTCCCATATCCCGTCGCTGATTCACTTTTATTACTGCAACAGAGTACCATCCAACCGTATTTATTAGATAGTGCATAAAGAATGTTTGCCCTTACTCTAGCCTGTAAGTTCTGTACAGCAATAGTAGGCTCATTAATTTCTATATTGAGATTTAGTATATCTATAAACGCACAGAATGCTTTCTCAATAGAAATTACGTTAAGTTTTATACCAACATTAGAAACTAGTTTATCCACGTCAGTTCTGCTATGCAAAGACGAATAACGGGAAGGCATAGAGACACCTATCACATTTTCAGTTCCTAGAGCATCTACAGCTATAGCTGCTACCAAACTTGAATCGATTCCCCCTGACAAGCCTACTACTACCTTCGAGAAACCATTCTTTTTTATATAATCTTTAATACCCAAAACAAGTGATTCATATACTGCCGAAATATTATTGATTCTTTTTTCCTTGTTTACAGTTAAAAGTGTTACCGGCACCTGTGATGCACCCAAATTCAAATCTGCCACAACCATGTCTTCCGCAAACGATTTACCTCGAGCTATAGTCTTTCCATCAGCTCCAATAATAAAACTGCCACCGGCGAATACGAGGCCATCCTGGGCGCCAACCAGATTAGCAGAGGCAATATATATTCCGCTATTAGCCAACTTCTCTGAAAAATAATCCTCTTGCATATAGATATCTTGAATTTGGTTGGGATTAGCATTAATGTTGATCAACAGACGTGGTAGAATACCGGACCCTGTTGACGCCACTACAGAGGAATCCAGAACATCTTCACCAATAGCAATTTCTACACCATGTCCTCGGATAATAGTTTGAAGACAGCCACTGCCCGCACCAAAATATTGCATTTCATCAGATATCATTAAGTTTGACCGGTGAGTTTTATGAGATACAGCAGTAAGTTTCTTATCGGTTATAACGGCGGCTGAATTATATACAAAACCATTATAGTAATCGACGAATCCCAGTATAAGCGCCATTCCCATAGAACTTTCTGTTATGTGCTGCAGGTAATCAATATTATTTTTAATAAATTGTCGTTTTAATAATAATTTATCAGGAGGGGAACCTGTAAGGGCCAGCTCGGGAAAAACTAACAAATCAACTTTAAGTAATTTAGCCTGGCGGACAAACTCAATAATCTTTTCAGTGTTACCGTTCAGGTCACCAACAACGGAATTCATTTGAGCAAGGCCAATTTTTAAACTAAGCAATTCGGAGCCTTCCTTTATTTAATGTATTTGCCGGTAGATTATAACATTTCAATTAAACCAGTGGTTTCGTTTGACAATGAATTTAGTTATGCTAAAATAGACTGAGTATAATAACTCTTACACTCAGTTAATATTTGGTATGGAGGAAATATATGCTAGTACATGTAGATGACTTCTTATTAAACCTACAAGCCAATAATTATTCAACGGAGACCGTCTATAATTATGAACGTGATCTACAGGTTTTTGATAAATTCCTTCTGGAATGTAAAATAGATTTCGACCAGCTTAATAAACGCACAATCACCTACTACAAAGCATACCTTGGCTCGCGGGATCGAATTACACCACGTCTTAATAATGCAGGTAAAAAGTTGGACTCCCGTTCTGTAAATCGAATGCTGTCATCTATCAGGAGTTTTTTACGATATTTAATCGATATGGACTATGATTGTCCACTACCACCCGAGGCTATCAAATTAACAAAAACCGGACGTAAACATCCCCAGGTTGCCGAACTTAATGATCTGGTGCGGCTTGTCGAATCACCCAGTTTATTTGAATCTAACTCCAAGCTTGCTCTTAGAAATCGAGCCATGTTGGAACTTCTTCTGGCAACAGGAATGCGTATTTCAGAACTATGTAACTTAGATCGAAGCCAGATAGATGAAAGTGGACGAATATTTATTATCGGTAAGGGGAAAAAACAACGTTTTGTTTACCTGACTCCTAGAGCAAGCAATCAACTCAATATATATTTAAGTACCCGCCACGATGACTGTCCAGCTTTATTTATCCCATACTCCGGTAGAAACATAAATAACCCCAAAAGAAGAATTTCCACTAACTATCTACAGGAGAAAATTAAAAGATACAGAGAGAAATTGAAAATAAATGTTCCCACTTCGGCGCATTCTTTAAGACATGGTTTTGCGACCTATCTAGCTGAAAGTGGAGCAAATCCTGCAGCCCTTCAGATTCTACTGGGCCATGAATCGCTGGATACTACAACTCGTTATGTCCATGCTTCGGACAGGTACGCGGAGGAAACGCACCGCAAGTATCATCCTGTTACCTAGACGAATAAGTAAACCAAAAAAACTATTATGTCAACTACGACTAACGTAACAGCGAACAAACATGGTGGGCCCGGTAGGATTCGAACCTACGACCAACCGGTTATGAGCCGGACGCTCTGCCGCTGAGCTACGGGCCCCTATTGGAGCGGGAGACGGGATTCGAACCCGCGACACCCTACTTGGAAGGCAGGAACTCTACCGCTGAGCTACTCCCGCATCAGCACTTAAACCTATTGCCGTTTAAGTATAGCAGTTATCTGTTTTTCTATTTTAATACATCATCCACCCCTACCAGTTACCAGCCAAATTATAGGAAACCTTCAGTATCTGGTCAAGTAAATAATCTGTTAGGCAAACCGAATATCATTGAGAAAAAGTGTTATTCTTGTCTAGAAGAATGGTAGCGAAGATTTAGTTATATGTTATTACTAGGTCATACAGGAATCATACTGGGTAGTGCTATAGTTGTGGATGCCGTTTTGAATCGGAAACAGTTTCAAAAGGAACCCCTGCCTCTAACACATCCTGTCAAGGAGCACTTTGATACGAGATTAAAGTCATTAGCGCGACACATAGATATCAGGGTACTACTGATAGGCTCACTTCTCCCTGATATTATAGATAAACCGTTAGGTCAAGTCATCTTCCATAACACGATATCCAGTGGTAGGATTTTCTGCCATACTGTTCTCTTCCTGCTTCTTATTATCATTCCCGGAACATATCTATATATCAAGTGTAAAAGAAACCTGCTACTCGTACTATCCTTTGGTACATTCACACATCTAATCTTTGACAAAATGTGGCTTGCTCCGGATACTCTTTTTTGGCCCCTGTACGGTTGGAGCTTCCCCAGAGGAGACTCCAATATCGTACTCTTTTTTAAGAATATGCTAATAGAATTGATTTCTTCGCCTGGTACATATATATCTGAAATTACCGGCGCTATTGTATTGCTGGTATTTACATGGAGATTGATAAAATTGAAGTCATTAAACAATTTTATCAGAAAAGGATGCGTTTAAATGCTAGCAACAAGGAATTAAATAAACTGCTGATTTAACTATACATATTTGGTAATTAATTTTCATTCCAGGCACAAAATTACTATAGAGCCCATGTAATATTGCTCAATTGTAGCAGGAGTAATTTCAGGGCTCAAACCTTTCATACCAGCTAGTTTTTTATACACAGTACAAAATCTATTTTTCTTCGTGTTCAAGTCTATTTTCCTTGTAAGTGAATTAAGCATCTGGTAATATTTTATACTTATATAATGTATATATGACAATTATAGGTATATCATGAACATATTCCATAGATGATATTTGAAGGGTTCAAGTAATGCAAATATTAGACAAGATTAATAATCCTGATGATATCAAAGCGTTGGATTATAATAATCTAAAACAACTTTCAAGCGAAATCAGAGAACTAATAATAAACCAGGTTACAGAAAATGGCGGGCACCTTGCTTCTAACCTGGGAGTAGTTGAGCTAACTATCGCACTGCACCGGGTGTTTGATAGCCCTCACGATAAACTGGTCTGGGATGTAGGGCACCAGAGTTACACGCACAAGCTTTTAACCGGAAGGAGAGCGCGTTTTTCCTCCCTTCGGCAATATCAGGGTATCTCGGGATTTATAGATAGAGATGAAAGTCCTCATGACACTTTCAGTACGGGGCATGGCGGCACTTCTATTTCAGCAGCCCTTGGTATGGCACTGGCTCGTGACCTTGCAGGGGAAAAACATCACGTAGTAGCTATAATTGGTGATGGCTGTATCACCTGTGGTATGGCATATGAGGCCCTAAATCACGCCGGACACCTGGGAAATAAATTAATCGTGGTGCTCAATGACAATGGTATGGCAATTTCACCTACAGTGGGTGCTATAGCCCGGCACCTCAATATACTGCGTTCAAACTACCGCTATGGAGTAGTAAAAGCAAAAACAAATCGTTTACTATCTTTCCTGCCTTTGGGAAAACAAATACATTGGGTTATCCACAGGCTCAAGGAAGGAGTTAAATCGGTAATCATGCCAACAATGATGTGGGAACAGCTTGGCTTCACTTATCTGGGTCCTGTTAATGGTCACGACATTGCCGAAATTGAGAATGTTTTAATTAGAGCCAAGAACTATACCAAGCCAATAGTTATTCACGTGTTAACTAAAAAAGGGAAGGGGTATAGTCCAGCAGAAAACAATCCGGTCAGTTTTCATGGAGTGGCACCCGCAAGCAATGCTACAAAGAATGCAGCCACCTATAGTGAGATATTTGCCTCTACTATCGACAAACTGATGAGAAACAATAGCAAGATAGTGATTATTAGCGCCGCGATGGTCAAAGGTAATGGACTTTCTCACCTGGCTGAACAATTCCCTGACCGTATCTACGACACGGGAATTTCGGAACAACATGCAGTCACCCTGGCTGCCGGACTGGCTTCACGGGGATTAATACCGATTGTTGCAATATACTCCACATTCTTACAACGTGGTTTTGACCAGGTATTGCACGACGTCTGTCTCCAGGACCTGCCTGTCAAATTTGTTCTTGATCGTAGTGGTATTGTCGGTGCCGATGGTAAGACGCACCAGGGTATATTTGATCTGTCTTATCTTAGTCTAATGCCCAATATGGTCATTTCTTCTCCAAAGGATGAGAACGAGCTTCAACACCTGCTTTATACTTCTACCGAATTTCATCATCCCATGGCAATTCGCTACCCCAGGGGCCCATCGATAGGTGTTCCACTGGACCATGAATTTCGTAAGATTCCGCTAGGAACATGGGAATTGATTAGTGAGGGAGATGACCTTGCAATAATGGCCATCGGTTCAATGGTAATGCCTGCCGTTCGGGCAGCGGAAAATCTTCGCTCCCATGGTTTTAATGCATCAGTAATAAATGCGCGTTTCGTCAAACCACTGGACATTAGTCTTCTTCTCGATATAGCAAATCAAGTACCAGCCATTGTAACAGTAGAGGAAAATGTGCTCAATGGTGGACTTGGAGCTTCGGTTGTTCAATTATTGCAGAACCAAGGCCTCTCAAATGTGAAAATAAAACAGCTTGGAATTCCCGATGAATTCGTAGCGCACGGTGAACAAAACTTACTTCGCTCTATCTATCACATGGATGCTCGTGGTATTACGGATGTGTGCCTTGATTTTCTTACCCAGATATATCCAACCCGCACTGCCACATCTGGGAAAGGCACAGTAAAATTGTGATTTCAAATAATTATGGAGATTCATTTTTGGCCAAGCGTCTTTTTGGAACCAGCGGTATTCGTGGAATAGTAAACGAAGAACTTACATTAGAACTTTGTGAGAGAGTAGGCAAGGCACTTGGTACAATTCTCAATCCTCACCCTGAAATTTGCCTTGCAACCGATACCAGGCAAAGCCGAGACCTTATTAAGAAATCTATCTGCACCGGCCTTCTTTCTACTGGAGCGAACGTAACTGACCTTGGCATACTACCTACACCTGCCCTCGCCCTACTCACCAGAGAAATGGGATTTGATAGCGGCATCATGCTCACCGCTTCGCACAATCCTCCTGAATATAATGGTATTAAGCTATTCAACAAAGATACTACCGGATATAGCACCACTCAAGAGGAAGAAATAGAGGAACTCTATATTACAGGAGGATTCAAACAAGGAAAGGGCGTCCTGAAAAAAGGGAGCAATATGCAACGGAAATATTTTTCCTTCATCAGGGAAAAACTTGCCCCTCATAAATGTAATCGTAAACTGGTGCTGGTTATTGACCCTGGCAGCGGAGCCGCAGCAGGTTTCGCCAGCGATATATTTACATGGATGGGCTGCAATATAATGACTCTGAATGATAAACCTGAAGGCCTTTTCCCAGGAAGAAAGCCTGAACCCAAAGAGGATACTCTTAAAACAACTATAGAATTTCTAAGACGACAAGGGGCGGACCTGGCTATATGTTTTGACGGTGACGCCGACCGAGTTGTCTTTTGTGATAGAGATGGATTCCTGGGTTTTGATGAAGTACTGGCATTTATCTCCATGTTGAGAGTACTAGATACGGGAAAGAAAAAGGTAGCCACCACAGTAGAGTCTGGCAAGCTGCTTGAGTTTGCGTTGAGGAAAGTCGGAGGTGAGCTGATAAGTGGTAAGGTGGGCGACGTCAATGTGGCATACCTTGCCAGAGAGAACGATGCCGCATTAGGAGTGGAGGGAGTCGGTGTGTACATCTTCCCTGAACTTGGATATTATCCCGATAGTATTTTTGCCGCACTCTACCTGGTAAGCAATCTTGAATACCCCGGTCAGATAAGAGACTATGTCCAATCGTTACCATCACTTTCATTTAAGAAAACAAGTCTCCCCTGCCCCAACGAAGCCAAGAGCATTGTCATGGCCCGGTTAAAAACTATCAGTCCCTCAGACATGGCATTTACTGGTGAGCAGCCTTTTGCAAATAATATTGACGGTCTAAGACTTGAATATTCCGACTCATGGATGCTTATCCGTCCCAGCGGAACAGAACCAATTATACGAATCATCGCTGAATCGACATCAAAGTTACAGACTGTTAAACTTATTGAAGAAGGGGAAAAATTGGTTGGACAAATTCTTTCCTGTTGTGCTACGAAGTAGTACGCCTTCCCTAAGGTAGTATTATGTTAAGTACAGAAAGTGTAAGCTAATGAAAGTATTATTTCTATGTGGCGGCAGCGGCACAAGGATGTTTCCTATAGACAGGGACAAGTTCCTGCTCAGTTTCCTGGGCAAACCGCTGCTTCAGCATCAGGTTGAAATGGCACAAAAGGCGGGTTTCAACCATTTCATTTTCGTGGGCAATCATAACAACCTTGATGATATTAAAACACTCAGTAAATCGTTGCCAGGAATTGAAGCTGAATTTGTATTACAGCAAGACCCAAAAGGAATTGCTGACGCATTAGTAAGTGCCCGTTCCACACTCCTCGAACCTTTCCTTGTTATTAACCCCAATGATGTATTTTCAGACTCGGCATATCAGGAGATCGCCTGTGCCGGCAACCAATCATTGCCCGCTGTATCATGCATGCTTGGCTACAAGGTCGATGAATACTTTCCCGGTGGGTATCTTGAAATAGATTCCGAGGCAAACCTGAAACATATTGTAGAAAAACCAGGTCAGGGAAACGAACCCAGCGACCTGGTGAATATACTGGTCCATTTGAACAATAACCCTCGTAAACTGCTGGAATATATCGACATCATAGAGAGTAACAGCGATGATATATATGAGCGTGCCCTGGACAGGATGGTGAAGGATGGACATAAAATAAAAGTAATTCCATACACTGATTTCTGGGCGCCGATAAAGTATCCCTGGCATATTTTCAGGGTTATGGAACATTTTCTTGATAAGTCAGAAGCGCAAATCTCAGACAGTGCTCATATTTCCGATAGTGCAATTATTGAAGGAAAGGTTATATTGAGCGACAACGTCAGGGTAATGGAAAACGCGGTGATAAGGGGTCCTGCATACATCGGACCAAACTCAGTTATTGGCAACAACGCCCTGTTGCGCGGTTATTGTCATATTGGAGCCAACTCTGTCGTGGGCTATTCTACCGAGATTAAGCATTGCTATATTGGCGACAATTGCTGGTTTCATTCAAATTATGCAGGAGACTCCATTATAGAAGACGATTGTTCTTTTGGCAGCGGCGCCATCACGGCCAACTACCGCCTTGACGAAGCGAATATTCATATCGACATCAATAACAACAAGATAGACACTGGCTATGATAAACTTGGAGCAATTATTGGTAGTGGTTGTCGTATAGGTATTAATGCCAACCTGATGCCAGGTATACGGGTCGGCTCTAATTGTTTAGTAGGTCCGCATGTATGTCTGACCAGGGACCTGATGCCAAATAAAAAAGCCATGCCTGTGTCTTATCAATACGAGGTAACGGATAACTTCCCTAACCCGAAGCAGAATAAGCGGCAGGAACTTTTAAATAATCTATAGAGTAAATTGATATGTGTGGAATAATTGGATATTGCGGTAAAGAGAAAGCAGCGCCTATTGTCTTTGAAGGCCTTAAAAAACTTGAGTATCGAGGTTATGATTCGGCAGGTATAGCCATTCTTAACGGAAGCCATCTGCTTATTAAGAAAGATGCAGGCCAGGTTGATGAGGTCAACCAAAAGCTCAAGCTGAGCACATTACCAGGCAACACGGCAATCGGTCATACGCGCTGGGCCACGCATGGCAGTGTCACTAAAGCTAATTCCCACCCACATTCCGATTGTAATGAACGAATAGCCGTAACCCACAATGGCATTATTGAGAACTACGAACAACTACGCAGAGACCTCGTCGACTCAGGTCACCACTTCAGCTCGGAAACTGACACCGAGGTTATCCCCCATCTTCTCGAAGAAGAACTTAAAAACAGCGCTTCTTCGCTTGAAAAGGCCGTTCTGGCTATAATACCCAGGCTTGAGGGTTCCTACGCCTTCGCAGCTATTTCTCTCGATGACCCCGGTAAAATCGTAGGCACAAGGAAAAATAATTCCCTGATGATCGGTGTAGGTAAGGATGGATATTTCCTGAGCAGTGATACGCTCGCTTTTTCAAAACACACCTCTAAGGTAATAACCCTGGGTGATGCCGAGGTATTCTCAATTACGGCAACTGAGGCAATATTTTACGATGCCAACGGGGACAATGTTCCCAAAGAAGCAACCAAGATTAGCAGTATGTGGGCAGATAACCACAAAAATGGATATAGCCACTTCATGCTCAAGGAGATAATGGAGGAATCAGAAGTATTGCAGCGAGTGGTTCAGCAGGACGAAAGTAAATTCAATGCTATAGCACTGGACATTCTACGGGCAAACCAGGTGATAATAACCGCTTGTGGCACCTCTCGATATGCTTCACTCGTAGGCAGATACCTTTTTTCAAGGGTAGGCAAGAAATTCTCTGACGTGGTCATCGCATCTGAGTTTGGCTATTTTGCCGACTCAACGGACAAGAACACTATGGTAATAGCAGTCTCCCAGAGTGGTGAGACAGCTGACGTTATAGACGGAGTTAAAACGGCCAGAGTTGCCGGCGGGAGCATCCTTTCAATCATCAATCGTCCCAATTCTATGCTGGAAACGCTTAGTCAACAGACCATCTTACTGAACTGTGGATTTGAGATTGGAGTAGCAGCTACCAAATCTTTTCTATCCCAGATTGCGGCGTTCTACCTTCTATCATTTTCCATGATAAACAAATTTGGCTATGCGCGTGACCAGATAATGTCTATATGTAACAGGATAGATAAGGTGCAAGTACGTAACCATAAAACACTCGTCAAGCTGGCACAACGTTTTAAAAACAGTAGCGATTTTTACTATATTGCTCGTGGAATTAATTTCGCAGTAGCATCCGAGGCGGCGCTCAAACTCAAGGAAATATCATATATTCATGCCGAGGGAATGCCTGCTGGAGAGCTTAAGCACGGGACACTGGCTCTCATAGAAAAAGGCACTCCTGTAGTAGTTATTTGCCCCGATGATTACACATATGACGCGGTTATGAATAACGCCATGGAAGCCAAATCACGAGGCGCCTATATAATTGCAGTTTCTGACAGAAAAAGTGACATATATGATTGCTGGTTAAGAATTCCCAAAGTTGATGAACTTCTTTATCCCATGGTGGCCATAGTCCCCTTGCAGTTATTTGCCTACCACATGGCTATTGCCCGTGGTTGTGATCCGGATAAGCCCCGTAACCTGGCTAAGTCGGTAACAGTCAGATAGTATTATTTAATCTATACTAGTTACTATCCAACCTTAATGCGCAATTCTGAGAGCTAAATAGATTGAAGAATATCGGGATTTTTGTGGTTGCGATGCAAAGCGACCGAAGAACTTGATGCGAAGAATATGTTAAGAAATTATATATAACCTGCTCTTCTATTTATTCTTATCTTTATTAGCTAACTCTGAGCTGGACTGAACCTTGTGCCCGCCAATACCAAATACCATTTCTATTCCTAATTCAGCACATATTTCAGTCTCACGTATATCCGACCTGCTTGCTCTGTCACCACCATTCGCAAACACGTCCGGCTTGAGCATAGCCAGTGTTTTGCATACGGAGTCATCATCATCAACTGACACCACTACCCTGTCAACATATTTGATAGACTCAATGATTTCTTTTCTTTCGTCAAGGGGCATAAATATGTATCCTTTTTTCCGGAGCAGGAAATCATCTGTGTTCAGGATAACTACCAGTTTTCCAATCCCTGCCGCATCTCTGAACATCCTGACATGTCCGATATGAACAGGATCGAATCCGCCGCTAACCGCTACTATCTTGTCTGCCATAATCATCTCCCAATCTCACCGTATCTTTATGTGGGGTAGAAACCTCAAATACAACACTGGATTCAATAGCCGTAATACGGTGTACCACATTTGGCTTGATTTTTATTGCCTCATTACACAAAGGTGTGACTTTAGTATCTCCAATCTCTACCAAAATCTTTCCACTACTAACATAAAAAGTCTCATCTTTTTCCTTGTGGTATTGCAGGCTGGTCCTGCAACCTTCATTAATGCATAGCAGTTTCCCCGTGTAAAGTTCATTCTCAGCGAAGACAACTTCGTATCCCCAGGGTTTCTCCACCCTTTTTGTACTATTTACCTGCTTGCTTATTATGTCAACCATACTGATTACTCCAATACAGATTGGTGATTATAACATGTGTCTATGGATAATTTTATATGTAACTATTTGTTATTCTATGTTTCTCTCATACCTAGTCCACTACGATCCTTATCAATTTTACATGGAATATCAAGTTGTTCTATCTCTTAGTCTGAAGATAGCCCTTATGCTATAGTAAGAAATTCGGCAGACGGTAGAACAGTACAGAAAAACATATTATCAACGAGCACATATTAAAATTGGGCTTATCCTTTGCCATCTTGTAGGAGAGGAGTTGTTTAATGAATCGAGCAGTATTTCTCGATAGAGATGGCGTCATTAACGAAGAACCTCCTCACAACGCACATAGACTAGACCAACTTAAACTGATATCAGGAGCTATTGAAGCTGTTCGGCTACTTAATTCGAACGAATTTATTGTTGTTGTTGTCACTAATCAAGGCGGGATTGCCCATGGCTATTTTCATGAGAAAGATACTAAAATATTCAACAAGGCAATAGAGGACTTCATGGCAAAAGAAAACGCCTATTTCGATGCTATTTATTACTGTCCACATCATTCTGACGCAGAGATTGAACGATATCGAATAGAGTGTGAATGCAGAAAACCCAGGCCGGGCATGCTAATAAGAGCACAGCAAGAATTTAACATAGATTTTAAGCAATCGTTTATAGTTGGTGACAGACTAACCGACATAGAGGCAGGTAAAATAGTCGGATGTAAAACCATAATGGTAAGAACAGGTTATGGCGCAGAGGAATTAAATGGTAACCACGTTGAATGTGATTATATTGCTAATGATTTGCATGATGCTGTTGAGAATATCTTGCATTTATCTCATAACAGGAAAGGTCAAATTTTAGATGTTATTTAATCAATGGAAAGAAGGCGAAAAAGTATAAACCTGATAGCCTGAAATTTATGGAATAATAAAGGTATCAAATTAAATCTCAACCACTGATTAAGCTTTTAGCTTTTTTAACAGCCTCAACAGCATCATTAGCATAAGCATCGGCTCCTACTTCGTCAGCAAATCGTTGCGTTACGGGCGCACCACCTATCATTACCTTCACCTTATCCCTTAACCCTTCAGTTTTGAGTGCATTTAATACATCAACTACCATCGGCATGGTAAATGTCAGTAACGACGATAGCCCAAGGATATCGTAGTCCCCCTCTTTGACCGCTTTACAGAATTTCTCCTCCGGTACGTCTATCCCCAAGTCCGTTACTTCCCAACCATTCTGTTCCAGCATCATTATCACGATGTTTTTGCCTATATCATGCGCATCTCCAGGCACCGTCCCTATTAAATACTTGCCAGTGGTAACTCCTTTCGTCTTCGCCAACTCAGGTTTCAGTAACGCTACAGCTGCCTTCATTGCATTAGCTGCCATCAATAACTCAGGAAAGTACACGTCCCCTTTCGCAAATTGCTCGCCTATTATCTCCATGCCGGGTAGAAGCCACGAGCCCAGTATCTCCTTTGCTGGTATCCTCCCTGTCATCGCTTCTTTCGTCAGCATCACCGCAGTCTCGGTCTCACCGGCTACCACTGCTTCTGTCAATTTGTTAAAATCGGTCATAATTGCTCCTTAATTACTGAATCCCGCATTGTCTTTAACTTTTCCTGTTCTCAAAAGAATCCCTTGCAATACCCAGGTCCCGATGCAACACGGCACCAGAAAACTCGGAGAGATGCTCTTCAATCACCTTAACCTGCTCTGCCGTGCATGAATCGATAACCAGTGGTTTCGTAATATTCATTTCCATGAGAGAAGGCAATAAAACTTCAGTCGTAGGACCATTCGGGTCCATGGCTATTTCATAACTCCCTATGTTTCCCCTCTTGGAAAACTCCCGCCAGTTATAGGTGGTCATCACATAACCTGAATGCATGTGGAATGTCGAGTAATCATACCCGGCTACTTCCTGGATGTGATACGGCAGAAAAAATTCGTCGTACATCTTCGGGGAAACGAGCGAAGCCTCATCTTCCTGGCTTCGTACGTTATACGTGGGAGCCCAGATTCCAAAGGGATTGCAGTAGCCTCCTCTGAAGCTCCCTCCTTTATCCATCTGCATCTTAACTGTTTTTACGTATATTTTCGAACAGAGGTCCAGCAATTGATGCATTAAATCTTTACTGCCAGAATCAAGCATCATCCCGATAGACTTCTCATGTCCAAGTAATGCCCCTACCATGTCTCCTGGTCCCCTCATCAGTGTTTGCGACCGTGGATATTTACCCCCTAACACTTCATTCAGTCCCTGACATCCATCACCCAGTTTCCTGTACCAGATATTCTCATCCAGGTTATCAAGGAGCCTGTTCAAGTGAGCCGGTAAATCCTCAGGTGCAACATCAGAAGGATTTGCCACCATGCTGGCTCCCCTGCCCAACGCATAGATATTGCAGCCAACAATTGCCTCTATCCACGGAATTACTTCGTCAACTTCTACAAATTCAAATACGTCATTATTTATATGAGGATGGGCTCTACAAACTGATTCAGTTTCTTTAACAAGTCTCTCAATATCCAACATCTCAGCCGTAAAATCACCCTTTATGTTGTCGTCATGTACACGTATTCGTAGAGGACACCTGCCGTAATCCCATTCCCCTCGTAATACCAATCCTTGTTTATTTTCCCAGAACTGGCGATGCAGTTGTATAACTCTTTCGTCTTCTAATTTTTTAATATTTAACATGTTACCTTACTCATAGGGATAGTTGACCGACTTCATGCTGGCCTTATACGCCGACATCTCGTCAGCCGTCATTAACTCCTTTTTCCAGTAATACTCTCGTGCCTCCTCCAGCACCTTCTCAACATCAGCCTCCTGGCTGGCAGTCAACGCGGTAGATTTGTGCGTATTGATTATCCGCTCTGTCCTTTCCTTAGCATAATCTATACAGCTCTTTTTTCCGGAATCAATCCAAACAGGATATGTCAATCTGTCAGCAGATTCAGGTACAAATTGCTCATGCCTCCACCATTCCCTGGTATGTGACTTGCTCAGGAAATGGCCAGGTACGGGGCCGACCTCTCTTATCAAATCAGTAGCTAGTGTATCATGGTTCACTTCTACTCCCTCCATAAAACGTCCCACCATACCAGCAATGTCATCATCCAGCACTGCCTGCACAGGATGATGCGTCAGTTCACCATGCACGCTACCATGAAACAACAAAGTGCTTGCTCCCGACAAGCCAGCAATCAAGACACGAATACTTTTCTCATAGCTTGATTGGAAATCAGCACTCTTGGCATTGGGATAGGCAGTAGTATGGTCAAGTGGTACACCGTAGCGACGGAATAGCTGGCTTGATAATGCATTATGTAAAGCTATCTCGACGCCACCAAAGCCAGGCGACCCTGAATTCATGTTCATTGCGGCTGAGAAATCCTTGACCAATACACGTGTACCCGGTCTTATCAACTGCACTAACACCAATCCCGCGATGACCTCTACGTTATTGGTAACAACACCGCCAGCGATAGTAGCAGGAGCAGTCCCACCCATGACCTGCCCGGTGATAATTCTTATCGGAAGACCAGCTTCAGCAAATCTAAATGCCGATTCCACGGCATCACTATATACTGCCAGAGGAGGCGCCCATGCACAGGTGCCCAGTATTTCTATACCCGCTGCTTGTGCCATTTTTATGGCAAATATCTCGGAATTCTGTGAAAAGCCAACACATTGAAATTTCGTAGAGTTCCGTATCCTGGCGGCAAGACTTTCCAGCATTGCCATGCAAGCAGGAACTCCCTCAAAGCCAAAATATGGAGTGTAGGGAGAAAAGAAATGAACTGTTGGCAAGGCATCACACACCGTAACAGCATCGTAATTTTCTTTCCTCGTAGGCACCTGGGGTTCCCACGTATCAATATCAACCGTATTTTGTCCAGCTGCAACACCAAGATACATAGTATCGCCACCCACCATAAGGTCATATTTCTTATCCCTTGCCTGAGCATGAAAATTACTCGGAGCACGCCTCAGGCATTCTTCCACCAAATCAGGTGGTATTCTTACTTTCTTATTCTCATAATCTACTTTGCATCCATTACTCTCAAGAAGCTTCAATGCCCTATCATGTTCCATCCTGACCCCTGTAGTCCACAATACTTCCAGGGTACTCTTGTGGATAGATTCCACCTCTTCTTCGGTTATTATCTCCAGGGGTTTGTATTTTCTAACGAATCCTTTTAAAGCCATGCGCTTCTCCTTTTAGATACCCATCAATTTTCTGACAAGTTTAACCGAACCAGGAGCCGTAGGGTCATAGCCATCAGCACCTATACTGTCAGCAAATTCCTGTGTAATGGCGCCACCACCCACAATGACCTTAATCTTATCCCTTATGCCTCCCTTATTCAGGAGATCTATGACTTTCCGCTGTTCAGGAGCGGTAGTAGTCAGCAAGGCAGACATTGCCAGGATATTGGCATTATGCTTCTTGACTCCCTCGATAAATCCTTCCGCAGTAACATTTATACCCAGGTCTATCACCTGGAATCCTTCGGCCGATAGCAGTGTAGCCACCATTGTTTTTCCTATGGTATGTATATCACCGTAGACCGTCCCAATAACTATAATCCCAAGGCTTTCCCTGGAAGCACCAGACCTACTAATCTCCTCTTCCAGTATGGGTGTGGCAGCAGACATGGCATCAGCGGCACCTACCAGGTCAGGGAGAAATAACTCCCCACTTCCAAAACCATCACCAACCTGTCTTATAGCCACTGTCATGGCATTCAATGCTTCTACAGGGTTGATTCCTTCTTCAACCACTTTCCTTGCACAATTCACTGCCTCGGCCTCATCATACTCAAGAATGGCCTTTTTCAGGCGGCTTAATATATCAATACCCATTGATTCTCCTTCGCTTCAATTAAATTGCTTGGTCTTAAAGCATTTCTAACATCTTCTACCGGTCTATGCTTTTTCTAACGACAGCTCTGCCGCCACTATAGTATTGGACATGAGCATAGTTATGAGCATGGGTCCAACTCCACCGGGTACCGGAGTTATCGCCGCTGCTTTTTCACTGACTCCCTCAAAATCAACATCCCCAATTGTTTTATTCTTTCCGGTAACAGGGTCTGTCTGCCAATTCGAGCCAGCATCCAGTACCACAACTCCCTCTTTTACCATATCTGCAACGATAAACCGTGGTTTGTTCGCCGCAACTACAAGAATATCTGCCCGTCTTGTATAGTAAGCCAGGTCTCCGATAGACGGGTCACAAAGGGTAACATTTGCTCTTGCTCCTTGTCTCGACTGTACTAAAATAGATGCCAGCGGCTTCCCTACCAACTCATCAACGCCAACTATTACAACATCCTTTCCCTCAGGGTCATATCCACCACGTAACATCATCTCATGAATAGCCACTGCGCCAGCAGGTATGAAGGCAGGCTGTCCCATCCACGCTTTGCCTATATTTACAGGATTAAAACCGTCTACATCTTTATCCGGAGATACTGTACTCAAGGCTATGTTTTCGTCAAGATGTCCGGGCAGGGGAAGTTGTAGAAAGATTCCATGTACATTTTTATCGATATTGAGTCGATTGATCTCAATTAGTAAATTTTCCTGCGTGATATCAGCAGGCAAGCGTAGCATCGCCGAACTAACACCAACCTCCGTACAGACCTTCTCCTTCATTCGAATATAAGAAGCTGACCCCGGATCCTCTCCAACAAGAACACCCGACAATCCTGGGGTGACACCACGTTGTAAAAGCCTGTTAATCTTTTCTGTTAATTCCTCTTTTATACTGACAGAAATCGCCTTGCCATCAATTATTGTGGCTACCACTATTTCACCTCCGAAATATATTTAATAGTTGTTCCGTTCATGAGCTAAGCTTTTCTGCTGCCCGAACAGTATTGGCCAACAACATGGCCGAGGTTACCGGACCTGTACCACCGGGGACCGGTGTTATTGCGGCGGCTTTTTCTTTAACGGCATCAAAATCTACGTCGCCCACCAATCTGGATTTACCGGTATCAGGGTCCTGTATTCGATTCACTCCAACATCTATTACAACGGTCCCCTCACTTACCATATCCGCGGTAATAACTTTAGCTTTCCCCATAGCAGCAACTAAAATATCCGCCTGCCTGGTTATCGCTGAAAGGTCTTTAGTCCTTGTATGGCACACAGTAACGGTGGCATTAGCCCCGGCCTTCTTTTGAATAAGAATGCCCATCAATGGTTTCCCCACGATATTGCTCCTTCCACATATAACAACATGTTTTCCCTCCGGGCTATGCCCGCTGCGAACCAGTAACTCCTGAACTCCACTGGGAGTTGATGGCAAGAAAGTATCCTCCCCCAGAAGCAATTTTCCTGTGCTCATCGGATTCGTGCCATCGACATCTTTCTCAGGAGAGATAGTGCTTTCAGCCCTGAGCGTGTCCAGATGTTTGGGTAGAGGTAGCTGAAGTATGATGCCATGGAATTTAGGATTACTGTTTAGTTTTTCAAGCTCTGCCTCAAGCGTTTCCTGGGTGGCATCCTCTGGAATATTTATTGTTTCAGTGAAAATGCCTACCTCTTCACATCCCTTAGCGATGCTACGTAGATAGGACAACGAACCCGGGTCTTCTCCCAGTAACACCGCGACCAGGCCAGGGGTCACTCCTTTCTCTTTCAGTTTTGCAATCTTGTTTTTTAACTCCTCCCTAATATCAGCAGCGATCTTACGTCCATCAATTATCTCTTGAACCATATTTCTCCTCCATCATTATTTTTGGAAAATTATTTTTTTCCTTTTTTTTATCTACAATCGTAGAATTGAGTCAATTTTAACCATTAGACCCGTTATTGGTCAACGAAATATCCCTCTACCCCTTGTTTTTTATATTTTAGTTGTTTTATAATATCTCATATGTCAAAAGAGGTAAGGATAATTAAAGGTACTAACCTTTAGAAGTGTCCATGCTTCTTTTTTTTACAATCGGCAAGTATATTCAAAACTAGAAAGGTAGTCTAAGTATCAGTTAATTGTTATGACATTTATAGTTACTTCAATTACGGTTTTCATATTTTATCTGCTTATGACAACGGCCTCCGGAAACCTTTTGTTGTGGAGCAAGGAGGAATTGATAATAGGGGCTGTCTTGGCAGTGATTGTCGGAGCTATTACCAAAAAGATATTCATCAAAAAAGACCTTCGCATGCTTAACCCCCGTAGGCTGTTCCTATTCCTGATTTACCTTATTTTTGTATGGTTACCTGCACTGGCAGTAGCTAATATTGATGTTGCCTATCGTGTTATAACAGGAAGAATAAACCCTGGTATCGTAAAAATACAGCCTCAATTAACAAACGACCTAAGCCTTATGATACTTGCCAATTCCATTACATTGACGCCTGGCACCCTGAGTGTAGATGTAGATGAAAAGACAAATGCTCTCTACGTGCATTGGATAAATGTTGATAAAGAGGCACTAAAAAAAATGCCCCGGGATCCTAAATATGTCTGCGGCAAGTTCCCCGAATGGGCACGGAGAATAGCGGGATGATGTGGATCGCAGCGGCCGTAGCCCTGGCAGTATTCGTGGTTATTGCATTGATTAGGCTGATCCTGGGCCCTACTACCCCTGATCGACTGGTAGCCCTAGATACTATCAACACGATCGTAATAGTTATTATGGTTATCCTTGGAGCGGCATTCAAAGAGGTCTTTCTGATTGACGTTGCCATAGTTTACGCTTGTCTCTCCTTTATAACCACACTTTTCATAGCCAAATACATGGAGAAAGGGAGTTACTAATGATCGTAGCCCTCTACATACTTATAGGTATCGGATGTTTCTTCAACCTGTTGGGGGTTATCGGACTTCATCGTTTCCCTGATTTCTATACAAGATTACATGCCGCAACTAAATCTACTACTTTTGGGTCCATATTTCTGATAGTAGCGGTAATCGTACAATCTGTAGGTGCATGGGCGGCAGAAGGTCTTACTTCGCCTGAATCAGTTATCGCGATACATTCATTGGTAGCATTGATCGCCCTTGTACTAACAAATGCTACAGGTGCTCATGCCATCGCCAGAGCTGGTCACAGAAGCGGAGTCAAACCAGTCAGGGCGGTAGTTGATGATCTTGAGGGAGCTAAAGTACATGATTGAGTCAGGATTTCTACATATAACTATACCGATTTTGATAGTAGTATGTGCTCTACTAGTGGCATGTTTCGATGACCTCATAAATGCTACAATAGCTTTAGCAGCCTTAAGTCTGCTGTTATCACTGGAATTCTACTTACTACAGGCTCCCGATGTAGCCATCGCTGAGGCTGGCATAGGAGCTGCTATCACCACTGCTATATTTGTTATCGCCATTAAAGCAACAGCGAAGAAATAGGAGAGGATTTGAGAAAGACTGCTACGATAATATCACTGGGAATAGTCGTCATCCTATTTGTAGCGTGCGCTATGCTGATGCATCCTTTCGGACAGCCGCCATCTGACATGGACGATTACATAATTGATAACGCTCAGACTGAGACCGGTGCCAACAATGTCGTGACATCAGTCGTTTTTGATTACAGAGGATATGATACCCTGGGTGAGGCAACGATCCTGTTCACAGCGGTAACCGGAGTAGTAATGCTATTCAGGAGAACGAAGGAGGAGACAATACAGTAAAATGTCCAAGATTGTTCGTACTACAGCTAGTTTGCTCGTACCATTCATTCTTATGTTCGGTGCTTACATAGTTTCTCATGGACATATTACGCCTGGGGGAGGCTTTCAGGGTGGTGCAGTATTCGCATCTGGAATAGCTTTGCTTGTTGTCGCCTTTAATTCCTCTAAAGTACAAAAATATTTGAAGGAGAGCCATCTTTCCGTTATAGAAAGTGGTGGTGCATTGATGTTCATCGGCCTGGCTTTTGCAGGACTGGCTGTCACTTTCTTTTACAATGTCCTCATTGGCTCGCCTATCTTCGGACAAATTCCTCCTGAGGGAGCCAATCCCGGATTTATATGGACAGCAGGTGTTATCCCCCTTATGAATGTTGCTGTGGGATTAAAAGTTGTCGCTGGATTATCTGGAATCGTTCTGGTAATGGCACTGGCTTCCAGCAATGTAAGGATAGAAGAATGACAGAAAACTTATTTAATATTCCTTTTCTTGCGGTGGCAGTTCTGATAAGCATCGGATTTTACATTATCGTCACGAAGAGAAACTTGATAAAAATGGTAATGGGCATTGTTATCGTTGAGTCAGCCGTGAATTTTTTCCTGGTCTCTTTAGGATACAGAAGCGGTGGTGCTACTCCTATATTCACCAATGCCCCCGAATCACTTATGGTGTTACCTGTTCCACAGGCACTTACACTTACCAGCATCGTCATAGGTGTTTCTGTTACTGCCCTGATGCTTTCGATGATAATGCTTATTCACCGCCATACCGGTAACATAGACGCTGAGAAGTCGAGAATTTTGAAAGGATAATGAATTGCAGAGTTTAATACTTCACTCTCCTATACTAGCAATAGCCATCCCCTTATTGGCGGCTTTCTTGACGCCGCTAGTAGGTAAATTCAGTAGCAAGGCCCGGAACGTCCTGGTAATTACGGCGCTGTCATTCACGGCATTCCTGGTATTTATACTGGCACGGGACATATACGCAACGGGCTTACATGTCTACACTCTAGGTGCATTGTCACCCACTCTCGCTACGCCGGAAAATTTCATGATTCCTGTGCGTATTGTTCTGGAAGTGGACGCTATGTCCGCGTTAATGGGAATTATAGCAGTCACGGTTACCCTTGCCGTTGCCATCTACTCTACCTCCTCCGTGAAGAGAGAAACTGGCGGAACTAAGTTCTACACGTTACTCCTGCTGTTAACCGTCGGTATGGTTGGGCTTGTATACACTGGCGATCTGTTTAACATGTTCATTTTTCTTGAGATACTATCCATATCTGGAGCCGCGCTGGCAGGCTTTAGAATCCGGTCTGCAGTGGCTATAGAAGGTGCTTTCAAATACCTGGTTATATCAGCAATCGGTGCTCTTGTAGTCCTTTTTGCCGTGGGCATATTCTACGGCCAATATAATTTACTTAACATAGCTGCGTTGGCAAATGTAATGCAATATACAAGGCTAGATCAACTGGCGCTGGTTCTTTTGATAATGGCTTTCGGCATGAAATTGGCCAGTGTGCCAATGCATATGTGGGCACCTGATGCGTATACAGTGGCCCCCTCTGGTACAAGCGCTATGCTGGTGGTGGCAAGCCAGGCCAGCATGTACGCTCTGTTCAGGGTGTGCTTCTCACTATATGGCGTTACTATGGATACCGCTACTGTAGGCTGGATAATTATAATACTTGGCGTGTCGAGTATGTTTGTTGGAGTTACTGTAGCAGTCAAGCAGACGGATATAAAGCGACTGATGGCTTATCACGCCATCTCTCAGAGTGGTTACATGCTGTTGGGTGTTGGTGTTGGAATAGCAGTGCTTGCTGACCCCGTAGCACTTGCCTCCTATGGCAGAGCTGCTATGAGTGGCGGGATTTTCCATATAATAAATCACGCCTTTTACAAGGGCCTCCTATTCCTAAGTGCGGATGCTTTGCTCTATCGCTTAGGCACTAGGGATTTTGGAAAAATGGGTGGTATGGCTCGCAACATGAAGTATACTTGTATATTCTTTATAATCGGGGCGTTAGCCATATCTGGTATTCCTCCTCTAAACGGTTTCACTTCAAAATTGATGATATATGAGTCGGTATATCAGTTCAGCCCAGTGCTTGCTATTATTGCGATTCTGGTATCTATTTTAACACTGGCTTCATTTACCAAGGCTTTTCAATCAGCATTCACTGGACCAGCATTACCCCAATATGGGCATGTGACAGAGGTACCCCGCCCAATGCTAGTCGGCATGGGTATATTAGCTGCGTTAATTATCTTCTTCAGTTTATTCCCTAGCCTTATTGTTAACACCATAATCACCCCTGCTACTGACGCGTTAATAAACCAGGCGGGATACATAACCGCAGTAATGGGAGGACCATAATGAGTGCACTGGCTTATTGGAGCCCCTTAATTCTGTTGCTAACCTTCCTGATATTATTGATTATGGCTTTAGTATTTAGAGATCGTGGGCAAAGTTCTTATAAGAAAGGGACAGGCCAGACAAAGATATTCTTATCAGGTGAAGAGGAACCCGATGCAGAGATCGTTCATGTCAAAGCTCATAACATGTACTGGGGATTCTTCGAAGCTATGAAACGTTACTATGAGCCAACTATCAAGGCTCACACTGGAATAATTAATGACTATGTATTGTGGTTTGTTAGTCTCATTGCTCTAGTGGCGATAATAGTCTTTGTCTCCGGGTCAATCTGATTAATATATTATGAATAACTTAAATCTAAGGAGAGAGCATGGGGCTTAACTCATTTAAAAGAGCACTTTGGGTATTTCACCTCAATACGGGTTCGTGTAATGGTTGCGACATCGAGATTTTGGCAGCATTGACACCGCGATATGACGTGGAACGTTTTGGCATAGTTCTTGTCGGTTCACCACGCCATGCCGACGTACTGCTGGTAACAGGTCCCGTAACTAATCAGATGGTTCCCAGGTTAAAGCGTATCTATGACCAGGTACCTGACCCTAAAATGGTGATTGTGATTGGTGGTTGTGGTATAGAGGGTCTTGTCTTTTATGAATCCTACAACTTAGCAGGCCCTGTAGACCAAATTATACCGGTGGATGTATATGTTCCAGGATGTCCC
>SDBU01001123.1_pt1 | contig 39170 bp, 29 predicted proteins | sample 2277071 | NCBI WGS metagenome assembly SDBU01 (sample SAMN10397929, study PRJNA504765) | marine sediment metagenome | isolation source: marine sediment core GS08_GC12, 126 cmbsf | place: Arctic Ocean: Gakkel Ridge, Loki's castle | collected 2008 | reverse complement strand
GATTGGAACAATCCGCTACTAACGCTATTGAAAGTGGTAAACGTCAGATTGACGCTGGCGCGGAATGCCTGACGATGTGCGCGGATTATTGTTTCAACAGTGGGCCGTTCCTTTCACCACCGATGTTTGCGGAATTTGTCACACCATATTTGCATCGTGTAATTGAGGGACATAAAGCCAACGGCGCATACACCATCAAGCACACCGATGGTGACATCATGCCCGTTTTAGACCAATTGGTTTCGTGTGCCCCCAGCGCTTTGCATTCGCTTGACCCGCAAGCGGGCGTCGATATTGCTGAGATAAAACGCCTGGTCGGTGATAAAGTCTGTTTGGCAGGCAACGTCAATTGTGGCCTGATGCAGACAGGTACTGACGAGGAAGTTCGGCAGGATATTCTCTATTCCCTAACCCACGGCAAACCCGGCGGAGGTTTCATTTTTTGCACCAGCAATGTCGCCTTCAAAGGAATGCCGCTGGAGCGCTATCTGCTGATGCTGGAATTTCGGCAGCAGTATGGCAGATATGATGTGTAGTTTCAAGTCTACTCACATTTTGACCTCGTTACATGTGGCACCTTTTGCGTCAAAGGTAAAATGTGATATGTGATGCGTGAAACATGAAGTTCTATGTTCTACGTTCTACAAAGCCAGTTTTTTTCAAAAAACCTGGTTTCTGAAACAAACCATAAGGAGGAACATTTTCATGGCAGATTTAAATGCTGTTGCTGAAAATATCATTAATGGAAAAGCCGATGAGGTTAAAAATTTAGTACAGGCAGCCGTTGATGAAGGTGTAAACGTCGGCGAAGTCCTTAATGATGGGCTTATCAAAGGCATGGGCGTCGTTGGCGAGAATTTCAAGAATAACGTCTTTTATGTGCCTGAGGTGCTTATCGCCGCAAGAGCGATGAAGGCCGGCATGGATATTCTTCGCCCATTGCTGGCAGACGCGGGTGTTGAACCGCTTGGAAAGGTCGCTATTGGTACCGTCAAAGGTGACCTGCACGACATCGGGAAAAATCTGGTCGCGATGATGTTGGAAGGAGCCGGTTTTGAAGTCATCGACCTCGGTATCGATGTTGCGCCGGAGACATTTATCAACTCTGTTACCGAGCAAGGCGCGCAAGTTCTCGCACTGTCCGCGTTGCTGACGACAACGATGCCGTCGATGAAGACCACCATTGACGCTGTTAAGGAAGCCGGCATTGCAGACAACGTTAAGATTATGATTGGCGGGGCGCCAGTTACACAACGCTATGCAGATGAGATTGGAGCCGATGGCTATGCGCGTGATGCCGCGAGCGGCGCAGACACAGCTAAAGAGTTAATTGCAGAACTCGCGGGATAGCGAAAAAAGGTTGGATGGTTGAACGAATGGAACATTGTAAGGCTGGAAGAATGGAAGGACCCCATCCATCCAACCTTTCATCCTTCCAGTTGCTCTTCCATCCATCCAATTTTCTATTCCAAAGTAAAATTTTGGAAATCTAAAAGATTAGGGGTCTTCCGATTTGAGTGTGGGAAACACACAATGAGATTGCTTCAGTTTAGTCGAAGTTGCGAGGAACGAAGCAATCACTTCGCTGTCGCTCGCAACTCCTCGCAACTCGCAATGATAGCTTCCTCTTGTCATTGCGAGAAACGGAGTAACGAAGCAATCTCCTCGCAGTAGCATTTCCACACTTAACCCTGAATAACCAGATTAGGAACAAGCCAACCTTTCTTCTATCCTTCCAGACAAATAAAGCTTCGCGCATATTTTGATAGCGGAGTGATGCACTGAATATAGATGTTAAATCCATTCTCTAAAACACTTCAAAAGGAATTCTGAGATGAATCAGTCTTCATATAAACTGACAATTCAACCTGAAAACAGTACAATCGTTGTACCACCTGAAACTAACATTTTAGAAGCTTTAACAGATGCTGGCGTATCCATCGTATCTGCATGTGGCGCGCGCGGAACCTGTGGCAAATGCCTGATTATTGTAGAGGATGGCGCACTATCGCCCCTGACCAAGGCAGAATTATCCTTTTTAACAAAAGAACAATTGGAATCGGGGATGCGTTTGGCGTGCCAAGCAAAGATAACCCAAGACACTATTATTACTGTGCCGGATACTTCGCGTGCGTTAGAGATACAGATATTGTTAGGCGGCGAGTCTCGCCCGGTGAATCTCGCGCCTAATGTGTCAAAACATTATATCGAATTACCCACGCAAACGCTAGTGGATTCGGTATCTCTGTTCGACCATCTCAAACGGACTTTGAACCTCCGCGCGGATTTGCGCGCCGACCTGGTATTACTGCGCCAATTTGCGGAGGTGTTGCACACGTGGGACAACAAACTCACCGCGGTGATATGTGGCGATAGGCTGATTGCGCTGGAACAGGGCGACACGACTGCACGCCGCTATGGCATCGCGTTTGATGTCGGAACCACAACTATTGTCGGAACACTTGTTGATTTGAACACAGGCGAAGATGTCGAGATTGCACCCGCTGTAAATCCACAATCGCAACACGGACATGACGTCATCGCTCGTATTACTCATACAGTAGACTCTGACGATGGCTTAGATATTCTCCAGCAAGCGGTTATTGGAGCAGTCAACCAAATTATCGAAACGGTCTGCCAATCCGCCAATGTGCAATCTGAGGAAATTTACGAAATGACCGTAGTCGGTAACTCCACAATGCTTCACCTGTTTTTGGGACTAAACCCGCGTTCGCTGGGAACAATGCCGTATGTCCCTGTTATTAGTCATCCCGCCGAAATTAGCGCGGCCGACCTAGGAATCAAAATTAATCAGGCTGCGAATGTTCACACGTTGCCAAATATCGCGGGCTTTATCGGTGCGGATACCGTCGGAGCAATTCTCGCGGCGAATTTCGATTTAGCAGATGATGCGGCTGTGAAAATATTGGCGGATATGGGGACGAATTGTGAACTTGTGTTGCGCAAGGAAAATCAACTATTTGCATGTTCAACTGCGGCTGGCCCAGCCTTTGAAGGCGCCAAGATTAAACACGGCATGTATGCTGGCTCAGGTGCAATCGAGCGGGTGTATCTGGACGACGATTGTCATTATCAAGTCATTGGAAACGGAGAACCTAAAGGTATCTGCGGTTCAGGATTGGTTGATATTGGCGCTGAACTGCTGCGCGTAGGGATTGTCGATACAACAGGCCGGATGCTTCCAGCAGAGGAATTAAATGATAACATCAGCGCGAAGCTAAAGGAACGAATACTCAAAAATGAAACCGTAGAATTTGTGGTAGCGCATACGGACGGTAATGCTCCAATTACCCTGACACAACGCGATATCCGCGAATTGCAATTGGCAAAGGGTGCTATTCGCACAGGCATCGAAGTCTTACTCCGGCAAGCCGATTTGCAACTTGATGATATTGACGAGTTATGCGTAGCAGGCGGTTTCGGTAATTACCTCAACAAAGAAAATGCCATCCGCTTGGGCTTGATTCCTGAAATTCTGCCAGAACGAATCACTTTCATCGGAAATGCTGCCATGGCTGGCGCTAAAATGGCTCTCATCTCTCAAGAAGTTCGTGAGCGCAGTATAAAAATCGCCCGCACAACCCAGCATCTCCAAATCGCCGATACACCTGATTTCCAAATGTTGTATATGGAATCTATGATGTTTTGAAACGGCAAAAGGGCTAGAGGGCAAAAGGGCAAGAGGGTTAAGGAGTGCAAAAAACAACTCGCTCTTCACTCATTACTATTCGTCATAATTACATCTAAATTATCAAACAATTAGTGATTATTCACATAGGTAAGGAGCTTAATATGACTCACCGAGAACGATGGGTGCGATGGATGCACTTTCAACCTGTAGATTATATCCCTGATGAAGAATTCGGTTACTGGGCCGAAAACTTTCCAGTATGGCAAGAGCAAGGTTTGCCGAAGGATATTAATGACAATGGCGCGGCTGACCGATATTTCGGTTTTCAGCACAGGAGTGGTGTGTCGGGTGGATTAGGGCTTTCATACGGCTTCAAATCCGAGACGATTGAGGAAACCGATGAATATCGGATAGTTATTGATGGTAATGGCGTCAAGCAACAGGTATTCAAAGACGGTCATTCATCAATTCCGCACTATCTTGAATTTCCGTTGAAAGGACGTAAAGAGTGGGAAGAGTTGTTTCTGCCGCGTTTGGACATTAATCTGGCGAGCCGTTATCCTGAGAATCGAGATGATTGGGAACAGATAAAGGCGCGCTACAATGACCCGAATTGGCACTTACCAGTCGGTATCGGAATCGGCAGCATATTTGGATGGTTACGCAACTGGGCGGGATTCGAAGGTATCGCCATGCTATCTTGCGATGACCCCGATTTGGTCATGGAAATGGTCACACATCTGGCGACATTGACTAGCACAGTGATAAAGCGCGCTGCGGAAGAAATAAAGATTGATTATGCGTCGGGATGGGAAGATATGTGCTTTAATCACGGACCGATAATTTCACCGACTATGGTACGGAAATTTCTTACACCGAATTACAAGCGCATCACCGATGTCTTCATTCCCAACGGCTGCGACATCATCTATACCGACTGCGATGGCGATATCAACGATATGATTGACCCCTGGTTGGAAGGTGGCGTAAATGGAATATTTCCGTGTGATGTGCATCCCGGCTCTGACCCTGTCGCTATCCGAAAAAAATACGGTGAAAAAGTCGTCATTCTCGGTGGTGTCAACAAACACGCGCTGATTGCCGGGAAAGAAGCCATTCGCGCTGAAATTAAGCGCATCAAACCCTACGTTCTTGAAGGTGCTTGGATTCCCCACGTTGACCACCGCTGCCCGCCAGATGTAACATTTGAAAATTATCTCTACTATCTTGATGTCAAACGCGAAACTTTTGGTATTCCTAAGCCAGAAGAGTTTGAATCTCGACCCGAGGTTCAGAAAATAAAAGCGAAGTGGAGAGGAACTTCCCTCGCAGTATAGATTTTTATGGTGGTCATTATGATTAGACTAAAACTTACCCGAATAATTTCCCGTCTTCACAAAACTGTACCGCAAAAATGTTGAGAGTTCTGGGAAAACCGTTCGTATGAAGGGGTGAAAATAATGCGCCAAAGTAACATCGTGATGAATAATCAGAGACCGCGACGAGCACTGTTTGGGAGCAACAGGACAAAGCTGATTATCAATTTCAGTCTCGTGTTTGTAATAATTTTTATCATTGTTGAGTGGATAGGAATTATGGGCGTGCCTTTTACCCCACATTCGGGAAGACGAAGAGAACAGAAAGCAGAAGCATTCAGAAGCCTTAATTTAGTTGCAGACTTGAAGAAAGAGCGGCTGCTGCGTTGGATAAAAGAACGACGTGACGATGCCCATGTGTATGCCGACAACGACTTGATAGAAGACAACGTAGCCCAGCTTCGAGCAATAATTCGTGAATTTACCGCGGAAGGCAGGGAAGATGCTGAAGTGTGGACTCTGGTGCGTGCGAAGAAGAGCTACAGGAATCTTGTGAGGTACCTGGACAATATCAAATCCACACACGGGATATATAACAAAATTCAAATCGCCGAAGCGGAGATTGGAATTATCTTCGTCTCAACAGATGATGTTGATTTAGGCGCGGACGGTTTTCAATACTCCTGCTTCACCGGCGTCCTGCAGTCTGGCGATGACTGTGTGGGGGACATCCAGCTTATCGACCAAAGCCGCAACCCAATCTTTCATATCAGCCACGTTATCGATAACAAAGAGGGAGCGGTAGTCGCGGTATTGATGATGGAAGTCAACACCGACAACATCATCAAACCGATGCTCCACACCGGCGAAGGCCTGGGTGAGAAAGGCGAAGCTCTGCTGGTCAATCAAGATATGAAAATCCTGACCTCGCTCAAACACCCATTAGCAGATGGGAGCAGAGCTAAACCGTTAGAATACCAGATTACATCCAAACCGGCGGTGCTTGCTGCCAATGGGAAAGAAGGCATCATTGAGAGCGAGGACTACCGCGGCGAGCCGGTTTTGGCCGTGTACCGACACATCAAAGTAACTCCGGAGTGGAGTTGGGGAATGGTTGTCAAACGCGACAAGGCGGAACTCTTCGCACCTTTACGGCGGGACATAAAATACACTTTATTCATTGGGCTGGTTGGTATTCTCGCTGTCGTTGTGTTGACTATTTTCATAGGCAATAATCTCACCCGGCCAATCCTATCTCTCAGCCAAATCTCTAACCAAGTGGCAGAGGGTAATCTTGCTGCTCGAGCGCTGGTGACGACCTCGGATGAAGTGGGCGCGCTGGCGAAGACGTTCAACTCAATGGTCCAAAACATTCAGCGTTGGCGTGGAGAACTTGAAGAACGGGTCCAGGTCAGCACGGCCGAACTGAGACTATTAAACGACGACCTAATGAAAGAAATCGCTGAACGAAAGCAGGCAGAGGAGGCGCGGGAAGCACTGCTCGAAGAATTAGAAGCCAAGAATGCTGAGTTGGAGCGGTTCACCTACACCGTCTCCCATGACCTCAAAAGCCCGCTCATTACTATAAAAGGTTTTCTGGGACTGCTTGAACAGGACGCGGTGGCGGGAGACATGGATAAGATGAAATCCGATGCAACTCGTATCTCCGATGCTGTCGATAAGATGCAACAGTTGCTGCAAGAGTTGCTGGAACTTTCTCGTATTGGTCGTCTGATGAACCCTCCGGAGGAAGTGTCATTGGACGAGTTGGTACGCGATGCGGTGAACATGGTGGCCGGCCGTCTGGCAGAGCGGGGTGTTAAAGTAGAAATAGCCCCCAACCTGCCCGTAGTCTATGGAGACCATACCCGGCTCCGGGAGGTGTTGGAGAATTTGGTGGACAACGCTGTCAAATTCATGGGCGACCAATCCGAACCGTGTGTGGAAATAGGAGCCCGGCGCGACGGCGAAGAAACAGTGTTTTACGTCCGGGACAACGGCATAGGTATTGAACCGGAATATCATGAGAAAGTCTTTGAGCTATTCGACAAACTAGAACCACAGACTGAGGGCACCGGGGTGGGATTGGCTATCGTCAAGCGCATCGTCGAAGTGCATGGTGGGCGCATCTGGGTCGAATCTGAGGGCACTGGGCAGGGCAGCACTTTTTGCTTTACACTACCTGATAAGAGCTTGTCCGAAAAGTAGTGGATGTTCTCTGTCCCGTCTACTGGCGAGTACAGAGCTTGCCTCTACGTTCTATCCGCTGGTGCAAACGTAGTGGACACTCTCCGTCTCGTCCCGTCCATTGGCGAGGACAGAGGGTCGCCGCTACATCTCGTCCAGTCAAGCAACAGGCAATAAGGAGACATGAAACAATGAAAGGAAAACCTTTGATTATTTTGCTGGTTGAAGACAATCCCAACCACGCTGAATTAGTCATGCGTAGTTTCCAGGACCACCGGATGGCCAATAAAATTTATCACGTTCTTGATGGCGAGGCGGTGTTGGATTACCTGTTCCGGCAGGGCGACTATGCCGACCCGGAGGCGTCTCCCCGACCACACTTGATTTTGCTGGACCTGCGCCTGCCCAAGATTGACGGTCTGGAAATACTGAACAAGATTAAGACCGACAAGGAACTACGATGTATTCCGGTAGTAGTCCTGACCACTTCTGAGGCAGAAAGTGACCAATACAAAGCCTACGATAATTACGTCAATAGCTACTTGGTCAAACCTGTAGACTTTGACAAGTTCACCCAACTAATGCAAGATCTGGGTTTCTACTGGTTGTGCTGGAACCGCCAGCCGTATCGTGATTAATATTAGGCAGAGAGTAATTAAGCGGTCAACTCTTTTTACCAGAATCTAGAGGTAATTATGGATAGACAGATGCTTCATATCTTATTAGTAGAAGACGAAGATGCTCATGTTGAGTTAGTGGTTCGTGCTTTTGAATCGCGCGCCAACCGGGTCCGCCTGACAGTGGCGCGCAGCCTGCAAGAGGCGCGAACTTGCCTGGCTGAATCCCAGCCGGATTTGGTCATCGCTGATTTAGTCTTGCCTGATGGCCAGGGAACAGAACTCTTACCTGATATAAATGAGGAACGCCTTTTTCCGCTGGTGGTGATGACCAGCCACGGAGATGAGCAGATAGCAGTGGAAGCAATGAAAGCGGGGGCATTAGACTATGTGGTCAAATCGCCAACAACGCTGACCAACATGCCACACATCGCCGAACGTGCTCTGCGCGAATGGGGTCATATCATCGAACGCAAGTGGGCAGAGGAGGTGTCGCGAAAAACAAGAGACGAATTCTGGGAGCTATACAACAACGCGCCTGTTGGCTACCACCAGATTGACATTGAAGGTAGGATTGTCATGGTCAACCAAACGGAAGCAACTCTTCTGGGGTATACGCGGGATGAAATGTTGGGGTATCCGGTCTTCAACTTTATTGCTGAAGCGGAACGTGATACAGCAAGAGAAGAGATACGCAAAAAAATTGCGCGAGAACAGCCCATAGCTAGCTTTGAGCGAACCTACGTCAGGAAGGACGGCAGAAAAATTCCAGTTGCAATAGAGGAGCAGCTTGTATTCGATGAACAGGGGGAGGTGATTGGAATCCGCTCAACGCTTCAGGACATCACTGAACGCAAGCGAGCAGAGGAGCAAATCAAAGCGTCACTCAAAGAAAAAGAGATTCTTCTGAAGGAAATTCACCATCGGGTAAAGAATAATATGCAAGTCATTATCAGCTTGCTAAGACTTCAGGGAAGATATATCAAGGATGAAAAGTATGTTGAGATATTCAGAGAATGTCAGAACCGAATAAAGTCAATGGTTCTTGTCCATGAAAAGCTTTATAAATCCGAAAACCTGGCGAGCATTGATTTTGGTAGGTACATAAAAGATCTGGCAAGTACGTTGTTTCGTACTTATAAATTCACAAGTAAAATTGCACTTTTGATAGATGTCGAAGATGTTTCGCTTTCAATTGATTCTGCCATTCCATGTGGATTGATTATAAATGAGTTAGTGTCTAATTCCTTGAAGTACGCTTTTCCTGAAAGTAAAGAGGGTGAGATAAAAATCACACTCCGTTCGACTAATGAGAACGAGGTTGAACTAATAGTCAGTGATAACGGTGTTGGCATACCGGAAAACGTAGATTTCAGGAATACTAAATCATTAGGCTTGCAATTAGTCACCACTTTAGCGGAAGATCAACTTGAAAGTAACATTGAACTTTCAAGAACTGAAGGAACAGAATTTCGGATTAAATTTAAGGGATAGAATATAGCTTGACTTTGGTAGATTAACTTGTAGTCCAAGATTCTATCTTGGTTCCGGGTGATGATTTCCCAAATTGCCAACTTAGAAAGTTGGGCTACGGCTGGGTTCGTTTTCTATTTACCAAAGTCAAAGTAAGTAGGCAACAGTTATGGATTTTCAGAAACTAAGAGAGGCAAGAATTCCCAAAGTTGTTCACCATCGCTTGGCATGTGGAGGAGAAGCTCGTTTGTCGGGTTCCAGGGTATGCGTTTGGAATATTATTTGGAATCTAAATAATGGGCGTACAGAGAAAGAATTACTGGAAGATTTCCCAAGATTAACTCCTGTTGACAGTCAACTACCCCTTCTGAATCTATGATTCAGAAGGGGCTTGTAGGAAATTGCAAACCCTAGTTGTCTAGCCTAAGCACAATTAGTGCTACGTTATTTGGGATACAGACACCTTCGGATGTTTCGCTAGTTTGAAGCTCTGTCGTGGCACTGTAAACAGCCCTGAGAGGTAGGGGCAGTCAACCACGTTACAAAGCCCGAATAACATTGGCGAAGCGAACCTAACCTATTATCCAATAGGGTAATGGTGCGAATAACCGAGAGGTTTTCATGAAAGTTTTCGTAAAATCAAACGAAGGTCAATGGCTAATGCCTACAAACCCTGCAAACGCAAGACGATTACTGAAACAAGGTAAAGCAAGGGTAATCCAGAGAACACCTTTTGCAATTCAGTTGCTTTATGATACGACAGAATATATTCAGCCAGTTACAGTTGGCATCGACGATGGCGGTATCCGCGTTGGGATTGCTGCTGTTTCTGAAGATAAGGTTTTATATCAAGAGGAACTCAACCTTCGGACTGACATTAAGGCTAAAATGGATACTCGGCGCGCTTATCGAAGAAGTAGAAGGCACAGGAAAACCCGTTATCGAAAACCGAGATGGCAAAATCGAAAGCATTTCATCTCTAAATGCAAAGTTTGTGGTGGTAATGCACCAAAGTCGCATGTTATTTGTCGTGCTTGTTTGAGAAAAGTAGAGCGCGGTGCGATTCGCCTGAAAGGGCGAACGCCTTCCGCGCATGGTACACATCAGAAATATGCACATATCAAGAAAACTTTCTTTCGCCTACCACCTTCTATCAAAGCGAAGAAAGACGCCATTCTGCAAGCTATTCGGAAACTCCCGCTTCCGATAAATCGAATTTGCATAGAAGATTCTTATTTCGATTTTCAAGCGATGGAAAATCCTGAGATTACAGGAGAAGATTATCAACAGGGGCCTCTGTTGTATCACAAGAATTACAAACAAGCATGCAAAGTGCGAGACGGTTTTAAGTGTCGAGTATGCGATTCTGAGGAAAATTTGCAGGTTCACCACATAAAACCACGTATCAAAGGTGGAACTGACCGTCTAAGCAATCTGATGGCACTCTGTAAAGGTTGTCATGGAAAACATCATACAGAGGGCTTAGGGCTGCCAAAACAGAAAAGTTTATTTTACATTTCCGCCGCTCACACCCAACAAGGGAAAAATTATCTTCGACATGAACTCTCCCAAATAGCTCCATTGGAAACGACCTTTGGTTACATCACATCGTATTATCGCAACCAAGCCGATTTAGAGAAATCCCACGTTAATGATGCCGTCATTATTGCTAATCCTGAACTACCGCTTCGCCGATTCACTGCGTTCATCGATGCAATACCAATACAAGGTTTCGTTCTCGCAAACTGCGTGGCAAGTAGAAAGCGTAGTCTTCATGAGGCTACAGCTAGGAAGGGGAGGAAAGAACCTAATCGTACTCAAAAACGTAATGCCAAGAATACATTCCGTTTAGGCATATTTCAACGTTGGGATACGGTGCGCTACGAGGATGGACGAATCGGTTTTATCTCCGGTTTTACAGGGAAATCAGCATGTAGGATTGTCGATATTGATGGCAATTATATCAAAGACGAGACCAAAAACTACACTCAGGTTTCACTGAAAAATGTTCAATTAATTCATCGAAATCAAAGCAGAATATCGCAATTCCGGGGCGGGGTGGCTCCTGATTCTACCCACCCCCGACCCCTCCCAAGAGGGGAGAGGGGAGGAGGGGAATCAGAAGGGGAATCCTTGCGACCAAAGTTGAAAAATTATCAGAGGAGGAAGATAAATCCGTATTCCAGAAATCACTTGCCAAACTGTGAAAAAAACAATTGAAAAACAGGAGGAATTTATCCAATGACATCACGAGAACGAATTTTGTGTGCTTTGCGGCATGAAGAGGCTGACCACATAGCAATTCAGGATGGGCCTTGGGGGACCACAGTCCGCCGATGGCACCAAGAAGGCTTACCTGAAGGGCAATCACCCAACAGCTATTTTGGATATGAGCTAACATCGCAGGGCGCGGATACATCGTTTCAATTGCCTAGCGAAACTGTCGAGGATACTGATGAATACACAATAGTGAAGAACGCGAATGGAACGCTGGTACGCAATTGGAAACATCAGACATCCACGCCGGAAATGATAGATTTTACGATTAAAGACCGGAAAACGTGGGAAGAATATAAACCGCGTATGGCATACAATGATTCACGCGTCAACTGGGAGAACGGACTGCAGGGCAATAAAAACCTCCGCGATGGCGAATTATTTGTGTGCTATTCTGGCGTGGTGGGATACGACAAAACACAAGGGATAATTGGTTCGCAGAATTTATTGATGGCAATGTTAGATGACCCGGAATGGATTAAAGATATGTTCATGACAGGCGTGCAAGTGATGATTGATGCAGCGGAGGAAATGATTAGCCGCGGATTTGTCTTCGATGGCGCGTTTTTGTATGATGATATGGGCTATCGAAATGGTCTGCTTTTCTCACCAAGAGTATATCGAGAATTGCTTTTACCCGCTCATAAGCGCGCATTTGATTTTTTCAATAGCAAAGGTCTGCCAGTTATTTTGCACACCTGTGGCGGTGTGATGGCGATTGTTCCCGATCTGATTGAAGCAGGATTGAGTTGCCTGCAACCTCTCGAAGTCAAATCCGGTATGGATTTAGTCGAACTGAAGGAAAACTTCGGCGACCAGTTGGCGTTCATGGGTGGAATCGACGTGCGGACGATGGCTGACCCAAACCCAGCGGCTATCGAAGAAGAAATTAAAACCAAAATCCCCATCGCGAAAAAAGGAGGCGGTTACATCTATCATTCCGACCACTCAGTGCCCGACAACGTCAGCTTTCAGCAATATTGCCGGGTTATCGAGTTGGTACGTGAATACGGGAAGTATGAATGAAAAGTTACTGGCTAAGTTACTTAACACGCATAGGCATTGCGCTTTCAGTTATACTTTTCGGATTGAAAATTTGGGCGAGTATTCTTTCCAACAGCATGGCACTTCTATCTGACGCGCTGAATTCCTTCCTTGATGTATTTTCTTATTCAGTTGTTCACATCAGTGTGAGCTTACAAGATAAGCAAGCTGACAAAGAACATCCTTTCGGACATCGCCGCGCCGAACCAATTGCGGGTTTTATCATCGCAATTCTGGCAGCGATTTTGGGCGCGGCGATTATCAAAGACGCCTTCCTGGGGATTTTTGAGGAACACGAAGTCATACGCAACACAATAGCTATCAGTGTGATGATTTTCTCCATCGTAAGTAAATTGGTCATCGCTGTTTTTTACAAAACTGCCGCTAGAAAAAATCATAGCCTTGCCTTAGAAGCAAGCTTTGTCGATTCGCGAAATGATGTATTCGCATCGCTAGTGGCGCTTTTGGGAATGTTGGTTGGAGGCTATTGGGACCACATCGCCGGGCTTTTGATAGGAGGATGGATTATATATTCCGGCTTATCGTTGGGTTTCGGGAATCTCCGTTATTTAATGGGGCACGTACCGCCAGACGATGTCGTCAAATCCATCGAAAAAGAAGCGTTGCAAATCCCCGGAGTAAAAGGAATCAATGACCTAAGGGCGCATTACGTCGGCGATGTCGTTCATGTAGAACTACACATTGAAGTGGACGAACGCTTGAGCGTTAAAGATGCACATGAAATTGGAATTGTAGTGCGTGACAAGGTCGAAGCTCTGCCATCCATTCACAAAGCTTTTATTCACATTGACCCGATTGCTTATATTTCGTAGAATGCAAAACTGATGACTATCCCTAAACTTCAAGATAATGGTTTTTTACCACCCGGGCTTTATATAGCTGACCTCCACAACGTAATCGCTATCGGTGTGATGATTTTCTCCATCACAAGTAGATCTATCGAAATATAATTGGGATTTTACAATACCCTGGTAGGAGGTGGTTTCATGTCTGCTACGGAATTGGTCAACCGCGTTGTCAAAGAGTTAGAAACTAAAATGCCTATGTCCAGAAAGCAGGTAGAATCCGTTATAAGCGTGCTTCAGAATATCGGTATCCTTCGTTCTCTTGGTGAGCAACAAGCTAAATTTGTCTTGCAGGACGACAATCATGGACTCACCAGTATGAGCTTTGCGGAGTATCAAGAGTTGTCACAAGCGCAACGAGAACATCTGGCTTTGAAACTTCAAGATAGAAATTGGAATCGCATTCAATCTGAGTTAGAACGCCATTCTGCTCAATGGATGTTAGTATGCGGCGGAGAGGTTCTCCGTTGGGATTCAACATGGGCATACCTTCCCACTGACCAGGAACTTAAAGAAATCGGGCAGACGACTGGCAAGGTTCCGCTGGTTTTTGCAAGAAACCCTAAGATTGAAGAGACAAATTGGGCATCTCTGCCTTCTGGGTCTACATGGAAATATGACATTGGCGAAATACACAAATAAAAAATAATGAGGCGATGTGTGATGAATGCTGAAGTTATCTCAATTGTGATGGGTTAAATATTCAAGCCGAATCGTCTAAGGAGAGAAGAGAGTGAGAAAAATTGGTATCATGACATGGGAAGAAATGGACTGGATGTTTCCGGATTTTGAGGAGACAGGTCTGATATATCACTATACTCGTGTTGAGAATCTCGCAAGCATTTTCCAGACAGGTCTCATCTCCCGCTACACAAAAGGTGATGACTATCAGACAATCTATGAAGCCCACTATTGCCATCGCCCCGACCACATTCCCGATTGGGTTAATCCAAGACGGTGTATCTTTGGTTATATGAACCAAAAGCGAGGTCCAACCACCGCCATGGGAATCAGGGCGGAAAAACGGATTGTAGAAAGAACATGGACAGCTTTATCGCTCTTTTCCGATTGGGTTTACGGTCCCAAAGAGGCTGGCTATTTCGACACAGAGGAGTTGTCTGAGTATTACCACAAAGTTGTTGAGCCGGTTTTCTCAGAAGCATACTGGAAACTGAGTATGTCCTTCTGGAAGAACTTACGGATTCGCCATGACCGTCTGTTGTATAATCAGAAGTATTTTGAACTTCTAATCTGTCTCGAAAAGATTGAGCCGGACCTACTATCTCTGCAATCTCTTGGCGTGGAGGGACCGGACGGAAAAATCCCTGCTTTGAGAGCCGAATGCCCCGCTTTGTTTGAAGCAGTGGAAGAAAAATTCAGACGCGGGGGTGATGCGGCTGATGAACTCCGTGCTATTCGAGAGTACGCGATAAAGGACACCGAATGAAAACAGCCCTTAATTTGGAACTGATGTTCTTAACCAGAGAACCCATGGAATTTGTGGTTGGATTTCTTTTCATCCGTAAGGAACCGCGAAGATGAACAAAAAGTTTTAGTGGAGGTGTGCCTGTAATGATACAGAATATTGATGAACTTGAAGTTTGTAGATGTCGCCTTGTCAAGTTACAAAACCAGATTGAACAAATTGTAACCCATCCTCAAAAGAGTAGGCGAACTAAGGATATGGAATTGGCTGGGGTGCGCGGTATGATTGAACAACTTCAACAGGAAATTCAAAGTTACAAACTTACCAGGCTTCAGCAATCTAAAAAAGAATAAATTCGTTACGTTCTTCCCTATCTTCGACAAATCCATGAATAAATTTCCCAAAAACCAAAGCCAATCGAAAACTTCAATACAAGTTCTAAAACTGTCATTCATAGCTCTCATCCTTGTGCCGTTGAATACTCTCTGGGTGATTGACACAGGCATATTAGGACATGGGGTGAACTTTACCCGCGTGTCGCTATTCATGAATACGATTTTTATCCTGTTCATCCTCAGTCTTCTGAATGTTTTTTTGAAAAGAAAACTCCCGAAGTTTGCCCTATCCCAAACCGATATGCTGTTGTTGTATGCGATGTTGTGTACTTCATCCGCTATTGCTGGACATGATATGATTCAACGGCTTTATCCGTTAATTGGACATGCCTTTTACTTTGCTTCCCCGGAGAACGATTGGCAGGAGTTATTTCACGCTTACGTTCCGAAATGGCTGGTCGTGACAGATAAATCTGTACTGGCGGGATATTACAAAGACCGCGGTGCCTTTTTTTACTATAATACTCTTTATGTCGAAAAATACATCAACGCGTGGCTCCTTCCCAGCATACTGTGGTCAACGGTTATTATTGCGTTGTTGATATTCATGTTGTGCATCAACATCCTGGTGCGCCGCCAGTGGATGGAATATGAACGTCTGAGTTATCCTCTCGCCCAGTTGCCGTTGGAAATTATCGAAAGAGGACCAAGTTTGTTTAAAACACGCTTGGTCTGGATAGGCTTCGCAATTTCTGCGGGGATTACTTTGATAAACGGCCTTCATTATTTATATCCCGCCCTTCCCAGTATTTTTTACGGGCGATTTACCCTCAGCCGATATTTTACCGCCAAACCCTGGAACGCTTTGGGGTGGATACCCATTGAGTTTCATCCATTTGTAGTAGGTCTGGCGTATTTCATGCCGTTAGACCTTGCATTTTCCACCTGGTTTTTCTACTGGTTCTGGCGGCTTGAGCGTGTTCTAGGAAGTGTGATAGGCGTTCAGGCTTTGCGCGGTTTCCCATTTGTATGGCAGCAATCCATCGGCACATGCTTAGCGATTTTCATAGCGGCGGTTTGGATGTATCGATTCCAGGCATGGCGAATTCTCAAGAGCTTCGTCGGTATCACTTCAGGCGAAGACACTACGGTCTTAACTCAGTACAAATGGGCTCTTTTAGGCATTGTGCTTAGTCTCGCTTATCTGATTGGTTTCTGCTATTACGCGGGCATGCCCGTGTGGGTGTCGCTGGTGTTCTTTCTGATATTTTTCGGATTATCGACCACCATCACACGCATCCGCGCGGAAATTGGCTATCCGATGCATGATTTAGCTTTCCGCCCAGAGGACATCATGGTAACAGCCTTTGGCACGCGGCGAATCGGACCGACAAGTCTCACGATGTTTTCCTACCTGCACTTTTTCACCTATGCTCACCGCAGCAATCCACAGCCGCATCAATTAGAAGCCTTCAAAATTGCAGAGAGAATAAAAATTAAAGTTGGCTGGTTGCTAATCACAGGAATGATTTTAGCAATTATTATCGGTTCATTTGCCGCTTGTTGGGCATATCTGCATACAGCCTATAAATTCTGGGGCAGCACCTGGCCTGGTTGGCCAATCTTTAATCGTCTGCAAAGCTGGCTGAATTATTCCCGTTCGACCAATGTCCGCTCTTTAATTTGGATGGGAGTGGGCGTGTCAATGGGTTCTGTATTTCTGATTATGCGGCGTTTTTTTTTCTGGTGGCCATTCCATGCTGCGGGGTATGTCATCGGCGGCACTTGGTCGCTAAATCTACTCTGGTTTTCCATCTTCCTCAGTTGGCTGGTGAAATGGATTATCCTGAAATTCGGTGGACTGAAAATGCACAGGAAAGCTACCTCATTTTTCATTGGATTGGTTTTAGGACAATTCGTGATGGCAAGTTTCTGGGGTTTGTTAGGCTCAATCCTCAGTAGGCGGATGTATCATTTTATTTAATTGGTTCTTCCGACTTGAGTGTGGAAAAACATTTAAAGAATGAGATTGCTTCGCTTCGCTCGCAATGACAAAAAAGGGGCTGTCATTGCGAGTTGCGAGGCACGAAGCAAACTGAAGCAATCTCACTGTAACGGCGTTTCCCCACTTAACCCTGAAGAGCCATTTAATTCAAAGACAAGGAGGTATAATTTGAAAGCAGCTCAGATTGTTGCACCTCGAAAGTTTGAGATAGTAGAAATAGACAAACCTGATATTTCCTATGCTCCACAAGGCAGCATATTGGTAAAAGTTGAGAAAGCCGCTATTTGCGGTAGTGATATGCCCGCGTTTACATACGAACGTCCGGCGTCGGAATATCCGCTCAATTTAGGGGTTTCAATTCATGAATGCATAGGTGTGGTCGTCGAAACGAGATCCGAGCAATACAAGGAAGGCGATGAAGTCCTGGCTCTACCTGAGAATCACAATGGACTTATGGAATATTTTATATCGCATGAAAACCGAACAGTGCCGTTGCCGAAGATTGAGAAAAAAGAGCATATTCTCATGGGACAACCGTTAGGTACGGTGATTTGGGCGTTCCGCAAGCTCGGCAATCTAATCGGTTGGGATACTGTCGTGATAGGGCAGGGGCCAATGGGATTGTTAATCACGCATCTGTTGAGCAATCTCGGCGCGAAAACAGTCATCGCGCTAGATAAGCTGGACTACCGATTGGAAGCGTCTATGCAGATGCGCGCGACGCATACTATCAATGTGGCCAAGGAGGATGCTGTTGAAGCAGTGCGTGAAATTACTCACAGACGGATGGCGGATTTGGTGGTCGAAGCGGTAGGACATCAAACAGATACGCTGAACCAATGTGTTGACCTCGTCAAACGTGGCGGAACGATATTAGCGTTCGGCGTACCTGACCAGGAAATCTATCCGTTTAGATTCAACGCGTTATTCTTCAAAAATATTACATTAATCGGGGCTGTCGGTCCCGATATACAAAATGATTATCCGTTAGCTCTTGATATGATTGTGCAGGGGCGCATCAATGTCGCGCCAATGATTACACATCAAATTCCGTTTGCCGAGGTTCAACGAGGCTTTGAGATGTTCCTGCATAAGACGGATAACGCTATTAAAATCGTGCTTGATTTTGAAGAGTAGCTTTGTAGCCCAAGTTTCTAACTTGGCTTTGCACCTTGGTTTCATGGTAAGATGCCAAGATAGAATCTTAGGCCACGGTTCTGTAGCCCAAGTTTCTAACTTGGCTTTGTATATTGGTTCATGGTAAAGCGCCAAGATAGAATCTTAGGCTACGGTTCTGTAGTCCAAGTTTCTAACTTGGCTTTGTATATTGGTTCATGGTAAGATGCCAAAATAGAATCTTAGGTCGCGGTTCTGTAGCCCAAGTTTCTAACTTGGCTTTGCACCTTGGTTTCACGGTAAGATGCCAAGATAGAATCTTAGGTTACGGCTCTGTAGCCCAAGTTTCTAACTTGGCTTTGTACCTTGGTTTCACGGTAAGATGCCAAGATAGAATCTTAGGCTACGGTTCTGTAATCCAAGTTTCTCACTTGGCTTTGTACCTTGGTTTCATGGTAAGATGCCAAGATGGAATCTTAGGTCACGGTTCTGTAGTCCAAGTTTCTAACTTGGCCTTAATGTATTGCTTCATGGTAAGATACCAAGATAGAATCTTAGGCTACGATGTTATTCCAAATAATATTGGGTTATTCAAAATCTAAATCTTTTAAATTTTTGGGTTCGGTGTATCCCCAACCAATCTCATACCATCCTTTTTCCACATATGTCATGTAACTAGAATGCGGGAAATCCTCTGGTTTAGCAACGTATTCATGCTTAACAGCATTGTAATGAATGTAGTCAAAATGTTTTTCGTGGTCAGTTTCGTTGCGGAGGACATGGTCCCAGCTTCCATATTGCCACAAACGAACTGAGGTTGAGCGAGGTATTTCTTTTGCATTCTTATAATTCCATGTAAAATTGCGCTTAAAAGAATGTGTAATGGAAGAAATTGTTACTGGCGGGATAGGACGAAGTATGAGATGAAAATGATCCGGCAGGAATATATAAGCCTGCATTGTGAATGGATGTAGCTGCTTGACATTTCGCAAAGTTTGTCGCAAAATTTCCACCTCTGCGTCTTCTTGAAATAAAGGCTTGCGTTTCCATGTGACGCCGGTGATAAAGTAGACACCCCCTGGCACATATAAACGTCGGTTCCGTCTAATAATGTATTGCTCTTGTTTAATCTGATTTATTTCGCACCTCTAATGCCTTGTAGCCCAAGATTCATGAATTTTGAAAAATGGGGTAATCCAATGTAGCCCAAGATTCTATCTTGGCGGTGTTCCAACCAACTTAGAAAGTTGGGCTACATTGTTAGCCTCTAATGCCCTGTAGCCCAAGATTCTATCTTGGTTTAATGACTTTCGAGACACCCCGAAATCATCACCTTTCGTCACTCCATGGCTCACCCGTGACAGTAAGGGTGGTTTCAGCTCTCATCACAACAATAAGCCCGGTATCGCCATCTATGTCGATATCCGCTGGCACACCCTTATCGGAACCGTGGGGGAAGGTCTGGAACTCACCAGCGTCTACACTGATGATAAGACTCACAGCGTTACCCAGTTTCTGGTCGAGGTCATACACAGAGGTTATCTCTTCATCTTTCAACGGGATACCAATCATATTGATACCCGACGAGAGTTCTACAGTGCCTGGCCAGGCTTGACCCCGGAGAGACAATGCAGCATCGCGATTCATCACAACGATAAGCCCGGTATCGCCATCTATGGTGATATTCGCTGGCACACCCTCATCGGAACTGTGGGAGAAGGTCTGGAACTCACCGTCTACACTACTGATGATTAAGCTCCATGTATCACCCAACGCATTCCCTAAATCGCTCACGCTTGAGATGGTTACCGGTTCACCTTTTACATCCACGGTAGCATCAGCAAGCGGAATGGAAATCATATTGATTCCAGAATTCAGATGAAGTGTGAAAGTGTATAACACCCTCTCTCCATCTGTATTAAATTCCGCCACAGTGTGAGAGACTTTGTAAGGATCAGGAACCCCAACTTTTATCTCTACCGCCTCACTTATGGACGGTGGAAAGACTACAGCAAACTCACCTTTAGTAATTTCTTTGGACAGAATATAATCTTTGGGAAGAAGATAAGCATTACTAATACCTCCTGTAACCGCGTCTACTCTGGCTATAACTTTTCCCTTTTTGACCAATTTAACTTCGACCGCCAAACCATTGTCGGCTAATTCTCCGTTAGAATCTGTCACCGTTCCTCTTACCACGAATATAGAGGCTGTCTGCGACCAAACAATAATAGGACAAAACAATAGGACAACTAAAATAACTAAACACGCGATGAATAATGTTCTAAGCATATCATTCCTCCTTGTTCCATCTTTTTCTACTCCCGTCAATATGATGAGGAAATTCGTCAGGAAAGTTAATATAATTATGGCGTCGCGACAGAAAATTTACATCGCAACGCCATATATTCGATTCCAAAACCAAACCATCAGAGGGTTACTGTTCGGGTTTTGGGTTAATGTGTGTTCCCTCATCTGACTTGATTGGATCGCCTTTCCATTTATTGTAAGTAAGTTGAGTTTCATTCAAGGCATCGCCGGCTTTCAGTGCCTTCACTTCGTATACTATTCTGAATGCCCAGGTCGGCATTATTTTGTCGAATGTGAAGGTAAGGATGCCAACTGCATCATCAAATGTATTCGTCAGTAGAGTTTCACCTGGCAACTTTTTGGCATCCGGACATCCCGGTACCTGACCAGGCTCCTTTGCCGGGAATGAGATTGTTGCAATTGTGTCAAAGGCAATTTCGTCTGTCCTTATTTTACACCACTTTCCGTCTGAATCCACATGTCCAAATTCCAAATCAAATTCATCCCCAACCACTTCCATCATTTGTTCTCCCGTTTCGGGAGGAGTCGGCAGGATATCCCTCAACTTGACATTTTCGGCATCTGCCGCGCCTTGATTTACAATTGTTATGCGATAGGTTGTTTGCCCACCTACGATAATTGGGTCTATAGTATCAACCTTAGTTACCAGCATTGCGGGGTTAGGCTTAACTTCAATGTAACATGGTGGGATGGTGGATTGCGAAGGACAGCTTACTGTTGGATCCGTAACAGATGATATATTTTCAACTGTTGCTGGCACTGCGAAGACACCTTCTCGGGTTCCCTTGAGTTTTAATCGTCTTGTAATTGTTTTATCAGGATTGATTGTAATGGGTTGTTCTGGCACACCATCCACTATCCTAAGACCATCGGGTATTGTCACCGTAAGCGTCGCATTCACAGTGTCACCACCTCTGTTTTCCACTGTCACGATATAGGTGGCTATAAATCTTGGGTCACTTGATATTGGGCCGCCAAAGAATTCGCCAGGGTCTAATTCAACAATGGACTTGTCAAACTCACAGTTCACTCCAATTTCAATAACTTTGACAGTCCAAGTCTTAGATTTTGGAGGGCACTTCGATTTCACTGTTGCCGTGAAGCGATATTCACCCCCGCTACTAGCATCGAACGTCGGTGTGAATTGGCGACTGGCGCCTTGGGGGAGATTCCCTATATCCCAAACAATCTTATCGCCATCGTCCGTACCTCCGTCGGAGTCAACTACTTTTTTAATTTCATTGGGGTAATCAACAGTAAACTTTGCATCGTCTGCTAGAGGCACCCCATGGTTCTTCACGGAGAAAGTGCCGGATATAGCGTTTGCATCTTCCAGACACCGGACCAACCTTTCTGGTGTTGTCAGTTCAAAGTGCTCAACGTTGATAGTCCAATTCTCAGTCGTTTCGCAGTATTCCGATTTTGCTGTTGCCCTGAAGCGATATTCACCCCCGCTACTAGCATTGAACGTCGGTTTGAATTGGCGACTGTCGCCTTGGGGTAGATTCCCTATATCCCAAACAATCTTATCGCCATCGTCCGTGCCTCCGTCGGAGTCAACTACTGTAATTCCTTCGGGGTAATCGATAGTCAATGTTATTTTTGAAGGCGCTCCTTGGTTCGTCACGGAGAAAGTGCCGGGTATATCAACGCTTGTATCTGTCAGGCAAAAGAATAAATCATTTGATGGTGTTTCCACGTCAAAGTCTTCAACGTTGACAGGCCACTCCACAGTCTTTGCGGCGCATCTCGATTCTGCTTCTGCCCGGAAAGAATAGACGCCTCCGCCACTAGCAGTGAAATCCGGTGTGAATTGGCGACTGGTGGCACCTGGGGGTAGAGTTCCTATACCCCAAGTAATCTTATCCCCGTCGTCCGTACCTCCGTCGGTGTTAACCACTGTAATTCCTGCGGGGTAATCGACAGTCAACGTTACATTCCCTGCTGGAGGCGGTCCCTGGTTCGTCACCTGGAAGAAATTGCCGGATATGTCTGTCAGACACAAAGGATCACTTGGTGGTGTTGTCACATCCAATTCCTCAACCTGCCACTCTTTCGTCACTATCGCGCATCCGGCCGTCCCAAGCTCCTTATCCCCCTCCTTAAGGAGGATTTCCACAAGAACTTTTATTGGATTCGCGGGTGGTTTTTGTACCTGAAGGGTAGCGCTGGCTTCCCCGTTTGAATCACTTGGGACCACGGTTTTGATACCATCACCAACGAAGGTCGATCCTTGTGGGTTTAGGATGGTATAGCGTACATCTACACCATCTTCCCAAGGGTCATTTTCGTCTGGATAGTTAAAGATTTTTGTCGTGAATCTATGTTCAAGCGTCTCGCAATCATTCACTCCATGACTTGGAAATTTCCAGTCATAGCGATTCCAAATATTCGTCGCAAAGATTTTATGGGGATTTGGGGATTTAGCAACAATGTCTGGGCAATAGGCGGCGATATCCGTAGCTCCTATACGGGCGGCGGTAATAACAATCCACGTTTCCCCTTCCTTACCAACATTTATAACAGTTGGCACTGGTGTGCCATTGGGTGAAACGGTTGAAGGACATTTGAACGCCATTTCTCGCGTCCTCTCGCCCTCTTTGTTGGTAAAGGTAATGGCGAATTTATTATCCACCTTGATTTGTGGCGCCGCATTAATTTGTGGTGCCGCAAAACCTGGGTCATCCGTTTCTATAATATCGCCGACCGCGTTATTTGAACCAAGAAGTGTCCACTCGACTCTGGCATTGGGCACGGCGAGACCTTTTTGATCTAATACTTTGACAGCCAAAATATCTTGCTTTTCAAGTATATCGTAATCGTAGATATGTTCGGTGCTCAACACTTCTTGAAAAGTCGCCTTATCGACACGGACCCAAGCAATCTGCCACGCATCGCCGGGTACTTCACCCTCATCCTGTTTGTCTGTAACAGGTTTCACAGTAAGTATAATGCTATGTGAACCTAGGGCGCCACTAGGATTAATCCACTTAATATTCAAAGTGGCTTTATCCTGTGTCAAACCTGTGGCACTCCAAGTGTATGTGGTTCCAGAACCCACTGCAGAGATGCCATTGACCTTGACTGTTCCCTTTTCGGGTGGGCTGTCAAACTTTATGGTTAGTTTGCCGTTGCTTGCAGTTGTACTGCCAGCCGCTGGATCTGTGCTCGCAACATGTGCATCAGGACCTACCTCTTCTTCGTCTTCACCGCAGCTAATCATCCAAATTGCTAACAGCATAACCATTAACACGGCTAATGTTGGAAATAATTTTTTCATTTATTTTCCTCCTTCGTTTTTTTAACTGAAATTAACTTGACTTTGCTAGATTTCCTCGTAGCCCAAGATTCTATCTTGGCGGTGTGCCAAACAACCAACTTAGAAAGTTGGGCTACGATTGGATTCGATTTCTAATGTGATTTCGCCAATGTCATATTTCCGCGTAGCCCAAGATTCTATCTTGGTTTTGTCAATAATTGCCAATTTAGAAAGTTGGGCTACCTGTCTGTCATTGGCACAGGCAGGCGATTGAATCCGATTTCTAATGTGAACTGCCGCTTCGCCGATTCACATCCTTTTCGGATGGGGGGCCCCCTTCTAATTCCCCCATTACTTCGTTCATCGAAAAGCCGCTTCGCCCCTCCGCTTTGCTACGGGACATTGGCAAGTTAGACAATTCATAAAAGTGACATACATTATACAACACCAAGGTATTTTTAGCAAGAAAAAAAGCAAGAAATTTCAACTTTTCTATTCGCTCAATTTATCAGTGTGTGTAGCATAATATAGCCCGGCGGTTTACAAAATAAACTGTTGAGCGCAAGAACAGATTTACGCTGACTTCGTATCCGAAGGCTCAACGGGCTATTAAAACGTATTTGCTACACATTGTGATAATATGACTTTGGTAAATTACTCTTGGATTACATTTTAATCTACCAAAATCAAGCTATGTAACCAAAGCAACGGTAGTTATTTGCCCAGCTTTCAAGTGAACCGTTGCGGTTTGCTCGGCGAACTCTTCAGCCGTTATGCCATTGACCGTCATTTGTCGTATTGACGAGTCCGTATCTTCCACACGTATCTGCATCGTTGTGTCGGTATCATTGTCATTGTAGAAGTATATCACGCGTTCATCGGGCGTCGTGGATTCAAAGAGTGCCGCGATGCCTTTGGGCAATCCTAACGTTCCATCAGCGTGGAAATATCGCACCTGTAGCTGCTCCGCGTTGGCGAAGCGGTATGCGCCGAACAATGCGGGATACAACGTTCCAACGATAGTGCCTGCCCCCGCGGCTCGTCCATGTCCCGAGGCGATGGCAGAAATTGTACTGCCCGCGTCGCCATGATGCCGTCCATCGAGCAGTGAGCGACGCGCCAGCGAGAGACGGGTTGCTGCCATAATTAATGCTCGATTGAGCCAATCATGCTCATGGGTGATATGATACCCTAACATCAACGCGGACGGCGATGGTTCGGTTTGCTCGCGGATACTTCCATCGTGATTGCGATAGCCCCATTTGATTTCATCGCGACGTCTGCCGATACCGAGTGGATGCGCTTCAGGCTTGGTGTCGGTTATCATAAGCGCAGACAAATATTCGCGTGGTGGTTCATCGCGAAGTCGTTCCATAATGTCGCCGTCAAATGATTTATCTCCTGTAATCCAGCGATATTTGGCGAATAGCATGCCGGGCGTTTCCGAGTAAGGATGCGCGACAACAGGGAGCGTTTCGCGCAGGATTTTGCGCGCCGCGTCAACATAGCGCGATTCTTTGGTCAGGACATATAAATCCAAGAGTACATCCACAGTACCCGCCGACGTGTGCAATTCGACGCGCGGCTCTTGCGGCCCGCGCTCTATTTCTAAAAGTTTCGTGGCATTAGCGCTAACTCCCATGTAGGCGTTTTCAATTTCTGCGGGGTCGGTGAACGGAAACAGCACCGCTGGAATCCTATCTTCTTCACGAAGAATCGCCTGACACCATGTATCTACATAATCGCAGCAAATTTCCAGATATCGCGCCTTTTGCGTTGCCAGATATGCGCTGAATGCGATTTGCACCATCCGGAGATGGTCGGGCACGTTGAAGTTATCAGGCGGCTCCGCTTTGACCACTTTGGAACCGATGCGCCAACTGCGAAACAGATGGCGTTCCCAATCGTACCATTCGGGGATATCGGATACCCAATTTCCCACATGATGTGCCGCATCCTCCAAAGCATTGATGGTTTGCTGGTCGTCGTCCACCTGCCACAGACGCGCCAGAAAAAGGAGATATCCTTCCGTCGCATGGTGTACCTCGCCTTCCGCATAGTAACCATGATATAAATGCGTTTTCGCCCATTCTAAATAACCATCACGCAGCCAGTACATAAAATCCCGTATCTGCTTGTTCCCAGTGGCAAAGTAGTGTCCATACCACGACGCGATGAACGCTGCTTCATCGTGAATCCCCTGCCACGGGATGCGCCGCTGGCGAGCAATGCTCGTTTTTATCCACGCGTCCATCTCTTGCTGCACAGCCCATAAATTCTTCACCCAATCCGGTTGACTCATAATTGTTCCTCCATTACTATCTTGACTTTGGTAGATTTCGTCCTCCTTTGCTGTAGCCTAGCTTTCTCAGAAAGTCCAAAAGCCTGTACTTAACAGTAATAGGGAACAAGGTTACATCTTGTATCCCCCACTTTATTAGTAACTGTAGAGCGAAGCGTTGCTTCGCTTGGTCGAAATGACATTTCGACCTACAAGTTTACTTTCTGAGAACTCTCGTAGCCTAGGGCTTTATGCCCGTTGGCTGATTTTCAGACGCCCATAAAGGGCTAGACTACGAGTGACAACATCCTAATTTACCAAAGTCAAACTATGTATCCTAAATAATTATGACCACTGTTCAATTATATAAGAGAATCGGAATTTGGTCAATAAAAAATTATAATTCCATTGCAGAACCATATTAAAGATGATACAATCTAACATCGCAAGCTAATCGTTTTCATGCCGATTTCTGAGTAGGAAGGAATCTTGCCGTGTGGATAATGTTCATTTTCTTGATTGCAGGCGTACTGATTGGATACACTGCGCCCATTGCTAAGTATCTCCCCTGGAATAAATGGGTGACGATGGCGGGATTGGTGTTTCTCCTGTTCAGCATGGGAGCATCAATTGGTCGCAATAGCAAACTACTGCGCGATTTTGTACAGATGGGTGGCAAAGCTATAATCATTGCAGTATTAGCAATTGTGGGCAGTATTGTCGTCACATGGATTGTGGAAATGCAACTGTTTCGCGCAAAGAAAAAAAGTATTAAATGACATGGTTGATTTTCCCCTACTGAAGGTTAGGCATCCTAGATGCCTTGCTTTAGCGTAATGTTACTAAGAATCGCGTTTTCAGCCTACGAATGAATTCGAAGGCTAAGAGGGCAGAAGTCGGCTCAAGACCGACTACAATTGGGTTTCAGTCCACTTGAGTGGACTTTAGCTCCTTAGCCTGAATTTCAATTCAAGGCTATTATGAGGAAAACTTAGCAACATTCTGCTTTAGCGAGGGATTAATTTTTCGGATAGGCACTAAATGACATGGTTGATTTTAATATCTGTTGCCGGTGGTATTGCGCTTGCTTCTCAGCGATGGCTACCGGATATCTATCTTAATTCACTTGATACCTGCACCACGGCGGCTCTCTGCCTGTTATTATTTGGCGTTGGAATTGACCTTGGAGTTAATAAACACGTATGGCGCAATCTCAGACATGTTGGTTATCGAGTATTGTATATTCCCGCGGGCATTGCCGTAGGCAGTATCGCAGGCGCATTATTGAGTGGTGTGATATTGAGAATACCACTGAATGAGGTGGGCGCTATCGGCGCGGGTTTTGGTTGGTACAGCTTATCCGGCGTTCTTTTGACCAAAATACACAGTGCTGAAATAGGCGCGCTGGCTTTTCTTACAAACTTGATGCGTGAAATGCTGGCTTTTATTTTTATCCCGCTCATTGCGCGCCGCATCAGTAAACTCTGCACATTAGCTCCCGGCGGCGCGACCGCAATGGATACAACGCTACCCGTGATAGATAAAGTTGCTGGCTCCGAGATTGCACTTCTGGCATTCATCAGCGGGATGGTGTTGTCCGGATTGGTTCCACTTTTGGTTCCGTTGATTGTGCGGCTATGAATAGAAGACGGAGAACGGAGAATGGAGGACGGAAAGCGGAGGATGGAAAACGGCAATTTGGTAATTGGGCAATTTCCATTTCACCCAATTACTGCTTTGTTACTTTTAATCTGATATGTAGAACGCTCTGTTAGATCACTTTTGAACACTAGGCTCTACCAGTCAATACAAAAGTAACGGTGCATTTCTACTTTTCCAAGTCATCAAAATTCCAGGTTACCACTTCTCCAAATTTCCACTTTACCAAGTTACCCAATTACCATCAAAGGAGACATACGATGGCTATTAGAGTTAAACAAACGAAAAGCTATGTTCGTATCACATCGCCGTTCTGGGAAATATCGCATAATCTATTATGCGGCGGTGTTGTGGACACAATGAAATTTCAGCATGGTTCAGGCGAAAATTTGCTCGCGAGTCCATTTGTGACCGGCGTGGATGGATGGACAGATGCCTCTGTAACGTCGCCGCACATGGAGGTACAAGGCGATGAACACGCAGCTACTGTTATGGTGTCAGGTCGTCTGACAAACATGGATGGACAGAAAGCAAATATTAATTATCAACATATTTACTATTACACTGAAAATTTCATTCATGTTACTACCAAACTGACATTTCCTCATGACCAAGCTGTCCAGCAAGTTGAGGTTGGCAGTGTTAAATTAGCAGGCGAATTAAATGAATATGGTTACCGTCCTAGTCCACGCGACGACGCGAGCGAGCGGAAAATGTGTTCCGCGCGGTTCGGTGAGATAACATACGACGACAGCGCGGCGATAGAATTAAATCACACACCGATTTATCTGTTATTCTTCAATCGATTCGTCGAGGGGTTTGATATCTGTTTAGGCGGTGATTTAGCGACATGGGAAACCGGTTTAACTGGAAAAGCGGGGATGGGGCAATATTGTGTTGCCGGCAAAGGTGAGTCTCAACACATTGAAGTTCAACGCATGCCGTTGCATAGCGCTTCGCCTGTGACGGTGAAGGCAGGTTCGTATAATTTTAGCTACTATCTTGGTCTGCCCAAAATTGTGAAAAGCAGCGCGCGCAAGTGGTTTCATCTCTCTTTCGGCAACCATCCCTGGCCGTCTGATGAGGCTATTCAGCAGTGGGCAGAACATGGCGTCAATATCGTCCGGCTGCACAACGATTTCGCCAGCGATGGAAATTTCTGGCACGATGCCGATTGGCCGCCTTATGACGAAGGAGGAATGCAAGAACTCCGGCGGGTCATCAACACTGCGCACGAACACGGTATCAAAGTTGTACCCTATTTCTCCGGATACGAGATGCATCCGGAAGCGCCGTGCTATAAAACACATTCGGATTTATGGAAACGATGCTATGGCGACTCAGAAGCAGAATATCATAATTATACGGGCAACGGTGAGTTCGGTGTGCAGATGTGTTTAGAATCCGGATGGCTGCAACGTCGCAAACATGACATCAAAACCGCATACCGGGAGTTGGGCTTCGATGGACTTTATTTCGACTGGGTAATGAGTTTGCCCTGCGATAATCCGCATCATAGCGACCGCGAGCATCTCATCATCGACGGCGAACTGGAACTAATGCGCTGGGCGCGCGAACTTGTTGGCTCAGACGGCGTACTTATCATCCACATCTACGGCATGATGCCGTGCATCCCAATGGAGAATTTCGCTGACCTTGTGGTAAACATGGAGGAAATTTCAGGTCGGGAAGAGATGGTAAAAGCCGAAAACATGCCGCTGGTAACAATTTTAGGCGAATCGCTTCCACGAAGCCCATGCCCATCCTATTTTCGCGAGGAACAAGAATTGCGCGCGAAAAACCACATTGCACAGTTATCCATTCTCGGCATGTATCCATGGACGGGCAGTCAATCCACCGGTTGGGAACATACGTTGCGCTACTTCCAACAATTCAGCCGGTACGAATTGGAAAAATATAAATTCTATCATGGATTTTCAGGAATAATAACCACAACTGACCCCGCTGTCAAAGGCGCGGTATACGCAAAGCGAAACCACGCGATTATTATTCTCTCGAATACTACAGAAGAATCCAAAATAGGTGTTCAATGGCAGGTAAATTTAGCAGGAATAGCTTGGAAAGCTGATGGCTCATACACGGCGACAGACCTCAGAACTGGCGATGAAACGCTCTATCTCAATGACGAAGGTTTGTCAATTGATTTAGATGGATTCGATTACACTGTGTTGGAAATGCAAAGAAGTCAGTAACCTATTAAAAACGGAAAACAGAAGACGGAAAACGGAAAAAATGCAAGGAGGAATTGTTATGCAATTCGATGAACTCGCTGCCAAACTCAAAGGTAAGCTGTTTCTTTCATCAATGATGAGCAAATGCGACGCGGAGTTCTGTGCGTCGCGTGCGAAGGGTTGCACTATGGTCCAATTCGGCGCGTTTGTGCTGCTCAAGGAGCGCGAGGAACGCAATACATACTGGCCTGACCCCGAACGCGTCAAGCTGACGACTTTTATGAAAGAACAATTCGACACCTATCGTGCCGAATCAGCAAAGCTCGTTGGTGAGGACAATGTGCCGGTAATCTCAGCAAATGTATTTCCATGTACAGACGAAGATGTCACAACTTCGGCTGTCGCATTCATCAAAGCCGGCGGTGAAATTTACGAACTCAACTCGCACGGTGGCATCGGCGGCGACCGCGAACGCGGCACAGGCAGAATGCTTTTCATGCCCGAACACACGCCAAAATTGATGCGCTGGGCTGAGATGCTGGTAGACGCAGGCGGCCCCGTAATCATTAAAGGCAGGCAAGGCGTAATACCCGACTACACCGAACACGTTAGGCAACTCGAACAGATTGGCGTTCATGCTTTCCACATTAACGTGCGAGATGAAGAAAAAGGCAAGCAAGATTTGAAGCTTCTCGAGGATATCCGAAATACGACTGGAATGTTCCTGCTCGCAAGCGGCTATGTGAAAGACGCCGACAGCGCAAGAGCGTTGTTCTCAGCCGGCGCTGACTGCGTCGGCATCGCTGAAGCAGCTATGTCTGACCCAGACATCTTTGTGAAATGCAAAGCGTAGGGCACCGCGCCCAACACCTTAAACAATTGAAGAGTGAAGATTGAAGTCCCCTCTCCCCTCTTGGCTCAGGGGCGGACACCTTGAGAAGTCCCCCTTTGAGAAAGGGGGATTTAGGGGGATTTGGAACGTATCGAAGCCTTAAAATCCCCCCTAACCCCCCTTTAGGAAAGGGGGGGATTTCACCCTGTCCGCCCTTGAACCCCTCTTGGGAGGGGAATCAGAAAGGGGGTTCTGCGACAAAAACAGTTAATTTAAAAGGAATAGCGGGATTTGTTCACCCGTCGCTTTCAATTGCGCCCCGATTCTCGGGATAAACTCCGCCATTCCGCTCCGTCTATGTCGGGATGGCTTCGCGCACATGCGTGGAGTCAATCTTCAATCTTCAATCGTCAATCTTCAATCCACTCACGTATTTTGATAAATGTCAGAAAAAAACAAGGGTCAAAGAAGGAGTTTGTTATGTCTACTATGTCTGATAATGTTACCTATTTCGATGCGTGTTGTTATCTCGGGCGACACGTCCGTATGCCTGACAATCAACCCGAGACTTCTGAAGAAATTCTTGCAGCGATGAATCATTTCGGCATCCATGAAGCTCTGGTGATTGACGTACTATCGCGCGAGGCAAATCCTATGGCTGGCAATGAAAGAATCATACAGAGAACGAAAAATCACCCGCGCCTTCATCCCGCCTGGGCCGGACTGATGACTCACAGCCGTGAACTTCCACCTCCCAGGGAACTTGTGGCGCGGATGGAAGAAGAAGGCGTCGGCGCGCTGTTTCTCTTCTATGGACAATTTGACATCCGCCTCGACGATTGGGGAATTGATGACCTGCTCGATGTATTACAGGAATCGCAAGTGCCTGTCTTTCTATGCCCCAATAACTGGCGTACATCGGGAGGGACTGATGCGACTGACTGGTCAAATGTCGTAAGAATCTGCCGCAAATTCCCTGAATTGCCCGTGGTCGTCACTGAGTACCGAATTTACAAAAGCCATCGTGCAGCCTACGCAGCGCTGGAAGCATGTCCGAATCTCAAATTTGATTTATCCGCGTGGTGGCTTCACCGCCGAATCGAATTCATCTGCAGAGAGTTCGGAGCAGAACGACTGGTCTGGGGTTCGCAACTGCCGGAGCGCAATCCAGGCGTGCCGATAATGCAGCTTAACTACTCCGATATCTCTGAAGAGCAGCTTTCTCTCATAGCGGGTGGTAATATGCGAAAGATGCTTTCTTGGAACAAAAATATAAAATTCGCCGGCGACCAAGCCACATTATCCGAGCCGATTGATTCACTCCACCGCGCGGCACGAGAGCGGCTGCCTTTGAATAACGAGAAATTTTACGATTGCCACGGTCACATCGGCTGGTGTACTCCACATCATGTGGTTGAGGATAAAGCGGAAGATTTGGTTCGTGAAATGGATAAGTTTGGAATTCAGGTTTGCTGTCTCTTCAGCCTCGAAGGTGTCTTCGGCGATGAAACTTATGGAAATGATGAGGTCGCGGCGGTTGTCAGAAAATATCCTGACCGCTTCATCGGTTTCACACTTCTCAACCTGAATCACGGTGAACGTCTTCTTCGAAAGGAGATGGAGCGCGGGCTGGAAATGGGCATGCGGGGAATCAAACTCATCAACGACTATCATGGCTATCCAGCGGAAGGAGCGTTGGTTGATGTAGCCTGCGAATTTGCCCACAAGCACGGGCAGTTCATTCTCAATCACAACTGGGGGGCAGCCGGGCAGATAGAGAGGCTTTGCAAGACTTATCCGAATGCATGCTTTTTTACAGGCCACTCTACTGCAGGATATGGCGAAGTGACGAAGAGGGTGGACAATCTTTTCATCTGCACCTGTCCATTCCTCAATTGGGAACAAACTGAACAGTTCGTGAATATCTACGGCGCTGACCGAATTCTCTTTGGCTCTGACCTGACTGACCTCCCAATCGCGTGGGGGTTGGCGCAAATTTTTTACGCCAAGATTTCTGAAGCCGATAAACGCAAGATTCTCGGGGAAAATCTAAGGGCTTTAATGAGGCTGACCTTTCCTGAGATTCCGAGGATCTCAGGAGGAAATACAAAATTGAATAAAGAAATCGAAGTTTAAACTATTCAGATTATTGTGATATAATTGCTCAATACTGAATCTGCCAATAATTATTACCAACTCTCACATAGTAAAGCACAATAGGAATAAAATTATGCCAAATCATACAATTTTACATGGTCGCCGCTTGATAGATGGAATGAGCGGCGCGTCGATAGAAAATCCTGTAATTTTGATTCAAGGTTCTAAGATTATCTCCGTCGGACGGGAAGGAGAAGTCACAGTCCCTCAGACGGAAGATGTAAATAGGCTGGACTATAAAGATAAAACTTTATTGCCCGGTTTAATTGACTGTCATGTTCATTTGTGCATGAGCGCTGATGATAACCCGCTAGCTCGGATTTATGAAGATTCCGATGACATGCTGCTGTTGAGAGCTGCAAATAATGCGAGAATTGCTTTGAAAGCGGGGATAACTACTTTGAGAGACTGTGGTGGTCGCAATCACGTGACTTTTTCGATTAGGGAAGCAATAGAAAAGAAAATTATCCAAGGACCGCGTTTGTTGCTCTCAGGACGCCCACTTACCATAACCGGTGGACACTGTTTTTTTCTGAATGGCGAGGCGGATGGCGTCGATGGTGTTCGAAGGGCGGCGCGGCAGTTGATTAAAGAAGGCGCAGATTTTTTAAAGATAATGGCCAGCGGCGGCGGAATGACGCCAAGCACTATTTCGAAGCTCCCATACTATACTGTTGAAGAGCTTACTGTTGCTGCCTATGAAGCCCACCGTCTTGGGAGAAAAATTGCGGCACACTGTCATTCTACGCAAAGCATTGAAGATGTTTTAGAAGCAGGTATAGATACCATCGAACACTCTTCGTTTTTATCGCCCGAGACTGGACAACGTAAATTTGAACCGCGCATCGCTGAAAGAATCGTCGCCAGTGGTACCTATGTATGTCCTACTATATCTGCTGGACGTAAACCCACGCGTTCTATAAAACAAAAATCGGAATGGGAACGCTTGCAACTGGATATGCGGGATAGTAATTTCTCGCGGATGCTTGAAATGGGTGTGAAACTTATCGCGGGCACCGATGCTGGGGTTAATATGACCACCTTCGATAATTATCCGCTATGCCTGGAGTTAGCAGTCGCCGGCGGCATGACTAATATGCAAGCTATTCGATCGGGCACAAGCCTTGCTGCTGAAGCGCTTGATATAGCCAATGTCGTGGGAACAATCCAACCAGGCAAAGAGGCTGATATTATTGCTGTAGATGGAAATCCGTTGGAGGATATCAGCACGCTGTGGAATGTGGCTATGGTTATGAAGGCGGGAGAACTTATTGACACAACATGATAAAGTAAGGTGAATATGAAATGAAACGGAGAACAATAATTATTTTAGCAGTGTCGATAATCACGGTATCCGCCGCACTCGCCACCCTAATCTATATCAAATTCCAAGGGGAAGCTAATTGTTCCGTTTTCCATTTTCCGTTTTCCGTTTTTAAAGGAGTATAACAATGAATATCACGACGCGCGAATTTATAGAAGAAGCAACCTTGACGAGGGAAGCCGTAGATAGATTTCTTGACCCCGAAGCCCATAACTGGGCAAAATTTGACGCCGAGTTGGGTTATACGCTTCATGACAGTACTGTTAAGGATGGTCTTGATGGAAGCTATAGCATATATCGTTATCACGCTTCCGGCGAGCGCAGGATGTTAAATTATGTTGAACAGCCCTGCAGAATTAACACTTACGGGGATAGTTTTACGCAATGCCACCAGGTTAGTGATGGCGAAACATGGCAAGAATACCTCGCGGCTCATCTTGGTGAACCGATTCGTAATTTCGGTGTCGGCGGCTACGGCGTCTATCAAGCCTATAGGCGAATGCTTAGAGAGGCAAAGACCAAATCATCAGCCGAATATGTTATACTCAACATTTGGTCGGACGACCACTATAGGAGCATTTACAAATGGAGAGGGCTTCATATATCCGGCTATCGCGGGAATCTGCCGAAGAAAGACTTACCAAAAACCGAAGCATCTATGTTTCATGCCAATCCCTGGGCGCATGTACGTTTGAACCCAGAAAACGGAAAATTTGAGGAATGCGAAAATCCCTATCCTACGCCTGAATCGCTTTATCAACTCTGTGATAAAGAACACGTCTACGAAACCTTTAAGGACTATTTTGAGGTTCAGGCATTTCTTGCACAGCAAAACGTGACTGATATAAAACCTGAAATATTGCAAAAGACAGCGGAAGTCCTGGAGATACCTACTGATTTCAGCTCACCGGAAGCTACCTCCAAGACAGCGCGGGCTTTGCTTCAAGAATGTGCATTACGGGCGAGTATGTATATTGTCGACAAGGCAAGAGCCTTCGCTGAAACAGAAGGCAAGAAGCTCATGATTTTATTGAGTTATTCCTCTGGTGATGTTATCCGCGCCTGTCAGGAAACTCCGCGTTTCGACCAGTTCTTTGTCGATTATTTAAACGAAAATGAGTTTCTCTTCGTAGATGTTCTCAATAAGCACGTCGAGGATTTCAGAGTCTTCAACTGCTCTCCAGAGGAATATGCCCGGCGCTACTATATCGGCCACTACAACCCTAGAGGAAATCACTTTTTCGCTTTTGCGGTGAAGGATGATATTGTCAAATGGCTGGAGCCAAAGCCGCCAACTTACCATGGAAAGGGACCATCATTGCAGACTCTGGCTGCTACATTGGCGTAATCTTTGTCTGATAGTGCATTAGAAGGCTGCCATTGTCTTTTGTGAGGATGATATGATTACTGGCGTCAATCACATCACACTGTCTGTGAAGGACATAGAGGAATCATTTGATTTCTATACGCGCGTTTTAGGTTTCCGTCCAGTTGCCAAATGGCCGAGAGGCGCTTACTTGTTGGCCGGCGAAATATGGATTGCCCTCGTTTTGGACGAACATGCCCGGGAGAGCATCCTTCCCGAATACACACACATTGCTTTTAGCGTCTCAAGTGAGGATTTCGAAGTCCTGAGCGCACGCATCAAACAGTCCGGAGCCAAGATCTGGCAGGAGAATTCCACTGAAGGAGCATCGCTGTATTTTTTGGAACCAAACGGGTATAAATTGGAAATTCATGCGTCTGACTTGGAGACCAGAATCAGAACGGCAAAAGAGAATCCGTGGGAAGGGTTGGAATTCTTTGTTTAGGAACGGTTCGTAGTTCGTAGTTAGGCACGGAATGAAGTGGAGTGCCGTTCGTTGGGTTTTCATCCCACGAATTCATGCTGACCCAGGAGAAAGGAAAATAAATGAATCGAACGCAACGACTAAAAGCCAAACTTTTTGAAATGGACGATAGGGCGCTCTTCTTAGAACGCATGGAAATTATAAAAGAATGCGCCGAAAAGTACAAAGACTACAATGCAGGGTTGAAATTCGGTTATACCCTCAATGAACTGTTGTCAAATATCTCCATCGTCATTGATGAGGGCGATTTAATTGTGGGACGCATCCCTGAGGTTTTGCTGACGGAGGAGCAGGAACGTTGGTTTGAAGCGAATCGGCGGGATTATTTTAATGTGCCATGGTTTCAATCCAGCGGGCATCTGACAATTTCGTGGGAGCGTCTGCTGAACGAAGGCTTGCACGGCATTCAAAAAAGAGCGCGAAACCATTTAGATAGGATTACCGGCGAAGATGGCGTTAGTCTCTCGCAGAAAGACTTTTTGTGGGGCACTATCCTCTGCTGCGAAGCGATAGAGACGTATGCGTTACGCTATGTTCAGAAAACAGAAGATCTAGCACAGTCATCGGAGACCGAAGAGCATAATCTCGAATTACTGAAGATAGCAGAGGTTTGCAGGCAAGTCCCCACCTATCCAGCGCGCACTTTCCAGGAAGCAGTTCAAGCGGTCTGGTTGGTGGACATGGTGTTGCATGCTGTTGTTGGCTCCAGAGATTTTGCGTTGGGACGACTTGACCAATACCTGTATCCATTTTATGAGCGCGATTTAGCAGAAGGCAGAATCACTCCCGAAGGCGCGCAGGAATTAATCGAATGTCTCTACATCAAATGCAGCGAAATCATCGGTTTAGCTGACCAGGCCAACGCCCGTAAGCGAAGTCTGTGCCAAGACAGCGTGCAATATGCCGTACTAGGAGGGCAAACACCCGATGGGAGGGACGCGAGCAACCCACTCTCGACCATTTGCCTGAAAGCGGGGCGTCTGAACCTGAAGCAGCCCACAATAAAGATTCGGTATTTTGAGGGGATTGACGAGGGCTTCTGGAAGGAGGCATGCAAGCTGGTGCGAGCAGGAGGCTCGGTTGGAATCTACAACGATGAGGTGGAAATTCCCGCGTTTACGAGCGTCGGCGTTGACATCGAAGATGCGCGGAATTACGTGCATTACGGCTGCTGCAACGCCAACGTGCCAGGCAAAGAAGGGTCACTGATGGAACGGTGGCACAGCCTGCCCAAATATCTGGAGTTGGCAATGAACAACGGTGTTGACCCTTTGACGGAGGAGCAGGTCGGGCCGAAGAGTGGTGAGATTGACCAATTTAAGTCCATTGATGACCTGCTACAAGCGTTCAGACTTCAACTCCAGCATGTGCTGAGAGCCGAAAGAGGAAATCATCCTCAACTTTCGCCCGAAGCTCACGCCCGCTATAGCTTCACGTTGGAATCTATTTTTCTCGAAGATTGCATCGAAAACGGACGCGAATGGCGTTTGGGTGGCACAAAATATTGGCACAAGTCGCAGCATGGCTGTGGCATAGGCACTATTGCCGATTCACTGGCTGCGATTCAAAAAATGGTATTCGAATCCGACGAACTCACGCTAACAGAACTGCGCGACATTCTGAACGCTAACTTCGAGGTGTATGAGCCGTTGCGTCAAAAATTGCTCAATCGTTGCCCAAAGTACGGAAACGATGACAACTCTGTAGATGCAATTGCGGTCAAGGTGGCAAATATCTTCTGCGATGAAGTGATACGATGCAACGAAGTGCCACATAGCGTTAGATTTTGGCCGGAAATTTATACCTATCATCACAACAAAGGCTTCGGAGCTAATCTGGGAGCGACTCCCGATGGCAGAAAGAAAGGCGAGAACATCAGCGAGAATCAATCTCCAAGTTACGGCATGGATATGAAAGGCGTCACCGCCTGCCTGAATTCTATGGCCAAGTTGCCCGTGCATCGGACCCCCGGCGGCGGGACTAACTTGAAGTTGCATCCGTCCGCGGTTAAGGGAAAAGAGGGGTTGGAAGCACTCTCGAATTTGCTGAAGACTTATTTCAACAAAGGCGGACAGCACCTACAATTGAACATCATCGACAGTTCAACACTCAAAGAAGCCCAACAACATCCCGATGAATACAAAGCTCTGTCGGTGCGGGTTGTAGGCTACAGCGCCTATTTCACAACCTTGTCAAGGAAAGTACGGGACGACATCATTGAGCGGATGGAGCATAGTATCTGATGCGATTGGCTCTCTATCTTTTTGTTGATTTTAACAGACAAATGACTTATACTCTAACTTGACTTTGGTAGATTTCGTTTCCCGACGCTGTAGTCTAGTAGCTCTATGCCCGTTTTATGTTTACGAACGTCCATAGTGGGGAAAACGACGCCCATAAAGGGCTAGGCTACGGGTTATGGCGTTCTAATTTACCAAAGTCAAACTAAACAAGTCCTTTCTTTAGACCAGGAGGAAAATATTATACAAGGAGGGTAAAAATGAGTAAAGAAAAGCTGGCTATAAACGGTGGTGAGCCTGTAATTAACGAAGGACTTCCATCATGGCCCTGGTTCGATGATAAAACTATTGAAGCGGCATGTGAACCTTTGCGTACAGGTAAAATAAACTATTGGACAGGTCCTCTGGGACAAAAATTCGAAGAGGAGTTCGCAAAGTGGAATGAAAGCAAATACTGTGTTATTACCAACAGCGGGACTTCCGCGTTGCATACTGCTTTAGGTGGTTTAAATATCGGTCCAGGAGACGAGGTAATTACTACTCCATATACTTTCATCGCGTCTTCTTTCTGTGTAGTGCAATCAGGTGCTATACCCGTGTTCGCGGACGTAAAAAAGGAAGACCATTGTATTGACCCTGAAGACATAGAGAGAAAGATAACCTCTCGCACAAAGGCAATTATCCCGGTGCATCTTTACGGCAATATTTGTGATATGGATGCAATAATGGAC
>SDBU01001122.1_pt1 | contig 39174 bp, 63 predicted proteins | sample 2277071 | NCBI WGS metagenome assembly SDBU01 (sample SAMN10397929, study PRJNA504765) | marine sediment metagenome | isolation source: marine sediment core GS08_GC12, 126 cmbsf | place: Arctic Ocean: Gakkel Ridge, Loki's castle | collected 2008 | reverse complement strand
CCATAATTAAATCTCCTGTATTTCTAACCAGACTTTGACATTATCCCCGCCAGAGACATCTTTGGCACTGCCTGATATCCGAGTTCCTTTATTGAAGATGTGCTCGGTTCCGGACGGAGCCGCCTCTCCCTGTCTCTTGGTGCCATCGAACTGAATCTCATCAAAGAATGAAGTCCCACTATCATCACTGAGTCGCAGTTTATACCATTCGCTTGTTGACGGCTCCACGCTAACACCAACTATCCTGAAAGGGGTATCCCTGCTGACTGCGCTGAGTAGTTGCGTGTCTGCTCCGTAAGTATTGGCTGCACCTGTGTTGACCGTTATCCCGGCGAAGTTGTCAGGAGATATCTCTATATCAAAAGCGCCGTGAATATTAATCCACTGTGAGTCACCCACTTCATCATCGACATCTCTAGTGTTTTCCAGGAAGAGAATATCCTTGAAGTGCTGCTCATTCCCGGAGTCAATATCTATTCCTAATGCACACCCATGAATGAAGATATTATCAAAGAGATTGCTATCAGCTCCAGCATTGTGAATCCAGATACCGACCGCACAATCATCAACATGGATATTCTCATAATGAGAGCGGGCACCGAGGACATTCAGCCCAATGGTCTGTGCTGCATTCCCCAGAATATCAATATCAATAGCCTTGCAGTCGTCACCATCCAGCCAGAGCGATGCGCCAGGTCCGGTCAGTGCTGTACTGGTCATCCTAAGTCGGTAAGCCCTAGCACCGTCTCCCATGAGCAATAAGCCGTTATCTCCTGCGATATGCGTTATTGTAACGTCATTGACGGCTGCCAACCCCTCAAGCCTGAGAACACAACTAGCAGTCGCATGAGTATTGGTTATGTTTACAAAGTCCCTGTGACTTCCCTGCACAACTATATTCTGAGTCCATGTCGGTTGTCCTGTTTGATTGATATCGTAAGTACCAGGAGCAAACAGTACCAATGTCAAGGCATTGGCATCTGCAGAGCAAGCGTCAAAGGCAGCAGCGGGGGTCTGGTAAGCCGTTCTCCAAGTCAAGCCATCGCTATTGTCTCCATCCGGTGATACGCAAAGGACAACTGTGTAGGATCTGCCTGATATTTTATTAGGTTCTAATGACCGCAGTCTTTCAGCTTGGATTAACAAAGTATCAACATCGGCCGGAATGTTTGCCGGAGCCAACTCGTCAAGATAAGCGCCCCGGACTGCTGTATAATAAGCTGCCAGAGCAGCTTCGTCTGTACCCCGCATGGCATCGCCGTCAAGTCCAGCGACCTCCGCGTAAATGGCTATGAGATACAAAGCATAGAAATCGAGAGTGGCCTCGATCAGCCCTAGATCTGCTGGGTTGTGTATTGTCATTATCTCGGGTCCCCTTCAGACATAGCGATATTACACTTCTGATCGTCTGCTATAGCGTATACTTCGCCATACCACATATTGTTTGTGCCTATACTATAAGTCCCGCCGTTGGCATTAAGTCTAATGCCTGACCCGACCACGGCATCTTCGCCGCGAGCCAGGTAGATGGTTCAGGTGCTATCATTGGTGAAATCGGCGTCGCCTCTTCTTTCATTTGCTGCCATAATCAGCAAACTTACAGCTCCGATGTCTATCCCTGATATCCTGGATTTTGTGATTGGAAATATTCTTGGATCAGGCATCTGGTATATCTCCATTGGCTAGATAGCCGTTAGCGGTAAAGAACGCTTGTCTCTTTTCGCATCCGTGCCGGGTGCATGTGGCATCCCGGCACTTGTTACCAATGCGCCGGACGCATTTTACTTCTTTGCAATATTTGCTGTTATATGGTTCTCTATCTGGCATGACTCCACCCCCTAGTGGTGCATCACCGTTATGTTACCGACGAAGGCGGTAAATACGACATATATGCCAGTATCTATCCTGCAGTCATACAAGAACGTCAAGCCTTGGAAAGATACTGAGACCGCCGAGCGGACATTGAGCGTTGCAAGTAAAGTCCCGCCAGCATCAACTCCGTCGTAAATTAATATATCACCAACGGTTGTTACACCGTTTAATACTACTGAGTGCATGACACCAGCGCCAGTCTTGACTACCGTATCGGTTGCTACGACATTGGTTGGGTTCCAGCCTTGCATTGTTATAGGGTCCATGTTCTACCTCCCGTGGTGTCCTGCCGGGGTTTGGGGGAGAAGGAGCAAACCCCCCTCGCCCCGACAAGCTTGATTTTATCTAGTCTATGTGTGGCCCCCGAAGTAGAACCCTCTCCAGTCGAGAGTCGTCCCACCGAAGGGCAGGCGGACCCGGTAGAAGACGTTGTCCGTGGCAAAGTCTCCTGACATGGGACCTAATGCTCCACCGCCTATTGATACCTTGTCGCTGGCCTTCATGCAAATCTCCGGCCTCTCATGGCCTGACAGGTGAGCCGCTTCCAGTACCGCCAGCTCATTCGGGTCAGTAAAGAGCCACCAACCAGTCGCTGCCGTGCCGGCTTCTCCTGCTTCAGTGTTGAGAATAGCGGCATACGGGTCAACGATTAGCTGGAGCCCCATTTGAGCTATGACGTTATTAGTGGGGTATGCGACTGGACCACCGGCGTTGTCTGACCAGACCTTGCTCGCTGACGTTAGTATCTGGCGAGCGGTCATTTCAAGACCCGGTACAACCACCAGAAATTTAGGTCGGGTCGGTATGGCCTCACCGCCAACATCAGTCCTGCCACCGAACCATTCTACACCTGCCTCCAGGTTGGCTATGGTGAGCAGAGCAGCGGTCAAGTTACCCCGTGCTCCTGTGGCCAATACGACGTTGTGATAGTAAAGCCCGGTAACTACCCTATGTTCGGTTCGTATTGACGCCTTCGCGAATCGTTGCGGCGTATCCTTGAGAGCGTTCAGGTCGTCATTAATCATTGCTTCCCAGGATATGTCGAACTGGCGGCCAAACTTGTCAACACTAATTGTGTATTTTGTTTCAGTCCGGTCGCTGGCCAGGTATTCGCCTTTCTCGGCTACGATTTCAAGGTGCTCATCCCCGCCGTCCATGCGGAAGCGGTATGCGTCCTTGAAGTCCTTGACAGTTGACATTTTGGTAAACTGTTTCCAAACTGCTGGGGCTGCCTGGTACGTTGCCAGCATTTGCCGGTCGAGAACATCACCAAACAGGAAAGGGAAGTCGGAAGTTGTCAGAGCTTCACGGATGGCGAACTCCCTGACATGCCTCGGCACGACTCGTCCCTCAATCATCCCGTTATAGATGAGGTCTTGCATGGCGGTACTTTCGGCCATATTAACTTTCACCCCGCGATCCGCGTTAGATGCAAAGCCAGCCGACTCTTGCAGTGTTTCCTTGAATAGTCTTAATTCTGGCATGGTTAGCCTCCTGTGGTTTATTTCTATATCCTGACGAACTTTTCCAGTGCCATCAGGACGGCAGGTTCAATCTCCAACGTTTCGGGAAGAGGTATCTTGTCAAAGACTATCTCTACCTCTTGAGTTACCAAGTCGCTATACTGCTCTAAAAACGCCGGCCAGTTCTCGTCCCCTGGTGCTATGCCTATCTTATCGGAATTAGGGGCGTCCTCTGGTGGGTGGCCGTATTGCCTGACGAGATTATTCTGCGTTTCCTCGGCAGGTATCAGGTGGTCATTGAGTTTCCTGATAAGTTTCAAAACGGCGAAGCCGGTTTTGGCCGGTAGTTTCTGCTTGGCAAGGTTCTGCAAGGGTTCCTTGACGCTAAAGAGTTCTGCTATTGTGAGTTTCATATTCTTTTAGCTCCTTTAATATTCCATCGTCGTGTTTAGACAGGGAATAGGTAAATGTAGCGGTCAGTGGTGTCACCCTCACACCTTACGCGAAGGCGCCTGTCGGCGGTTTCTCCACACGTAGCGGTATCAAAGGGGATTGCGGAGTCTTCGACACCAGATGCAGCTTCTAGCCACAGGAAATAACCCTGAGCATTGACACCGGTATAGGCGAAGAGAGCATCATAGCCAAAACCACCACTGTCATTAAGCTCGATACCCCATCCAGCGGCGACTGCGAGCTGTTCAATCTTGATGCCAGCCAGGGTATGCTCTGACTCCATCTGGATGTAGATGCCATAGTCCGCATAAGTACCAACGCCGCCCTGATAGATATAGATGCCCTGGGCCCGCCCTGCGTTGTTAACCTTGATGGCCTCCATGCTGACATAGATGCCGCAGATTGAACCGGTGGTGATAGTGGAAGTGGCAGTCTGCCCGATTGAAACATCAAGAGCCTTGATGCGGTCAGCGAGAGTAAGGGCAAAGCCTGCATTGTCCAGGGTTGCCGAGAACATTCCACCGACTACCATGTTGGCTATGTGGGCGCCCGGGGTGTCCATGACCAGATCGGTTCTGCCCCTGATGGCATACATATCCTGAACATCATCCTGCGCCGTTATGCGGGAATAGATAAGTCCCTGAATACCACCTGCCGGCACAGCATCTTCGGCATAGGCACGGATAAACAGGCCAGAAATATAGTCAGTCAAAATACCGACATTGAATATGACCTGCTTGACATTGTAGGCAGTGGTTCCCCATTCTATCGGGTTAGTTGTGGTGCCCTGCACATGGTCAAGCCCTTTATTGGCTACGTTACCAACTACCTGGATTTCCTTGTGAACCTTGACGGCGATAACTCCAGACCCGCCAGCTACCATGCTGCCAAAGGCAACGCCAAACGGAACCTGAACAACACTGTTGCTTATCTTGCTGATTTCAGCGTCACCAGTACCATCTGCATCAGCGGCACCAGGTAATGCGCCCGCCCTGATATATAGCTGGTCGCCAAATTCTATAGCCCTGTTGCCATCGTCATCCTCGGCATAGACTGTGAGATTAAAGATGCCCTCACTGTCAACAGAGATTAGGTCTGCCACAGCAGCCCCTGAGATGCGCGCTACCCCTACCTGAACACCATACGTGGTAGGAACCCCGGCATCACATATGATAACCGGCTCACGCACATCGACAAATCCATCTGTGTGGTAAGGGTGTATGAGCTCGTCTTCACGAGCTGTGATTATTCTGCCCTCATCAGATGAGGACACTTCGGTCCCGGCAGTCTGATCGCCGGGGTAAACTCCAACTGTTATTCCTGGCATGATATTTTACCTCCGTGTTAGATTATTGCCCTTTCAGTTACCGCCCGTTGACGGCTGTATCTAGTTGCGCATCAGTCCAATCGGGATAAGTGCGCTTGTATGATTCCCTCATAGCCGCCTTGTCCTTCTCGACTGTGTCTATTTGGTCAGTATTCCCCAAGCCCTTAATCTTGATGGACTCGGATAGCTTGGCCAGATAATCCTTCTCGGCCTGGATTGCGGCATCTATGCCGTCGGCATTGTCCGACTCGGCAAACCTCTTCAGTAAGTTCTCCTTGGCAGCGTCGGGAAGCTCCGCCTTGTCTACAGCCTCTTTAATAGTGGCTTGTGCTTCGGCTAATGCTCTCACCTTCTCTGTCTCGGTTACTGTTGCCTGGAGCGTGTCGCGCTCCGTGGTCAAGGTCGCGTTCTGACCTTCCAGTTCTGTGATTCTTTCTGCATCATTCATGGCTTTTTTAGCCTCCTTGAGTGTTACTGCCCTAACTTCCGCCTCAATGGCTTTGACTAAATCAGGGCGCCGCTCCTTTAACCCGGAGAGTTCGACCAAATCAATATCGCGACTTCTCTCCGATTCATATAATGTGACTGCTCCGCCGGCTCCGGGCTCTGTAACAAAGTCTACAGACCGGCAGGCTGTGAGCTGTTCTATGACCAGGGTTTCGACTCCGTCGATGGTTGACTTGGAAGCGCGCCCCGCCGCATTGATAGAGACGCCCATTTCTGAAAGCATGCTCTTATCTCTGAGGTTGGCTAGTTTCTTCATAAGCCAGTCTTCTATGATGTCGGCTACCCCTGTGACAACTCCGTTCTCGTCACACGTTACATCCTTGAGCGAGGCCACCCACCCGCTAGATTTTATTGACCGCTCCGGCAGGGACTCGTCCTCTGCCTCAGTCGGGTGGTCAGCGTACATCTTCATTCCCTCGAAGACGTGGAAATCTCTCTTTAACATTTCTGCCGGGTAGTATCTGGACTTGTCAGCGTTAAAACCTGGCTTGATTACTATTACCGTAGCCCTGCCCTTGTCTATCTTCGCCTCTGTGAGAGGGACATAGCTGGCGAATAACTCACGGGTCATTGACTCCTGTACCCATTTCGGCATATCGGCATCCTCAACACCGAGCTTTCTATAGGCGGCTCGGAGTGTCCGCTTGACACCGGCTAATGACTCAGCAGGTATCTTGGCCTTTTCTCCAGCCAGGCCGCCAGGGCTCAGGGCTGCGGCCGCTTTACCGAGCTGTGACTTGGTTACTTTCTTGTCGGCGTCTTCCCACATGCGGAGTTTCCATGTCTCGGAGTTATCAACTTCCGGTACATAGGCATAGGCGCCGGCCGGGTATTTGACACCTTCCTCTGTCTTACTGGCTTCCATAGCCTTGACCTCTTTAAGCACAGCCGTAGCCTCTTTAATGGCTTCCTTGGCCTTCTTCTCATCCGGTTCCGCCTCGCTTGATAATAGCTCTTCACATAATTTCAGTATTTCCTTTACCCGCTTGGAGTCCATGGCGGCGTTCCGTTTGCCAGCCTCCTGTATGATGTCGGAGTAGACAGCCTGCAAGGACTCCATGACCTTGTATGTTGTTTGACGTGCTACCTTGACTGAGTCGCCAATAGTGACCATATTATCTTCGGCTATGGTATATGATGCCTTGAATGATTGATGATTGTGATTGTAATAAAACTCCGTCTCCGTCATGTCCTCTATCCAGGCATATTCGTTTTGCCCGAGATTAAGGCTTGCCTGAAGAGCCGCGTCAAGCAGAGAGCGCCTGTTCTCGTAGGTCATGGCCTCCATAGACCGGAAGACGGTAGTAGACAGAACCTTTTTTGGATCAGTGAAGGTTGGCGCTCCGCCGTTCTCACCAAGCTCATAATCCGCCTGGTATAGCTGGCCGTCTATGTTGTATATGACCTGGTTCTCAAACACCTGCTCGACCACTACGCTACCGGGTTTGGGCGTCTCCACCTTCAGCCCGTATTCCTCGAAGAGCGCCGACTGCAAGAGGTTCCGTTTGTTTACATCGCTTAATGCTGGCATACTGGCCTCCTTGGTTTTATTGAACTGTGAAAAGCACACGGCTAACCGCTGTTCATCATCTGTGAAGTCTGTTTTCATAGTCTCGTCGCCCATGCAGCGGGCAACAAAGGCCGTCTCTGTTTCGTCGGTCGTCGGTGTTGGTAATGGCATTATTTACCTCGTTATTATCTTTGGGCTCTGGTAGTCAAACTGCCCGTGTACCTTTGTCTCCACGTCGCTTATCTTGCCGAAGACCAGCCACCAGGCCATCCTTACCCGTGTCCAGAAGCCCAGCTCCCGTATGTCCTTGAGGTAAGACTTCCAGTTGCGCTTTGCTAACTGGCGCTGCTTGCGGTCGTTCTTACCGCTCAAATTACCACCCCTTCCAAGAAAGAGCCAAGCCCCAAATAGATAACACCTTCATAGGAGCAGGATGCCCATATCTGGTGAGATGTGGTTTACTCTTATTATTATTTATTGCCAAGCCAAATTTGCCTATTATTAAGCCACCATACAACTTAAAACTTTTCCAGGTATACCCTCTCGAAAATGAAATGCTCATGGTTTGCTCCTTCTATTCAGTTATTTCTTAGGCAACATCGCCGGGGATATTGAACACCGGCAGTTCTTGACAACCAGACCGCCTATACTGTATAATTCAGTAGAGGTAGAGGCATCAAGGGCTCTGCCAATATAGGAGGTTTTATGAGTATTAAACAATCTATAGCTATGAAAAAACGGTGGGCTAGTCTCTCCACTGAGATGAGAGATTATATGGTTGCTGCTGCCCACACTGCTAGTCGAGGGAGAAAAAACACTATTGAGAGCAGACTGGCAGGAGCTACAACTCGCCACATGCTCGGCGTCGGCATAGGCTCCCGTGAGGTTACATTTGCTCAGATGCTCGATGATGCTGGTATCACTTACAAACAACAAGTGCCTCTCGGGCCGTATAACCTTGACTTCACCATAGCAAAAGGTCTCATCGCCGTGGAAATAGTCACCGGCAGCGGGAATATCCGCGTAGTCCGAAATCGAAGCAACCGCCTCAAATATGTCCTCGATAATATGAATCTGTTTGAAGTAAGGTTCGGCTACCCCTGTCGAGAGTTCGCACCTTCCGTCATAGAGCAACTCATCGCCTTCATTGAGGAATTGAGCATTAATAAAGCCACGTCTGGTCAATACAGGGTGGTTCGGCCCAATGGTGAGTTGTACCCTCTTAGGAAATATGGCAACGGTTTTCCCACTCCTGTTTCTAATGAGCAAATCGCCGCCGCTGTTTCTATGTTCAACCAACGTATCCCCATTAGAACCATCCCCAAACTTTCCGGTATCCCTCGGCGGCAGCTCGAAAGCATCTTCTATTCTCTCGGCCTCAAACGTAATCGCGGGGCCGTCATATCGAGAACCAACCATTTGAGTTAATGCTCCATAAGGATAGAAGTTATATCCTTCAAATACTGCGTCAGGATGCTGAGGGGGAGCTGAGGTTCCACCGCTAAAGGTATCCCCACGCGGTATAACCCCCTGTGCCTCGTTGCCTTCACATTCCTCGCTGACGTCGCTATCGCCGGCTGTGACCCATTCCTTACCATCTATCCCCATGCCCTCCATATTGTCGATTGAGGCGGTGCTGAGGGCATTGGCCGTCTCTGTGCGGGCTATAAGCTCTGAGCGGTGTTTGCTCATGTCTGCAAAAGTATTCCGTATGTCCCTTGAAAGTCCGGGTATACCTCGCTTGTTCTGGATACCTTGACTGATAGTGTGAGCCAGCCGCTTCTTGGTTTCATCATCCAGACCCTTGACCAGTGTTGCGCCATGATCCTTTGCCCAGTTGACCGCTTGGCTTATCGGCGGACCCTCATAGGCGATCGGCACACCGGCCTTGGTCTTGCCCCAGGTTATCATCTCAGCCTGACCGGATATATAGATCTCGGACAGTTGCCCTTCAAACATGGTTGTTAAGGTGCTGTCAAAGGCGGCTAAGAGCGGGTCAAGGATTCCCTTTGTCTCAGAGCCGAGGCTTTCTTTAACCACATGCTTATTATAGATACTGGCTATCTTGCTATATGGGAACGCATGTTCTAATTTATCGAAGTATTTAACCAACTCCCCTTCAAGCCTCTTCTTGAGCTTCTGGTTCTTTGGGCTGTTTGGGCTAGCTGGAATATCAGCCTCCAGCAGATTGATTATGGCGGTCAGCTCGGCTAGTATTTCAGTTGGCATCTATTTTATAAACCTTTCCCTTCTTTCTAAGAATATATCTATTGATTCAGAAACAAAGTCATCACGCTGGACTTCCCGCCAATTCTCTGGTGAGGGTTCAGGTAGAAATCTGTCGCTTTTAGCGTCAGGGTTAAGCACATAGTATCTCTTGAGATTCCTGTATCTACAATCTGTTACAGCGATATTCATTATCCCACCTTGTATTGCATGTGCTTCTTGCCAATGGATGACTTGGCCCTGTGTGGCTTGACGCACTTGATACACAGATACTGACCGGGGAGTAGCTTCCTTTGCTCTGGCGTCGATCCTGGTGGCTCTTGTGCGGGTTCTGACATGCAGGGCGCATCTGTATCCGTTGGCTCAGTGATATAACTCTCCTCATTCTCAGTGGGCGCTGGTTCTATCTCTATAATCCTCGCCTCGCTGTTTGCCTCGCTGACCTCAGGCGCAAAGTCCTGCTCACCGTCAGTGGTTACAGGGGCGGAAGCCTTGGCTTTTGCGGCATCTTCATTCACCAGTTTAGCCAATACCGCCTCCGCCTCCCCGCGCTGTTCATCAATAAACGCCTCGTCTGCGTTATGCAGGAAAGCGTTCTTCATAAAGTCTGTCAGTCCGTCCCAGTGCTTTTCAGCGCCTATCTGGTCAACAGTGTAGCGGTCGGTCTTGGCCGCTAGTATCTTGGCTTTGGCTTCTCTCTCTTCATACGTTGGCATTCTGTTTCTCCTTTTTAAGACTCTCCTTAAACGCCTTCAGTACCTTGGTCAGGGCAACGGACGGGTTGCTCTCCGCTTGCTTGGCCTCTTCGTCGCCGGCGTTATTCAATTCGTCAATTACTTTCTGCGGGTCGTTTATACCCAGTGCCATGAGCGCCACCACTATAACATCATCATTGCTCGCCAGTTGAGGCATGACGCTGGTAATGTCCTTGATAGCTAAGGCTATGGCTGCTGCGTCATCTGGCGCTATGGGCGGGAAGTCAAGGTCTATATATCGCTTGTCCACCGGTACATTGGCCTGATCCTGAACAATGGATATAATGTCCTTGTATGCGTCTCTCCAGACCTGCTGATAAGACGTGAACATCTTGAGCATGGGCAATTCCACCGTCTTGGCAGTGGCCAGATTACCGATTGATATATCACCATAATACTGCTCAGGGATGCCGACTCCGGCGCATATCTGGAGCTTGGCCATCCTGCCATCCTGGTAAGCGTTTTGCGCTCCCGTCTCAGTCTTTATGGGCTGTGTGTCGCTACCCATGTTCTCAATTAGATTAGAGCCCGCTGGTATTTCGTCAGTGGTGTCGTGGGTCTTATTTCTAATAGCGTTGACCGCAGCCTGGCCGCCTTTGACCTTTGTATGCCATGCCCACGTTGACAGTGCCAGTACAATCGCTATCCTGCTGGCGAGGAACTTATTGTAATATTTTATCCATTTCAGAACAGGCAGTAAGAGCGGGTTGCCCCGCTGCGTTATGGTGTTATAATTCAGGAAGTAGATTATGGCGTCTTCGGCCTGATTGAAATTTTTATATCTGACCGGCTGGCCGTATTGATCGGTGGCCTCTTCCCCCTTGATGTTGGTTGACGACCTGTAATATCCGGTGTGCATCTTGCCACGGGTATCTGACCATTCCCGCTTGAAATACTTTATGTCCTCGCGGTCGTCGGGGTCGGTTATAATCTCGGTTATCTCCAGCGGGTCAATCCAGCGTATGACCGGCGGCTGCTTGCTAGTCCCTAAGAAGATGGCAAAGAACACCTCGCCGTCAATGAGCAGTTTGTCTGAGGACTTGCGCTGTCCTCTGGCGGATAATACAGTCCGATTGTCAGGGGAGTTCCAGAAGTCCTCGACGATTTTATTGGCTACTTTGTTCTTCTCGTCAATGCTGTATGTCATACCCTCGCCGAAGGTGTAGTCAGTCCATATACGGATAGACTGCTTGCCCATAGGCTCCATGACAGCATACAGCCGGGAGAGCCTGACGTACTGCGCCCTCTGTGCCTGGGTGATGACGTCCGCCGCAGCGCCGCTGAGGTTGATCCAGCCTGCGTCTTCAAGCGCCAGGTCACGCTCTACGGATAATGACGCCTCTCTTATGATTTCAGCCAGCTCGTCGCGTGGCGCATTGTCTCTTATAATTCTCTCTTCAGGGGTTGCCGGTCGCTGTGTCATAAACTATTTCTCCAGTATCATTCCCTATCTATGCTTACCCCTGGCCTGATAAGCCTTTACTGGGTCACCTCTCGGCAGTTGCTTCCAGTAACCCATCCTGCTCAATTCTTCCTTCAGCACTTTATAAAGAGCCTTGCTACGGTTCAGTTCTTGAATCTCTATCCTAAGTTGTTCCAGATCTATCTTAGTTGCCATGAGAAGATTGTACCATTTAGAGCACTAAACGTCAAGTTTAGGTGTCCACTTCTTGCCATTCCATAGCTTACCGTGTTTCTCTTTCATTGCAAACCCTATCCAGAGTTGTTCCATTAAGTCACAAGGCACTTTGCTCCGCCACGACTCTTGAATATACGAGGAGTCATCTATATTTGATGCTGTGATAGCAAAGCAATGATGAACAAAGGCATCTAATAATACTCCTAGGCGCCTCTCGTCATCTAAGACCATCTCCTGTAACTCGGATTGAGTGGGTAGCCAGATAACCATAGATTTGTCTCGCATAGAGGAACGGAAGTCTTCTAACCCAGTGTCAGCAAAACCAGCAAAATCACCAGAACAGTAGGTTTCTCCTTTCTTCAACATGTCGCCATCATCAACTCTAATCCATTCACTATTATCCCAATTATCCGTGCTACCGATGTTATACTTAGGGGTAAACCAATCACCATCGGTAGGTCTCCACTGTTCCTGTATCTCAGGACAATTACACATATCTATGTACTGTTCGCTAGTGTCCATATATGCTCCTTTATATCTCCAGCTCGCTTACCGCCTCCATGGTATCGTATATGATTATAGCATCTACCTCGGGCTCTTCCCTGAGGAAATTGAGAGCCTGCGTTGTGCTGTCCACCTGGTCGTCGTGCTTGCCGTTGGGGAAGGCTGCGAATTCCTCTATGTAATCAAAGAGCCATGGCGCGTCTTCTGGTAAGAACACCTTGCCTGCCTGTATGATCGGGGAGCAGGCATTGACCCTGGCGGCCTTGTTGCTGTCCACCTTTACTGGTAATATCGGTAATGTGGTTCTCTGTAGCTCCTGCACCAATGATTGACCAGAGGCCTTGTCCTCAACGAGAACGGCATTGGGCTTGTCTCTCTTAGCCATGGACTGGGCGGCTATCTTCAGCTCAGGGAATTGAGGCTTGCCACGAAAGAGGTCAATCAGGTAATAGCCGTTGTGGGCCTCTCCCCATACTGTGCATACTGAATAGTCATTGAGCGTCTTGTCCTTGAACGCTGTATCCCATGAGTGAATTATGCGGCTAAACGCCGGCAGCACCTTGTAATAGCGCCACCATTCACGCTTTATGAGCTGGCCTTGCTGGACAGTGGGATGCCCTTGATACAGAGCCTCATATACACGGTTGTCATTGGCCTTGAGGGTCATCAGGGCTTTAAAAGGATAACGTGCCGGCCATAATGCCTTACCGTTCTTATCAGCCGGGAAGTGCAACATTTCCCACTGGTCGGCGTTGGGATTCTTCTTGGCTTGTTCTAATAGCCTGCCGACAAGGTCGTTCTCATGCCAGCGAGTATTATGGCTTACCAGTCCATTGGCGATAAAATTACCAGTTCGTTCAACCTGTATGTCGAACACAGTCTCACTGCCGGCTTCCAGAATTTCCTCAATGGTGTCACTCCCTATTTCGAAGGTATTCAGCGGCGAGTAGTAGGACTTCGCTTGTCTTTCCGTATCCAACCACGAGGTTGCAGTCATTACAGAGCAATCCTCTAATTTTCCCTGTGCCATGGTCGTGGTCAACGCACAACTGCCCACCCCAATGGGCTCTAACGTTCTTGCCAGGTGGATGACCGCAGATAGCGCACTTACCATCTTGCTGAATAACGAGCGCATCGTATTGGTCAGCATCGATGCCATATCTGTGACGCATCCGGGCAGTACGACGCGACTTGGGATTGACTGATGGCGGTCTGTGCCCACTAGCCCAAAGTGCTTTGTTGTAGTGTGAAATGCAATATCCTTTACACTTTGCAGGTTTTCCACACCCTGGTTCTGAGCAAAGTACACCGCGCCACTTTCCCCAATAGTCACCATGCGGTTGGGGGTCGCGCTTACTATTTTGTCCCCGACCTTCAGATTTTTGGTCTTTATCCATTCTAAATTACCTCCGTGATCAACAAGAAATGGATGTCTTTCATTGGCTTTGGATATTATACCTGATTTCATTCTAATTGTAAAGATGTTATCCAATCCCTGGTTTTTCCAATTCTTGACTACGGAGGTCGTTAGTTTTCCATTTTCATAGGTGGCCACAATGTCACCCAAGCGCACTTCTGACAGTGGCTTGCTTGTACCATCTCCCATGGTCACAGTAGTGTCACCTGTCATGCACATTACTATTATTATAGCCGCGTCGGGGTCTGCCCTGGTCCGGAACACTTGGGTATACCAGTTCCAAACACGTTCTCTATATGTGGCGCTGTCGGCCTCTTCCGCATCCTTGACCGGATCGTCTATAATACCAACATTAAAGCCACGTCCTGTAAGACCTCCGCCAATACCGACGGCATAATATGATCCGCCTTGCTTGGTTCCCCATTCATGCGCCGCCTGTCGTTCCGGTATAATTGCTTCCTGTCCGGGTGTCTCCGGCCTGTATGAGAGGTCAGGGAAAAGCTGATACATTGCTGGCGATATGAATATGTCTCTGGCCTGCCGTGAGTGGGTGAGGGCTATTGACTCCGCATATCCGGCCTGCACTATATACTCAGTTGGATGCTTGCCAAGATACCAGCAGGCAAACCGCTTGCTAATCTTCTCGGACTTGCCATGCCTGGGCGGCATGACCACTATCAGGCGTTTAAGTTCCCCTCGTTCTATGCGCTCCAGGCAATCAGCTAATCGGTTAAGGTGAGCGGCCTCTATGTATCTGGGGTCGGTATACTTGCAAAAAGGGACAAGTCTATTTCGTGCTTGGCGTCTTCTCAGTAGCTCCGTTGCCGCCTCTGCTGGCGTGGGCCCCTCCCTGGGCGGCGATACTAAGCAATTCGTCATCTGTCATATCTCCGGCTATATGTTTAATTATCAGAGCATGCTTCTCTGGCGCATACGCTCCGTCCATTTTGTTTAATATATCCATCGCTTGCAGGGGGCTATGTAGTTTTATTTCTTTGGTTGTGACTTGGCTCCCGGCCTTGGTGTATATAACCTTGTGCTTGAACTCAGATGCGGCGCCATGGTTGGGATTGTCCTCTGATAGTTCTGGCTCGCCCTCTTTGTCAATAAAATCAATGACGTTGGCTCTGATAATATTGGTCAGCCGTTGCATGCGTTCTTGGACTGAAGCCACTGAAGTATCCTCAGCTTTTGATCTCAGGTCTTCAATTCTAGCTAGTATCTTAGGTTTGGTTAAGTTCTCAGATGCTATTACATCAGCGGTTTTGGGGCTATACCCTGCCAGTATGGCAGCTTCGGTTGCATTGCCTAACTCAAAATATTTCAGGCAGAATGTATCCTGCTTTTGTGTTAAGCCGTTCTTATGGTGTGTCATTTATACCGCCTTTTGAATGAGAAAAGCCCGGGGGAGTGAAACCCCGAGCCTTCTCTGTCAGAGAGGTGTGTACGCACTCTATTGAGTGAAGCAATAGCTTTCCCTTTGCATAAATAATACAGTCCAATAGTGAACTTGTCAAGTGTTTATTCCCTCGCGCCTAGAAAACGGCGCTCTAATATTCCCTTTTCTTGAATACTCCCTGCGGGCGCCACTTGCCTGATATACACGGTATGACCATTTGTAGTCTGACTTCTACCTCAGCAGCTATCTCCAGTACCCGGTTAATTGATGGTTCGCGGTATCTTCTCACCTTCCTGGCAGGGTCAATGTCAGTGTAGCCGGTTATATGTGCCGGTCTTTCCGGCCAGTGTCCTTTACTTAAATCATTCAGGTTGAAAATCAAGAACCACATTTGATTTCTTGAAAACCTGATTTCTCCCAGATGATACCATTCCTTATACTTCATTCAACTTTCCTCTGATGCCTAGGAGCCTTTTTCATCTCTCTCTCAAACTCCTCATGTGTCTCCACCAGTAGGGAATTTGGCACCATAGGCGCATCCAGTGGTATCTCCAACTTATCACCGCCGGCCAGGTCTTTGTAGAGCCGTTTTAACCAGTCTCTCGATTCCTGATTGCAGCACCAGAATAGCGGGCGTTTTACCTCTTCGTTACCCATGTCTTCTCCTCGAGGTCTTTTGTTGCTAGATAGTATACCACTATTCCCCCAGTCCTAACGGCTCGTCAAGGTCAGTGGTGTCAAGAGCCTCAAGTGTATCCCGCCATGCCCGATAGCAGTCATAGCACCGGCCATCAACAAGGATGTTGACGTTCCTCTCGCACGTTTCGCAGTAGAGTGGTTCGCCGATTATGTCATTCATGGTTACCCCCTATCCTTCAACCTTTTGGTTTACAGTTTTTGTATTTGTAATCCTCAGAAGAGTTATTGCAATTCTCCCATTCATACACTCGTTTTGTGCGTTGCTTTAATCCGCATTTCTCGCACACCCTGCTTTGACCATCGCTTGAATACTTAAATTTATGTTGTTCTTCCATATCCTTACCCCCTATTGTCTAACTGGGCCTGCCGGGCCTGTCGCAATATGCCGTATTGTGATTGTTGACCGGAACATGCTCAAACATCTTCCTTGTCCTCCTGGTCTTCGTCCTCCTGAGCTTTACTTGATAGCCAGTATACCAGAAAACCAAGGAACCCGGAAAGTACCACGAAGAACACCAGGGCGCAACCTCCGAATATAATCCATCCGTTCATTTTGACCTCCCCCATCCTTTCCTTTCAAACTCTTTCTGCCTGTCAAACTGCTCCTGAATTTTAACGAAGCCTGCATCTATGTGTTCAAACCGTAGTTTATTGCACCGTTCGCACCAATAAGGGCTCCATCTAGTACCTGCTTCATTAGTACATTTACCCTCAAATTCCCCGAACCCTATGCACTTCATTTCTCCTCCTTTGTTGCTGAAGTTGGGCTTCTAATTCTCTACACTTATCGGTCAGTTTCGCTGTAAGTATATTCCCGACACGAAGTTCCTCCTTCTGTTGCTTCATGAGGTTGGTGAAGAAGTCGTGGTCGGCATCGTTTTGGTGAATACAAGCCTCGTCTATAACGCTCTTTGTATCTTCATAAGACAATTTTCCACTAACCAAAGAACAGCAGAGTTTTTCTTGCTCGCTTATTATCTGTGCTTTATCCATATTCATCTACTTGCCTCCCCGATTACCCGGCCTGTCATGAATATCCCCACGGCTACCAGGCCGTAAAGCATGACAAGCTCACTGATCAGGATAACCTGTATCGGCTCTATCCAGCCACCAGCGTAGTACAGATAAAGGATATCCCCCGCTAGTATTGAAAGCATGATACCAACCATGGCTCTACCAAAGAACTTCATAAATATCATCTCATTCCCCCTTTTAGTCTCCGTAGGATATACCCATAAAGCAACTTGAGAAGGCTACGAACAGGCCAGACAGCACAACTAGAATAACAAACAAGATACCCAAGTACTCACCTATTCTTTCCATTTCACTCCCCCTTAACCTAGATACCCATAACTATACCAGAACTATACCACTAATGTCAAGTCTTTTCAGTTATTTATTTTGCGATACTTTCTATTGGCATTTCCTGCCTTAACGTGTTCATCGTGTAATTGAAAAAGTGAGACTCGGTTCCATGTGGTTCCAGTAAAGGCTTCAAGCTATCTTTCAGGAACACTGGTATGCTGGCCTTATCGCAGGCCTCTACTATCTCCCGCACCCACTCAATCTTCGGCATGACGGTCGGCTTGGTCTGAGCGCCGATGATTACCCAGTTGATATCAGCATCAATCAGACAGGCGGTAAGCCATCCCCCAATGTGTTTCCCCATGCCCTCAAGAAGCGGCTCAAACGATATATATTTCACTTTCGCCTTTATCTTAGGCAAGTAGTGAATTGCCCCGCGATAGAAGCTATTATAATCCGTAGCACTCACCCCCACGTAACAGTTATCGGGAAACGGTGAGTATTTGTGTAATTCTTGAGGCTGCTTAGTGAGCAGGTAAAAACGGTCTTGCGTGTGTGACGGCAATTTTATTACATCAAGAACCATTCTTGTCCACCCCTCCGGCACTCCAACCCCGAACAGGTCTGACATATCGCAGACAAATATACCCTTGCCTTTTGGCTCGGTGTCCGGTCCAGGAAGGTAGTCTAACTGCGCCAACCTCTCCGGCCAGAAGCGGGGAACAAAAGGCTTTGGCATATTCAGCGGGCTGTGAGGTTCAACAGTTTCAAACCTGTCGGAGTTCTTATCAGCCATATATACGTGGTAGAGTCTGGTATTCGCCAGCCTGTAGGCATAGCAGGGGAAGTTGCCGCCCAAGCACCGGCCATCTTTATGATTCCTACAGCCGGTTATAGGATTCCAGGTGTATCCCGGTGTATTGTCAGGATTCTTTACCCACGGTATCTTTGTTCTGTTCACTGTTCCCCCCTTAATACTGATTCGATTTCTGAAAAGTCCGATGGCCTCCAGCAGTACACTTCGTTACCCGGCACCGCCGCAAAGGCCAGCAGCCAGTCCTTTTGTTCCTTGGAGAGCTTGCCCTTCTCTGACTTTAACTCAGCGACCACCTGGCGCTTGCCCTTTAAAGCAACAATGTCCGGAAAGCCGGCTGGGCTGTTCTGACTGTTCCATGTGTGGTAAATATGTGTAAACCCGCAAAGCCGAGCCAGTTCAATGACCGTGTCTTGGAATTTCTTTTCGGATATATGGCCGCCTTTAAGTGGCTTCATGCTCAATCTCCATTATTGCCCTGTATATTGGATATACCTGCTGAGGTACTACTGCGTTTCCGAGTCCCTTAAGTCTGTCCACCCGGTTCTTCTGCCCTTTGATTACTCTGGGGATTCCGTCTTCCCATCCTTCTCCCCAATTACAGTCCAATCTGCCGGGAAGCCCATTAGCAGACTCACCCAATCGGCGTTCAACTGCCCAGTATTCTTCCCCTCTAGTTGGGATACTTTGTCCTCCAGCTTCCTGATGCCACCGCCCGGAGTTGTCCTCTCCATTTGTCCTCCGCCGGTGGGGCATTTCGGTGTCGGCCACATCTTGACTTCTGTTGATAGGCTCTCCTGTGTTCCCTTCTTCCCCCTGCTCCTGTCCTGAAAACCCTGTCTTGCTTCCGTTGCTTGTGGAGTAGCCCACAATAAAGACTCTGTTTCGTCTATGTAGCGCACCCACGTCAACTGCTCCGTAAGTAGCCCATCCAGTAGAGTACCCCATCTCGGCCAGATCAGCGAGAATAGTTCCAAAGAACCGTCTAGCATCGCTTGTGAACAATCCTGGTACATTTTCCGCCAGGACCCATCGGGGTTTAATCTCGCCAATGATACGCCTGAACTCCGGCCAGAGGTTACGCTCGTCAGCAGAGCCTTCACGCTTTCCTGCAACCGAGTGAGGTTGACAGGGGAAGCCTCCGGAGATAAGGGTGATTGGTTCGCTACTTGATGGGCAAGTCCAGTCTGTATCTTCACTCCATCTGCCCTTTGATAATAGTTCCCCTTCCACTCCCAATCTTCCTTCGGTTTCCGCCCATCTGGATTGGCGGCTGGCGTACTCCATAATCTTTTCTTTGGTGACATCTTTAACATCTCCTATAATCGGGGTATCAGGCCAGTGCTTCCTGAGTACCTTCTGACAGTAAGGGTTATTCTCCACAAAGCAGACCGTTTTAATACCAGCCCAGTCTGAGGCTATATCATCACCGCCTATCCCACTAAATAATGAGATCTTATTCAATCTCTGCTCCTATAAGGTTTTCCCACATGCTATACGGCTTTCAAATTGACATACCTTTGCTTTTCAGGTAGCCAGATAATCTTAATCGCCGGGGCGCCGCCCAGTTGCCTGTTCTTAGCCATCTTGATCTCTAATACGCGATCGTCTTCTATATCACGCCACAGTAATAACACCACATCGGCATCCTGTTCGATGTTACCAGAGTCCCTCAAATCTGAGAGCCTTGGTCTGCTATCTTCCGACCTCATTTCTACCGACCTGCTGAGTTGGCTGGCTACAATCACCGGTATCTCTAAATCATTCACTATAGACTTGAGCCTCTTGCAAGCCTCGCCTACCCTGACATTCTGGTTTTCCTTGCCGGACCAGCAGTCTGTTAAGAATTGCAGGTAATCCACAAAGAGGATGTCCAGCCCGATAGTCTCTTTCATGCGTTTGGCTTGATTGTATATATCGCGCGAAGACACCCCATGAGGTAAATAGTATATCGAGCTTTCTGATACCTGCCCTGATAGCTCTACCACCTTCTCCATTTGTTCTTCCGGTATCCCCTGCCACCGGATTGCCCTGACGCTAATACCAATTTCCCGCGCTACCTTCCGTTCCATAAGCGCCGATATACTCATTTCCGCAGAGGCGAATAGAACAGTCTTGCCTTGAGCCGCCACATTCTCAGCCACATCCTTCATAATCTGCGTCTTACCCACTGAAGGCCGGGCCCCAATAATGGTCAACTCAGGGTAGATACCAGTGGTTATGCTGTCTAAGTCGCTGAACCCCCACTTCATAGCGTGTCCGGGCTCATTGTACTTGCCGATTAAATCAACAAGCTCCTGCCCCGCCTCACGCGGTGTAACAAGCTCACTGAAAGAGGTGTTATTCCTGCGGAACTTATCAAATAATCCCACGCCCCGATCAATCATATCATTGACAACCGGCGGCGTTTCATTCCCGATAGCTGATATTCTTTCCCCTAGGGATACCATTTGCCTGCAAGCTGACAGCCGCTTTACGATCTCGGCATAATGCTCAATATCCAGGGAAGTCGGGCAGATAGAAATAAGGTAACTCAGTTGAGCGACACCACCAATAGATTCCAGCTTCTTTACCCGCGCCAATTCCTGCCCTAGTGTGATCTGGTTTATTGATGTTCCCCGGCCAACAAGCTCAAGGCAGGCACTATAAATTATCTGGTTCTGTTCGTAATAAAAGTCGCCAGCATCAAGTGTGATTAGCCTGATGGTATCGCCATCAATCAATAACGATCCTAGGACACCTTCCTCAGCATCATTATTGTGCGGGGTTAATATTTCTGCCATTATTTTGCCCACTTATCCTCACCTAGTTTAGATTTCTTTTTAATCTCTAGTATATCATCTTCCCACCCCTTAGCATTTAGCCAAGTAGCCGGATGCTTCCAATCAGGGGTAAACCCAGTGGAACGTTCTCTCCATTCCTTTTGTTTATCAATAGCATCTATTATTATAGTCATTAATTCCTTGCTAGGATTGACCCTCTTAAATGCTTTCTCGGCTTGTCCCTTGGCAATGCGTAGTGGGTAGGCTTTCCAGAAAGTGTCAAAATCAGAAACACCTATTTTCTCTACTCTATTATCTATACTCTCTACTCTATTATCTATAGCGGCACTTTTGGTTGCACTTTTAGTTGCACTATCATCCGCACTTTTAGTTCGTTGTGGTTTCTGTCTTCCGTATTCAGATTGATAGTTTTTCCAGTGAATAATAGTTAAAATGTTATCAGAGTTTACCTGTATTCTTTCAGTTTCTATGAGCCTTTTTTTACAATAATTCCACATTTGCGGGGTGATATTTAATACCCTGGATAGCATAGGGTCAGTAAATCCGATGTCTTTTCTTATTTTTATCTCACCCCCATCGCTATACTCACCCCCTCCGCAGAGGGCTAATAGGTCAGCCCATACACCTCGGAGGGCTGGTTTCTCTTGTCGAAGTGAGCCTTCCATCCACTTGTCACAGTAGATTTTAACCCAGGTTCGTTTACCCATTAAGTTCCTCTTTAGCTTCCTGCAACCAAGAGATGACAGCATCAATCTGTTCTAACGATAAGAAAATCATATCTGACTCTTTATGAGGACAAGATTGCTCTATAATGACTTCTGAATTTTGAGTATAAACCTGGACTTCTAGCATCTTTTTTTTCATTACTTCACACCATCCCTCTTCAGGATTTGTGATACCCTGGCACCGGTAATATTGAACGCCTGCCCTATTTCCTTCTGGCTTAATCCAGGGTTATCCTTACGGAACTGTATGAGCTGGCTGTCACGTATTCTCTTACGAAGTGAATCATATCGCATACTTATCAACCCCCTATCAAACCATATTATACTAATAAAAACAGAAAGTCAAGCCTTTTCTGTCAATTCTCTGGGAATAATTTGTGGGCAGCCCTTTATCATCTCTTTTAGTTTAGTCTGTAGTGCTTTGATAACATCATCTCGCTCTACTACATGGCATGATATATCACATCCATCAGTGAGTTTAGGTTTAGGCAACTCCACAGTACCCAAGTAGTCATAGAAGGCTTGGAGGAACTGGTTTATCCCTTCTTTCTGTAGATAGCACCAGTTGTAATTATTATCACGGCATTTAATGTTTAATTCCTCTGCCAGTTGTTCTAGTTCCTTTAGCATATCTATTCCTCCTTTATTTAGGGTTAAGGCTGCTAGTAGCCGTGTTGGTTTTCAATTGCTCCCCTACCTGCTAAACTTGGTACCATTTCGCCCTTTCGGGTAACAGCCCTAACCCCTTCTTGCTGGCTACCTTTTCCACGAATCGAACGGGATTCCAGTCTACGAATCGAACGAGACACCAGCAAGGCTATTGTTTGGGGCTACTGCAATCGCTCACAACGTCTCACGTGACATCGCTTTCGCCCCACTCGTTTGCTTACCCACATTATTCCCCCTTCTTATTAAAATATTGAGCCAGGATAAAATTTACCAGGGATGGCACGGTTGGAAGGCCAAGGCGCAAGGCTTCCTTCACGCAGTTGTCATAGTTTTGCTTGGTAACACGCCAGTGGACCTGTTGCATCTTGGCCGCACTTTCAGCCATGATTTGCTCCCCCTTTCTTTGATTGTTACACTAAATAATACGGACAAAAGTTACCGGCAGAAGTTACCGGCAATAATGAATAGCGGCACACCGGCCCGTTGACACAGTCAGCGCAGCGGTCTGCCTGAAGCTGTTTGATCTCAGCCTTGGTATAATCCTCCAGCATCTTAACCTGGAGTTCCCTTGATGCCCGTTCCATTGTCATATGTTTCATGTATCATATAGTACACCTTCCGTATTGTTCTGTCAAGCATGTGGTATTATTCTACTACTTCCCTTAATTTATCTAGGAGTTGGTTGTGCCTTTTTAAGCAAGGGTAACACCATCCAATAGAACCAAAAGCAGGCTGACCACAAGCTCCACATTCAGAACAATCATCAGGGAGATAGGCACTTCTTCCCCCGTACGATGGTGACATCTGTAATTGCATGTATTCTGTTCGTTCCTCTTTGGTTAGATTATTCCAGTTCAGCATCAACCCTCCCTTCATTCCGTTCTATGTCCATCCGGCCCGAAGTGGCAAGGGGGGCGCACCATAGCTCACAGTTACCTCGATCAGTTTTACCGCCCTGGGATAGCGCGATCTTATGGATCAGTTGCAGCCCCCGCCAGCCCGGTCGTTTCCCGCAATGACGGCATAATCCTTCCGGGTTTTCCGCCATCAGTTCCCGCTTGAGCTTACGCCGATTGGCCAGCTCCACCTTCCGCCGCTTTCTCTGCGGCGTTTCTGCCGATTTCACCCCATAAGGCATCGTTCTCGGCTTCGCTCGGAGGGGTTTTCCCTTTTTCAGCGGTGTCCTTTTCATCAGGCTTCTCTCCATAGGTGACCAGTATTTGCAACCAAGCGTCCGCCCTGCCTTCTACGGTGGACAGGTCGTGGCCTGCTGTTTCCGTTCCAATCTGCGCCACCGTCATTTTAAGCTGCTTAGTGCATGCTGTTTTAAGCTCTCCAATGTCCTTGAATACCAAACTATACAGGTCGGTATCAAGAGCCGTAGATTTGGCACTGGTGGCCGCTGGCGCGGGTTTCTTGGCAGGTGGCTGTGCTGGTTTGCTGGTCAGCCGATCTAATGCCCAGTCAAGGGCGGCTTCCGCTAAGATACCACCAATTTTATCATGGGTGAAAAGCTCCACTACACCCTTAAAAGCTACTTGGCTCTCAATGCTGAATCGTTCCAGCCTGTCCTTCTCCGCCCAGTCCGCCGGGGTCATGCCGGGGCGGGTGTCTGCCTTGCCGGTGGGCGCCTGAGCAGTGTCGGGGGCAGTAGCTTTCTCCCCGGGGATCAGCGTAAACTTCTTAAAGCTCCGCTTGTCGTGGCCATCCTTTTCAGTTGTGGTAATCGAGTCCGGCCGTATGACTGAGCCCGCAGGTAGCCCGACCACACCGGCGTCAAACGTGGTGTAGTCAAGGCCATCTTCGCCCCAAACAACAAATAGCTTGTAGGGATTGCCAGCGTTCTTCCCGGTTGCGGCTGTTCCTTCCTTGGTTTCGATTGACTTAATCGTTATCTGCATCAGTTCCCTCCTTCTATCTTAAAGTATAACAGAAGTATACCAGAATGTCAAGCCTTTGGCCTTCCTTTTGGCCTGTTCCAGTTCAATTCCCCTGCGCCATGACATCGCCCGCAGTGATAAACTCCGAGGCGTATTTTTTTAATGGGTGATATGTGACTTTCACCGAGTAGTATACCGCACAGATAGCAGACTATATGCCCATCCATTGGCCTGTCACAGTACCCGCATAGCCCTGTCTCATGTCTGTATGCCAGTTCCCGAACTTGGGTATACGGCATTACTTTGCGCTCCTGCTTATTAAGTCAGCGGCGATGGTGACCGATGGTTCTTCTGATATGGTAACAAAGTCAATCGTACCGTCCTTAGCTAGACTGGCGAACTTCTTAGTATCCAACTGGAGAGCTAGTTTGTGTTCTATTGCCCACTTGAACGCCTCTTTCCCGTCATAGTCAATCTTTGTCATGACTCTGATACCAACCCCAGGTGCTACCGCCTTATCACCTGTTTCCGTGTATACCTCGATAGCCATTAATCTCAGTTTGTTTTCCTCTTGAAACATTATCTCTTTTGCGATACTTTCCTCACTAAAAAGATGTTGATGGTCCTCTCGCCAAGCTTTGAGAGCTGAGGACTTGGCGCTTGTTGCTTCTGCGGCCTTCTCCCTAGCGTTCACTACGATATTGACCTGTTCTGTTATGCCCATTTATTCCCCCCTTTCAATTCGCTGTATCTTTATCTTGTTTATGGCATCTGGATCGGGCACCGGCATGAGCCAGTCCCTGCCTACCTTGCGCGCTCCCAGTTCCCCTTCCCGGCACAGCCTTTTGATGTGGCCCTGGCTTCGATTGAGTAGAAGTGCGCACTGTGCGGTTGTAATTAAGGTGATCATTATTTCCTCTCCTTTATTAGTTCCTTATTCTCATAGATGTTGCCAATGACTTCTTCTTCGTCCACCGAGTTGCACCCGTCACCATACAGGGATACGAACGATTCAAACGTTGAACCTTGTCGGTAGCCAAATGCACCACTCTCCATAACAACTGGGCAAAAATCAGATTCACCCATTGGGTCAGACATTGTTGGGTTATTGGGGACTAATAGTATATCCCCTTCGTATATCTCTACCCCGTTCCATTCCTCTTGAGTCTTGCCACTATCAATCCACTTCTTTTGTTCGGCATCGGTTAATTGTTCCCATTTTGTTGAGTCCTTGAGGCCAGTGTATTGCACAAGGTCAACAGTTTCAATCTCCACATAATATGTTGCCCTGGCAGAACCAGTTTGATTCCAGAGCATCACAATCCCCTCTACCCAATTAATACCAGCGACATCTTGCATCTTCTTCTTTAGTTTGTCAAAAGCCCTGAATTTAATCTCTCTCATTTTGTCCCCTCCTTTATTAATTTCTTTCCCCTGATTCCGGTGGTCAATGAGACTGGTATAAAACCTTTTGTCCTCCCTGTGTAAACATCGTTCTTAAAATCCTGCGTGTCTCCACAGTGCTTACATGTTCCCTGACTTGTCGGGCCGGCGGCATCCTTTATTATCCAGTGGTGCACTTTACATTTCAGTTTATTCGCCACAAGCTACATCCCCCTTTTTATTTAGTGGTGCTAGGACTACTTAAATTGTCGTGGGCAGATTACTTCATTGAAACCTCTCGCCTTGGCATCTTTTGATTGGAAATCTTGGCACTCTTTGGCAGTATCAAAGTAACAGTGATCGCACTTGGCACAAGCCTGTTCTATAGGGATAATAGATTCTTTCTTTAATCTACCAAATATCAGGAACTCTACCTCCTCCTTGCTCTCACTGATAGCTTGCGTAATTTGAGTGACCACTCCATCAGTAATTTCTGCTGTGTCTCTTTCTCCCAATTCCTTAGCCAATTCGTCTGTCATAATTCCTCCTTTTTATTTATTACTCGGTGGCACGGCCACCCAAAGTATTTACGATAATGCTCCCGCGCTGACTTTATCGACTCACCTGGTGGCCCTATCGGAAGGGCGCACGTTTTCTTCCCCCTTTCAGTTCTGACTATTGGCTTTTAGTTTTGGCTGATACCGGAGAAGGACATACCCGGTTGCCGTCTGAAGTTTCAGCATATATTTCAGTTCCTTGAATACATCCTTGCCCTTACCTACTAATATTATGTGCTGCATCGATCCCCCTTTCTCTTTGCCAGATGTGGGAAGTTTTTGGTCAAACACTTCGAGCATATCGTGTGAGTTTCGCCCTTGTTTTCGTAGGGCAGTTTCTCCCCCTTTGAATCTCCGCACCAAGCGCATATTACTAACATGATTCCGCCCCGCTATTCTGGTGCTTCCAGTAGTCCCTCATGTTGTCCACTATGTCGCCATCTTCCTTGAGTACCCGGCGCAGCTCTGCCTCGGCCCTCTTCTTGCCATTGACAAATAATCTCAGTGTAGCCATAGCGGTCGGTACATCGAACCTGTGAGCGTTTGTATTATCGTCCATTTCCTTCTCCTTTCTAATCCCTTGGGCCTGGTGTACCGGGTGGTAGTTTAATCTCCCATTCTTTTAACTTGGCTTCCCAAGGTGGATACCCCAAAACTCCAAGATATTCGTTTGCCCAATCCACCACTTCCTTCTTTGCAGCTTCATAGCCCTCCTGCCATATAGTATAGTCGTTGTTCTTTACTTGGATACCAGCCACCTCATCAAATATGTATTCTGGATACGGATTATTCATTTCCTTACATCCTCCCACTTTGTGTTACACTTCCAACAGGTCTTAGATTCCGGCACTGTGAAAATGTACCTCTTGCATTTGTTACACCATTTCTGAAACATTATTTACCTCCCTCTCCTTTCGTTTAGCAGTTTATCAGGCTTGGCGGGCCGATGCTGATTTCAAGCTTTTAACTCCAGTCCGCCAAACCTCATAACATGCTAACTAATGAAAACGAACTGCTTGCCTTCGCTTGTGTGCGTCTCTCAATCCATCAATAAATAATTGCGTTTTCTCTCGCCAATCGCCTATATGTCCACCGCCGTCACCATCAGGTAACAAGGGTAGCAGTTCCTCAAGCCTATCTGCTAATGGTTTGGCTTGCTTTGGGTAGATACATCCATCGCAATCGGAGTGGGCAATCAATACCAATAGTGGATCATCGGGTGTTTTATCCCATTTACCTTCTAAATTCCCTTGCAAGTGTCCCCAGTCTACCGATGGCGTTTCAAAAACACCTTCCTCTAAATGGAAGGAATACCCTGCAACCTCTGCCATTTTATTGCGCCACCTACTAAATGCACTGTATGCGCCATGCCAACAATCATGTGTAGTGTCTAAACCCATCTCATTACTCCTTACTTAACTCTCTACTAGAAGTATAACACAACTGTACCACAATGTCAACCCCTAGCGGGCATTTATTTTTGCCATTATCCGGTATATCCGTTGGCGACTAACACCATATATTCTGCCTATTTCAGCGAGCGTGATCCCTTCATGTCTTAAATCTATAATATTTTGGTATTTATCAATTGACTGGTAGTGTAGTCTCATATGGCACTTTGTACACAGCGTAATGAGATTATCCAAATTATTATCAGGTATTTCGGTTATCGTACTTCCTGCATTATCTATGTGGTGAACTTGTAGGTTCTTCGTGCTACCGCAGTATTGGCATGAGTAACCATCTCTTTCCCTAGCTTTTGCGATATTAACTTTGCTATATCTAGGTACGCCGAACTCCGCGCACTTCTTTTCATAATAGTAATATCTAGTCTTCCCTGATTTTGCTGTTACGAGTCTACCCTTGCGGGGGTTGCATAACTTTTTATAGGTGCTTGGGTATCGCCAATATTGATGCCCTGATTTTGATGTTACTAATTTCTTATCCATATATCACATTCTCCTTAGGTATATTATAATAAATATTCACTAATTTGTCAACCTTCAGAAAATAGTTTCACCCCTAAACGCAAGAAAAAGCCCCCCGCTCAGTTAAGAACGAGGGACTAGGGTATCATACCAATGTTGTATTAAAATGCGTATATATTGACCTGGTGGGCTGTCATGGGCTGAAGAAGAAGGTCTGCAAAAGGACTGCTATAGCCGCAGCACAGAAGCAAGAGCCAAGGAAGTATAACGGCTTTTTTATCTCCTGGAGCTTGTGCGTAAAATGGTTCGTTAGTAAATGGAAACACGCCAACATAATGACGTTAGGCGGTAATTCCCTCCAGCCTTCCCCGCCACCGGCCAGCTCCTCGGCTGCGCTCTTGCACATTTGTTCAAACATTCCATTATCGGTCATGATCTTATCCTTTCTTGCTGACTGCGTCTATAATGCCCTCAATGATAACGTACAAGCCGCCCTCTGCCGCTGTGAGCATGACGACTATTTCCGGTTTAAGCTCGTAGCCAAAACCAACGGCCAGGGTGACAACCATCATGCCAATTGCCATCCAAAATTTGCGTGATTTCCACTTGCTCATAAAACCCTCCTTTTATTCTGCTGGTAATGGTATCTACGGTGCTTCAGATTCCCAAGCCTTATTTATTTTTGATTGAGAAGGCATTATCTTTTGGAGCAGGTTGATTACGTCGTCATGCTCCTCTTGAGTGAGAATGTCTTTTGATAGCACAAGGCTTATTCGCTTATTACTTAACACCGTAACCTTGACGGATTTGGCATTTACCAATGTCTTGATACTTTCTTCAACTTCTTTAATAGTATTCCCTTTGTCGTTTACTTCGATTCTATATTTCATATACTACCCCTGATTATCAATTTCGATTTCGCCAGGTCTGGTATATCCCATCGTCGTATCTACAATAGTTGACACAAAGCGGTATTGGTCAGACGCTATCCGGGTGAATGTACTCCAACCAGACCAGACATTATTCTGGACTATATTTGAGATTGTGTCAATGTCATCCCACGCGCGAGTAATATTATTATAAGCCTGGAGTTTAACGGCACCATCATCATTTGAGGCAACAGCGGTACCATATATACGCCACCTATTACAGCATCGTATTTCGTCAAAGTCTACCTCGTAGTATTCTCCCACGACATGTAAGTCCCCGTCTGTACCTACATCGTTATCATTCATGTTGGTCGGGTTAGTTGCTGTACCACTTGCTGTAATTGTAAGCGTCTGAAATTCAGCAACTGTCATTTCTTTAACTCCGCCAATACGGGCTACTGCCAAGACGCCAGAAGCAATAGCCGCGGCATCGAGTGTCTTGCCAGCATCGGCTCCGCCGGTATGTGCGTGACCTGTAGCGGCATCGAGTACGTCTTCGCGGAGTTCATTATATTGTGCTGCCGTTGCCTGATCGCCTGTTGATACATCGCTTGAAACTGCCATAATATACTCCTATGCGTACGCCGGGGTTAGAATATATGTGAAGGTGATGTCGTATGTACCTAAAGAATTGTCAAAGGCGGCCAGCCACCTAGCGAACATTATCCCAGAGTCGGCTGCTGCCGACGCTGTGCTGGTGCCGAATATGCCGGCCTCTGCTATATTGTCGTTAGCCTCTGCTCCTGTGAAGAATGTTGAGTATGTGGTGGCTACTCCCGCCAGTGATCGTGAAGTCATTATCTTTCTAGCTGTCTCCGCTACGAGGTCTGTCTGACCAGCGGCCGGAGCCGTGTTATCGGTGCCCTCGGCTTGATAAGTCAGGCCTGTGTCCCACTGGGCAGCCCTATCAATGAGCATACTGCCAATTATCTCAAGCCCATCGGTGACTATCATATTCTCGCCACCGTCTTCATGGACTATCTTGCCAACGTCGATTATAGGGCGACCGTGAAAGAAATAATCCTTGTGTGGCTCGTCAATCACTACAGGCGGCCCGAGCTTCCTAGTGCCGGGCTCGGTGACTTCCATGTGCCACTGCTCATGTGTTTTATAATTAGCTTTATGCTTCAGAACTATCATAATCTACCCCCAACTAAAGTATCCCCATATTGTGCCCATTGACCGCACTCCAATCAGCTCAAAGACGGAGCCGATCTGGAAGTCGTTGCCATTGTGCGGAGTCAGCACTATTTGAGTTATTGCGGCGGTGTTCTCCCACCGGGTAGAATGCAACACGACTATATTATTAGTGGTGCCGGCAAATACTAGACAATGTTTGTGTCGGTCAGTTTCGTCATACTGGGGGATTATCAATGTACCCCCGCCGAATTCGTTGGCACCCTCTGTAGCCGCAGCAACCTCTATCCACTCGTCACGGGCGGCACTTCTGGCTCCATCTAATGTACCGCCTGAGCCGTACATAAACTGGTCGTCATAATTCGCGGCTACACCATCACCGTTGAAGTTTACGTCAACTCCCTCCGTCAAAGCCGCCTTATCAGTCCTGGCGTAAACGTGTACGAGAAGGGTATCATAGCCAGCCGGGATGCTTGCGAATGTGATACTACCGGCGGGAGCAGTCAATATCTGTCTGTCTATTATCGTGCGCGGCACCCTGTAGAGGCTAAAAAGGGAAAACTGCTTGAAGTTGGTGCCTGTAACCGGCTCAAGAGCCACTTTGACTATTGCCTCTACATTGTCCCTTCTGCCGCAGGTAATGGCGATACCTGTATTCGGTGTGCCAGCATCATAGTAACCAGTCATAGAATAGAACTGGGGGTCATTTACTCCCCTTGCATACTGTGAATACGAAAACAACAAAGCACCAAAGGCATCGGCAGTGGCCGTGTTCCCTACTGTATCACCTATACCCCTGTTGGTATCACGCCCCGCCCCTTTTCCGGTTCCCGCCCCGAAAATAAACTGCCTGTAATAGTTCGCTCCAGCATCATCATTTACTGTTTGAATTATACCGTCTGCTGCCGACGCCCTATCTGACCGCTGGTAGCCAATGATGCAGATATCATCATCAGAACTGGCTATACCAGCAAAAGACGGCAGTCCATCGCCACCACTCAGATAGTCTTCCTCAGCCAAAAAGGTTTCGTCTATGACGGTCAGGGTAAACTTGGAGCCAGTGGCAAAATCTCCGGTATCAAGTGCCAAAGTGATCGAGGTTATTGCCGCCGTGGATGCCCACCTGCCAGTAACGGCCACGACTTCTTCCTCTACCGCACCGCCAAAAGCCAACACCGCCTTATGCCCATCGGTTAAGAAGGCGCAGGGTATCAATATATTACCGCCGCCGAAGGCGTTTGCATAGCTTGTACCGGGAACAGAAAAGAGCGTCATTTCAGATTGTCCCGTAGCCCTGGCGGCACTTTCTGTTGCGTCAACACCTTTCAAGAACTGATCATTATAATTTGCACCAGTATCCGCATTAAACTGAAGCTCTATATCTCGGTGAGTAACCGCATCGGCGCTGGCTGCATTGACTATCAGGACAAGGTGCCTCGATGTAATACTCCTGAAGGTATCCCAGTCTGTAACCAAGTCTCCGATTGTAAGCGTTACCGAGCTTTCGCCGGCTCCTGTTTCGTAAGTGCTTAAAACGTGCAAAGGAGGCAGTAACATTTAAACTCCTAATACCAGCAATATTGACTGGTTGTATGCGTTATTATGAATTCATCCTCGGAAACGGTCACCCGCTCATGCTCAACATGATGCCCGACTCCTTGAGCAGGCGGTAATGCTATCCACCTGCCGACCTGGCCGGATACTGCAAACTCGTCCTGATACATGACGGTTGACTCGAACACTTCGAGACTCTCCTGCCGCTGTAGTAATATATTGATCTGTGCGTCCCCGCCAAGGCCGATGACATTTGTCGCCTGGGTAATCAGATTCTTAAATAACTTCGCCCACGAACCGAGTACCGGGCCTGTTATTGCCACCACTTCATATAATGCCAACTTACCACTGAATGTGACGGTTATTGACGTTATGAGCATTTCAGAGTGATTGTAGCCGAAAGGAGCATAGATAATATCAAGTAGTTGCCCCACGCCTAACCCGCTTCGGTATGTGGAGAAATGGAACTGAGTGGCTTCCCGGCTGTATTCTACCAACTTGGATGATGCCAGTTCCTGAGAAGCACCTTTTGACTCTATGTTGCTGTCGTAAAGGCTTGCATCTACATAACCAGTGCCACCTTCTATGGCAGCCCTCGCCGCTATGCCACCAACATCCTCAGCCTGAGAGATAGCGGGAAACATGCCGACATAAACTGCCTTTACAATGACACCGGCGCCAGGTACTGAGTCGGCATAGACTACGTTGTCGCCCTTGTTCCAGTAGTAATCCTTGCCGGTATCCACGCCCTTGATCCCCATGGTCAAAGCAGGGCCAGCGTCTTCAGTTATAGTAGGCACTGAATAGAGCGGAAAGCCGAGAGCAAAGGATACCTGCTCACCATCTGCTGAAAACTCCTCAGTCTGCGATGATGTGGGAACCAGCCCTCCCCTCACCCATTGTCTGTTCCGATATTCCGGATTGCCTCCGAATTCCTCCGCCGTCTCTTTTATAATGTCCGGAGAAGTTAGCACCCAGGGGGCAGCATACGTAGCCCGGTCAATGAAATACAAGTCCTTTGATACATCAATATACCAGATGAAACCGGCGCGTTCTGCCAGTGCTTCAAGAACATCAGTGCAATTAACATAGTTAGCTGTTACCTGCTCGACTATCGGGCCAGCCTGGATATCTCCAACGCCTACGCCTTCAGCAGCGAGATAATCGGTAATCAAGTCCTGTACGATAGACCCGCACGTTACGCTTGTCCATATCCGGGCTACTATCCGCTTGTCAGCCAGGTAATGATTATCAATACAGGTAATGCCATGATACAACCCGCCAGCGGGAGCCATGGCTTTCTTTGAAGGTGTGTCAATAAAGCCGGAGAATATGCGGTTACCGTCTATATCATCTATAGTTAGCGGGGTACCTCTGACATAAGACGCTGTGCCGAGGCTATCAACTACAGTGAATTCAGCAGTTGACCGCTCCTCGATAGTTTCCTGCACTAAGATGCTGTATTTCTCCGGTACAATCTCAACGCCGTCAATTTCTATTACTGCGGCCATTATGACTTCATCCCTGTTTTGACAATAATCTCATCCATCAGGCGTACGCCATTCTTGCGCCCTATCACACGGCTGTCAAGCATAATGATTATATTGGCGACGCCCTTGCCGACTCCGCCGATCAATCCGGGGAGTTTATTCAGGGGAATTATTGCCTCTGGTATACGGGGTGCCTGCTCACCTATTCTGGCCAGCATGGGAGCCATGGCTATCCCGCCCTCTTGCACGCCTGTTATACGCTTCATTATTTCCCGCACGTGTTCAAACTCCGGCGACTCTGGGTTGAGTAAATACCGGTCAATAGTTCTCTGTGCTGCCTCAGGACTCATGCCTTGCTCTTCGGAAAGCTGTCTTGCTTGTGCGCTAACCTGCGCGCCACCGCCACCTTCAACACCCAGCGCCCTATTCATTTCGCCGATTTCGTCAGTAAGTTTAGCATAAGCCGCCGCGAGGTCGTTGACTTCGCCGGTCTGGACAAGCATATTAGCCGCCACCTCCAAGGCTGTTATGCCAGCGGCTTCCATCAGGCGGTTGACGTTGGTAGACTCTTCCCCGAGGTCAACCAGTGTCCGTTCCAGTTCCTTATCGGCCATACCCATATCAAGGAGAGTTTTCTTTACATCTTCAATGGTAATTCCGAGTTTGCCAGCCTCACTCCGCTCAAATTCCATTTCATCGCGAGTATCCTTGACAGACTTGGCAGCGGCTTCATGCTGGCTCAGGAGGTCTTCATAAAAGGCGAAGCGATTGACCAATTCATCATTACTGGCTAGTAATTCCTTGGCTTCGTCCTCCAGTGCTTGCAATTGGTCGTCAATGGCGTCCGTGTGCTGTCTCGTGGCTGTCGTGGCCTTTTCGGATGATATCTTCCATACGTCAATCTGCTCTCGGTTTTTGTCTATCGCTTCAGCAGTTTCTCTCATGCCTTGCTGAAGGTCAAGCATATCCCGGCCTATCTTCTCAGACTCAATCATGCCGGACAGTTTCTCTCTAGCCTCGTCAACCTTTTTATTTAGCCCGGGGATAAACTTTGTGAATTGGGATAAGCTGTCAAGGACATTGAGAACGCCCTGAAGGAATATTTGCTTGATATGCGACCATGCTTTCTTGAAAAAGCCGGAGACCGCATCCCAGTGCTTAATCAGGAAAAAGGCTGCAACGCCTAGTGCTGCGATAGCCGCAACTATAATGGTAATCGGCCATATAGCGGCGGAGAGAGTAGCCCCGAAGAGAGCTATTGCCGCAGTCACCCCCGGCATTATCAGTAGTAGACCGCCAAGGCCGACCAGCAGGACTCCGAACGCAGTCCCGCTTAATATAATGAGTTTTGTCAGTTTGGGGTGTTCTTTCGTCCATGCTGTAATCGCCGAGACAGCGTCTTTAACCTTGTCAATCATAGGTATCAGGATCGGTATTAACTGCTCCGCTATGGCCATCTTGACGCCGCTGACGGCTTCCTTAGCTCGGAACATAGAGTCAGTAAACTCCTCAGCTTTCTGTGCCGCTTCAAGAGAGAACACCCTGCCGAGGTCGTGGGCTTCCTGGCTCATTTCCTTGAAGGCCTCAATCCCCTGGTCAAACATGGGTATCAAGTCCATGCCAGCTCTACCGAATATGCCCTGAGCAATAGCCGCCCTTTCCAGTGGGTCTTCCACCTCTGCAATGGCAGAACCTAGTTTTATAAAAGCCTCTTCTGGGGAAAGCCCTTCTAAATCCGCAAGCGATATATTGAGCTTATCGAAGTCACGCTTGGTTTCCATCAGGCCGTCTTGGAAATCTCCAATCGCCGTGGCCATGCGCTTAGTGGCCTTTTCTAAACCTTGCAGACTGGTTCCTGATAGTTCCGCAACATGACGCCATTCACTCAATGTCACGGTAGATATGCCGGTCTTCCTTGACATTTTCGCTACTTCATCGCCCATTTCGGCAAAGGCTTTGACACTCAAGGCGCCGGCCGCCAGTATAGAGCCACCAAGAGCTACCATGCCAATACCGATAGCCTTCTGGTGCTTCTTGATTTGGGCGCCGAGCCCTTTCATGTCCTGGTTGAACTTCTTTTTGTCCAGGCCCAGTACAACTACTGCATCGCCGACTTTCATAGCCATTATTGTTTTACCACCTTGACCATTTTACCCATACTGTGGAATAAGGCTTTGTCACTTACCTTCGCCTGAGTTGGCTGGTGTTTCTTGGTATCACTATTGACACCAGATTCCTTCTTTTTCCTGTCAACAAGTTTCTCCACCATGAGGTCAAAAAGCTCGTCAGTCCAGTTATTGATTATATAATCCGGGGAAAGGTGCCACTCAGACAATAGAAACTCAAAAGCTCCACCTATCGAGAGCGTCGCTTCTGAGTCGGAGCCTTCGGGAATATCCTCGCCATCACGTCCGGAGCTACTTCTGCTAAAGGGAAGCCAATCTTCATGACCCCCTCAAATGCAGCCTTCAGCTCAAACTCATTGGCCTCTTCCGCAATCTCTTCGCGGGGAAGGTCTTTGGCATAAGCAAAGAAAAGGTCGGCTACCTGGTCCGGAAGACCGCACAGTAACGACGTTAATGCCTTGCCGAATTCCTCTTCATTGTCTGAGGAAATACCCACCAACCCTGGAAGCGGCGCAATAAGCTTTATAACTTGCTTGCGCCACTCCGGGGCTTCCCGTATATTGAGAAGTTTAACCTCGTATTCCTTGCCGCCCAGTATCACCGTTATTGGTGACTGTGCTACGATTTGATCTTCTGTTCGCTGTTCCATTTTATCGCTCCTTTAGATTATTTTTTACGCATCGGTTATCTGCACAACATCAGCACCAGATACTCCCTGATACGCCTGGAAAGAAACGGGGATAATAGTCTCTTCACCTTTCTTGTAGGACATACCAACAACCCCGGTGGGATTGGCGTATGGAATATATATCGTGCGGTCTGTCCCTGCCGGAGCTGCTCCGACAAACTTCAATGCCATTGTTCTCATAGCACCGGCTCCGAGGTCTACAACCCCTGCGCCACCTGTCAATGCTCCGGCCATTGCGTTCTCCAGGTTAGCCAGTAAGTTCTCGGACAGGTTACAGGTTATCATTACGGTTTCCTTGGTAATGACTCTCTTGATGGGGAATGTTTCCTCTTCGACTTCAATATCAGTTACATCAGCGGTATACTCAATAGTTACCCCATCTTGAGTGTAACCGAATTCAGTCGTAACGCTGCCGACTGCCGTTCCAGGAGTAGTGTGGTAGTAAAGCGTTCCTGTCCCTACCAAGACATTAGCTACAACAGTTGCCATTTGATTTGCCTCCTATGGTTTGAATTTAGATTCTTACTGCTAAATAGGTATCTCCTGCCTGCCCGCCACCCGTAGGGTCAAACTCAACCTGACCGCTTGAATTATTCCATAAGCGCGGAGGGAACGGACCTATTATTGACGTGACTGATGTACCAGGTGTAACTGATAAGGACTCAGTCCTGCCCCATTGGTTTGTTACAGGGGTGAATACTATATCCGCCGGGGTACCACCACCCACAACCACCAGGACGGTCTGTCCGTCATTGGCGAATAGGAACTGGTCTGCGCCTGCGGCATCGCCAGCTAAGGCCGAGGCGTTGCCCTCTACATCCAGGATACCTGTTTTACTTGATTCTACTACTGTCATTGTCTGATCTGCCATGATTTACCTCCCTAGCTTGGATTACTTACTCTGATTGCCATAATTTCAGTCTTGGCATCAGCCGTAGTGAACTTGAGCCTCACCCTGCCGTTAGACTGGTTCCATATCAGAGGCAAAAACGGGCCGTAGACGTAAATCTTTTTACCAGTAACCGTTCTGGTCAATGTCGTTTCTGCCCTGCCGTCTGGGTCGTTGACTGCCTCGAATGTGATAGTGTCTCCGGCTCCTGCCGCTAACTGGTCAAGAACCAGCAGGACGGTGGAACCATCATTGGCAAAGTCAAACCCGTCTGTGTCTTGCGTATCTGAACCGACCATCAGCGCAATGAGTTCGTCCCCCACCTTGTCTGCCCCTAGTACAGTTAAAGTTGTGTAAGCCATGTTTTATTACCTCCTGTTTTATGATATAGAAAAAGGGCGGCATCGCCACCCTGGAGAAAGCTGTTACCTGTCCCTGAGAGCCAAAACGTTATCGTTCTCTTTTGGTTTGTAGTTAGACAATAGGCTATTTTGTGCCTAGAATGTGACTGGGGTTGGGGGGTAGTAAAACTGGTGGCGCTCCTGGCGGTTACTAAGAAGGAGCGTTCTTTCCAGCGTTTCTCCCCCCTTCCCTACACCCTTAGTCAAGTATATAATTACGAATTATTAGGAGGTTTATTATGTCTTTCAATATGAGTAGTGAAACTTTGGAAATCGCCTGCCCGAACTGCAATAAGAAGATTAAGGAAAAAATCGCTTGGTTCAAGGGAAAACGCCAATGTCCCTACGGTTGTGGAATCGTTCTTGATTGCGATGAGCTTGCTCGGGGTTTCAAGAATGCAGAGAATTCCATCAATAAACTCTCTAGGAATATCCGAGATATGTTTAGATAGTTCCTCTACTGCCAAACAAAAAGATGAACTGTCTACTCTTAATTTACATTCCATTCCATAATGCCTCCTGTCCCTTTTTACTCCTGAATGAGACTGGCTTTTAAAGAATCCACCAAATCAGAACGATACCGCCAAAACTGGGGGCTTTACTACTCCACCCGTAGCATTATGTTAAAAAAGCAAAGTACGCGAAAGTAATTCTGAATCTCGCTATCAACCAGGTCTTGACCCTGTATCTCTTCGATGGCTGATAAGATCATGTAACTACCGACTGCCTGATTTTGTATTCCTTGCAGGTTATCATATAGCTTGTTATAAACTTCCCTCGCACCTATCGGACTGGATGCCCAGCAATCAAACTGAACTGAGGGGGTGACTATGCCGGGGATATAAGGGGTTGATATACCGCTTCGTGTAAAGAAACTGACAGCGGGAAGGTCTGTATTTTCCTCTAACCTAGGACAATAAATGCGGTCGCCGACAATATCCGTAAGGGTTGCGGCAGTTGCCAGATACGCCCTGATGATACTATTTGAGTCAGCTATAGCCATATTATTATCCTAAATGCGCCTTTATATTCTCTGGCAGGTTCTTGATATTCATGTCTAGGGCTGGCTTGAAGTAAGGCTGCGCGGCCATCTTGACGGTGCCAGTTTCCAAAAAGCCGCCATACCCAGAGGTACTATATACTGCGCCTTCCAATGCCTTCTTGGCTACTTCGCCACCCGGGCCGACTTCAAACATTATTGACCGTTTATTATTGCCCGTTAATACCGGGCTTCCCTTAATAGCGTCTTTAGCAATAGCCACAACCGAATCCCGCAGCCCTTCCTGCGCGGCCTTCTCAACCTTGTCAATTACCTTTTGAGTATTGAGGCTTAGTTTATATAATAGTGTTATCTTCATTCAACTTTCCTCAGCAGTAATTCCTTGTGATGCTGGCTGGCGCTGTCACTCCGGGGCTGGACAAATAGAACTTCAAAGGTGGAGGCGTCAATGACTGCTCCACTAGAGGCAAGTTTGATATTACTGACCTGATCCTGTTCATCAATTACCACATCGCCGTCAATAAACAGCTTCCAGTCGCTTATCATTACCTCGGCACCGATCTTGACCTCAACACCCGCAGTAGACATAAGACGGCAAGCCTCACCTGTATGGGATAGCGGCCAGGTCTGCGCCTTCGTGCCGTATGCGTCTTTGGCGCCCTGTGTTAAAGCACCGATGTCGCATGTATGGATTAATAATGAGTTGAATGTCATGAGCCGTCATCCTCACCGGTCAGGTTATAAGATGACCATTCCAGAACCGGCGTCTCTTCTGATTCTTTCTTATATTTCATGGCCAGCTTAATCTTATCCCCGGCCTCATCCTTCTGGTAGGAATAGTCGCCTATCTTCTCCGCCTTATAGACAGATGACGTGAGAGCTGCCGCCCATGATTCCAGGGCATACGAAGCGGCCATAAGCAAATCGCCGGAGGCCATTGACAAAAAGGCGTCAATCTCTGTATCCGGAAAGTGGCATGAGGTGGTTGATGTATCACCTATTAAGAGTCTGACTTTCCCACGGTCGGTTGATATATCATAAGTACACGCCATAATTAAATCTCCTGTATTTCTAACCAGACTTTGACATTATCCCCGCCAGAGACATCTTTGGCACTGCCTGATATCCGAGTTCCTTTATTGAAG
>SDBU01001121.1_pt1 | contig 39189 bp, 36 predicted proteins | sample 2277071 | NCBI WGS metagenome assembly SDBU01 (sample SAMN10397929, study PRJNA504765) | marine sediment metagenome | isolation source: marine sediment core GS08_GC12, 126 cmbsf | place: Arctic Ocean: Gakkel Ridge, Loki's castle | collected 2008 | reverse complement strand
CAACACCAAATTCATCCCTTGCTGTTTCACCAAATTCCAATGGATCCGCATATAAAGGTTTAACAGTTTTAAGACCTGTCATTCGGATTGGAAACTTCAACCTATCCTCGATAGGACTACCATAAAACTTCTCTATCTCTTCCTTGGCAGGTGGCGTAAAATCGAAATAGAAGGGAACTGCTTCTGTTTCATGATGAGATATTGTCTTTTTTATCCAATATCGGTCTTTGCACATATTATATCAACCTACTATTTAACAACCGCCCATTTTCCCGGGGCTGATGCGTTCCCAAAAAACCATGGCGTAATTTTATTTGATAGACTTCGATGGATCTCATAGCATGTAGAATAACTAACACTTGAAGAACCCAATATTATCATACCATTTAAGCGCTCCTCTAAAATTCCAGCAAGAGCTGCAGGAACGTGACCGCTCCAGGTTACCGCCCCCATATCATTCCACAATTAAATTAGCTTGTGAAACAGATATTTCATTTTGTATTAAAAATTCCTTTTAGTTCCGCTGATTCCTGATGAGAAATAACAAATAGTAAATTCAAAAATGAGGTTTTAGCATCTATGATAAAACATACGATATTCAAACAAATATTGCAACTAATTTGTCGATTTTGAGTTGATATATTATGAAAAAAGAGTTTGAATATAACTAAAAAATTGATATATTTTGTCCACAAATTAAAGAAAAACCGAGCTGTAGTCATATTTGATTTTAATATGGGGAATATTGGGTAAAGACAACCACAGAGCGCAGAGATGAAGGATAAAAGGTAGAGGGTGAAAAAATTGTTTGGTAAATGTGTATCTAGGTCTTAACTTTTAATGAGATGCGGTTAGATTGTTTTGAGGAATTGAACTTTTCGTATAAGTATGAATCAGATTGGAAATTACTATGAAAAAATTGATTAACCGTCGGGATTTTTTAAAAGCCGGTGTTGCTGCTTCAATTGGGATGCCTTTATTGAATACTTTCCAATTTTCATGCGGCAGTAAAAGATCTGAAAAGCCAAATTTCATTTTTATACTGACCGATAATATGGGTTATGGCGATATCGGCTGCTTTGGTTCTGAACTCCACAAGACGCCTCATATAGATAAAATGGCGAATGAGGGGATACGACTGACCAGTTTGTATTCCACAAGCGGAGTATGCACTCCTTCGCGTGCAAGTTTAATGACAGGATGTTATTCTCAAAGAGTTGATATGCATATTAGCGATATGGAGTTCTGCGTGTTGCGGCCTGTGGCTGCGAAGGGTTTGAACCCGGAGGAGATCACAATTGCTGAAATACTTAAGGGGCAGGGGTATGCAACCGCATGTATCGGCAAATGGCATTTAGGGGATCAAGTTGAGTTTTTGCCTTTGAATCACGGATTTGATTATTTTTATGGTATCCCGTACAGTGAAGATATGGTTCCTTCAATCAATGCGACATGGCCGGACCTACCACTTGTGAAGAATGACAAAGTTGTTGAAGCACCGGTTAATCTAAAAACAACAACCAGACGATATGTGAAGGATGCTATCCGCTTTATCGGGGAAAATAAGGATAGGCCGTTCTTTTTATATTTTCCTCATCATCTGCCCGGGAGTAAAACTGTTCCAGATGTTGACGATGCATTTTGCGGCAAATCGGTTAACGGCCGATACGGGGATTCGATCGAAGAGATAGACTGGTCTGTCGGGCAAATCAGAGATACCGTAAGGAAGTTGGGCATTGAGGATAATACGGTAATCGTGTTTACATCCGATAACGGAGCGGTGGAAGGACACGGGGGGAGCAATGCACCGTTTTCAGGATGGGGGTATAGTACAATGGAAGCGGGTATGCGGATTCCATGTGTCGTGCAGTGGCCGGGTAGGATCCCGGCAGGGAGCATGAATGATGAGTTATGCACTATGATGGATTGGCTGCCGACTTTTGCTTATTTTGCAGGGACCCACGCTCCACAAGACCGGATCATCGACGGTAAAAATATCCGATCTATACTTTCCAATGATATAAATGCCAAGTCCCCGAATGATATTTTTTATTATTATTTAATCGATCAACTGCAGGCGGTCAGGGAAGGAAAATGGAAATTACATTTACCTCTAAACAATAAATATATTAAGCCTGGTATAATCGGGAGGAGTGAGCTGAGATTGATTGATCTGAGTGAAGACATTAAGGAAGAACACGACCTAAGTGAGCGATATCCAGAAGTAGTTCAGCGGTTATTGGCTCACGCAGAAAAAATCCGTAAGGAGCTTGGTGATACGAGGTATAAAGGGGAAAAGTTAAGGCCTGCAAAATATGTTGAAAATCCAAAACCGCTTGTCATGGAATGATACAATAATCGTAGCTTGATTTTAGGTTAAAGACCTATGATAACCCAAAGGAATTGCCCTATTCATATTAGAGAGTCATAGTCTTCACTATTTAAATTTTTTGAAAATTAAATCTTGTGAGCGAAGTCATCTAAAGTATTAATATGATTTTCCAATCTATCCTTGATTTCATTTATCTTATCTTCTAATCTTTCTAAGCTTTTTATCAAATCATTCAAAGTTTTCTCAATATAGTCTGCATCTAAATACTGAACCATCAATGGTTCTTTAACTTTATTCTCAAACTTTACTTGCGGAATTAATTTTAGTTTTTCCATTTTTTTCACCCCGAAAAAGATTTCTTTTGTATTTGTAAAAAAGGAATCTTTTTACCACGTTAATGACTATCAGATAGGAATAGACAATAGTTAATTGAAATAGTAATAAAAAATGGTTGCACATAATGAAAAAATTGTTAGTTTTCATTTAAAACATAGCAAAAACTCAAACTAAATTCATATTTGATTTTAGTATAGGGGAATATCGGATGAAACGTAGAACATTTTTAAAAGGAGTCACTGCATCGCTAACTGCCTTTCCGCTAATTGGATATTCGAATATGTCAAATGGACATAAAGCTTCTAAACCAAAAGGTGAAGTAAAAAAAAGAATATTGGGCAAAACCGGCATTGAGGTTTCTATGCTTGGATTCGGTTCACACATAAATAAAGAGATTAATAAGAGACCCGACCTAAGGGATAGAATGATCAAGCTGGGTTTTGAGGGCGGCATAAACACCTTCGATGTTTATGATCACGGCGGAAATAAGCAGTTCGAGCCTATGGGTATAAGTTTACGAGGCATCCGGAAAGAGGTTGTCATTTCTCTCATCTTAGCTACTCGATTAAATGATGAGATGCAGGAAGAGATAGATGGTGCTCTCAAGAGCTTTCATACCGATTATATAGACCTTTACAGACTGTACGATGTCACAGATGAACGAATTCGTATTATGGAAGAGAATAGGCGGGCTGGAAAAATTCGTGCAATCGGAGTTGTCTCACATAATGCTCATCAATTGATGCATTATATCGATCGCTATAAGGACACACTCGATTATATTATGCTTATTTACAATTTTCACCACAACATGGGCTTTCCTAATAATAAAATGGGATATCCTCCGAATGATTATACCTCACTAATCCCTAACTGCAAAAGCTTGGGATTAGGCATAATTGGTATTAAACCGATGGGGAGTGACGATATGATTGCCTTAGCCCGAGAAAAAGGATTTTTCAAAAACTCCGGAATTAATGTTGCAAAAGCAATGCTTCATTATGTCTGTAAATCCTCAGAAATACACTGCACTATCCCGGCGATGAACAGCATAAAAGAAGTTATGACCAACCTCGAATCCGCATATACGCCGAAATTATCATTGTATGAGAGTAAATTGCTTGCAGATTTAAGCGCTGCAGCAGATAAGTTAAAAGGCGCATATTTGCGGCCCCACTATAGATGGCTGGAAAACTGGGCTGCTCATACTGCATAAAAGCCTTGACCAGCAGAGATATGGAATGAATGGAATTTATGATTTAAAAATTAGGAATAATTAATTTTAGTTTAAATATTTGGATAATTTATGCCTACTAATTGAATTTGAATATATAATATTATTACGCAGATTGTTGAGTTATTACTCAATTAAGTCCGCATGATAATTGTCAAATTAGAGAGTTAATCATTAATAGACAATATGTACCGACCAAGCGAGGAAATAGAATAGATGGGAAAAAACAGGCTTTACATTCTGGTTTTGATTCTATTGGCTAGCCCATTCTATCTGAACGATTTTGCGAATATGTATGTTAAAAGCTGGTGCTGGTGGCTGTTTATAGACTATGCTGGTGTGAAGCTTTTTCCCTTTCTGATCGTGTTTTGGTTGATCCACAGCAAGGAAATGCGGGCCTCGGAGTTCGGGCTAACGACCCAGACGATGCCGTCGTTCCTGGCGGTATTTCTGGCTGTGGCAATCATTGGCACAGTAATAGATCAAAATGGGTATCAGTTAATAGCGAAGCTTCCTGGCTACTCGCCGCTTGGCGGCATGCCAGCGATTACGAACCATATCTGGGATTGGACAGACCTTACGTTTGGGCTGCTTATGGTGGGGATATTTGAAGAGCTCATTTTCCGCGGTTACATGCACACATTTATCAGCAGACACACACAGAGTCCAGTTGCTATAGTTGTGATTTCCTCTGTTGTCTTTGGTTTCATCCACTGGAGTCTCGGCTTACACGCCATACTGATCACGTCGACCATCGGCGCAGTGTTTATGATCGCATATATGAGAACACGGTCCCTGGCTGCCATCATGTTCGCTCATTTTGCGGTCAACTTCATTGATTTTGCCGGCGTTATTCCCAAGTCAATATTAAAATTTGTTTAGTTATTAAAAAAAAATATGTATATTAAAAGCAAAAATTCACATTAAAATAATTTACTGTATTTCTATTTTAATGCTTTATTGTTACACATTATGAATGTTGGATAGGAATGAAATAAAGAATATATATATAAAGAGTGTTAAACTATGACTAAAGACTCAGATTTTCGTAATAATATAAGTCAGGAAGAGTCCCTTAAAATCTTAAAGTTGAGGACTAAAGAAATTTCAATTCCTGTTTCTGAAATTGATAGTAATATAGAAAGATTAAATTGTTTGAATTTTAATATTCAAAATACGGGTTATGTTATTTCTATTAAAAATGTTCACGGTGTAATTTCATCCTTTAAAATGACAAAAATTCCTGATATTCCGGATTTTATTTTAGGAATAACAGATTACAGAGGAAAAATTCTGGCAATTTTTGACTTTCACTTGTTTTTAGGTTACTCAAATACAAAAATCGATTCGGATTCAAGATTAATTTTAGTTTCACATAATAATACCGAGTGTGGAATTTTAGTTAATAAAGTTTATAATGTATATAGTATCCCTCTCAAAGATTTAGAAAAAAATATATCTACTGTCGAAGAAAATATATCGAAATATTTAAATGGAATGTTAAGAATTAATAAAAGATTATTTGCTTTAATAGATATTCCAAAAGTTTTTGAATCTGAAAAAATTAAACAATTAAAAGATTTATCTTATGTATAGATATTATCATAAATATATCTTATAAAGAAAATATTGCTATTTCAAATTATTCTCTGATTATTAATATGTAAAGAACATTAAATATAAAGAATAACCTTTTCAAAAAAAGGAGGTTGAAGATTATAATGAAAATAACAAAGATAAAAACCAAACTTCTGTTATTATTATTAGGTATCGGCATTATATTCACTTTACTTTTTTCACTTATCGCACCCTTACAGACAAAACACCTTTGTAATAAAATTTCACAAAACGATAATGAGTTTATTGCCAGAGTTTTGGTGAAAAATATAGCTATGGGTATTCAGAATATGAAATCTGACAGTGTCGCTGCATTAGAACAGACCTTAAATCTACTTAAACAGGATGGTGAAGAGCAAAACAAAATAACAAGTATTAATGTTTTTGATGCTGAAATGAAATTTTTAAAAGGTCTTAATTCGGATATTAATGAAACATCAAAGTATATTCCGGTTGACAAGTTTATTTTTGAAGATAATGGTGATACACTAAAGGTTTGGTCACCTGTGCATGATTCGGAAAAAGAGATTTTAGGTTATGTGAATATCAATTTTTCAAAACAATTTTTAAATAAAAATATTACTCGCAATTTTGTGTTTTCTTTATTAATCGGTATCTTTGTGTTTTGTACAATTTCTTTTGTCGGGTATTATTTTATAACGAGATTATTGGATATTCCTATCCATAAATTAGTTGAAAGTATAAAACATATAGTGAATGAAAATGATTTAACTAAAAAGGTTGAGATTAACTCTTCTGATGAAATAGGTGTATTATCAATTTCGTTTAATGAGATAGTACAATCGATGAGTAAGACTTTTGCCGGTGTAAGTGAGATGTCGAATCAAATAAATGACTCTGTAATAAAGATGTCAGCCACTGTGTGTGAACAGGCAGAATTAATTCTCCAGCAGGACGAATCGGTCAATAATACTACAAGTGCTGTGGAAGAACTATCTGTTACTGCAAAACAAATTGCAGAAAGTGCCGTGGAAGTTTCAAATCAAATTGAGATATCGGCACAGAAGGTTTCGATGCTTAGTGAAAAGGCTAATCAGATAGGGAAAGTAATATCAACAATAGAATATATTACTGAAAAAATAGACAATCTTTCATTAAATGCATCTATTGAAGCAGCCCGGGCAGGCGAACAGGGTAAAAGTTTTGCTGTAGTGGCATCTGAAATCAGGAAATTAGCAGAAAACACATCGAAATCTACTGAGGATATTATTACAATTATAGAGGATATGCAGAATTCAACGGCAGATGCTGTTTTATCTACGGAGCAAGCCGTTGATTTTGTAAAGCGTATTAAATTGTCTATACAGCAGCATAATGTTGGAACACAACAAGCCGATGAAGCAATGACAATTATAAATGATGGAATGAAAAAAACCTCCGAGGGAATAAATCAGATAGTAATGGTTATTGAAGATATTAATAGTAAGGTTGGAGAAATGAATGAATTTATTTGCAATTTTAAAATAAAAAAAAATAATAATAAATAAGACAATAATTTTACAACAGGTTTAATGAAAAAAGATATATTTTTACAATATTTTGATGAGGCGAAAGAGCATTTAAATCAGATTTCTGCAGGGATTTTATCTTTAGAAAAAAGCGGATTTATAAAAGAAACAGTTGATATCATTTTTCGTCATACTCATTCATTAAAAGGAATTTCTAAGGTTGTAGGAGTAAATGAGGTTGTTTACGGTTCTCACAAGATTGAGGATTTATTAGACGAATTAAAAAGCGGTACAATTTTTATCGAGAAAGATACCGTCAATTTATTTTTAGACTACATCGATTTTATAGATAATTTTCTCGATGCTAAAATTAAATCTGAAGAAAATAATGTAAATGAATCTGTTATAACTGAAAGGATGGAAGAGTTAAAGAAAAAGGAGGATATTTTAAAAAACAATGTTTACTTAAAAAAATCGGAAGAAGAAAAATCATTATTATTTGACGTGCTCACGGTTCAGCAGGAAATGAAATTTTTGGAAGAGAAAAAAGAAGGATATTGGAGTTACGAAATTATTGTTTTCCTTAAAAAGAAAGAATTTCCTGAAAATCTTAAACGAATAAGAAAAATATTAAATGAATTTGGAGATACAATAGCAGTAACCGGCACGGAAGAACAACCTCCAAAAGGATTTAATCTTGGATTGTCTTTATTATATAATTCGAAGAAGAGCTTTGAGGAAATATCAAATATTTTAACCGGAGAAAATTTTAAAATCAAGGAGATAACAGAAAGCCCTGAAGAAACTGAGGAGATTGATAAACCGATGGAAAAGGAGGCAGAAGAAAGCTTTGAGGAAGAGACTGAAGATAAAATTTCTCAAGAAAGCACGGATGAAATCGATGAGGAGAAACTTAAGCTCACAAAATCATATATAGATGAGAGTTTGGAAGAATTGGTTAATATAACTCAAAACATAATTTCTTTGGAGGCTGAATCGGATAACAAGGAATTAATAGATGAAATATTCAGAACTTTTCATAGTCTTAAAGGTACCGGCGGGACATTTGGACTTATACAAATAAGCAAGGTAGCTCATGAACTTGAAACAGTTATGGAACTTATCAGAGAAGGGAAAATGAGATTTTCTTCTTCTATTGTTGATATATTACTTGAGGGTATAGATAGTTTATCAACCATTTTTTTAGATGCCCAGAAAAATAAATTATCAGAAGATAAAAAAATACCTATAATCGAAAAGATACGGGAATTTCTTTCAAGGAGCAAAGAAGAATCGAATGTAGATAGCGATGAAATGGAGGTTTCTGTTGAGACAAAAGATATATCAGAGAAACAGGAAAAGCAAATTCTGAGTACGGCGGCAAAAAGGGAAAGTGAAACTATCAGGGTTAATTTAAAAAAATTAGACCATCTTGTAAATGTTTTTGAAGAGTTGATTCTATACAAGAATGTCGAAGAGTATAACGTAAAGTCAATGGAAAACATTAAGAGGATTGTGAAAAAAAGCTCCCGACAGTTTCAAAAGTCGAAAGAAGCTCTTTTATTAAATACTATGTCGTTACGCCACTCTGAGGATAATGGTTTAAAATCTTTTATGGATGAAATTGGTAGAACATTTAAGAAAATTGAAATATTAATTGAAGAAAATTTTCAAGAATTTCAAAATAACGTTTCGAGAGGTAGATTTCTTATTGATGAATTGCAAATGGAAATATTACAAATCAGAATGCTGCCTGTTTCGACAATTTTGAATCAATATTACAGACTTGTTAGAGATTTATCACAAAAAAAGAAAAAAAAGATTTCATTAGAACTTACGGGGGGGGAGATAGAATTAGATAAATGGATATTAGAGGAAATCAATGACCCTATAATTCATATTATAAGAAATTCAATTGACCATGGCATTGAACTTCCTGAAATAAGAGTGGAGAATGGAAAACCCGAGACAGGAACCATTTCTATATCTGTTACTCAGAGAGGCAATCAAGTTATCATTGAAATAAAAGATGATGGAAGAGGCATCGATATTGACAAAATCAAAGGAGTGATTTTACAGAAAGGGCTTATGGAAAAAGATGCTCTGGACAGGTTAAACAATCATGAAATTCTTCAATTTATTTTTATGCCGGGATTCAGCACTTCTAAAGATGTAACGGATATATCCGGTCGGGGTGTTGGAATGGACGTGGTAAAAAATAGTTTGAAAAAAATAAACGGTGCTATAGATTTGGAAACTAAGCCGGGTGAGGGTACTACATTCTTGATGAAGGTTCCTCTTACGATGGCTATCAGGAGAGCGATTTTTGTAAAGGAGAGCGACAGAATTTTTGCTGTAACCACAGATTCAATAGAAGAAATTCTTCTGATAAATAATTCCGAAATAGAGATTTTTAAAGATATAGAAACAATACGGTTCAGAGATAAAACTATTCCTTTGATTCATCTCGGAAATATTATGAGACTGAAAGAAGAAGAACAATTAAGAGAAAATATATCAGTAATAGTCGCAAGTTCTGTTGAAAAAAGAGTAGGAATTTTAGTTGAAAAGGTTTTATATCAACAAGAAATTGTAGTGAAAAATTTTGGCAGTATGTTAGGAAAAATTCCGAAATTTTCAGGGACAACCGTCTTACCGGATGGAACAGCAGCGTTGGTATTAGATATTCCATATATAGTAGATTTTTCAACAGATGATTTAGTCAAATATAAAACTGAAAAGATAGTTATAAAGAAAAATAAAAAAAAGAGCAAAATTTTAGTTGTAGAAGATTCTTTAATAACGCGTAACCTGTATAAAGGTATTCTTGAATCATTTAATTATGACGTAATTACTGCTTTTGATGGTAATGAAGCATTAAACATCCTTAAAAAGAATAATGTGGATTTAGTAATTACCGATATTATGATGCCTGTTCTCGATGGTTATGAATTAACATCAAAGATTAAGAAAATGCCCAAGTATAAAAAATTGCCTGTAATAATCGTATCAAACAAAGGAAAGGAAGAAGACAAAATAAAAGGTCTTGAATGTGGTGCAGATGCGTATATAGCAAAGAATGATTTTGAAAAAAATAAGTTTTTGAATATAATTGAAAATCTTTTGTAAAACAATTAAAAGAAGATGATAAAGGTTTTGATAGTTGATGATTCTTTGTTAGTCAGGAATATTTTGACAGAAATACTTGAATCCGATTCGAAAATTAAAGTGATAGGGACTGCTTCAAATGGTCTTGATGCTATAAAAAAAGCCTCAGAATTAAAGCCTGACATAATTACAATGGATATAGAAATGCCGGTTATGGATGGAATAGAGGCTACACAAAGAATTACCGATGAGTATTCAATACCCATATTGGTTATAACAGACCCTGAAATAAAAAGGAAGCGTGAAGTTCCATTCCATGCTATTAAAGCCGGAGCAATAGATGTATTGGAAAAACCGGACATTGCAACAAAGGAAAAATTTAAAAAAAGAACTTCAGAAATAATCAGGGAAGTAAAAATTGTATCATCGATTAAAGTACTTAAGCGGAAAAAGACGAGAGGTTTAAAATCAGAGAAAACTGATTTTGTAAAAGCAAAACATAATAATACAGAACTCATAGTTATAGGTTCTTCTATGGGAGGTCCTAAAGGATTATTATCTATATTTGAAAAGCTGCCGAGAAATTTTCCTATTCCGATTTTGGTCGTTCAACACATTGGTAAAGAATTTGTCGAAGGGCTTGTGAGATGGATTTCATCCTTAACTAAACTTTCTATTGTTGTTGCGAAAAATGGTGACAGGATTAAGCCCGGTTCCATATATTTTGCACCCGGAGGTTATCATATGAAGATTAGTTCCGATGGTGAAATTATCATTTTTGATGGAAAGCCTGTAAATTCATGTAAGCCGTCGATTGATATTTTGTTTATGTCAGCTGCAGAAATTTTTGGGAAAAGAGCACTTGGTGTTTTATTAACTGGGATGGGAGATGACGGAGCGGAGGGGCTGCTGAACATTAAAAAGACAGGCGGCAGGACGATAGCTCAGGATGAAGAAACATCACTGGTTTTTGGTATGCCGGCGAAAGCGATTGAATTTGGTGCGGTAAATGAAGTTCTTCCGTTAGAAAATATAATTACAGTAATTAGAAATACCGGTATAAAATGAAAAAGAAAGACGAATATGTTTTAAGATTTTCTATCGGTAAGGATGAGTATGCTTTCAGAATCGATGAAGTGATAGAAGTCTTAAGGATGGTTATTATTAAAGAAATCCCGCGACTCTCAAAGATTGTCAAGGGTGTATTCAATTTTAGGGGTCAAATAGTTATGGTAATCGATCTGCGTGAAAGATTTGGTTTGGAAGATTACAGATATACAAAGAACTCGAGAATAATTATAGCTAAGATTGATTCAAAAGAAATTGGGTTTATTGTCGATTCTGTTAACAAAATAGAAGATGTTTCAAGAAATAATATTACTTCTCCCGCTGATTATCCGATTAAAATAAATGAAGGTTTTATTTATGGTATTTTTAAATCGGATGAAATTATAATACCGGTGTTAAATATTAATGGAATTCTTAATAAAGAGGAAATAAATATTATCTCGAAGGATAAAGTAAAAATAAATTAAGATACGATGAAAAAATTAAAAAATAAGAAAAATATATTAGTAGTGGACGATGACCCGAAAATGCGGAAAGTAGTATCTGGATTTTTGAGAAAGAATTACAATGTTCAAATTATTGAAGCGAAGGATGGATTAGATGCTATAAGTAAAACCTTTAAATACAAATTTAGTGCAGTTATCTCTGATTTGGAAATGCCCGGGATGAACGGACTTGAATTTATCGCATATTTAAACACTAATCCTGAATTTGATAAAGTTCCCAAATTTTTACTGACTTCAGAAACAGGAATTTTTTATAAAGAAAAAGCAAAAAAAATTGGTGTAAATGCACATTTATCCAAGCCCCTTAAGCCGCGTGAATTAAAAAAAGTATTAGATAAAGTTTCCAATTTTGTTTAAATAATATAAATAGGTGTGGAGCTAATGAAAAAAAAGAAAATTCTCATAGTTGATGATGACAAACATATGCGATTGATGATGGCTGTTCAGCTGAAAAAAGCACTTAATGTAGATTGTATCGAAGCGGAAAATGGAAAAGAAGCCATTGCTAAGATGTTGGTTGAAAAACCTGATTTAGTCTTATTAGATGTATATATGCCTGAAATGAATGGTATCCAGGTTTTAAATAAAATTAGAAGCAGTTCTATTAGGGCTTTAAAAGAAATTCCCGTAATAATGTTAACAGGGGCTTCAGATAAACCGAAAGTTATGCAAATACTTAAAATGGGTGTGTCCGGATATATAGTAAAACCGGTGAATTCCAGGGAAGCAGTTGAAAAAGTAGAAAATGTTCTTTTTCGTCAAGGTTATTCGGGGGATGATGAAGATTTAGGAGACTTAGAAAGCTTGAATTTATAATTACATTTTTCAAATACAGCAAGCTTTTTTTTTGGAATTATAAATGAATCTTGATGCAAATTGCTTTGAAAAAAAATGCTAATAAGAAAAGTTGTGTTTAATGCGAATTAAAATTTTATTTATAAAAATATGAGACTTAATAACGCAAACTATTTAAAATTCAGTAATTTCATCGAAGAGAAGACAGGGCTATATTTTCCTTATAATAAAAAGAAGGTAGTCGAAAGAGAGCTTTTTAATATTTATAAAGAACATTCTTTAAATGATGCAGATGAATTTTATAATTATTTGAAAAATAGCTTTAAAAAAACTCCGGAATTTGAGAAACTTGTTAATGCTTTAACGACCAAAGAAACATATTTCTTTCGGAATGATGGTCATTTTGAAACATTGGAAAAATCTGTTTTACCTGATATTATTAAAAAGCGAAAATCTGAAAAAAAGATAAGGGTCTGGTCTGCCGGCTGCTCAACAGGTGAAGAGGCTTATTCAATCGCAATAATATTAGATAAGCTATTACATAATTTAAAAGATTGGGATATTATGATTCTTGCTACAGATATAAACAAGGAGTATCTTGAAGCAGCGAAAACCGGATTATATGGTTCATGGTCATTTCGTGAAAAGTCAGAAGAAAAGATTTTTAAAGATTATTTTATTGAGAAAAATGGTAAATTTGAAATAATTCCCGAAATAAAAAAAATTGTGCATATTGCTAATCATAATCTTGTTGAAGGACATACTAATTCATTACCTGTTACCCCGGGGAGTGTAGATGTTATATTCTGTAGAAATGTTATGATATATTTTAAAAAGAACAGGTTTAAAGAAGTTGTAAAAATGTTTTACGATTTACTTACAGAAAATGGCTATTTATTTGTCAGTAACTCCGACCTTATTTTTCCAATATTTAAAAAATTTCAAATCAGGCACTTTCAGAAAGCGATTATTTTCCAAAAGTCTGAAAATATTTCTGAAAGTACAGGAAAAAGATATGAAGAACCGATTCAATATAAAGAAGATAAGCATAATAAACAGGAAGAAAATGATACATTTAAAGAAGATTTCTTATTACTAAATGGAAATAAGGTCGATGAGAGTTTGGAAAAATTTTATAAACAAATTGAATTGAATCCTGATTTTGTTGAAGGTTATATAAAAATTGCCAAAATATTTGCTGATAAAGGAGATTTAGGAAAGGCGTATGAATGGTGTATTAAAACAATCCAAAAAGATAAGTTAAATGTTGAAGCCTACTATATTTTATCTATTGTTTATGAAGAGCAGCAAAATTACGATAAAGCTATAGAAAATCTTAAAAAAGTAATTTATTTAGACAATACCTTTGTACCGGGATACTATAATATAGGCAATTTATACCAGAGATTGGATGATATTAAACAAGCGGAAAAATATTACAGAAATACAATCAAGATATTGAGGTCAATGAATAAAAATGAAATTATTCCCTTTTTAGATGATTTAACGGCTGGTGGGTTATTAGAAATAATTAAAGCAATTTTAAACAATAGTGCATAGATTTCATAAAATTAATAAAAGTAAATATTTATGCAAAGTTATTAAGATATAAAAAAAATCAGCTAAAATTTTCCTTGCAAAATTGTAAAAATTATATTAATTTCACTGCACAACTTAATAGGTATTATGAGCACATCTGTAAGCAATTCCAAACGAAATTATAGAGCATAAATATGAGTTTTAAATATAACTTCAGAGATGCTGATAATAAAAAGTTTTATTTAGTAAGATTTTAAAGTCAAAGATAATTCAACTAAAATAAATTTAAGTTTTTAATGAATCATTAAGAGGAGGTGTCTTGATGAAAATCGGGATTTTTTTATCTCGTGATGACGGCATAATTTCAGATACTATAGACCTTGACACATTGGCTGCTGAATACTCGAATCTTGCTGTTACAAGAGTATGTAATAGCTTTTTTTCTTATGAGGACCAGCAAAATATATTAAAGGCAGTCGAAGAAAATTCTCTTGAAAGCATAGTATTAGCCGGAAACTCTCCAAAATATTATAACAACGTATTTAACGGCAATTATATATTGGAAAAACTTAAGAGCTGCGGTATTAATGAAAACAAGATTGCTTTTGCCAACATTAAGGAGCAGGTGGCTTTACCTCATGCGGGCGAAAATGAAATAGCGACAAAAAAAGCACGGCTTCTTATCGATGCGGCATTAGCCAAGTTGGAAATATGCCATAATATTGATTCTGTGGTTGTTTCTCCCTTGCGGTCAGTTCTTGTGATTGGTACAACCGCAGGTGGACTTATTGCTGCTAAACTGTTATTAGAAAAAGGTTACAGAGTTTATCTTTTGGAAAAAAGGTCTTACTTTCAAAAGCAGGAGGATATTAAAGAAGACCTTCTGCCGACAATAACAGCTATACAATCAGATGAGAGAGCAAAAATATTTTTTAAGACGGAGATAGAGGATTTATATGGGTGGTGCGGTGATTATAAAGTTAAATTGTCAACACCAACCGGAAAAGAAGAAATATCGGTAGGAGGGATTATACTTTGTGTTGGCGATGATAAAGAATGGATTCAGGAGCTTAAACCAAAAATGCAGCTTGATACTGATGACGAGGGGCTTCTTCGCGGCGTACGAAAAAAGAGTCATATTGGTCGAACTCGTGATCCGGGTATCTGGTTTATCCCACATAGAAAAGAAGATGACCGATATGCATCGGAGGCAGATGGAGCAGGTATATCAGTACTTATACTGACTACTGTTCTCGATAAGAGTGAGATAGAACATCCTGTGTTGATATCAGAGGTGGATGAGACAGTGTGCGGTGGGTGCGGTACCTGTGTGAAGACTTGTGCCTTTTCTGCATCGAGTGTTGACCAGATTCGAAAGGTTTCAGTCATAGACTCAAAAAGATGTAAGGGATGCGGTAATTGTGTTGTTGCCTGTCCCACTGGTGCACGAGACCTTATAAGTTTCCCTGAAAAATATATCTTCAAGGTTATAGACATTTTTAGCGGCGGAGTAATTGACAATTCAGAACCTAAGGTTTTAACCATTCTTTGTAATAGCTGCGGTTACCCGGCAGCAGATTCGGCAGGGGAGCTTTCAAGTCAGTTTCCTGATTTGAAATATTCACCTAATCTGATGCCTGTTTTAGTCGAGTGCGGAGGCAACGTTGATACTCAATATATTCTTCGAGCATTCAGTAAGGGATTTGATGGTGTTGCAATATCGGTTTGCAGAGACGGGCATTGTCATCACATCGTAGGAAATACTGACATGGAGCGAAGAGTGGGTCTTTTTCGAGAAGTATTGCGGTCCCGGAATATAGATGATGAAAGATTAAGAATAATTCATGTCTCGCCTGATGAAGGGAAACTGTTCAGTGAAGAGATTATATCTTTTTTTGGGGATTTAAAAAAAATAAACTTTGAAAAAGGAGGCAGTAAATATGAGTGAAAAAGTTTCTGTTGCTACTACGTGGTTACAAAGCTGTTCTGGATGTCATATTTCTCTGCTCGATATGCATGAAGGGCTTCTTGACGTCTTGAATCTAATAGAAATAAAATATTCTACTATAGTAGATGTTAAAGAAGTTCCTGAGGTTGATATCGGAATTATTGAAGGTGCTGTGGCTAATGAAGGAAATGAAGAAATTTTAAAAATATTCCGTGAGAAAGCAAAAATAATTATTGCTTTGGGAACATGTGCCTGTTTTGGGGGGATACCGGGATTAAGGAATCTTTTTAAATTAGAAGATGTACTTCAACGTGGATATGTGGATACAGAAAGTACTGTTGATGGTAAAATTCCTGCCGGTCCGGAAATACCGCAATTAAAAGAATATGTTAAACCTATAAATCAGGTAGTCGATGTGGATTATTATATTCCGGGCTGTCCTCCTCTTCCATCAGCAATTAAAGATGCGCTGGTCGCAATTGTTAATGGAGATGAACCGGAAGTAAAGACTCGTAATCTTTGTGAAGAATGTGACCGAAAAAAGGAGAAAATGCTTATAGCATCGAGGGATTTTGTGACTGATTCAGTTTTATCGCCAAACGAACTTGATGAAATTGATTCTGAGATTTGTTTCCTGGAGCAGGGAGTACTTTGTATGGGACCGGCAACCTGTGAGGGGTGTAAAACAAGATGTTTAAAAGGAAATATGCCGTGCCGCGGCTGTATGGGACCAACACCGGATGCCCTCGAGCAGGGGGCGAAAATTATAAATGCACTTTCGTCAATTTTACCCGCTGGGGCATTGATGTTTAATGAAGATATTGTTGGAGTGGGATATCGTTATTCTCTCCCGGTGTCTATCTACCCACATCTTTCTGAAGAGAGGAGGGGAAAATGAGCAATAATATTATAACAATTGAACCTGTCTCACGTGTTGAAGGACACGGGAAAGTTACTATACATTTAAATGAGAGAAATGAAGTAGAAAAATCACATTTTCATGTGGTTGAATTTAGAGGATTTGAAAAATTTTGCGAGGGAAGGCTGATGTCAGAGATGCCGGTAATTACTACACGTATTTGCGGCATTTGTCCGGTAAGTCATCACCTTGCTTCTGCAAAAGCATGCGACGATGTATTAGGCATAGATATTCCTTCCCCTGCAAAGAAACTGCGGGAACTGATGCATATGGGACAGATAATTCATTCACATTCGCTTCATTTCTTTTTTCTTGCAGCACCAGACTTTTTACTCGGACCATCTTCCGATCCGGCGAAGCGAAATATTGTCGGATTAATCGATGCAGACCCTGAGCTGGCTAAGAAGGCAATCGTACTTAGAAAAATCGGTCAGGACATTATTGAATGTGTAGGAGGAAGACCGATACATCCGGTAACAGCTATTCCAGGGGGAATGAGCAAGCCATTATCCCACGAGGACCGATTTAATATGCGAAAGGATGTTGATAAGGCAGTAGAAATAACACAACTCGGCATAAAGATATGCAAGGATATATATGAAAAATATTCGGATATCATATCAAGGTTTGCTGTGATTAAAACAAATTATATGGGATTGGTTAAAGATGGTAATCTTGAGCAATATGATGGGAAATTACGAATTATTGATGAAACCGGTAAGATTCTTGAGGAATTTGATCCTCGTAATTACCTTGAATATATAGGTGAACATGTTGAGGACTGGTCTTATCTAAAATTTCCTTTTTATAAAAAGCAGGGCTATCCTGAAGGAATATTTCGCGTAGGTCCGCTAGGGAGACTGAATGCTGCCGATAGTATTAGTACACCACTGGCAAATAAAGAGTTTGTAGAGTTTAAGAAGTTAGGAAATGGAAAACCGGTAAAGGAGACATTATACTATCATTATGCAAGGCTCATTGAAACACTGAACGCGGCAGAACGTGCAAGAGAACTTCTTGATGATGACGAGATTGTCAGCAAAGATGTGCGTGTTAAAGCTGAACGAAAAGCAGGTGAGGGTGTTGGTGTTATTGAAGCACCTCGCGGAACATTGATTCACCACTACTGGGTAGATGATTATGGTAAGATAGAGAAAGTTAATTTAATTGTTGCAACAGTATGTAACAATCCTGCGATAGATATGAGTGTTAATGAGGTAGCAAAGGAATTTGTCAATGGTGGTAAAATTGAAGAAGGTGCACTAAATATGGTTGAAATGGCAATTCGCTGTTACGACCCGTGTATTTCTTGTGCAACGCATGCAATCGGGCAGATGCCTTTGAAAATCAATTTATTAGCTTCAGACGGTAAAGTAATCGATGTTATGGAAAGGAGGGTATAATATATATGGATTCTAAAGTAATAAGAGAGACAGTTATCAAACCCAAATTGACAGAGATTTTTGGAAACATCATTGCAAATGCGCTTGTATCAAAAGCTGCAATAGCTGGAATGAAAGGAAGTTCCGATGAGGAGAAGCTGAAGCTGATTGTGGAAAGTATTTGTTCTGATGCAAAAGTTATAGGTATGTGGGGTGCAACACAGTCAGTAAAACAGAAAGGTGAATGGCTGAATTTACTGAAATGAAAAAATTTCTTATTATTGGATATGGCAATACTTTGCGAGGGGATGATGGATTAGGACCCTATATAGTTGAGAACCTCCCGAATATTACAGGCAATTTAGGAAAAAATATCCGCATAATTTCCCTACCACAGCTTGACGTATCTTTATCTCTATTATTATGCAAAACTGATGTAGTTATTTTTGTGGATGCCAGGACAGATGATATTGATGAGTTAGTCAGTATCGAAAAGGTCAGACGTCAAAAAGAACCGATAACACTAAATTATATATCTCATACAATTAGCATACCGACACTTTTACGAATTTCTCTTGATTGGTATAGAGCAGAACCGTTATGTTATGTTGTAATGGCAAAGGGTTTTGATTTTTCATTTGGTGAAAAAATTTCTGAAAAGGCACTAAAGTCAGCAAATCTTGCACAGGAAAAGATAATGGAAATTCTTCAATCAAATGATTAGTTGTTTCTGAAATACACGGTTTATTCATACCGCTCCTATGAAGATCATATTAGCAGTTTTAGCTGATGTGACAGATTTTGTCTGTCATTCCCGTGCAGGTGAATGTTGCATAACTATTGCTTACTTTTGGTCACAGTACCAATAGTGAGTTTGGAAAACCGTTAAAACGGTTATGTGATTTTGTGGTCATTCTATGTACCCCTCGATAAATCGAGGGGTTAATGAGATCACTAAATCCCATTTACCCCTGACTTTAGTCAGGGGTACAACTGTTTCTGAAAAAACTTAACCGTTTCAACGGTTTATACATTGAACTTGAGTTATGCAACACGCACTTGCGCGGGAATGACAATACAGAGAACCGCTTGAACTGTCATTCCCGCGCAAGCGGGAATCCACGATTCACTATTAAATAAACAGAGTCATTGATATGTTGTTTTGGAATCTATCTACTAGTTTTTTTATATATTAATTTATATTTTATTGCAGTTTAAACAACTGGATTGACAATTGTATATTCTACAGTATTTTAAATAAGAGGTTAATATAATGCCTACAAATGCTTGTATAACTAAAGAACCGAAAGGCTTATCTTCTTTTGAAAGATATTTATATCTTTGGGTTATTCTCTGCATTGCCGGTGGGATTATGCTCGGTAAACTTGCTCCCAATATAGCAAAATATTTTGACAGAATGGCGATATATATTGATGATGCACCAATTGTATCGATTCCGATTGCGGTTTGTCTTTTCTTCATGATGTATCCTATTATGGTTAAAATTGATTTCGGTGAAATCTTAAAAGCAGGAAAAAATGCAAAACCCGTTGGATTAACGCTGGTTGTCAACTGGTTGATTAAGCCATTCACTATGTATGGAATCTCGGTACTGTTTTTAGGGACAATTTTTTATAAATTCATTGGACAGGATGCACTCGATTATGTTAAAATACCGCTCGGTATGAATCTTGACCTTGGTGCTAAATATGGAGAAGGGGCTGTTGTTCTTTATGAAGGGATTAAAATGTTGGAAGTCCCGCTTTGGAGAAGTTATCTTGCCGGATGCGTCCTTCTTGGAATTGCTCCATGTACGGCGATGGTTTTGGTATGGGGATATCTCGCAAAAGGAAATGACGGGCACACACTTGTAATGGTAGCGATCAATTCTCTTACAATGTTGTTTCTTTACGGTCCTTTAGGAGGATTTTTACTTGGTGTAGGCAGGCTGCCCGTACCTTGGCAGGCATTGCTCCTTTCAATTACAATTTACGTTGCTATACCGCTTCTTGCCGGGTATTTCTCGCGAAAATGGATCGTTGCTGTCAAAGGAGAATTATGGTTCAAAGAAAAGTTTCTGCACATTCTTACTCCAATAACTATTATTGCTCTTCTTATTACGCTTATTTTACTCTTCTCGTTTAAGGGCGAAGTAATAATTTCAAATCCGCTCACTATACTCTGGATTGCTGTTCCGCTGTTTATTCATACAATATTTATTTTTACAATTGGATATATAGCGGCAAAAACATTAAAACTATCATACGAAGATGCAGCGCCATCCGCGATGATTGGAGCGTCAAACCATTTCGAAGTCGCTATTGCAACGGCAACAATGTTGTTTGGGCTTTCGAGCGGAGCAGCATTAGCCACTGTAGTCGGAGTATTGATCGAGGTTCCCGTTATGTTGATGCTTGTGAAAATATGTCTAAAAACTAACCGATGGTTTGCATCAACTGCCTGAAATTAGATTTGAATGAACTTTGTATTTATTGTCAAATGAGGAAAATAATTTAATATAAATTGCCCTACTTTGATGTTTATGCTATTTTCTCAAGGCGGCTTTGGAAAAGATGTGCTCGGGAATATTCTGGTCAAATTGCACCATTTCAATAATGAATTCTGTTCCCTTACCTTTTTTCAACATATCCTTAAATATTATCCGTTTCGGATACCAGCGGTCCTGGACTCTTGTAATGTCCTTCAATTCGGTTTTTTTCAGCAGTTTTCCGCTTTTGGCAAACAATTCCTCCCGTAGAGGAATGTGTCGCTCCTTGTCCACCCAGATTTTCCGGGCATAATAAGCCAAATCATCCTTTTTGGCGGTTAGTTCAACTTCCCAGCAGGAGTAACCGTCCACCATCACAGTGCCTGTTACAACAGCATGATAATCATTGACCAATTTAGGATCTTCCATCATGTCTTCATAGGAAAGGTCGGAGCCCATTACCGACTGCCGCAGCATATGTCCGGAAATTTGAATAATTCGGTCGGTAGAAGGGGAGTATATCCACAATTTATTTTCCAGTTTAAGCATTTTTGTTCCCTTTTCACGAGACGGGGCAAGGTATTCCGTAAAGGATTTATTTATGCCCTGTACATAAGATTGCGATTCGATAGTACGGCTGCCACGGCGCCCGTGAACTATCATTTTTGATGTGAATATTCTATTTTTGGATGTCATATTCCGGTCGATCTTGTTCAATATCGACTCACCTGACGGATACTGTGCAAAAACAGTTCCTGAAGATACCAAAATAAGTAAAATTATTATTCGTTTCATAACTATTCTTTCCTTTTTTATACTTCCAATTCCTTGAACAACTGGGCAGTCTTTCTTTTATAAATTCCAATACCTGCCAGCATTGTTCCCAATACTGTAGAAAATAAACCGGGTAAAAATCCAATATAATAGGTTTCGGATGTGATGTGGGCACGGAAAACATTTGGCAGCATCATAGTTGTATTTTTCATCATCGAGCCGACATCGATACCTTTTGTCTGCAAGAAATATGCTATCCCCAAACCGACAGCAGAACCGAAAATGGATCCAAATATTCCGATTAAAACGGACTCATAAATCATCGACCTGTAAACTCTGCCTTTATTTTCCCCCATAGCTAACCGCACGCCAATCTCACCATAGCGTCGAAGACCTCCAATGAGTCCGGCATTCCATAAGACGATGGACATTGCAAAAACAAAAACAGAGATAATTATTCCTGCCATGCGGGATGCATAATCCATTAAACCGGCAAGGTCATTTTGCTCTTTCAATCTCAGCATAATTGGAGAAAATTCATCTTTGATGTCTGAATACTGTGCGTTAAACTGTTTTACCAAGTCTCCTGCTTCGGGATCGTTGTATAGATTATTTTTAAAATATCCTAAAATCTCACCTGCTGCATCATCCATATCCAATGTCATCTGTGCATCTGAAATATCGACTATCACAGCACCTTTATCCATAATCCCCACACCGAATTGTACAGTACCGGTAATAGTAAAATTCTGCATCGCCATACTTCCATACATAGTTGAACTCAAAAGAGTAACACTGTTTCCGGGTTTGACATTGAGTTTTACAGCAAACTCATCACTGATGAGCACTTCACCCGGCTTTTCCGGCAGTTGTCCGCGTACTATTGATTTCTCAATATTTAACCTGTTTATCTCAGAACTTTGCTCAGAGAACAAGTCAACTGCCAAACCCATTACCGAACCCTGAGCTTTTGTCTCGCCATTCTTGTCAGGAGCATCTAAGAGTCCGCCAAAATGAATACGCTTAATCCAGAGCATCGGAGGAAATTCTTTATGTAGATTATCCAGCAGTTCATTCACTCCTATTAAAGCCAGATCGTTTGGCAGCTGGTCCATATTTTCTGCATAAGCCCGGGTCATAATCTTTACATGTCCCGTAGAGAATTTTGCATTGAAATCGACCATATCACCCATAATACCTGTTATCCAACTGTGGAGTATTACAGTCAACATTACTCCGATTATAATTACCAATATCGGGAATAAACTTCGCTGGCGGTCACGAATTAATCCTTTAAATATAAATCCAATCATTGTAATTTACCCCTTAATGCATCTGTCGGTTTCATTTTTGCAATTCTTCTAGCCGGTATGAAACTGACTATTGTTGCGGTTATTAGAACGAGAAGTGTTGTTCCAAGTACTAATCCGATACTGTAAACCGGGAAAATTTTTTCTGCAACGGCAAATCCATAATCATCCATTCCCTGAGGCATGCTGAATCCTCTTACTGCCTGAAACGAAAGTAAGGGAATTCCATAAACAGCAGCCGCAACAGCGGCAAAAATACTATGCATAGCACCTTCTATAGTAAACAGCCTAATCACCTGTCCACGTGTCATCCCAAGGGCAATATCAGTTCCAATTTCCTTCTGGCGGCGGAAAATGGACAGAACCTGAGTATTAAAAATAGCCAGCATTGCTAATGACAAAAGCATCATATACATTATAAATCCGCCAATTGATTTTTGTTTTACCATCCGGTCAATTTCAGCAAGCAGAAAATCATGACCTTTGAAAGTCCATCCGGGAACATTAACTGCCATTTCTCTATTTTTCTCGGTAACCACTATAGTAGCCTCTCCCGGCATCTGAATCATTCTTTGAAGACGCTCTAAAGGTATCCAAACCTGACTATTATCAATAGTTGGCACATTTGTTTTGAAGATACCTGTAATCTTCAATTCTGCTGCGTCAAAAGTTCCATTTACATCACGCCAGCGAACATTAACAAAATCACCTATATCGAGCTTATTATTTTTGGACATACGGGTACCGATTATAGCGGGAATTTCTTCAATATCTGTTTTCAACTGTTTAGAAGGAATTTTCAATATTTTTTGTTCCGGTTCAATTCCTTTTAATAATATGTTTTGTATCCGTCCTTCCGGATATATTGCAGCCTGAGAAATAAGAATTGGAGTAATATTACCTACGGTGGTCTTATTTTGTATTTTATCAGGCAAAAGCCCGTGACTGTCAGTTATTGTAAACGGGTCATAAGGATCATAAGCCTGGTGCCAGTATTGTCCGCCTCCAATTTCCCAGTCTATAGTATCGTTGCGTGCCTGTCTGTTCCAACCTTCCAAAAATCCCTTATGCCAAATAATAACTACAAAGGAGAGCGACAGAACGATGACATTCAGCCACGTTCGCAATCCGGCGCCGATCAGATTGCGATATGCTAATTTTAATGTTATCATTTCAATTTTTCTCCTCTTTATTTGTTTTCTTAATGATTTCATCTTTGACCACTTTGCCGTCTGCAAGATAAATTTTTCGATGCAAATACTGAATGACCTTTTCATCATGGGTAGAAAAAATGAATGTTGTTTTGAGTTCAGCGTTTAGTTTTTCCATAGTTTTTAGAATATTATGCGAATTTTCCGCATCGAGATTAGCGGTCGGTTCATCGGCGAGGACAATTTCCGGTCTTTTAACCATAGACCGTGCAATAGCTACACGCTGGCATTCACCGCCGGAGAGTTGTGACGGACGGGATTTAACCTTGTCTGTCAGCCCGACCCATTCAATTGCATCTAAAACGGCTTTCTTGCGGGTATTGGTCGGCATCTTAAGAAGAAGCAGCGGGAATTCAATATTCTCAAAAACTGTATAAACCGACAGAAGATTGAAGGTCTGAAATATAAATCCAAGATGCTTATTCCGAAGTTGAGCTGCATTCTTATGAGATAAATCACTAATCGAATAACCGAGAACAGTTGCCTGTCCTTCGGAGGGTGTATCTAAAGAACCGATAATATTTAATAATGTAGTTTTCCCTGAACCGCTCGGACCTACTATACCCGCGAATTCTCCCTTACTGAAGGATAGGTCAATACGGTTTAGAGCAGTAAATTCACCTCTGCCAACGGGAAAACGCTTTATCAGACCTTCGATGGAAATAATTTTTGAATTCTCCATATTTTGCTCCTTTAAAATTAACCACAGAGACGTTGCATGCAACGTCTCTGTTTGTTTTTTTGTATGAGCTAACCTCTAAACCAAACAATAATTTCAATGATTAAAAACAGCCATTAATTGAATTCCTTTACCTGCAAATAAATTATTTTCTTTTATATTTTGATAAATTTGAAACTTTTCCGGATTCCAGAAAAACATAAAATGAATGCCCCAGCGGTCATAAGTCCGCTGCCAATCGATGAACCGGTACCAGTTATGATTTTCCCTGTTGTAATAAATGATACCGGAGAGATTGTCTATTAGTCCTATAGGGTAATTTAAGTTTACAGCAGAGAATGTAAAATGTTCTCCGGCACTAAATGGTTTCTCTGAGGTTTCGAGACGAAAATATTCACCTAACATGTAAAGACCATTTCCGAATCCGAAGGTATAATCAAAACCAATATTCATAAATCTCCGGTACGGTAAAGGCTGAAAGGCATAATCCTGGTGGACTAAAGTTCCTTCGAACCAGAGACCGATACCGATGTCCCATTTTCCATCGAATCCGAAGCGATTTTCCCGACCCCTTCCTTTATACATCAATATCTGGCTCGGATTGATTTTGTCTAAATCAATTTTCCGGTTATGGAAGGTAAATGCCATTTCTCCGCTGAGGAACGGAACCTGCATTCGTCCCCCGTATTCCAATTTTTTTCTGTCCGAAGGGAAGAACTCCCAACCCTTGGTTTCATCGTTTCCCATCAGACCCCAAACCCAGATATTGACGTTGTTAAGAAAATAATACCGCATAAGAAGTCCGTAAACTCCGTCTGTCAAATGGAGGGGGTCACGCGGGTCTATGCGGTTAAACCACATCAACGGTCTAAGAAGAGAAGCCGACCCGAAATTAATCTTCTGCAGCCCGATTCGTGCCTCGAACTGAGAAAATGCAAATCTCAGCCACATCCGGTAGGGCTTGATTTTGTTAGTGGTACTTATATCATCCCATCCGGCAAATTGTCCTGAACCATAAGCATTAACGGATAGCTCAGCTCTCAAAGTATATGCCTTTGAAAATATCTTTTCAACAGATATATCAGGTATGTATCTTAAACCCATCTGGGAATTATCAACTTTTTCTCCATCGATGGTCATCCATCCGGACAGCTGCCCCTGAATTCCTAATGATTGCGGTAATGCTTTAATGCTCTGGGACAATAGCATTAAAGCAATAACAAACACACATCTCATATCATACCTTTCCAGTTTCATTATTCCGGTTATTTATTGGCAGAATTCCATAAAAGAAAAAGCTAACCAGTTCCATAATTAACGATTGTGGTGAATCATAAAGTTTTGCTAACTGTTCATCACGAACCATTTCAAACATGTGATTGAGAAAATAAAGTATAAATTCCGGCTTAATATCCGGTCGTACATCACCACTCTTTTGGGCTTTCAAATAATCTTCAAGCACCAATTGAATGCTTTCCTGTGCTTTTTGAATTCTTTCATTGACATATACACTCCGTACGTTATATATAAAAATATACGATATTAGTTTAATATTACTATTATTGTGCTAAAAGTATAATAAGAATGTTCCAAAATCAAGTGTTTTTACAAAAAATAAAATAAATCAGTATAACAAAAATATTGCATAATGCATTTTTATTTATTTTATATTAATTTATAGCAAATTTGAATATATTGAATTTTATACTTGAAAAAACAAAACTGTCTTTGTATTTTAAAACAGGGAAAAAATCACTTCTGAATTTTTTATATTTACATATACGAATTTTCATGTTATTACTGAGAGCAGTAAATTGTTTACATTTTGTAATTAAAATAACGAGACCTATTATAAAATAATACTAAGATAAAATGTAAACTATTTGTTACACGGCATAGTAACCGGCTGCATACCTTAATAATAAACAATATTGCTTAATATTGAAATTGGATTTACTATGACTATATTAAAAGAAATTATAATAATTATTCTCCTTTCTTCCTTAATCCCAATTATTAAGAACCATAAATACATAAGGGATTCCGGTATAACAGGAAAATTAAAAATACTCTTTTTATGTGCAATAACTATGTTTTCAATTTATTTAATTATAAAAATTATATTTTCTCCTCAAGAAATAGAACATGGCTTGACCGGTCCTGTCGGAAGCAGCTTTCTTGGCACTGTCATATTAGGCATCATATCTCTTATTATAGGTTTATTATGTATCGTAACTATACTGATTTTGTATGAGCTGATATTATTCAGAAGAAAAAGATTCTTTATAAATAATTTCAAGGTTTTAATCTTACTTTCAATAATATATATATTTTCCATAAATTACATGGGATTTTCTTCTGGGAAAATTCCCAAAATTTCACTAGCAAGTGACCATATCTTTATTATTAATGTTTTAATTTTTATTTCAATTCAGGTTAATGCTTTAAAAAGTTCATGGGTTGCTTTCCTGAACAGAAAACAAAAATTAGTTTCTATCTTTCCATTATTAGTTATGATTGTGTTAATAGCAATAATGTTAAATCATTCGGCAAAAAACTCTCTTACACATTTTAGTCTTTCTATTTGTTCTTTACAAGAAGTAACTCTATATTTATTTTGGTGCTATGTAATATTTTCATTTTTAAACATTCTCATCCATCTTCCGAGCGCCGGTCTTTTCGACAAAAAAGTTAAGCAACTTTCTTCACTGCACCAATTAAGCAGATCCGTTGCATCTGTCCTTGAAATTGATAAACTCTTTGAGGAAATTGTTAATCTTACATATGATATTACAAATTCCGACAGTATCTGGCTGCTTTTCAGAAAAAATGAAAGCAGATTTTTCACCTTAGACGCATCAAAAAATCTTTTGTCCGAAGACAAAAATCTTGTGAATCTTGATTCCGAGTGGTATCTGAATGATAAAATCATTCAATCAAAGTCATCATTAATAATAAATGAACTTGAGAGAGAATCGTTTATTAAAGGTATTTCAAGGGGTTCTATAATAGGAATCCCTCTTATATCGTCAAAGTTAGGAATTATTGGAATACTATACGCAAAGAAAAATAACAATTATGGATATAGCGAGGATGAGGATAATATATTAAGTGCTTTTGCAAACAATGCCGTTGTGGCAATTGAAAACGCAAGATATTTTCAGGAGTCTTTAGATAAAAAAGAATTGGAGAAAGAGCTTGCTGTCGCAAAGAAAATTCAGGAAACGCTTTTTCCAAAAAATTTCCCGGTTATTCCGGCGGTCGAAATTGCAGCGATAAATTTACCCTGCAGGGAAATTGGCGGAGATTACTATGATTTAATTAAAATCGATGAGGAAAAACTTGGAGTAGCGATTGCCGATGTTTCCGGAAAAGGTATCCCGGCTTCTCTTCTGATGTCAAATCTTCAGGCGTGTCTTAGAACTCTTTCAAGAGAAAATTTATCTGTAACGGAAATAACTTCAAGAATTAATAACATTATTTGTGAAAATACAGATGAATATCAGTATATTACATTTTTTTACAGTGAGATTGACACAAAAAATAATAGGATTACATTTTGCAATGCAGGGCACAATCCGCCAATATTATTGAAAAAAGACGGTTCGGAAATTTTGTTAAAAGATGGAGGCATGGTTCTTGGCTGGATGCAAAATGTTATATATAAAAAGCAGGAAATGGAGATTGAATCAGGTGATCAAATTATTTTTTATACCGACGGGGTAACGGAAGCTGTGAACAAAGAAGATGAAGCTTTTGAAGAATGGCGGTTAATGAAGATAATAAAAGAAAAAGCTAATAATCCTCCGAAAATTATCATTGATGAAATTATTAACGAAATAAGGATTCATATTGCAGGTTATCATAATATTGACGACCTGACACTTGTAGTCATCAAAGTTCAGTAACAGTAATATTATTTTAGGTTTACGATTTACAATTTTTTGAATCAGTTTTCATTCGTATTTCGTACTTTCTATCAAATTTCGGTTAATTTAAGAATGGGAAAATTAATATGAGTAATTTAGATTTTTTAGATATACTTAGCATCAAAAGGCTCCAAAAAGGTGTAGAAACTGTAAAAAGGGCAAATCTTGCAACTAAGAGACTTGACGGCTGGTTCTACATCCAGGAAATCAGGATGAATAAATTGAAAAAACTTATGAAAGATAGAAAAAAATATTCCGAAGCACAGATACAGGCAAAACTTTTGGAAGATGTTCTTGAAAAAATCCCGTTAAAAATTAGAGATGGTGAGATATTTGCCGGAACAGAAGATGATGCATTTTCAATGACCTATGCATTGATAAATCCGAGCTTTAAAGTTGAAACTTTTGAAGGTTACTGTGATGTTACGGCTGTTTATAACGATATTACTATGAACAAAAAAAAGGGGATAACAAAAGAAAAGATAAATAAGGTTCGTAAATTTTGGGCGGAAAATGATTATGCAAAACAACTTTCGGAGGTTTATTCATCGACAGGATTTGAGACAAAAGAAGTAGCTTATTTCGTTGAACAGGTCACCGGTCACACTATTTGTGATTTCGGACCTGCTTTAAAAAACGGACTTGATTATGTTATTACAAAAGCAAAAAATAAAAAGCAAATTTATAAAAATAGTATAAATAAAGTAAAGTTTTTAGAAGCAGTAATCATTTCTTTAAAGGCTGCAATAAAACTTGCAGAAAGGTATAGTAATATTGCAGAAGATATATCTAAGAAATATACCGGAATTCGCAGGAAAGAACTTCAGCTAATTGCCCGGACATGTAAAAAGGTTCCTAAATATGGTGCTGAGAACTTATATGAAGCAATTCAATCTTTTATGATTATGTGGATGGTAATGAATATTGAACAGACACCTAATCCTTATGCTTTTTCCGTCGGCAATCTTGACAGAATTCTTCAGCCTTTTTATGCAAAAAGAAAAATTCCAAAAGATTTAGCAGTAGAAATGATACGTCATTTGCTTGCATTGTACAACGTTGGAGATAGAAACTGGGCAATTTCTCAAAATATAATAGTTGGCGGACGAGATGAGAAAGGAAACGACCTTACTTCCGATATGACAGAGATTGTTTTGGATGCCTTTTTTAAATCAAACAATCCACAGCCTAATCTTTCTGTAAAACTTCATAAAAATACACCGAAATCATTGTATAAATCAATTAAACGTTTCTTTTTTACTATTGGACACAGCACCCCTTCTTTATTTAACGATGATAAAATGTTTGCAGCATTAAAGCAGAAAGGGATTAAAACGGAAGATTTAAAAGATTATGGTATTGGCGGATGTCAGGAACCTATGATTATAGGTAAAGAATCAGGAAATACAACCAACAGCTGGCTGAATCTTGCGAAAATTTTAGAACTCACACTTAATGATGGCAGGTCTCTCATTTCAGATGAAAAGATTGGTCTGAATTATAATGAGCTTGGAATAAATAATAATACTTTTAATTCATTGGAGAATGTAAAAAAAGCATTTTATAAACAGCTTGATTATTTTATTAAAAAAATGGTAAAAGCAGCAAATGACTGTACAAAAGCCCTCTCCAATCTTCCTGTGCCATTTTTATCTGCTTTCATGGGTGGAGTGGATTCGGGGATAGATATAAGAGACTATAAAGGTAAAGGTTCTCCATATAATGGTTCAGGTTGTTTAATTCATGGAATGGCTGTGGTTTCCGATTCTTTTACTGCAATAAAATATATGTATGATAAAAGAAATGACCTTTCAAATAAAGACATAGTCGATGCGTTAAGAAAGAATTTTCAGGAGAATATGGAACTCCGAGCTTTTTTGCTTTCTGCTCCAAAATACGGGAATAACGACAATTATGCAGATATTGAGGCAGTTGAATTGTGCAGAAAAGTTACAGATAAAATAAACATACAACAAAATATCTTTGGATGCCGGTTTAATGCTGACTGGAGCACGCCGTCAACTCATTTACTTTACGGCTACTGGGTTGGGGCAACACCGGACGGCAGGCTTGCAAGAGAGAGGCTTAATTACGGGCTTGATCCATCCATAGGAGCAGCAAAAAAGGGACTTCTGCCGAGAGTAGTTTCTTTACAAAAACTACCGCTTGAAAAAATGTATGGAGGTTACGCCTATAGCCTTGGATTAGAACCGGACCTGTTCAGTCCGGATAAAAGCAACCGGGAAGAAGTTTTCCGTACTGTTCTGGATAGTATATTCGGATTTAACGGAAGGCAGAACCGAAAGGGCGGTTTTTATGCTTATTTTAATGTCTGTTCGGCAGATATATTTAAAGATGCAATTAAACACCCTGAAAAATATAACGGCGTTTTTTTAGTAAGGATTCACGGAACTTTTGTAAATTTACTTGACCTTTCCCCGGCAATACAGGATGATATAATAAAAAGACTGGACCCACCCGCCTGCGCAATTTAAAAAAAAATTTAACCAACGAAGGACACGTAGAAAAAAACAGAAGCCAGAAGTCAGGAGCCAGAAGCCAGAATAAAGGAACCAGAATGAGAAAACCAGCTAATCACGCTTTGTGGGACAACATTCTGACTTCTGACTTCTGGCTTCTATCTTCTGCTATTATACTTCGCGTCCTTCGTGGTTATATTATGTATTTATAACAGTGATTCCAGCATCGGAGAAATATTTTCTTAACTTTTGCATTTTGTTGTCCGAAGGAGGCTTAATTTGAGGAAGGAGAAATTTTCCCCCTAAACCTTTCCATTTTTGCACCCCTGTTTGATGATAAGCAAGGAGTTCCAATTTTAAAAAATCTCTCATCGGAACTAAAAACTCTTTAGTTCTTCTTAAATTCTCTTCAGAATCATTTATCCCGGGAACTATTGGTATCCTAATCCAGAATTTTATTTTTGACTGATACATCTTTTCGATATTCTTTAATATTTGTTTATTTGAAAATCCTGTCCGGTATATGTGTTTTTCGGAGTCCATCATTTTCAAGTCACAAATAACTAAATCGACATATGAAAAAAAATTTTCTAATTCAGGGTGTGTTCCATTAGTTTCCAAAGCTATGTGTATTTTATGTTGATTAAGAGATTTAATCAACTCGAACATAAATCCCCATTGAAAAGTCGGCTCACCACCGGATAGCGTAACGCCTCCTTTTTTCCGGAAAAATTCTTCATATTTAAGAACATCAGAAACGATTTCTTCAACTTTTATTATTTCACCGGCTTTAATTCGCGAATTATCATAACAAACATCTACACAATCGAAAGTATTACATTTTTTACATATTACCCGATTAGTTGTGGAGAATCCCTTTGAATTTAATTTGATTGCCTTGTACGGGCAGGAGTTTACTATACTTTTTGTAAATTGCTCTTTCTTGGGGAAAAGTAATAATTCTTCCTCTTTTCTTATACCTTCCGGATTTGAGCACCAGGGACAATTAAGGTTGCATCCCTTAAAATATATAACATATCTCAATCCGGGTCCGTCTTTGGAGGAACCTACTGCGGTTTCAAAAATCATACCTTCTTGATTCTTGTTTAATTTTACAGCGGTCATATAAAGCTTAAAATTTTTGATAATATATTTATATTTACAAAAGTTACAATACAATAGCAAGATAAAAGGATTTCGATGAAAAATGTATGCTTGATTTATATCGTAGTACGGTTTTATTATGTTCATAATATTGCCTTTGAAAATACTTGATTTTTGTGAAATAGTAGAGTATATTTATTTTTATAGAAATCATATTACCTTTCTATGTTCAATCATTATTTCTACAGGAATGTAAAAAATATTTTATCGATACTTTAAGTTTCTGAGAAATTATTGTCCACAAATATTTTATATTTATAAAACTTAATATAGGAGATGACAATGATTAAAAGACGGGAATTTTTAAAAAGCAGTTTAATTAATTTAGCAGGGATTTCAACTATATCAAAGTTTGCGGGTAAAGCATCTGCTGCACCGAAAAAGTATTCTTTCAAATTGAAATATGCACCGCATATGGGTTTGATGCGTTATGTCGGAAGTGAGTTTGATAGACTTGAAGCCTACGCATCTTATGGATTTAAAGCGTTTGAGTTCAATGGATTGATGGGATGGACTCATCAACAGGCAGAAAGGCTTAGAAAAAAAATGAATGACCTTGATATGGAAATGGGAGTTTTTACGGCTAATCCGAATGGTTGGAATAAAACTCGAATGGTGGACCCCGAACAGCGAGAGGCGTTTCTTGAGGAAATAAAAAAGGCGATGACCTATGTTGATATTATGGGTAATAAATATGTCACTGTTCTTGCAGGTAATGAAGTTCCGAAACTTACCAGAGCTCAGCAGGCGGTGAATTTAATCGAATGTATGCGCTATGCCGCAGATATTGCAGGTAAGCATAATGTTACACTATGCGTCGAACCGTTAAATGTTCTTGTTAATCATCCCGGTTATTTCCTGAACCGTTCGGATGAAGCTTATGAAATCTTAACAGGAGTAAATAATCCTCATGCAAAAATGCTTTTCGATATTTATCACCAGCAAATAACTGAGGGTAACTTAATTAATAATATAAAGCAATTTCAAGATAAAATCGGCACATTCCATGTAGGTGATAATCCGGGGCGTCATGAGCCCGGAACAGGTGAAATTAACTATAGGAACGTCTTCAAAGCTATTTATGAAATTGGGCACAAAGGTTTTCTCGGACTTGAATTCAGTCCGTCGATTAAAAAAGAACCTGAAGGAAGCGAAAGAGTGATTCAATCTGTTGTAGAAGCAGATGATTTTTAGTCCGAAAATAAATAAAGGGACAAAGGCACAGAGGCACAAAGTTTCAGAGATGTAGGGACAAACGGCGTTTGTCCCTCTTCGGATTCAACGATGAGTCAGGTTACTATTATTTTCATAATTCGCGGTACCCTGAAAGAGCATGAAAGTTTATTTTGAAGATATGTAATATATTATATTTAATCAAAAAAAACTAAACAAAACCGGCTGGCTTTCGATTAATATAATAGAGCTAATATATAACCAAAGAATTTTGTTATGCAGATACAAAGTTTATCTTCTTCGACGTCTCTAAGAATTCCGCAGAAATCTATTGCCGCAAGTATGCAGCCGCAAATTTCAATGAAAGCAAAGATTAGAGATGATTTAAAAGCTGGTGGGACCTTAGTTAAAAAGTTTAATGCTGTTTTAACTGAAACAGGTATTAAAATAAATCTTGTAAGATAATCATTATTATTACAGATAAAATAAGATTAAATAACATAAATTAAAAGGAGGGAGAAATTGAGAAAAATTACTGCTGAACAAATTATTGAAGCTATAAAAAAACTTGTAATTGAAGCAAATTATAAACTCGATGATTCAATTATAACTAAGTTCAAAGAGTCCCTGGAAAATGAAGAATCCGAAACCGGTAAAATAATTTTAAAACAGCTTATCGATAATGCTGAAATTGCAAAAGGTGGAGAATATCCTTTGTGTCAGGATACGGGTGTTTCGGTTATTTTTGCATATGTGGGTGAGGAGATAATATTTGAGGGAAATGGAAATGGACAAAGTATTATTGTTAGTGCTATTAATCAAGGAGTTGCAGAATCTTACAAGGAGGGATACTTGAGAAAATCAATTGTCCGTGATCCTTTTGACAGAGTGAATACTAAAAATAATACACCTGCAATGATTGTTACTGAGTTTGTACCGGGAGATAAATTGAAGCTTTTCTATATGACAAAGGGGGGTGGATGTGAGAATATGAGTGTACTCAAAGTATTTCCACCTGCAGCAGGTCTGGAAGGTGTTAAGCAATTTGTTGTAGAAACCGTTGAAAATGCCCACGCTAATCCCTGTCCTCCGATAATTGTTGGAGTGGGTGTTGGAGGTGACTTCGAAAAATGTGCATATTTAGCTAAAAAAGCCCTTATGAGAAAAGTAAATGAAAGACATCCAAATCCGTTTTATGCTGAAATGGAGGAAGATTTATTGGAAAGAATTAATAAAACCGGAATTGGACCTCAGGGATTTGGCGGAAGAATAACAGCACTTTCAGTGCACGTTGAAGCTTTCCCTTGTCATATTGCCAGTCTTCCGGTTGCTGTTAATATTGATTGTCATTCACACAGGCATAAAGAAATCATAATATGAAGTACGATTTACGAATTACGAATTTTATAACAATGTAAATTTTTTATTCATTCATTATAATTCGTACTTCGTATTTTATATGAGTAATCTAAAATAAAAAACCGGCAGTTCTATTTGTTTTGCCGGTTTTTTATTAAATAATAGGTTTAAATATTTCTTAGAGGTTCCAATTATATTATCGGAAAAATATATTTTTTTAGATTACCCGTGAGTAATTTTTAATTTTAATATCCTGATACGAAATATATTCATACAAAAAGAAAACAATTGACATAATAATAAACGAAACTATCGATAAAGAATGAAAAGAAATTTCAGATAAATAAATAAATGCGTCTTCGAATTTTGCAAGAATGTTTTCGATATTAAAAATAGCATCGTATTGGAATTTTACTAAAATATTTTCAATATTAAAAATATTGCTACTTTGAAGTTCTGAAATAAGTGCTTCAAAAGGAAAGAAGAAAAATATGGCAATAATCGAAATTAAGGCTCCGGCAATTGAAAAGATACCTAATTCATATTTTTCCCTTTTAGATTCAAATACAGGAAAAATATTTGATGTGATTCTATCTTTCAGATAATCAGGTGCTTTTACTTTTTCTGATGTTCTTAATGTATTTTCAATGGATGTAAGAAAATTAAAATCGAAAGCACATTTCTTGCATTCGGCAAGATGATTTTGCAGTAGTATTTTTTCTTCTTCTTTTAATTTTCCTTCCTGAGAAAGGAATAATAAATTTTTTGAGTCAGTGCAATTCATATCTTTTAATCAAATTAGTTTAACTTATCAATTATTAAATCTTTCAGTAAAAATTTTGCTCTGAAAAGATGTGTTGCTATTGTTCCTTCAGGAATATTAAGCACTTCCGAAATTTCTTTGTAATTCATCTCTTCAAAATAAAATAAAGTTAAAATAGAGCTATATTTTTCCGGCAGTTTAGAAATTTTATTTAAAATCATATCTTTTAATTCTTTGCTCTGTAATAATTTTTCGGGATTATCAGTCTTTTCGTAGATATTTTTGACATCCTTTTTTTCTTCCATATAATCGATGTCTTTCCGTTTCGATTTTAATCTCGAAAAACAAACATTCATAGAAATTTTATAAATCCACGAGGAGAGTTTCGATTCTCCCCGAAAATCTCCATAAAATTTATAAATCCTCAAAAAAACATCTTGAGCTGCTTCATCTGCATCTTCTCTATTTCCAAGAATTCGAAAAGTCTGGTTATAAACTATATCTTTATAATTATCATAAATTTGTAAGAATTCCTGTTCAGTTAAATTTCCTGACATTTAAATCAATAATCTTTATTTCTATTATATTTGACTGTCTATAAAAAGATTTTCTTTCAATTTATAAGCTTATTTTTGCATATTTTTTACAATTATAAATTTTAATGTTTTAAAATAAAAATAAAAATGGACAAATCAAAAATAAATTTAAATTTTTTGAAAGATTTTTTAAAAGTGATAAGTCTTATTAAGTGAAAATTAAATTATAATATCAGAAAACTAAACATATCGGGAGGTAAAAATGCATGATTTTATTCCAATAATTGCAATAGTATTAGGTATTACTGCCCCAACAATACTTTTTCTTGCACTTTTTTATCTATTATATCGAAATTCCAGGAACAAGCATGAAGAAAGGCTTGAATTAATAAAATCCGGAAAGGATTTGCCGATTGAAATATATAAGAGCTACAAAAAGAGAAAATTATACTGGGGATTGATATTCAGTGCTGTTGGTGGTGGAATTTTTATAATGGGAATAATAGAAGTAATCAGGAAGATTGTTACAGACAGGGCTTATGCTATCCGCGGGGATGATTTTTGGGGGTTGGTTCCTCTTCTTATTGGTGTTGCCCTGATTGTTTTCTATAAATTTTTCGAGAAAGAAAATGGAAATGGAAAAACAGATATAAAAACAGGAACTGAAGTAAAAACTGAAGAATAAAATAAATAATCTAAATTATTACAACCAAATTAGCAGTTTTTCAGTCTATATAAACAAAAGTCAGTTTATTTAAATTTAAACAGGTAATAAAAATGAAAGTATATAAAGAAGTAAAAAATGGTACTGCTTTCATCAAACCGCATGGTATATTGACGGGTGGGAATGAATCGGAAACCTTGAATAAAAAATTGTATTGAAAAGTGTATAATTGATTTTACTAATATCAAATGGGTAAACAGCCCCGGAGTGGGTTTTTTAGTCAAAAGAAAAAACAGTTTTAAGAAAGCAGGTAAAGATTTGCACATAATCAATGTTAATACAAGCATTAAAAACTATTTTTATTTGACAAATCTTTTAGAATATTTTAGTTAAAAATTCTAATTTAAGTTATACAATTGAAAGGAAAGCAACAATGTCTAAATATAAAAGTATTTTTTTGTTTTTAATCTTATTATTTTCATATACCATTATTTTTGGAGCCACGGTCGAAAAGGAATTTACAAAAACTATTCCCTTTACAAGTAGTGGTAATTTACTTCTTCAAAATGTTAACGGAAGTGTTGAGGTGAAATCCTGGAATAGAGAAGATGTGGATATTAAAGCCATTATCAAAGTAAAAGCAGGGGATAGTGAAGATGCAGAAGAATTTTTGAAAGAGGTTCACATAAATGTTTACGAATCATCTACTAAAATCGAAATCGAAGTTGATTATCCCGGAAAGGGTGAAGGTTTCAGTTTTCTTAAGGCACTTTTTGGCTGGGGAAAACCAAATGTCAGCATTAACTTTTGGATTCAAGCTCCAAAGAAAATCGATCTTAATTTAATCAGTACAAACGGAGAGATTAAAGTTTATGATATAGATGGTCAGGTTTATTCAAAAACAACAAACGGCTCTATGAATTTAGAAGGAATAATGGGTGAAGTTGAATTAAAAACGACGAATGGAAGTATCTCAGCAAACAATATAAACGGCGACCTCGATGCAAAAACAACAAACGGAAAGATTAATTTGATAAGGATTTCCGGGAATATAAAAGCAAAATCTACAAATGGTAGTATAACTTCTGAAATTCTCGAATTGAACATAGTAAAAGAAATGAACTTTAGAACAACCAATGGAAGTGTTAAACTAACCTTACCTAATAATATTAATGCTGATTTTGAAGCTAAAACCACAAATGGAAAAATCTATACCGATTTTCCTAATTTAGTTCAGGGAGAAATTAGTAAGAAACATATTTCGGGAAAGATAAATAATGGAGGTCCGTTAATATACGTAAGAACTACAAATGGAAGTATAACAATATCAAAATTTGAAAATATCTGAAATCCTGTAACGACGTATTATTAAATAATTTTATTTTTCAACCGAATATTTATATTGTTAGAAACACTTAGCTAAAAAATCCTAATAGAACTTAAATTAAAAAAGGTTTAAAAATGGCAATATTTTGTTAAGTATATAGAATACTTGACAGTAAAATAAAAAATTTGTATATTGTATTTGTCTTCGGGGCAGGGTGTAATTCCTGACCGGTGGTTAAAGCCCGCGAGCGGAAATTATTTCTAAGAAATATTTTTCTGCTGAATCGGTGAGATTCCGATGCCGACGGTTAAAGTCCGGATGAAAGAAGACAGAGATTTTTTATATTATATAAAGCCCCGGAGAATTATACTGCGGGGTTTTTTAATAATGGAAAAGTAAAATAAACCGCAAAGGCATAGAAAAAAGAAGAAAGAAACCACGGATTACACTGATAAAAAAAGAATTTCACAGATTAAGAGTAAAAATTGATAACATTTATTTTTTATCTTTTAATCTGTGTAATCCGTTTTCTAATCAGTGAAATCTGTGGTTATTTCTTTATCTCTGTATTTCTGCGGTGAAAAAAGGTAATGAAAATTGATGGAAGAAGAATTAATAAAAGAAACGCTTCGGCTTGCTAAGAAAGGAATTGGAAAAGTAAGCCCGAACCCGATGGTTGGGGCGGTTATAGTCAAGAATGGTGAAATAATTTCCAAAGGATATCACAAAGCTTTTGGCGGTGAACATGCAGAAATTGATGCAATTAAGAATGCTAAAAAAGATATTAGGGGAAGTACGATATATATTAATTTAGAGCCGTGCTGTCATTACGGTAAAACACCGCCCTGTGTAAAAGCTATAATCGAAGCAGGAATAAAGAGAGTTGTTGTTGGAGACATTGACCCAAATCCCATTGTTAAAGGAAAGGGAATAAAGTATCTGGTGGAAAATGGCTTGGAAGTTACCTATGGAATACTTTCAAATGAATGTGAAAAATTAAATGAGGTCTATTATAAATATATGGTAATAACGAAGGAAATACATGTCAGCACATCGGGTGATTGTGATGTTGTTAATAT
>SDBU01001120.1_pt1 | contig 39203 bp, 71 predicted proteins | sample 2277071 | NCBI WGS metagenome assembly SDBU01 (sample SAMN10397929, study PRJNA504765) | marine sediment metagenome | isolation source: marine sediment core GS08_GC12, 126 cmbsf | place: Arctic Ocean: Gakkel Ridge, Loki's castle | collected 2008 | reverse complement strand
TATGCCGACTGGTGGGTTGGTAGAGTTGATCGTCGGCAAGCAGACCTACCGAATAGTCTGGACTCACACCTACGGGATTGGACACTCCAGGATAAACAAACACAACGTATTCAACTGGCTCCGGCGAGAACTGAGTGCAACGGCTGATATATACATCCTCGAACACCACCACGACCCGTCAATGCAGGAACACGAGCTTGACGAGTTCGAGAAACAGAAGGTTCTGGAAATCCGCACCGGCACGTACAAGATCACAGACCCGTACGCACAGCAGTATTTCAAGGAGGGTAGACGCGGGCCGCAACCGTTCGTGCTGTTCCCTGATAAGAAGAAGGTGGTAGCGATCCACGGAGAGGACGGGATAGAGAATATGCAAACCTATTTGGATGGACTTCATGCCTCGCCCTAAGAAGAAGAAGCCCAAGAAGAAGCCAGAGAAGTTGATCGCAAAGGGGACGGGTCGGTATGAAATCTGGCGCGATGAGAACGGGTTCGGCAAAATCATCATCTACACGAACAAAGAGCTAAACCCCATCAAGCTGAAAGAGCCAGAGGATTAGGGTTTGTAGCACCAAACGTCGTATATCCAGCCCACGGAACTGCCGTAGCTTTGACTGACAGCATCAAAGAAATTACTCGTCGTTATCAAAAACTTTTGTTGAATCGGGAGCAATCCCAGCAGCCAACAAGGAATCAATCTTTTGTCTGCAATCAGCGGTCTGGCGTGCCCAACCGGGATCGAAGTGGTACATTTCAATACACTTATCCAAAGGTGCAAGACCCGCCTTTTCACGTTCCAGGTTTATCTCACGTAATTGTACTAAAAATGCAGCCTTCTCCGATTTGGACTTTGAGGATTTCCAGATTAACCCACCGACGAGTACAGCAGCACAGTTCGCAAGAAGCAAAGCGAAGACGCATACAAGAACCAACAACGACTTTCTCATGATTTCCTCCTGTTTCTATTGCCACTTATAGCCGGTAGATCGAGGGCAGCGGTTGCCGCCTCAATTAGTTCTGAGTGCTCGGACATGATACTCCCCTTCTATTATAGATCGGGCTGCCTCCAAGTACAACTTACTGCATTTCCACTTATTGTCAACCTGCCCAAATGTGCCCCCTTGACAGAATGACGGTACTGTTTATCTTTTGCACAGAGGGGCACAAGCATCGGGTAGTTACTATACGAAACGGCGCGACATCGCCCTTGCTTGCAATCGAGGCGTGAGCGAGGAGATATGAAAGAAAGATCAAGAAATCCACTTGACGCGAGTGGCCATTCGTATTACCTTGCTTTAGTTCAAACAGCGAGGGAGTTGGGGATGGCCGAGAGTGACATTAGGTTACTACAGCAATTCTACCTCTCCTGCCAAGTGAGGGACTGCACTCCAAAGACCATTAGATTTTACTCCGAGGGATTGCGACGGCTCTGTGGGCACGCGGTTTCGTTAGACAAAGCGTTACCAGACCTGACAAAAGGGGACATCGAGGGCTATATGCTCTTAATGTTGGAAAGGGTCAGAGCTACCAGCCTAAACGCTTTTCTGCGGGCATGGAGGAGGTTCTATAATTGGCTTGAGGAGGAGGATATTATGTCCGAATCCTGGGCCAACCCGATGCGCCGAATCAAGATGCTGCGCGGGGAGAAGAGGGTCATTCCACCATTGACCGGGAGCGATATAGTCAAAATCCTCACGGCGTCCGGTACGGGATTCCACGGAGCCAGAAACCGATGTATCGTTGCCCTGTGTTATGACGCCATGTTAAGATGTGGAGAGATGGTCAACCTACTCAGGGATAACATTGATATAGCCGGTCGGCAGGTCAGGGTGACCAAATCTAAGAGCCGAAACGAGCGTATAGTACCGATTTCAGCCAAGTCAGCCCAAATCTTCCTGGTCTATCAGGTCCGGTATTTGGATGGAGTACCAGGGGATCGGTTTATCTGCAAGACGGACGGGCAACCGTTAATGGAGGACCGGATAAACAAGATGATGACCCGGATCGGTGCCCGCTGCGACATACATTTATATCCCCACCGCCTGAGACATTCCGGGGCCACGGCCTACTGGAAGCAGGGCGGTTCTACATATATGCTTCAATCCATTCTCGGCCACTCCAGCCAGCAAATGACGCGGCACTACGTCCAAATCTCAGCCGCCGACGCCATCGAAGTCCACGAATCTTACACTCCCATGCAGGACGTAACCATTCCCAAGCTCCAAAAGCGCGTTACGCAATCTGTCCGTAAAAAAAGTTGAGCCGTAAGGCCACTATTTTCTTGACTTCCTAAATTGAGGGTGTATCTTGCCGATAGATATAAAGTAAACAGGACTTTAACCTATGGCAGGGGTCACGATGGAACGTGAAACCAAACAGGCACAACGAGATAAGACTAATACAACTAAGTCCAGTCTATTCGTAATCATTAGGTCTCCGGTTCGACCCCGGACGGTGGCTTCTTCTTGTGGTACAACAGCTTATGACGGTCAGGCCCCCGACCTATTCCCCTCTTCTCAAACGAATAAACTGGACACACGGCTGGGCGGGGTCACGACTCCTGCCATCCTTGACGATCCTGCCCAGCTAAAATCTTGCCCAAATATCGACGGTCCCGGTAGCCCTCGTTCTTTTCTTACAGTCTCTCGATCAATCCTGGGTTTCTCCCGCTGCTTGACGATTAAAACACGTCGGATGGCAGCAGGACGTAAATCACAACTGCCAGAGCCAACAACCTACGTAGGGTTATCAATTGGACATCAGACCTCCTTTCGGTCAAGGGTTGTAATGAGAGGGGGGGATTATTCCCTCCTCGCAACCCCGCCTAATTGGGAATCTGAAGGCAGCGGGAGTCCCAGTAATCGATGGCTCAGTATAGGCTACCGGGCCGCCCAAATTCAATGTAAGTCAATAATTCTTGGAGGTACAGGGGAATCGTGGCCATGCCGTCCTCACCACACGGCATGGCATAAGGAGGCGATGGTATGAACACAAAACAACACCGCGCTGGCTGGATGGAGATAGCGAAGGCGTTCGGGACGCCGAAGTGCGAACGAACTGGACAGCGGGAGTGGATAGCGAAGGTCGGAATCTGCAACGCAATAGGCGAAGTATTTCCAGAAGAGCCTGGTTACTTCTACAGGATTGCGATCAAAAACGCCACTTATGGTTGCTATGCAAACTACGTCTGGCCGCTCCCCGACGACGAATCCCGTTGCCTATTCGCCTGCTTGATGGCGGCAATGACGCGGGAAGAATACGAGAACTTTGTGTCGTGAAAAATCTTCATTGTTTAGCTCCTTTTCATACCACGGGTCGGGGTCCCCTCCCAACCTCGGCCCAAAAAATCTGTGCGTCGTTCCCCATTCAATCAAGGATTGGATTTGCCTCCATGACGGGTAGCGGCGCACGAAAAATAGCGGGATTGAGTGGCGGAATAGTAGACGCTGATAGCTCTAAGGTTGTTGCTCTGGACAAGTCGCAGGGCAAGCCGCGTTGCTGGCGTTCCGAGCGGGATGTTGACGGGCGACTAATAATAGCCCGATTAGCCAACAAGTCACAACCATGCAGGGTGCAAATCCCTGCCTCAATCCCAAAAATCTTCCCCCCAGGGCGCATTGGAATGGGATCGGCGAACGGTCGCTGGCCCCTAAACTAATGGAGGTGAATAGTGGACTATAAGGAACTAATTAAGGGGGCGCGGCAAGCAGCCGTTGTGTCTACGCCGTGGGGCTTGTTGTTTATCCAACTTGCCGACGCTCTTGAGTCCAGCATGAAGGAAAATAAAGAGGCGAGGGGGTTTGTTGAGCCGTTTGTCGAACTGGACGACGGCGACTTACACGACAAGGCCGCCGCATGGCTCAAGCGAAACGAGGGGAACGATGGAGGTGGAGAAAATGAGTGAAATCAAAAACGCAGTAATTAAGGATGCGACGATCACGAATGACGATCACGGAGTCTTGAGCGCGTGGGTGCATCTGGACTACGGCGGGTCTGGACAGGGGTTTGGTGGCTATGTGCTCTACTCGCCGGGTGTGAGTTTCGACGAAATGCGCGGTCTACCTAACTACGCAGGCCACTTTATCTGGCGGGTGTTGGAGATCGCCGGGGTGGAACGGTGGGATCAACTCAAGGGCAAGACCATCCGCGTCCTCTGTGAACACAGTAAGATCAACTCTATCGGCCATATCCTCAACGACGACTGGTTTGACCCGACTGTAGACTTTAACCAAATGAGGGCGGGGGCTGATTTAGATGAATGAACGCCCCGGCCTGTTCAGAACGTGGCCCCGCTACGGCTATGTCGTGGGGACAGCGTTACTCGGCAATATGCTTGGATTCCTGATAATAATGTGCTGGCTCACGGGTGTGACGCCGGTGGAGATGATAACTGATATGTATGAGTGGTTTCAATAAAGGAGGATGAGATGAACGAGAGAATCAAGAAGCACTTGGAGGCGAAGTATGGGGCCAGCGTTTGCGATGAGGACCTGTACGACATCCTCGATGGTGAGAAGGTTGTCTGGACTGGCGACCGGGAAGAACATCGTTGGTGGGACACGTTCACGCAGGTTGTTGAGGTTGACGGTATGTTCATCGCCTTTGAGGCCGCCAGCACCACGGGCGACGAGTCCGCCGAAAATAAGGGGTGGGAGTTTGATCCCGCGGCGGTCGTTGAGTGCGAGCCGAAGGAGGTGCGGACGGTCACGACAATCTACGTGCCCAAACAATAGCGAGACCGGGGAACCACCCCGGCCTCTTACCGAAATAACCGTCGTGGAATAAGACAGGGGCGTGTACCCCTAATGGAAGGTTGTCGAATGACAAGCCTTAGTCTTGATTCAAGACGGACTTTAAGATACCGGAATAACCAAGTTTGGCAAGACAATTTTTACTGGAGGTAGAACCATGAACAAACCGAAAAAGGTCGATCCCCATGAACCGGATTATGAGTCGGATTGGGACGCCTACCGAGAGAAGCAAGCCATCCTCGAATACGAAGAACAAATGGCGATGATGGACGCGGAAGAGGAGGAAGATTATGGCAACGAAGAACGGTAACGGACTGGCTCGGGGTAGGCGGGAGAAGTTTGTCTCCGGCTGTGGGTTGTTGGTTCGGTCTGGCTTCTACATTTGGTATCGGACGTTCCGATACTGCTTCGGCCTCAGGGGTCTTGAGGGGCTGGATGTGAGTTTTCCAGACTTCAGTGGGGCGCAAAGCGCGGCCCGGACCTGCCTACTAAGGAGGATGCAATGAAGTACGTAAACGATACCGGACACCCCGCGCTGGATGTCATAACGAAGGCGGGGAACCTGTGGAACGGGAAGTATAATCTTGGGCTACCGAAAGATTGGCCGCGAAAGAAATACTCCACCGCTACCCAACTTATCTCCCCGCCGCAACTTGCCGCGCTTATGGAAACATACGGCGACAAGCTGACCATGCCGATCACAAGCGGCTGGTGGGCGATGTTTGGCTCCATACTCCACCAGCTTTTATCTGAGGTTGACGACGGCGACTACTTTCAGGAGTGGCGTCTGTACGGTGAGTATGGCGGTTGGAAGATCGGCGGTCAGATGGCCCGCATCAACATCGACACCGGAGTAGTCGAGGACTACAAGATGTGTTCGGTGTGGGCCTACATCCTCGGTGGCAAGGACGAGTGGGAACAGCAGTTGAATATCCTGGCTCAACTCGCCCGCGACAACGGCCAGAAGGAAATCACCTCTTTACGCAACATCCTTATTTTCCGCGATTGGAGCGCGACGAACGCAGCGCGGCAGAAGGGTTATCCCCCGCAACCGTTCGCGGTTGTTGAGTACCCGATCTGGCCGCCTGAGAACGCGCGGGGTTTCATTGAGCGTCGGGTATATCTCCACCAAATGGCGCGGAACGGTGAGGTTATCAAGTGTACGGACGACGAACGCTGGACGAAAGACGAGTGTTGGGCGGTTCACGAACTCACCAAAGACGGCAAGCCCAAACAGACGGCCAAGAGGTTGTTCCGCGTGAAAGACCACGGGACCGCAGACGAGGCACGGGAAGCGGCGGTGAAGTTTATCGCTCTGGACTCGAAAGCCAACTGCGACAAGGGTATTGACGAGTCCAAGTACCGACTTCTACACCGTCCCGGTAAGCAGACACGGTGCGAGAAGTATTGTCCTGTCGCGGCCTACTGCGATCAGTGGCGGTTATTGCAGATCGCACAGAAAGCGGCTGACGGTCTTTACGACACCGAAGCGGTGAAGAAGATCGTCGCCGAGCAGATGATAGAAAGGAAAGCGGTATGAAACAGATTGCCGAGAAGATTCTGAGTATCATGGCGGACATCGGGTACATCCAGAAGGACGGCAAGAACAAGTTCCAGAACTACAGCTATGTATCCGAGTCCGCCGCCGTCACCGCTATACGGGAGGCCATGATTAAACACCGTGTCGTGGCATTCCCCCGCGTGACAGCACATAATGTCATAGAGGCGGGGACCACAAAGGGCGGCGCGATGCAGTTCCTAACGACAACCCTAACCGCGTATCAGTTCGTTGACGTGGATAGCGGGGAGTCGGTTGAAGTTTCGCTGGTCGGCCAGGGTATTGACTCTGGCGACAAGGGCGCGTACAAAGCGGCTACGGGTGTCAACAAGTACGTGCTTATGAAGGTGTTCCAGTTGGCAACGGGGGACGATCCCGAAAAAGACGATGACTCCGGCAACGGGAAGAAGGGCAAGACAACGAAGGTACAGGGGAAGAAGCCGCCCAAGACAGAAGCCCCGGACGACACCGTTGACCGTCGCAAGAACATCCTTACCTACATAGGCGAACACGAAACGAAGGTCTACCCGGTGGGTAAGGCGGTAGCGAACGCCAGGGACAAGCACCTCGGCGTGGCTGACGTAGACAAGGCCGACACGGAACACCTTGCGGCGTATGCAGGCCACATTCGGGAGAAAGTGAAGGCGGCATGACGGACCCCGTAACCCAACTCAAGAAGAAGCTGATAAAAGCTGAGAATGAATTACGTGCCGTGAACATGATGGAGGACCTACACGGCAAAGACCCGAAGTGGTTGGGACTACGCGACGACATGAAGAAGCGAGTCGAGGGCATACGTGCCGAACTGAACGAGCAGTAGGAACTGAATGGCAAGGGTTCTACAGAAGGAACTGTGGCCCGAAATCGCCGGAATCGAATGGACTTATACCGGCGTTGGGTGGGATTCTGCTGGAGAACCTGTCCCCGAGACTGAGGAGGTTGATACGACATGGGACTTAGTAACACTCACCGGACATCTCCAACCCCTATCACCAAACAAGTTCATCCGCGAGGTCAAACTACTGAGGAAGGTATGTTAGAGAAGCCTGACAGTAAAGCCGAGCGACGCAAGAAGAGGGCGGCTAATACAAGAAAGAGGAGAGCCGCGATGGAGGCGGCTGTGATACTCGATAGCGTCACCTGTCAATCTTGCGGTCAGAACGACGGTGTATCCCCACATCACATCATCTACAGATCGCAGGGGGGACCTGATGAACTCTGGAATCTAATAACGCTTTGTGATATGCGGTTCGACGGATCGACCCCGTGCCATAGGAAGGCCCACCTGGGCTGTGATAACGGCGGTCGGGTGTCGGGCCGAGAATTTGTAGCCGCCCTTCTTGACCGTCTTGGTGGTCGGTGGGGTAGGGCGAAGAAACTATTGGAGGCAAAGCTATGACTTGGTTCGAATGCAAATGCGGAGCGGAAACAGAGGACGCTGACGAGCAGACGAAATGCCCGGACTGTCTCAGGGTCGGGTGTTGGTTGGAAAGTGAGGATCAGGATGAGTAGAATCACACAATTAGGAACGCACGTCCGACTCGCGGATGGGCGTGAGGGAACGGTGGTCTACAATAGTCTTGTCGGGGTCGGTGTCAAGTGGGGGCTTCACCGCCCGGACTTGGAAGATTTCAAGGGCACAACCGGCAACACGGTACGAGAAACCGAACCCCCCGATTGGGAATGGGCACCCGACGCTTTACTCCGCGACCCATTTGAAGGCTCCGAACGATTCAATATGGAATGTGTTGGCGAAGATTACGAAATCATAGGAGGACCAGATGAAGGAGTTAATTAATGCCGCCCAATCTATGGTCAATCTATCGGACCACTTACAGGAGCATTGGCCGGAAGTGTGGAAAGAGTTGGTTCAGATTCCATCGGTTCGACATAACTACGGAGAACTAATCGCCGCCATTGCGGTAGCGCAGTTCGAATTGGCGACGACGTTGCCTAAGAGAACCAACGCGGAGGATCAAGATGAGTGATACTAACTGGCTGGAGCATATCGAGAGGTTACGAGAGGTCGCCGAGACTATACGACCAGCGATGTCACACACATCACCTGTCGACAGTCTTATCTGCTACGCCACAACGCTCCTCGCCCTGGAACGGGCGGAGAGGTGGGAAAGCCTTGAGCGCCACAACCAAGAATTGCCGCTAATCAAATTCTGGCTCGAAGACAAAATGAAATCGCCGTTGGATAGAATCGCCATACGAGACGTACTGACGGCAGTTGAGGACATTGGGGCACAGATCAGCAAAGACGAAGAATACGCGGCCATACACGAACCGTTGCCGAAGTTTTTGCGAGAACCCCCGGAGGCTCCCGATGACCCTATCTAAACAGGCGGCGGAGAAGGTGACGGCCCTCGTTGTCGAACACGCCGCACTGATCGAACAAGGCAGGGCACCGAACTTGGCTCAAGAGATCGAATCCATCATCGAGTCCGAGGACGCGCCGCTCGTGGAGGCGGTGAAGAATCATATCAAAGAGTACGCCGACGATTTGGGTGGTGTAAGCCCCACATTCGACGCCCTCGCCTCTCTCGTGGAGGAAACGACGTGAGTAAAGAAATTGACGAACGGGCGCGGGAGTTGTTGGACCTCGTAATGATGTACCAGCCGGACTTCCAAGAAGCCGTTGAGAAACTCGCGGCCCGACTGCGGGAGTGGGAAGCAGACAAGGGCAGGGAGTTTTGGAATTTCAAGCAATCGACGGAGATTACCGACCAAGATCGCGAGGCAGTCAAAGAAATCAACCTTGATGCTGAATGTAACGAATACAGAAAGGCTCTTGGTGTTTTAGCTGGAATCCGCAAGGACTTCGGTCAGCAACGTGCACAGATGGCCGACAGGGTACGTGCCATAGCAAGGGCCGCGTTACGAGGACAAAAAATACCGGACTATTACCACACCCTCACCGCCGAGAACAAGCGGCTGAATGAGGAGGTCAAGGAGGGGGTGCGGCTATTACGAGAACACTGTTGGGTTTATCAAGACGACGGCAAGACGCGTACGTGCATGGAGTGTGGCACTGACTATAAGCACGACCCGAACCTACCGCCAGAAGAAATAGAGCCGTGTTACTACCCCGACTGCAAACTTGCCAAGTGGCTCCAACGCAACGGGGGGAAGTGATGGCAACTAAATCAACTGACGACCTCATCAAGCAGGCGCACGACGAAGCGGCGGTTCATTTTGCCTTGCCGCAAAGTTGGGAAGAAGAATCGACCAATACCGAAAAGGCGCAACTATTCACCGACCTCGCCGACGCGCTGGTTGCGTCACAGAAGCGGGTCGAGGAGTTGGAGCGACTACAGCCATTGCTCGATTACTTACATAAGTACGACACCGAAGCTGAACGATGGGGTCGAGAAAAACCCCCAGTGGAATGGGCGCAGAAACTTCAAGATGAAGTCGAAGAAGCCATTGGCGTTATTGCAGGGACACACTCCGACGACCTACTCCACGAACTATTGCAAGTCGCGTCAATAGCGTTTCACTTCTATGAACTCCGCTCCACTGTGGAGAAGGAGGGGGAATGATACGGCGGATAACTATTGGCTGTCGGCGATTGGAATACTTCAAGGGAAGCTATCTCGGCAAGCCGTGCGAACATATTCATCTGCTGTTTGCATCCGAAGATGAGGGCTGCCCTGGATGGATTTATGATGATAAACTAAGAATCAAAGACGCCCGCCGTCTCGCCAAGTGGCTGTTGTCTGTAACCGCCCCGTCCGGGGTGAAAGGATAGGAAGGTGGATAACAAAGCACGAGCGTTGGGGATACTCAATGAGTGTTTTCGGTTGGATGTTTTGATTGCGCCGCATGAATTGACTGAGTGGATGGCCGAAACTATGTCCCGCCTGACCGCCGTGGAGGAACGGGACAAGGAAACGAACAACGTCTTGCTGTTGCACCGCGACGATCTCAACAAGCTGAACGATCTACACGACCTCAACCTGGATGATCCACCGTCAGACAAGGCACGGGCGCATATGAAGCAACCCGACACCGCACCGGAGGGGGAGGGGTTACGCACAGAGATTCAGGGCGTTATCGACGGGATATGCGATCAGCCGCAACAAGACGAATCTAAGCGATCTGAGTACGTAGATGTTGCTATGGATAAGATTGCGGTTTATCAACGTGCCGCCGTCGTCAAGGCGTTGGAGGGGGTGCGGGAGAAGATCGAGAGACAGAAAGGTATGCGTCTTGAGGAAATGGATTATCTCAGCATTAAGGCTGAGACAATGGCCGTCATCCTCGACGCCAAGATCGACGAGCAGGGCAAGGGAAAGGAGTAGGGGATGGCTGGCAAGAAGAAAAAGTACGTGGTCGGCTTTGACGGTGATGAGCAGTGCATCTACGGCGCAAGGCACTTTGGGAACACCGTGAATTGTCACAACGAAAGAATAGACGACTATTGCGACCTGATGACTGAGTGGCAAGCGAAGCGGGCAGCAAATGTGCCGTTAGTCGGTTCAACAATAATCGGTAAGCTCCGAATATATGAACTGGTTGATGTCACCCCCGCCCCTGACGGCAAGGACTGAACAACGTCAAGGAGGACGTGAATTGACAGAACAGGATATTCAGTTTGCGATATATGGACTTCGCCGGTGGAAAGAACCGTTCCCCGTTATGGTCCCGAACGTATATATCTGGCATTGGGAATCTGATATATTGTATCTGACTCGCGCGGGGTATCCCTGGGAGTATGAGATTAAGCTGACACACTCGGACTTTCTGGCAGACGCGAAGAAGCAAACCAAACACAGCAGCCTACAAAACGGCTCCGGCTCCGGTCCAGCACATTTTTACTACGCTTGTCCAAAGGATGTCATAACAGTCGAGGAACTGCCGGAGTATGCGGGCCTAATCTACGTTAGCGACGAGACATCGCGCTACGGTTATCTACATTCAAGGATAATCAAACCCGCACCTCGCCGAAAAGTCAAGAAGCTACCAGATAGTCAAATACAGGAACTACTCAAGAAGGGCGTCAGTCGGTACTGGTCGTTACAAACACGATTGGCTCTAACCCCGCCACGGACGGCGACAACGAGCAGGGAGCGATAGATGAAAACGAGGTTTGAGTTTATTGAGTTCGTTCTTATGGTTGCGGTGAAGGCGAGTAAACGTCCCAGCTATGAGTGCCGCAATGTTAAATCGCAGGACGTTCTTGGATGGGTATCATACTATTCACAGTGGCGACAATACGTATTTACCGCCGAGAAGTGTTGGCCGATATTCAACAATTCGTGCCTACGCGATATAGCTGAGTTTATGGAAGGACTCAACACAGATCAGGGATGAGAGGTAGAGGTAAATGCCCGATGATTTAAGACTCAAGCTCGATTTTGTAGATCACCGCAAGACAAAGAAGATGGTTCTTACCCTCGGTGAGAAGTCCGTGCGCTGTCTCTTGAGGTTATGGGGATATGCGGCGCGACATCGGCAGAAGGGCATACTGTCCGATATGAGCGACGTGGACATCGCAGTCGAGGCTGGTTGGGACGGTGACGCGGCGGAGTTTGTGTCTGGTCTGAAAGACGCCGGTTATCTCAAACGGCATCGCCAAAATAGGTTCAAACTACATGACTGGAAGGTTCACCAGCCGTGGATTTATTTTGCGCCAGAGCGTTCCAAAAAAGCGAGAAAAGCCGCAACTCTCAGACACTCTTTGGGAGACAACGACTTACGCCCTGCTACCCGCATACAGTTAGCAGAACATAATCATGCCCCTCTTCCATCTCCATCTCCAAACCCATCTCCACTACCTCTTCCTCTTCCCGAAAAGGAAAAATCGCAGGCCGCTGACGCGGCAAAACCTATTGATAATTTCAACGATTGGGTGAGGAACAACCAGGGTGAGATAGAACGATTTGCCAAACACGCGCTCAATCGGGACTACGACACTCCGCTTGATCGGTGGGCGCGGTGGCATATCCACCTGATGCGGGAGTGGATCAAAGACCCCAAGAACGCCAAGACTGTAGCCATACGAAAACATTGGCATACGTTCGTAAAGAACTGGTTCAACAAACCCTTCAACCAACGGAACTGGCCCGCGCGGGAGTGGGAGCGTTGGCCTGGGGACTGTGTGGCAAGCGTAGAGCGAGAACGAGAGGCCGCCAAGACAGCAGACCGTAGTTCCGGCGGCATGACTTCGATAGCCGAGATAACCAAAAAAGTAACAGGAGGTTCAGATGGATGAGCAGGTGTACTGGTGTGTGAGGGACAAAGACGAAAACAGGAAGGAGCCTGATCGTTGGTATTGGAATATCGACACATTCAAACAAACCAGCGCGGTGAGCCTTGAGAAATACTGTGCTCAGTTCGTTAGCAATGTCGGCACACAACGCATCAACCACGGCCTTGCCCGTTGCGTCAAGGTGCGGATACAGGAGGTGGAAAGTGAGTAAGCAAGTGCCTGAGAATCCAACGCTATCAATCGGGATGGCTGACGTTGTGAGTACCGAGTCGATCCAGGAGGCATTTGATGCCATTTACTTCCTGCTGGACGAAGCAAGGGAGCGGCGGACAGTCACAGCAAAGCAACGTGGAATCTTGAATCGAGTGTGGAGTGGTAGGCCAAAGCTCACAGATGAAGAGATGAATTATTTCTCTTCGGGTGATTGGCTGCCCTCACCCGAAGTGATGAACGAAGATGATGACCGTGCGGGCTATACCAACCAAGACGTATTCCGGGCGCGTGAGCAGGGGCATTTGGCTGGCGTAGAGGCTGAGAAGGCGAGGATACGGGAAGTTTTAGAGAGCGATTTCCCTGCTATTCTTAATGCCGCGCAGGTAGATCGCATCATCGACGGTGACGAGAAGCCCGAAAAGCCGATGGACTTCGAGCCAGACACTACCGGGGCTGTTCACGCGCCGTCATACAATCAGGGCGTGAGAGATGAGAACGAGCGGATACGGAGAGGCATCAACGTGTTCGACCTTCCCTGTAAGAAAGTCGTGATGGAAGTCATTGAGGGGGACGCATGAGCGTAAACTCACGCCGTAAGGGAATACGCGGTGAGTACAAAGCCCGTGATTGGTTCAGGCGGTGGAAGCAGTTCGCCGATACTGAGCGATCCTTTGGACAGGCGCGGCGTAAATACTCTCAACCCGACATCATCGGCCAGATCACCAAACACTTCTACGTTGAGGCCAAGTGGTACGCGAAGGTCTATCCGTACCATATCCGCAAATGGGTTGAGAAGTTGTGTGCGGACTACGACGTGTGGCGCTTTTACAACCCTGAGCATAAGGTGGTCCCGGTTCTTATGTGGAAAGAGGGCCGTGACGATTGGTGTGTTCTCATGGGTGCCGTGGAGTTGTCACTGTTGTTGGATGGTCTATCTCCAACCATCGGGGAGGATTTTTACGACGGTCTCGATCAGACGTGGGAGATAAGCGGCAAGAACTTCTCCGCCGCATTAGACAAACACTTTGAAATCAAGGAGGATGTATGACGTTTAACCACCGCGTCGTGCGGCGCAAGAACTCTAAGGGTCATCCGTGGCTGGCAATCTACGAGGTCTACTACGACGACAACGATAAGCCGGACAATAGAACGCTTGATCCTGTTGGCGTAATCACCGAGCATGACGCGCCGAAAGGCATCAAGGAAATGCGCGAGACGCTTGAACGGATGCTCAAATGTCTCGATCAGCCAATACTGGACGACGAAAAACATTTCAAGGAGGATTAGATGAGCGTAAACATCGTGCATTTACTTGGACGGTTAGGGCAAGACCCCGAACTCAAGGAAACCAAGAACGGGCGACAACTCTGCACGTTCAGCCTCGCCACAACCGAACGCTGGAGCGATCAGAACGGCCAGAAACAGGAAAGCACCTGCTGGCACAACATCGTGGCTTGGGGCAAGCCCGGAGAACTCATGGCGCAATATCTCAGCAAGGGCCGTGAGGTGTTTATCATCGGTCGGATCGACAACCGCAGCTACGAGGACAAGGACGGCGTTAAGAAGTTCCGCTGCGAAGTGGTTGCCAGTTCGTTCTCGTTTGTCGGGAGCAAAGCGGACAACACGGGCGGTGACAACGCACCGGCGCAAGGGGATGACGATGATCTCCCGTTCTGAGCGGATCTGTGCCGACTGTGGCTGTGACATATCTGAGCGGGGCCGCAACTCGATTGCCTGTAAGCCCTGTCAGGACAAGCGCAACGAGGTGAGGATTGCCGCTTACGAGCGATCACGCCGCGTGAAGCGATTATGTAAGTGCGGGAGGGATATATCGGATCGTCTACCACGCGCCGATCTCTGTTGGCGTTGCACCATCGACGGCGGTTTAATATCCCCGACAACAATCGCCCACAACAAGCGCACGGCAAAGCGCATACTGCAATACGCAGACGAAATAGTCAGAGAAACCCGTTACGGCAGGAGGGCTATGGCACGTTGAGGATTAACAAGGATAGTGTTTTATATAGACAGCCCCCCGACCCACTCAGCCGGGGGGTTTGTTTGTGGGGGTTAGTGGTTGCAGACGTACTTCACTTTTGGGAAGTATTGCCAGATACCCACAATACACTTATTTAGGCTGGCAAGCCTTTTGGCCTCGGCGTCCGCCTCCCCGAATGTTCCAAATAGGAGTGGCGTTTTGCCGTGTGGTGTATCTACCACGCCAACGGCGGGTTGCTTTGGCCTTGCCATGTGGGGGTTTATATGATCCTCAAGCATGATCGCAAATTCCCCCCTCCTCTTTTCCGCATAAATAAAGGCTTCAAACCTCATTGTCCGTATCCTCCTCAAAAAAGATTTCCATTTTCACGTCATATATCCGCGCCAGCCGCGCCAAGTTCTTTGCCCCTGGGTGTCTCAACCCCCGCTCCCATCTGGATAAATTAGAGAACGGGATGCCTGAGAGCCGCGACATCTTGTTGAGTGTGACGCCGTGGCTCTCGCGTAGCTGGCGGAGTAGCTCGTACTTGAATCTCATGGCCTTTGGTTCATCCTGTGCGCGAAGTCGATAGCCTGTGTCAGACTGTCAAAGTACGTGTTGGCGTCATAGTCTGACTGTATATCTGAATGATCCGTCACGCGCCGGACACCCTTACAGCATATCGACCTATCACCTTCTTGGTCGCCATAACCACCGTTAGGCAGGAATGAGACGACATGGGAGCCGATCAAGGTGTAATACTCCCCGCCCTCAGTCCTTTTGACCTCGCCATGTTTGGCCAGCCTCTTAACTGCATTTTTTACCATCATTTTTCATTTCTCCCAATATAGCGTTATTTCGGTTCTGCTCTACCATTTTGTTGAGGTCAACAAATAGGTTTTGCCTTCTCTATGGCGGTGCGAGCAATCCCAACGTGACAGGTGCAATCATCGTGGGTGACAGTGGTTTGCCCCTTGCCTGTTGCAATCGGGCAGGCCGGGTGATGTGCCCCCCGTGCCGCCTTCTCTGCCGCCTCTAACAGATCGGGAGCGGCGGCGATCAAGTGGGCGTTGGCCAGTCCTTCCGTGTCGATTATGTTTACGTTGGTTATTTCAACCTCCGCAATCTTCTTCATAAGCCGCGCCTTTCTTCCTTCTGGCATCGACTCGTCAAAGATGATAGCCTTAGACGCCCACGGGTCTTGGTGGCTCATCATCCACGGTCCTTTTGTATGTTCCATATTTCCTCCTGGTTAAGCGGTTAGTGGTTTTTGGGCGTCACCACCCACAGGTCATCCGATCCACAATTAGGACACTTGCCAGCTTCAGTACAGCCAGCGCCCTCGGTGTCACAATCCCGGCAGGTATAAATTGTGTCGGTGTTGATTAGGATGTTGTCTTTCATTTCTCTTTACCTCCAAAGTGTTAGCGGGTTAGATGGGGCTAATTGCTTCAACTTCCCGAAATTCAATCCAATGTTGTTCGAGCCAATGTGCAACGGGTGAATGTGACCAGTCCGCATTGCGAAAGCCTATAACGTATCCAACGTGCTTAGGTTGGTCTGGTGCATCTACGTACATCTTGCGCCGTTTGCGGTTGCCGTAGGTCTCGGCAATCCATTCACGCGCCGTTTGTAGGTCAGGGAAGCTCTTTAGCTCATCATCGAACCTACTCCACCAGTCAGACGGTGAATAGCCTTTCGAAAGCTTAGAGATTTTGAGTTGAATAAACATCTTAATCGCCTCCAACATTCAGGGTTAGCGGGTTAGTTCCCGTTGAGCGATGGCCTTGACATACTCAAGGGTTGCCGTTAGGAAGTGAATAGTCGTGTCGGGATTTTCGTCTTGTGGCCGGTCCTCATGTAAGGACAGCCCTTCGCTAATGTGGTCTGCGATTGCGCGCAGGGTATCTTGTTTGTCCATGGTAAATCCTCCAAGTTAAGTGATTAGCTTACGACGTGAGTGATTGTCCCTCAATGACGTTTAGGTGTCCCTCTGCGATAGCGGCCATATCAGCCGCATACTTGAGGGCGTCAACTGGGTCCATTTGTAACAGCCGCTTGACTGTATCCTTGACGATGAACGGGACTGACGGATCGGCTAAGTACGCCGTGGTCTTTGCGTGGAACTCTGAATAGGTCATTGTACTGCCTCCAAGTTAATACGGTTGTTTCTTCTGTTACTCTATGATACGGCACAATATCCCTCTTGTCAATACGACAAATAAGCCTTTTATTGCGTACATTATGTGGATATGTGCATAAGCGGAAACTGGTAGTTTGTGGGCTAAACTTGCGAGTGTGGCCGAACATTGGTAGAAACTTGACAAAGTGGCAGTAATGTGCCATATTGGCAGTGTGGCTATAACAAGGTCATAATTGCCACAAATGGCGTGGCAAGTATGCAAGCGATTGCAAGGTGTGTCAAATATGACACAGTATGGCATATGTATATTCACAGAGGATACATGCAAGACGGCCCATTTAAGACGCTACCAGCCTATTCACTGCCTGAGAAGCTCCTGCTTATTCGCTCATGGCGGGCGTGTGGTGTATCCGATCCCGATATAGCGCAACGGCTTAAGGACTTATGGAGGGTAGATCAGAACCGCATTGCCTGTGATAAGAGGGTATACAAGCGGCTTGTCCTGGTGGCCGGGCCTGCTGAGTGTGAGGTACTACTCAATAGACTGCCACTGGATAGGGGCCAGATAGGGCAGGACTACCCTGGTAAGCACGTCAACCTCATAGACAGCAACCATATAGCAGACGACACAAGCACACACGCACCAGTCCGACACCTACCCACGGGGGAAAGAAACAGCGAGGATGATAGAGTATGATACTTGCCATACTGGTAGTAGGCGTAGCATTGAGTATTCTCCTGTATCGCATCGCCTGTGCTCTTGAGTGGCTTGCAGAGCAGGGAGCGGAGGATTGTGGGGACGGATTTGGGTCGAACTACAACGGCATAATGACACCAGATGAGCTTGTGGCGGCCCGTCGTAGGTTTTGTGACGGTGAGGCCGCGAAGGAGTCCCGTGATTCTTAAAAATCTACAAAAACGTAAACCCGCTGATACCGGGCTTAAAATGCCCCTTGCTCAGTGGGTGGAGACCGAGGGGAATATGGAGTCCCATGATTCCTAAAATTCTAACGATTTGCGGCTTCCAGTACCTGCTTGTACAGCACATCCCGCAGATAGACGCCTACATCGCGGGGCAGGTTATCAGGGTAAACCACCTCAAGGAGTGCATTTTGAGCGGTGCTTACGTTTCCGTGGCGGATTGTGAGGAGTCCCATGCCTGAGAGAGAAATGATAGAAAACCCTGCTGACGGCCAATGTCCGTCCTGTGGAGGGGTGTTTACGGTGGGCCATAACTGCGTTGGGGGGATCAAGGAGCTTCTGGAGCGCGAGTGTCCGTCGAGGCCAATGGGTCAGCCAGATACCCGACTTGATGAGATTCTGGCGGTATTGAAGGAGATACGGGAGTTACTGAAAAATGCCTGACCTTTGGCCGTGTGGGGAAATGAGGGCGCACTGTACGCCGAAGCAATATCAGCGGTTGATCCGGTGGAAGGGTGTGGAGTGGGCGAGTACGTACACTGAGGGCATTCACGGGCCGGTTTTGGGGTACGATGTGATGTTTTCGAGCGACCTAACGGGCCGGATACGCAAATTCCTGTCTGGGGGGTCAGTGCTTTCTGAAAGTGGTGCGAAATCGTACAAAATCGCCACGTAGTAGCAACGAGTTACGGGAGAGAGATCGCTCAGGATTTCAAAAATCTGCGAAGTAGTAGGTAGACATGGTTTTGACATTTAAATCGCTTAGAAACGAGATATGGACTTTGGCCCGCATCGGCAAAAGAGGAATACTTATCGACTTGTGGATCGTTACTTATCGCACTTTCGACAGTGAGTAATGAGATAATGAACCAAGACAGATTTAACCCTATTTCCACGGTGGTCATGTGAGGCCGGAATGATGGATACAGCAAGATACTTTGTATATCGCTTCTTTGATTTGCCCCACGTTACGAGAACGCGAATCGCGCTGGATATGGGGCTTTGTGACGAGTCCGAGCTATCACAACCAGACGAAAAGTTGTTCGGCCAAGTTTTCAGAAATGCGATTCAGCGGAATGTCGTCACGGCACTGATGGATCGAACGAGTGAGGAGTGGCGGTCTGGCCGTTCAAGATGAGGGTGAGATGAAAAAGACGTTTTGTGATAAGTGTCAGGTGCTGTTGGAGGACAAAACCGATATTACATCATTCCTCGCCACATTAGGGTGGGAACGTGCGCCCGACTGGAGAAAAGAGGCCGACCTGTGCCGTAATTGTCAGAAGGTGATACTGGACCTACTGAATGAGTTCTTTGGCGCATCCCGTCCAGATCAAGGAGATCGTAGATGATGTGGTACGCCAACAGGCTGATGAAGGGCCAGCAGTTGATGCGTAAAGACGCTGTGGACTGCCTATACGACAAGCACATCCGGGGGCACCCGTTTCGGATTATCCGTTTTATCGCCGATCTCACGCCGATTATCGGTGCCGCAATCGTCCTCCTCCTCTCGGTTTATTGGTGGGCAAAATGACCATCTATCTCCTCTTAACTCGCACATAGGAAGGTGATCGTAGATGAACGAGCGTAAACAACATGAGTGGCTTGGGCTTTCGGACTATTCCGACACTCCGAGGGAATTAGCCATCGCATTTCTGGTGATGATGGCCTGTTTCGTTGTTGGGGTCGCACTGGTGTTGACCCATGTCCTCTGACGTAACCTGATATGAATATATACCTCCTCACATACGACCGCCCGCACCTGAAAACTCAGGAACTCCTCATGCGGTATGCACTCCGGGGGATACGGCCCACGATAGTCGAGATTCCGTGGATTGATCGAAAGGTCCGTCAACCCCTGTATGATCTTGGGGTTGGCGGGGCGTTGGAATCTGTGAAGTGGAACGAATTGTCAGCCCTGATAGCGGGGAGGGTGGAACTCTCGGACAAATTACCCACTGATGGTCGGTATGTCATTGGTGGTGCCCAACTACTATCAGATTGGTTTGTGGAGAAACACTTTGTTCTCAACGCCCATCCGGGCTGGTTGCCGGAGGTCCGGGGTCTGGACTCACTCAAATGGGCGATCTACTGCGATCAGCCTATCGGCGTGACGGTACACCGGATAGATAAGAAGATTGATCTCGGCAAATGGATTGTGCGGGGAGAGGTGCCGTTAAGCCCCACCGATACTATTCACTCCATTGCGCGCAGACAACACGAAATGTGTCTGGATAGTCTGGTGGAGGTGTCTCTGCGGCCCGAAATAGAGTGTTGCGACTACACGACCCCGCCGTTAGACCCCACCCTTCGGATGCCGCACCGGACAGAGGTGGCGATGATGGAAAAGCTGAAACTACGGTTGATGGAGTGTAATGCCAACTGACGTAACCTGGGCATGGATTTTGGTGTACGGGGTGCTGTGTCCGATGGCGGCAATCTTCTTGACGGTTGGAATATGCGGATATGTGAGGGCAATGTGGCGAAAGCAATAGCCGTACTACTTCTTCTCCTCGGTTGCTCTACGCCCCAACGTATCACGGAGCGTGATGGCGGGTTGATAGCGGCGAAGTTCACGGCAGACCACACCATGAACACCCGACTGGCGGGGATATTGAGGCGATACGTCAGGGTCGGCGCGTTGCGATATGGCGACACGGTGATGGCCGATGACAGTGTGGCGATGGTGTTTATTGATGAAAGCGGATCGGTCTGTTGGGTGCGGTTAAAAGACACGATGCGGGACTACGAGCAAACGATTCAGACTCCGAGCGGGAAATGGATGATCGAGCAAAAGATCAGAACCGACCCTGATACTGGTGGGGCGTGGAGATGTAAGGTGTTCGTGTGCGATACGGCGGAATGGTGAGGGGGATGAGATGAGATTCTGCGGAATTGATTTTGTGATCCTGAACGGGCTGCTTGTACCCAAATCCGAGGCTGAACGAATGATTGAGGAGGAGGTTCGGGCGACCGATTGGGATAGGTTCAAGGGTGCGATCTACGAATACATCGAGGACGAACAGCCCGTCCGTCTTGACGGCCCGTTGAGCGATTCGACAACAGACGATTTTATAGGATAGCAGAGAGTAACACTTTTCGCAAGGGGGAAGAATTGAAAGTTAAGGGGCTAATCCTGTTCGTGGGGCTGTTGCTCATTGCAACGGTCTATGCCGCGACAACTCATACGCCTGTCCGTATGGCCGGGACCAATGTAGATAACCCTAATGGGTTCTACGTGGTCATGGATTCTACGGACACGCTGCACGAGGAAACTATCTGGTCTGACACGGTGAATGTATCGGAGGGGTCGGATGTAAATATCTCGTATTACTACATCGACTTCACCGAATGTGACTCAGCGTATGATTCCATGTTGGTTATCATTAGTGCGATGGGTACGTATTCCGTTGGTGGTGGGATCACCGCCGGGGAGCGGATACTGTTCACCGACACTATTTGGGACACCGGAGAAGTCGCAACTTTAGCGGGGACGGTAGTGGCTTATCATTACTTTGACATGGACACGCTGTTACTGGAAAATCTTTATTTCCGTACCATCGTCAACGATTCGGTAGTTCTTGACGCCGACGGGACGTACGGCAAAGACAGTTCTTTCCTGCAACTGCGAATTGATGTCACACAACGGATTTGCGAGTAGGGGGGGAATATGAATCTCAAACACATTGGGGCCGTCCTTCTCGCGTCTGCGATGTTCTGTGCGGCGATTTTACTGGCGGGTCAGGGGAAGATTATCGAGCGCGTAGTGACGATTACCAACACTTCATCCATATCGGCAACTGATTCGGCGATTATCGTAGACACCTTCCCCATTAGCCGAATGACCACCGAGGGGTATTGCTACGAGACGGTTATGGGGAGAATCTTTGTCGCCCCGTCACTGAACGCTAAAAGTGGGTATGGCTTAGATGATAGCTGTTACATTCAGCTATACACATCTATTCACGGGAAGGCGCATATCATCACCGCCGATACCAACGCCGCATTGCCATGCTCATTGGTGATAACTCAGGCTTCAGCGGCGAGTATTGATACGCTATGGAAAGAGGACTTGTGGTTTGTTGTGTACATCAATGATACGACGGGGGATACGGTGATGACGGCAGATCATAAAATAACGTATCAGTTCATCCTGAAAGAATGATGGATACCGAAGTCGAAAGGAAGATACGCGCGGAACACACGGCCATGATAAAGGAGATCAGTCATGCGCGGGACATTACCAGGGACCGGGTACTCTCTGCATACCGCCAGATGGTCATAGATGGAACCGACGCCGAGGCCGTTCCCGTGCTGTCTCGGAAGTTTGACATAACTGAGCGGGTGTGCCAGAACATTATCGACCGGCGGGGGAAGAACAACAACCCCAAGCTGGACGTGATGATCGAGGGAAAGATGGTGCGCCACTTCGAGGGGCTGGATGGCATAGTTCACATGGCCGTTGACGAGATGCGGAGTCAGTACCTCGATCTCTTGAAGGCGGAGGATGGTGACAAGTTCTGCACCATTGAGATCATAGAGACCACGGGCGTCAACACGGAGTCAAAGAGCAAGGGAGTGTTTGATCTTGAGCGCAAAACCAAGAAGATGCCCATTAAGAAGGCAAAGCTCGAATTGCTGAACGAGATGGCTAACGCTCACATGAAGTTCTTCGGGGCGGTGAACAAGTTAATGGGGAACACAACCGTGAACCTCTTCCAGAAGAACGAGTTCAGCGATATAGGTTTCTTGGATATGCAGCGAAGGATCGAAGCACAGGAGAAGTTGCGCGGTGTCACGCCGGTCAATCAGGGGGGAACTGATGACTGATACCGCGCAGCCCTCTATTCACATTGCTATACCGTCCTATTCTGGACTATTCGGGAGGGATTTTCGCGCTTCCCTGCGGGGTACGATTGATTTCTTGACGGAACGGGGATTCACAGTGTCGTTTGACGACAAGGGGGGTTCCAATCTGCCCCGCGTTAGAAACCGATTGGTGGATGCGGCTCTGGAATCAGGCTGTAAACACCTGATGTTTATAGACGACGACATGGTGTGGCAACCGGACATGGTTCACAATCTGTGGAAACACCAGTACGCGATTGTCTCCGCCTTGACCGTGAGAAAACAGTGGCCGCACTTTTCCGGTGCGGTGCTGATGGGGGAGGATGGCAAGCGGACCGTCGCGCCGGAGTTCAAGGGTGTGATCGAAGTAGATGCGGTCGGTACGGGGTTCATGCTGATAAACATGGATGTGTTCAGGAAACTGAAACGTCCGTGGTTTGCCATGCCGCCCTTGCGGGAGGATACCGAGGGGGAGGACTACTTTTTCTGTACCAACGCGAAGAACGAGGGCTACAAGGTGTGGGTTGACTGTGATGTGCAGGTGGGACACTTAGCGCAACATATCGTCACCTATCAAGATCACCTGATAGCCGAAGAGGTTGAAAAGAGGGGGAATGAGGGAGGATCAGTACAGGCTCCAGGCTGAGTACGAACGCCAGTTACGAGAAGAGGCGTTACGTTTCTACAAGCCGCATAAGAAGCAACTGTTGTTCCACCAATCGCAGGCTTCGGTGCGCGGTCTATTCGGCGGCAACCAATCCGGCAAGTCGTGGGCGGGGGGCATGGATTTAGGCATGACCGTCGGTAAGGTACATCCATATCGCCCGAATTATTCCGGGGCGGTGTTTGCCCGCGACTGCTGTGTGGACTTCGGTGTCTTGAAGGCTGTATTGATTCCAACTTACAAGTCTATTCTTCCCCGTGGGGAGTGTCCGCTTGATTGGAAAACATACGAAGGGTATCCGGCGAAGTGGCCGGGACTCAGAGGGGGGAGTTGGAAAACTGCGTGGTCTGAACAGGAGAGAACGATCTATCTTGCAGATGGTTCATTCGTGGAGTTTAAGTCTTACGAGCAGGGCAAAACCAACCGGGATTCATTCGCGGGACCGCCGAGACATATTATTCGGGAGGACGAGGAGGCTCCTGAGTATCTGCATTCGGAAAACCTTATGCGCCAGGTTACGACTGGACAAAACATCATCTTGACCATGACTCCGCTGAATTACTCCCAATGGGTGTATGCAAGTGTGTATGAGGCGTCGGCGCATGACCCAAGGATTGATGTGTTCCAGATGTCCTCCTTCGAGAACCCCAATGCCAACAAGGAAATGCTGGCGCGGATGGAGAAGGACATCTCCGACCCCGTTGAGAGGGCCGCAAGATTACACGGTGAGTTCACTTACGCGCAGGGGAGGGTGTGGAAAGAGTATGGCGATCACAACTTGGTTGACCCGTTCCAGATACCGAGAGACTGGCACCGATCAGTAGTTATCGACCCGCATCCACAGAAACCCACGGCGGTAAACTGGTTCGCAGAAGATCATAACGGGATATTATTCGGGTACCGTGAGGGTGACTATTCGGGGACGGTAGAGGAGATTTGCGACAACATAAAAATTCAAAGCGGGGGGGAATACATCGACGCCATTTACATTGACCCCTCATCCAGGCAGTCCGCGAAGATCAGGGGTCAAGGCGCGTTGTCTGATGAGTTCCGCAAACACCTACCGGGTATCATCGAGGCGAACAACGCCCGCGAAATCGGGTGGGAGGTCGTAAGGAGAATGGTGCGTAACAACCCCGGCACCGGGCCGAGGTTGGTGATAATGAAGAACTGCCCGATCACAGACTTCCAGATGCGGAACTATTCATGGAAGCCGCCGCTCAAGACGGGGGAGTCTCGCGGCAAGGCGGATGTTGTGAAGAGAAACGACGATCATCCAGATAATGTGCGATATAGATGCATGGCGAGTTTTGCGTCTCGCAAGGCGAGCTTTAGCGGCTTTGATATACCGATGTACGCGAATTAGGGGGAGTAATGGCGGAGGATAAAGACCTACAAACCAAACTGGACATAGCGACCTACGAGGAGAACCCCCTTGAGTTTTGCAAGGGTATCTTCGCGGAAGCGGATAAGCGCAACCATGACCTTGCGGCCACCAACAAGGAGAACCGCAAATTCTACGAGGGAGAGGATGAGGAACTTGAGAAGCGCAAGCGAGACAAGGATGTCGAGCGTTCGTCGCTGTTCATTCACGAGGTCAAACCCGCCATTGATACCCGTGTATCCGAGTCCGTTACTTCTGTCGAAGAGACGGAGTTCCCGATTACCTTCCGGCCTGCCGACGAACAGTGGGCAGTGCCTGCCCCTGAATTTAAGGATCACGAAGAACAGGCGTTGTGGATTGCCCGAACCATCAACAGACAACTCAGGGAGTGCGGGTACTTATCCAGCGGATTTGAGGATCACCTGCTGTCGTCGGAGATTTATCGCTCGCCCTCGGCTGTCAAGGTCGGATGGGAGAACGTCTACGAGAAGAGGCCACACGCTACATATCCGTCTGAACTTGAGAAACAAATGGCGGTCTCGGAAGGGAGACTTCCACCGACACCGCAGGTCAGGTTCGTGGACGCCTCCGTGGGAGGTCGGCCCTACGTTGAATTACTGGCCCCGGACGAATTTCTCTACCAGCCCTTAGTCTCTGACATTCAGAGAGAGGCGGACTACTCCGGTCATGCGATATGGGTGCCGTATCACAAGCTGGTTTCACTCGCCAAAGAGTACGAGTGGGACGAAAGGAAGATCAAGGCCCTCAAGGACGAACTACCCTCGGATGATACCGAACAGGATGCGGGCAAGTCGTTTGAGGAGGAGTTTCAGGGGGAGAGAGACGAGGGGATAGACACCGGATTTAGGGACGGCAAGATTCTCGTAGCGGAGTTGTACGTCAAGACGATGAACGACGCGGGAGAGGATGTTATCCGTCAGATCATCATGGTAGCCAACAAGCTCCTCGTGTCGGATAAGGTCACTCCATACAGGGGCATCATACACCCCTTTGTCTGTACCGTAGCTAACAGGTTTCCAGGGACTATCGAGGGTCTATCCTCCATTGACGTTGCCAAGTATATGCAACGCCTCTACAACGAGCTATTCAACTCGTATCTGGATGGACTGTCCTATCGGTTGTTCTCTCCCCTGATACTGGAGGTGGGGTCTGAGTTCACAGAGACGCCTAAGTGGAAACTTGGCGCGATCTGGAAAATGACCAACATGGAAGGTTTACGTCCCCTAATTGACAACCCCGGTGCCATGCCCGACCTACCCGCCGTTATGACGGCGGTGTCGGGGAAGATCAGGGAGGTCTTAAACGCCCACGACATCTCACAGGGGTTTCAGGCGCAGGAGTATGAGAAAGCGACAGCTACCAAACTAAGAGCTTCGGGTGCGGCCAAGCGATCCATGCCCCTCAAGAAACAGCATGGCGAGGTGTTGGTATCCGTGGCAAGGATGTTCCTTGCGCTCAACCAACAGTACCACGAGGAGAAGCACAGGTTCGTAATGAACTGCATTGTGGATGTTCCCTCGTTGACGGCGGTGAGTGATCCTGAGAGGGACAAGCAGGAGGCGTTGCTGATACTCGAACTGGCCGCAGGCTTACCGTTGTTCGGCACCCCCAACGGTGAACGTAAGATCAGGAATATGTTCGAGGATATGCTACACAAGTTCAAGAAGATCAACATAGAGAAGTTCGTGCCCTCTGAGGAGGAACACAACATAGACCTCAAGGCGAAAGAACAGATGATGAAAGCGGAATTACTAAAACAGGCCACGGGAGAACAGTTGGCCCTGTCAGGAGGAGAAGGTGGAGTTCCCGTTCAGTGATAAACAGCAGTATCTAACCGAGGACGAGCAGGCGCACCTCAACGAGTTTTTCAAGTTTGAACCAAAGGGCAAGGTCGTCTACGAGAATGACGCCGGGGAGAAGCGGTTGCCGCTATTGGTACGCAGGCCACGGGGCTGTATCGCTCCTGATACGGTGTGGTGTACGGATGAGTTCGAGGATGGGCACAGGTTGTACCACACGCCCTGCGCGAAGGCTGATGGGGTAGTGGTCCTTATCTACTACCGTAACCCCGACACGATGGAAACCGCTACCTGCAATTCGATTGAGTGGTTGGAGTGGTTGGGGAAGGGCTGGAAAACCAAAGACAAACCGAAACCCGCCCGTACAGGCATGGACAAGTACGTTGAGAACCAGAAGGATGCCATCGTGAGTGGCAATATTCAGAAGGTCAGCCAAGAAGAGTTTGACCGTAACGTGGGAGGAGACCAACCAGAATGGCAACCAGCGATGCCAAAGAAATCACCAAGCACTTCGCCGACGAAAAGTTCTGCGAAGCGCTCCAAGAAATCATCGCCCAAAAAATAGTCAAGTACGCGGGGCGGTTGATGAAGCCGCAGGAGGATAAGGAATTAAGGATTGCCAACGGTGCGGTTGTCGCACTGACGGAATTGAAGGGTGAATTTGAAGCTATTCGCAATAGAGCGATAGAGGAACGATCCTGATTCCCGGCCAAGCAAGTGCCCGTCGGGATAGGGACAAATAAGGGGAGGTCATAATGGATAAAGAGATTGCGAATGTTAATCTCAGTGACCTCAAGAATGAAGAAGTAGTAGTAGAGACCGAGGATGTTGAGCCGGTTGAAGAACCGGACGAGGAACCGGATGGAGAACCCGAAGCGGAACCAGACGGTGAACCAGACGATGCACCGGAAGATGCTCCCGAAGCGGAGCAGCCCAAAGAAGAAGAGCTATTAGATTTCCGTAAGTGGGCGGAGCAGACAGGTGAGCTACCGGATGGCATAAAGTCCGAAGAGGACTTGCTTGAGGCGTACAGAGCTGCGCTACCGGAGATGAAGCGAGGCCAGTCTGATGTCCAACGATTGCGGGAAGTCGATCAAGCTCTCAGGGAACAAGGCTATGCCAACGGTGTGACCGACGTACTCGGCAACCAACGTCCAGCGGAGGTAACTAAGTCTACGGACGAACCTTACTTTCAGGAAAATGCAGCGCGTTCTCTCGTTGAGACGATGGTGAAGGATGGCAAGCTGGAGGGGGATAACGCATCCAACTACAAGTCTATCGCCGCCCTAATGGACAACACCTACGGCCCCATGTTCAAGCGGGCCGAGAAGATGTATACGTCTTTAGGGAAGGGGATGGTCAACAACCAGAAGATGATACGTGATCTCCTGTGGAGGGGCCAACCCGATGCGGTACAAGCGGGAGTAGACCGTAAGGCGGTCGAGTCTCTTTTGGACCGTGGGTTGTTCGCCACACCAGAGGAAGCCATTCGTTACCTCGCCTACGACAAGCCCGATGTTATCAGCGATCTCACCAAGAAAGCTGAGGAACGGGGCAAGGAGAAGGGGCGCAAGAAACTACGCCGTTCCTATGCTATCCGTCGTACCAAGACCCCGCAAAAACAGCGGGAGACGTATGACTATTCCAAGTACCAGCAGGCCGACGGTCAGTGGGATTTGGATAAGATCACAAAAGGTCTTGGGGTCGACAAGGGCCACAAGATGATCGAAACATGGGAGGCTGAAAACAAGTAAAGGGGGGCATTAGAAGTGGGAGCCACTTCAAATACCACATACGCATCAACTATTCGCACCAAACACATTCTGGAACTGCTCAAGACGGCATCGGGTTATCTCGTTGCGCCGCGTTGGGCAGTCAACCAGAAGGTGTCAAAGGGCGAAGGTGATACCGTTCGAGTCAACCGTATTTTGCGTCCGAGCAAGGTAACGTCATCGTCCTCATCGGGTACGTTGATCGCACCGGCCAGCGCAAAGGCGTTGACCTCGAACTTCAAGGATATGTCAATGCAGAATTGGGGCGACTCGTTCGCCTTCAATGAGGATGTTGACATAACCTCATGGATTTCCCAAAAGGAAAACCGCGATGTCGTTGCTAACCAGATGGCGCGTTCACTCGATTACCAGGTGATGAAAACTCTGGCGACCGAGGGTCTGCGCTGGCGCATCGACAAGGATTCTGACTATCAGAAGTCGGGAACCTGTACCGGCACACCCACCACCACGGCGTTGATCTCGACCGGACTGGACGAGGGCACCGACGATTTTTGGGCTGGTGGGTATGTGACCATCACCAACTCCGGTGGGCCGTCGTATGACATCTGCTCGGCGATCTCGGCGTTTACTCATGGGTCGGATAGTGCAGCCGTTGTGTTCCCGCAGGCTCCGACCACCTCATCGAAGTATTCGATTACGGTGGGTACGAACCTTGCGGCTACGGACATCTTGACCACATCCGCGTTGCTGGATTGTGCGGCGCGTCACGAACTGATGGAAACCGAGAAGTTCGGCGGTGGTCTGCTTCGTGCGTTCATGCACGCGGGTCAGCATCGTGACCTGTGGGATGATGCCACGTTCAAGGACTCGGCAATCTACGACAACAGCGGGCGGTTCAAGAACTACCGTTTGGGCCGTTGGTTTGACATCGAGTTCCTGGTGTCGTCTGAGGTGTACCGTGAGGATGCCGATGGTACTGAGAGGCAGGCCACGGGTATTGTTCACGTCATGCCGGTTTTCGGCGCGAACTCTTACGCTGTCTACTCGTTCGCCAATCCGGGCGGGTCGGGTCAGTTCGGCGTGAAGTTCTACATCGTTGACCAGCCGGATTCGCAGAACCTTCGCAATTCGGCCAATTATCTCTCGTGGAAGGGTATGTTCGCCAGAGGCGTACTACGCGCCACGAGTGTCATTGACCTGATGACCGGGGCAACTGATCTCGGCATCACTGTATAGGAGCATCACCTTCTTTTTGGGTTGGGGGGTGGGTAATACCATCCCCCATTTGAAAGGCAAAATATGACAGATAGATTGAAGGAAATGTTGGAGGCGCGGCAGGCACCGGGACTGTCGGGAATGTCTGACGGGCCAGGGAGTGGGTCAAAAGAGTTTGTGTGGGCGCGACCTGATCCCAAGAAAGACATCCCCCTGACGCTGCAAAAGATGGAAGAGGCGGGCCAGTTGAAAGACCCCGCATCTATCCGGGCCGCCCGAATCAAACTGAAAGCCTCTCAGGAAAAGGTCTACGAGAAGGTAGACTACGACAAGGACGGTCATCCGGCAGAGTTACCTATGGGGGGAGAGAGTGACTAAGGCAGAGGTACAAAAAGCTATTTCCCTGTCAGTACCGGAGAAGTTTCAGGCCAACGCCGATGCTATCGCCGATGTTTACATGAAGAAGGCGATCTTGAAGTTGGGGCGCACAAAGGGTGTTCACTGGAACCAGAAGGACGTGACGTTTACCCTGACTTCGGGGAAGAGTTCCTACAATCTCGGTTCGGACATCCTATCGGACTACGGGGACTTGAAGAATCTCAAGTTCCTGTGGAGAACGGATACTCAGAGACCGGGTATCCCCGTTAAGCCCGTTCAGGAGTTCAACAAGACCGCGCGGGGGAGTACGCAAACCGGACAACCGCAGATAGCCACGGTACACTCTGACAATCTTACTTTCGAGGTGTGGCCGACGCCGGACTCAGATTACACCATGTGGGTGTATATCCGTAAGAACATCCAGAACTTCAAGGACATTCCGAGCGAATACCATGACGTTCTGATAGATACGGCGGTTGCATCCCTGCGTGATCCAAAAGCGTTTGCGGTTGATGGGATCAGGGAGATGCGGGAGGACTCGGTGCTTGCGTGGGACGGCAATACTATTCCAATAGATCGGCACTTGGGTAAAGGTGCGGGAGTAGCGGGGTCTGATTCACAGAATCTAAGGGGGGACTGATGAAGCGAGTCATATTCTTACTGGTGTTCGCCCTTGTGGTTTCTGTGCAGGGGGCGGACTACCTTGAAACGATCACGGACTATCGGTATGCGGTACGCCGTGATCTCAATGTGGATTCCGCGAGTACGGCCTATCTCTCCGACACAGCGTTGAACCAGATTATTCGCGGAGCGATAGTTACGATCATGCCCATTATCAGGGGGGACAAGTCAGAGGATACGATACTGACGACTCGGAACACCATGCGGTACGCGCTGGACTCAACCTGTGTGTCGGTAACAGACGTGGAGTGGAGAAAGACCGATTCGGGCAAGAGCCTGAACTTCGTTAAGCGGGGGAAGTGGTACGAACAGGAACATAGAAGTACGTCGGGGACGTTGGACCCATACAAGCGGAGGCCGTCGTTTTGGGACTCGGATGATGATTACCTGTATGTCTCTCCGACTCCCTCGATCAACAACGACACACTACTTATTCGATACATTCGCAAGGTTCCGTCTATTGCCACGGCGTCAAGTTTGTCAATGATCCCGCAAGCGTATAGACCGGCGATACTTGCGTGGGCGAGTTATGTAACGGCGCGAACCAAACAGAGAGTAGATAGGGACATCTTTCTCCGCGACTTCATCATGGTAGCGAAGAACGTAAACAACGCACTGAACCAGAGGGGGATGCCGCCCATTGCGATACCTGATAATTAGCCTGTTTCTGTGCGCTCTTGTCGGGGCGCAAGAACCGCTCCAAATCCGCGACTTCAAGGGGTTGCATACACGCGGGAGCGATGTCTCGGTGCCCCCGAATTGGGCGCAGAAAGCGCACAATGTTGTCTCAAGGGACGGGGTGATCGAGAAAAGACTTGGCTATGATTCCGTGGCTACCCTTAGTGGAGTGGACTCCATTGTCGGGATATATGGAGCGTACTATTCGGACGGGACACAACAGTTGATTATCGTGGCTGATGTTGCGGGTGTGGGATATGGCAAGGTGTACGTATCCGCGAAGGGATCAGCGCGGTTTGACGGGCGCAAGCAATACCACATCAACTTTAATGTCCACAACGAGTACACTTACATTGACAGTATTCTTCTCGCCTCTGGAACAACAGTAGTGTCGTACACCTCAGACGCCAGCGCGACATACAGCGAGATAGCTAATGGGTTAGAAGATACGCTTGATTTGATATTGGACACAACCGACTGGTACACGACCGTAGACCTGTTTGGCACATACTACGAACTATGGGAAGAATCTGATCTTAGCTCGAACATCGCCGTAGACACAGCCCAATGGTATTCATCGGTTGCTGAATCCCCTACGGCGGTATGGGATTACTTCTCCATACAAGGGAAACCCTCGTTTGCGATGTATAACGACCATGTGTATATGGTCAACGGGCTACACGCCGGGATAGTGTTCGACGGCGACAGACAAATTGCGCGGGGTTTCCCGCTTGGGTTCCCTCGGATTATCCCCATGATAAACGATACGTCGTCGTCTTACAGGCTTGGTGATGGTGAGTATCGGTATGTTATCCGGCAGATATTACGCACCGGGACTGCGGGTTCGGGTGCCCGATTGGATAGTGCGGCTGGTCCCGTGTATGGTCCGGTGGTATCCAATAGGAGCCGTATGTTATTGACTGACTTCCAGTTACGTCCCAACGACACCTTGCACACGGGCGCGATTGACTCGGTTATTTTCTACATCTACCGCACGAAGGTCAATCCGGGTAGGCTTGAGGAGCGAGACTCGGTGTTCTTCGTAGACAGTATCGTTGTGACCGACACCTCTACGATTGCGACCCTGACGTTTATCGACAGTATCCCCGATGGAAAACTTGGAGCGGGGCAGAAGGCGTATGATCCAGACCTTATCGGCATTGACTCGACGTTAAGCGCGGTCAGGTGGAGGTATGGTGCGCCGTCGTACATGACTACGATGGCTGAGAATGTGACATACACCGCCGCCCATGTTGATAGTGCGGGCGTCTACTACGGCATCCCCAAACAATACGACACGCTTGGCGTGGTGTATGTGGTGACGTTTATAGATACAGTCTCCCTGAATGAATCGGATACATCACGCGCCCTGTCGATCAAGGTCCATAAGGATAGTACGAGCGAAGAGGATAAGCCGAGGGGTTATAGGGTTGGTCTACCCCGCCCGCCAGAACAAGACACGGGATTGGTCTGTAACCTCTACCGAGCGCACATCCTAACGGTTGGGCCGGACGCCGTATTCGATAGCGGTGCCCTGGTGAGTGGCTCTTGGTTCCCGCGCCCGTGGATACATACTCGATCCGCCGATGATACTACTATCGTGTCGGACTTCTACCTCGTCGCACAGATCACACTCGACAGCGCGTACTACACCGACAGTTTGCGGTGGGACTCAATCTCGACATATCACAAGCGATACAATCGCGAATCTCCACCTGCTCGGATCAATAACCTGTTCTCATTCGATGGTCGGATGTTTGGAACATACAAAAGCGACCTGTATTTCTCCAACATCGATTCTGTGAGTGCATGGGGAGCGTTCAGCCGTGTGTCATTGGGCAAACACGACGGCGACCAAATAACGACAGCCTTTCCCATGCGGGGACTTATCCGAGTTCTTAAAAACAAGTCTGCGTACAACGTATTTCAAAGCCAATCTGGTGATAGTCTCGTTTGGAACCGTCGGGAAATTTCCCACACCATCGGATGCGTGGCGGGACGGTCACACGCGGCTGGACTGGGCGGACACTACTACCTATCCAAGCGCGGAGTCCTCTCTGAGGTTGAGGGGCAGTACCTTGAACGCACTCAACAGATTGGGCTTGTATCAAAGACGCTCGACAACTTCGACAACTTCCCAATCACCACGTTAGCCAAAGCGGAGGCGTTCTACATAGACGACAAGTACCTACTGAATATCGGCGACACCACTTACGTTTACGATGAAAAGGCTGACGCATGGACAACATGGGGGTTTACCTTCGGGGATGCGACGTACTACTCTGTAGAATCTGAGACGCAGTTTTACCCTGGCGACACCATGTACTTTATCAAACCGGGAGACTCGGTTCTCTATCGCTACGGTTCATCAGAGTTAGACAACGGGGACACGATAGGGATACAGTGGCAGACGGGGCCGTTCTTAGTCTCACCGGAGGAAAAGACCATCAATAAAATTGGGTTGTGGGTGACGAGTTCGGACGCCGCCGACAACGCGTTTGTCGGATTACTCATGGGAGAGCGGGGACAAACCCTGACCAGCACGATCTTTTACACGCCGTCATTGACCGACCGCAGATACATCCTCTTTGGGGTGAAGCCGGAGACGCAGTTGTACTACTCGCTGTATCTGGGTTATTCGGGGACTGCGTTGACCACGAACACAACGATAGACGGGATAGATATATACTGGACACCAGTAGGTAAGAGGGCAGTTGAGAGATAGGGGGGAATTATGGCCGAACCACAGGGGAGCGGTCTTGAACAGTTACTCGCACAGTTAGGCGGCGGGCCGAATCCGTGGGCGATGGCGGGCGCACAAGGGGCGGGTACGCTCTTTGGGGGTATAGCCGATCTCTTGCGGGGGACATCACCCGGCGAGAAGCGCACGAAAGAAACCTACGGGTTGGTCAAGAACCGACTCGGACAGGATGTGCTTCAACCGGAGCAGTACCTTGCGGACTACATGAGGGCGTTGGCCCCGCAGTTCAACCGGCAGGCAGAGGGTGTGAACAAGCGCCTCGGTCTGGATAGCGGTGTTGCTCAAGGACAGATGGCGGCCAACCAGCAGTCCACCATAAGCAGCTTCATGTTCAACGCCAAGATGCGTAACGACGAACTCAAGTCGAGAAACGACAGTCTGCTAATGTCCATTATGGCTCAGTTGAGCGGGAGGTAGTCATGCCGTCTACCAGAACAGAACCGACCGCCGGGAGTGTGGGCGCCGATGCTGTAGGTGCGTTCTTCGGTGCGCTACCGGGCGCGATGGAGCAGAAGCGTGAGAACGAGCTACAGCAGATAATGGCCGTGCTTCAAATAGATCAGGCGCAGAGACAGGAAGAGTCTCACGCGCTCCAGACGAACTTAGCCCGAATCAATATCAACGAGGCCAACCTTAGGTACGAGGCGGCTATTACGGACTCGTTCAAGACCCCCAAAGAGAGGGAGATAGAGAAGGCCAAAGCGGAATCTGCGGGGGCGATAGCGGGGTTCGATGCGTTCAAGGAAGCCGACATTGATTTCTCCGGTATGACTCCGGGTAGTTCGTACTCGGCCGGTGGGATGACCTTCAAGGCACCGGAGGCACCCGGAATCTCTATGCTTGATGAGGCGACGGACGTCAAGGGGGTATTTGAAAAGACGGGTTTATTGAAGTCGGGATGGAAGTTGGCCGACGCTACGGGCGGAGAGGGCACAGCGGGCGAGGGGACAACCGAACTTACCAAACACGATCAGGCTATCAAGGATGGGTACTTCCGCACGTATCCCGAATCCGTTGCCGAGCGTAAATGGAACGAACACTTGGAGGGTAAGGAACCGGCGAAGATCGCCCGCGATGCATACGATAGGCGGATTGGCGAACTCACAGGAAGAGACATGATGGGTACGGTTGAGCCGCCCTCACCGGAGGATATGGCTGATGCCGCCGTTGAGTCGGGTTACTCTCCGATCTACGGTAACACCGCACAGGAGATGTTGGATGAGGTGTATGCCGCATATAAGGCGGGGACAATAACCGGCGATCAGTTGGTACAGGTCATCGGGGGTATCTCAGAGCATTTCCAAGACTTGAGGGCGTCGGTAATTAAGGCGAGAACCGCAGTTGAGACGGGCAGCGCAACCGAGAAAGACCCACGGTTACACGCGGGTATGCGGTCAAAGTGGAAGGGATCGAAGGGGATACCTCAGTAATGTCTGACGACCGTTACCTGAACGAGTACGAACCCGCTGACAGAACCACGTCAGAGAGATCGCCACGTTTCCGCAAACGTCGGATACGTGATACCGCACCACGACTACAGCAGGGGAAGGAGCTACTCGTTGGGCCGCCCGTCCCTACTGAGTGGTGGATCGAAGGGATGATCGGGAGAGTCCCCAACTACAACTCGAACTTCTGGAGATTACCCGGTGAAGAAAAGCAGAAGGCGATGGATGCGTTTAGCAAGGGCGGTGTAGACGAAGCGAGGCGGCAGGGGTTTGAGTTCAACGAGACTCCGTATTTCCCCGCCGGTCCAGTACCCGCCTTTCTCACGGAAGCACTACGCACTATGGCTGACCCGATTGAGGGTATTGCTGATCTGGTTAAGAAGATACCAGGGGTGCCAGACTTTGAGTTTGACCTGACTTCCGATAAGGCACTCCCCCACGCAAGGGAGGGTGGTGCCCTTGCGCCGTTCGCGGGTGAACTGACGGGTGAGACCATAAAGTATATGTCTCTCTACAAGCTATTCGGTAAGGCTGGCGTGACTGGACGATCAGCCGATGCACTCGTTGGTGCCACATCGGGTGTTTTGAGGGAGGGTTCGTTGGAGGGCGCGGCCATTGAGGGTGGGGCTGCGGCCACGATTGGCAAGTTCATCAGCGTATTACGTACCGGGAAGGGGGCGACCAAGAGTTCGACGGCAGAAGCTATGCCGGACGCGGGGGCAGTACCCGCCGCCTCCACATTGACCCCCGTTGAAGAAAAAGTCCTCCTCCCCATCTACAATCTAAGCGGTGGTGAGCAGGCGGTGATACTCAACCACTTTGGCTACAGTCCTGAGATAGCGCGGAGTTTATCAAAGACGTGGAACGGGGTAGTCGATAAGGTCGCCGCGAAAGCCGTGTCTAAAATCCCCCCGAAAATCTCAGAGTGGATACATCGGAAGTTTGTCGGTAGTGCTGATCCACGCGCCAAAGCGATTCTTGCGGGCGCAAGACAGAGACAGGCAGAGGGGATAGATGAGGCCATTCAACTTGGTGCAGACATACGGGCCATCCCCAAAGAGTTCCACATGGAGATAACCAAGTACCTCGACCCTGAGTTGGCTCCTTATCTCACAGCAAAGGGGCAGTCGGTCAGTGAACTCGGCATCCTTCCTCCGCAATATATGTCTATCGTGAAAAATGCGCAGAAGAAGATTGAGGATTTAGGTAGAGAGGCGGTTGAGTTTGGTCTACTGGACGCCAAGACGTTTGAGAAGAGAGCGGGAGAATACCTTGCCAGATACTACAAGCCTAAAGATTGGATGGTGCAGACCGTAAGCCGCAAACTCAAGAACCTGTTCGTCAAGGGTGAGAGGTTCAAAAAGAGAACGCTTACACCAGAGCAGGCCGTCCAAAAGGGTGTTATAACCGACCCGACTTATGCGGTATCGAGAACCATTGCCGATCTGACCTACGACATTGAAACAGCCAGAGCGTTCAGGGCCATATCACAGAATCCCGAATGGGCACGACCCTACGAGACATTCGGAACCGTTCAGGAGGCAAAGGCGGCGGGGTTCCGAGCGATACCCAAAGATGCCCGCTATGGTGATCTCAAGGGGATGTGGGCACAGCGGGACATTGCCGATGAGATATTCGCAATCCACCGTCCGTCCGCTACGGGGACTACCGGCGCACTGATTAGCTTCTACGAGAAGTCCCTGGGACTCTGGAAGCTCGGCAAGACCGCGTGGAGTCCGTCCACACAGGGTAGAAACTACTTCTCGAACCTGATCCTTGCAGACATAGGGGCGGGGCTTTCTCCGGCGAGACAGGACATCTACGCTAAAGCCTTGAGGGACTATCTCAAGAAGGGCGCACTCTACCAAGAGGCCGCACCCACTGGACTGTTCGGAACTGATTGGTTCGGGGCGGAGATTGGTTCCCTCTATAAGCCGAGTGGTGTAGCAAAGTCCGGGTCGATGTTTGATTTGCTGGCTCATTCACTACCGTCAAGGGCCTTACGCACACCGGGCCGTATCTATCAGGGGACGGAACATTGGTTCAAACTGGCGGTGTTTTCGCATCAAAGATCATTGGGGGCGTCCGTTGAGGCCGCATCAGCACACGCGCAAAAGTACCTGTTCAACTATTCCGATCTTTCACCGTTCCTCAGGAAACTTCGACTCGCACCGTGGGGTGGGCCGTTCCTGTCCTTTACTGCCAAAGCCCTCCCGGTTGTGTTAGAGAGCGCGGTACGTCGTCCGATAAGATTCTGGAAGTACCCGATCATGCTCAAGACGATGCACGAATACTCAAAGGCCAAATTGGGAATAGATGACGAAGAGTGGAATCGGATAAACGCCTCTCTCCCCGAATGGCGACAGAACGGGTGGAACGTATTGGTGCCAGCAAGGGGTAGGGAGGGCAGGCCGCGACTAATTGATCTAACCTACAACTTGCCGTGGGGCCAGATCGGGGAAACCACATCGTTACTCAAGCACGTCCCCGTATTGAAGGACATTCCGTTCGCCGGGGTATTGGACCCGTTCATCGGGAGCAACCCGTTTACGAACCTAACCGTAGACATCCTATCAAACCGAAATCGGTTCTTAGATAAACCACTCTACGACAAGCGGGTAGACCTGAAAATGGAGGGGCGGGTAGTGCCGAAGGGTGCCGGTGGTCAAGCGACAGAGAATATACTTGGTCACATTGGCCGTCAACTTGCACCGGGGATTGCGCTGGCCGCACCGGATGTAGCGGATGCGATAGCGGATAAGCCAACCAAGTACGGCGACAAGCTGGATAGAATTGGAGTAATCCTCAACAAATTGGTCGGCATCAAGATCACCGATGTAGATGTGGAGCGCGGCCTGAGAATAAAGGTGGGCGAGTGGAAGAAGGACCGCAAGGCATATACGTCGCGTGTGTTCGGCATTGAGGCGCGGAGGGATAAATTCGATAAGAATCTAAAGAAGGGGATCATCACACAGGAACAGCATGACAGTTTCATGGTGGATTATGAGAGGGAATTGAGCCAACTCAAGCCACTGGAAGAATTGCTGGAGCAACGGGGGGAAGAACTCCAGCGACTATACAAAGATGAAAAGTCTAATCGCAGGGGGGGACGATGAACGACGAACCAAAGACAGACCATGATAGGCTGGTATCCATTCACACCATGATGTGTAAGGTGGTAGTACCCACACTCAAGACACAGAACGGGCGCATAGCCTCATTGGAGAAGTGGCGGTATCTACTGAGCGGGGCGATAGGCACCATCATTCTGGTGCTAACGGGGAAGCTGATATGGTTCTGAGGCTCTTTCAAAAGGCTATTGACAAAGCGGCGACAAAGCACTACACTTTAAGGGGGCTAAACAATAGGGGAAGTCATGGCCGAAAAGCTGGCAATGCGTTTTATTATCTTCTGTTGTCGCTGTTTGCGCTTCTTGTTCTGGCCCCGATAAGCAACGCCACGACGTACTACGTGCGGGCCTCCGGATCAGACGGTAACGCCGGTACGTCATGGGCGGTGCCGTGGGCGACCGTGGATAAGGTCAACACCACCATCGAGGCGGGTGATACAGTATTCTTCGGCGCGGGGAACTACTACGGTATTGGTGTTGTGCCTCCTACGGGGGGAGTGTCAACCGATCCAACGGCTTACGTATGTTCAACCGCAACGACAGCAACCCAACACGATCCGGTTATATCATCATTCGATACCGTTAGCGGGACGTGGTTGGCGGTCAGCGGAAAAACGAACTGCTGGAAGATAGCCTTTCCCGAACCGGCAGACTGGTACTTTGGTGGTAGTTATCAATCCTACTG
>SDBU01001119.1_pt1 | contig 39208 bp, 46 predicted proteins | sample 2277071 | NCBI WGS metagenome assembly SDBU01 (sample SAMN10397929, study PRJNA504765) | marine sediment metagenome | isolation source: marine sediment core GS08_GC12, 126 cmbsf | place: Arctic Ocean: Gakkel Ridge, Loki's castle | collected 2008 | reverse complement strand
GTAAGCTCAGCCTCTAACATCCTAGCAACACGAGTTTCTGAGAATATGTTGTTCTCAACCCAAAAGCGATAGAACTCGTAGCCTAGGCTATAGACAGTCTGTTTGAAGTGACCAAAGTATTTTGCATTGATAAGCTCCTGCTTGTTTAGCCGTACCCCATAGGTATTCAACCTAGCGAAGATATCTAGGACTTCTATATCAGTGGCTCCAATTAGCATATCTACTGATACGCTGTAGTCCAAAAAACTATCCCTAACATCTTTCGACAGGTCATCGTAGTATTTACCGCCAAATTCGTCACCTCCATGTACACTCATTACAGGGAAGCCGTTCTGTAGGTATGATAGAATAGTCCGAATCCGTTGCTGACCGTCTACTACTTCCCTAATAGTTTGCCCGGCATCGTCTATGTGTTGTCGCATAAAAATCTTTGGCATAGGTAAATCTCGGAGTATAGTATCAATTAAATAGGAGCGCGCTTTCCCTGACCAAACGTCCCTCCTTTGAAATTTGGGAACTAAAACTAATTTTTTAGCATTATTCCATTCTCTAAAATCATTAATACTGTAAGTTCTTGTGTCTGTTCTTTTCATGAGTACCTCCCTCAATGCCAAAATGGCTTCTCTCCTTTTATTTGTGACCTTCTCCAAAGCCAAAATCTCGTCCTGCGCCAATAACCTGCTCACAATTTGGGCATATGACCTCTTGTTCAGGGTCACTAACGAGGCTATGCATTGCAGTGCATTCTTCATAGCCTTCACCCGTCCAACTCCACTCTTCCGTCATTAACGCTGTAAACCAGATAGCGTCTAGCATCCCTCCACAACTCTTGCACTGCTTTCTTCTATAGTGTCTATTTGAAGCCATGCTTTCCTCCATCTTTGCTGTTCAATTTTCATCCCCCCACGCTCATTTTGGTAGCTGGGGCGGTGATGGTGGCTGGGGGTATCTTTACCACATAGGTATCGGCTATCTTGTCGTGGAAGCCCTGCCTGCGGCTATCGAAGGCAATCCAGATAAAGCCAATGAACAAAATAGCACCGGATACGATGTAGCCCAGATACCTGAGGAGTGCCGTGCCGAATGTTAAATTTGAGCCATCTGTTCGGATTAGCTTTATATTCAACAGCATCTTGCCCGGCGTCTGTCCCCTCCAGAGCCAGAAGCCGACAAAGTAGGCGATATTAACCAGCACCGACAACAGGTTACCGAAAATCAAATAGGGTAGGGCTCGCCACACCGGCTCGTTGAAAACATCCTCGGTGCCCCAGAAGACTTCGAAGCCGAACCAGCGATACGGGGAAAAGATAAGTATTATCGTTGAGCAAATAACGGCTACGGCGAACAGGTCGATGAGGGCGGCCGCCAGTCTCCTCCAGAAGTCGGCAAATTCAAGGGCGGTGCCTTCCCTCTTCTTCTGTACTATGTCCTCTCGGTTGTCGGATAAGGAATGCATTACCCTATTCTACCACCCAATCCATCAATATTCTAGGTAATTTTCTTTAACGCCTGCTCCAGGTCAGGCGGCAGCTCGGAGGTAAAATCTTTATATTGCCCGCTGGATGGCAGCTTAAACCCCAGGCGGCAGGCATGAACAAACTGCCGTGATAGAAAAGCTGACTTTACCCCGTAGGTTGTATCACCGATTACGGGATAGCCGATGGCTGACAGATGAACCCTTATCTGGTGGGTGCGGCCGGTTTCCGGTGTGATTTCAAGCAGGGTGCAATTGCCTATATATCTAATGACGTGGTATTCAGTGCGGGCATTCCGCCCTTTGGCTACTACTGCCATACGCTTTCGGTTTCGGGGGTCACGCCCGATGGGAGCATCAATAAAACCGTTTTCCGGGGACAGGTGTCCTCTGACCAGTACCAGGTAGGCTTTTAACACGGAGCGTGATTTAAATTGGTTTGCCAGTTTATTGAGAGCTACTCTATTCTTGGCTACTAGAATTAGCCCTGAGGTGTCTTTGTCCAGACGGTGGACAATACCCGGTCGCATTAAATTACCGTTAGTCGGTAAGTCAGGAAAACGGGCCAGAACGGCATTAACCAGGGTATGGCTTGGGTGCCCCGGTGCCGGATGAACAATAAGCCCGGCCGGTTTGTCTATTACCAGGAGATCTTTATCCTCATAGATAATGTTCAGGGGAATATTCTCGGCTACAAGGTGGCTGGGTTCGGGGGGTGGCATGGTAACGGTCAGCTTATCGCCGGCATTAAGTTTTTGACTTGCTTTCGCCACCTGGTCATTGACGGTAATGTAGCCATTGGCAATGAGTTTCTTTGCCAGAGTTCGGGAAAGCTCCGGGTGCTTTTCACTTATGAAACTGTCCAGCCGAATTCCGGTTTTATCAGCGGTAAATTTAAAAACTTTGCCCATCTGAATGCTCACTTTGTCTGGCGAATCGTATAAGTAAGTAAGCGAATAGGAAAGCACCAACAACTGCCGATGAGTCAGCTATATTAAACGCCGGCCAGAAACTGAAATCAATAAAATCAATGACGTAACCGAGGCTTAGCCGGTTAATCAGGTTGCCTATTGTACCACCAAGAATGAGGCCTAGGGATAATTTACCGGGTAAAGTATTTAAAATAGGGAATCGTCGGTACATAAAGAGGACAAGGAAGAGTATGATACAGGCGCCGGTTATGGCAATTATGGCTAGTATTAAAGAGTGGTCCTGAAATATGCCAAAGGCGGCCCCGGTATTATGGATGTGGGTCAGACGAAAAAATCCCGTCTCAGGTATTGATTCCCCTAAAGCAAGGTTGGACCTTATCCAGAGTTTGCTTAGCTGGTCGGTAATAACCACTAACAGGGCAGTAATTAGAAAGACTGCATTATGCCGCCAGATATCCTGAAGGCTTTTAAGCTTTTGCATTCTTTGCCTGAGTAGCCTTACAACTCATGCACAGCGTGGCCTGAGGTAGTGCTTCCAAGCGGGCCGGGTCAATGGACTTTCCGCAGCTTCCACATATGCCGTAGCTTCCCTTTTCAAACTTGTCTAGAGCGTTATCTATCCCAGCCAGCTGGTCTATTATACGTTTTTCCAGAGCCATCCGATTCTCAAACTCAGCGGTCTCGGTAGCCTCCTCCTCTCTTTTGCCGAAAGGGCTACCATCCCGCCTGCTATCTGTAGGGCGGCTGGCTCTTAGTTGCTCCAGTTGCTCGGTCAGACGCTTACGGTCATTCTCCAAACGAAGACGAATTATTTTAAGATTAGTAGTTGTCATCTCTCTCTTCCCCCGTTCACTTATTGTATTAATATAACCTGCCTTTATTATTTCTGTTTGAAAAGCTGTAAGTAAGTTACTGTATTTGGTGATTACCCAGGAGAGCAGCAAAAGGCTCAGTGAATTATAATAGTGGCACTGGTGCTAACCGACTAATCGTGCCAGAGATTTTCGTAGCTATAGATATGCCTTCCATAAGGCGCCGTATTCCATAAATACCGGTGCTATTTCGCCTGTGAAAATACCTATTGGCAAAAGAAGCATTCATTATATCCTAAGTATATCCTATTTATTGTGTTTAATCAAGACTTTACTATAGGAAAATAAGGAAAATAGTCTGCCTTGCAGTAAAAAAAGCATACCTCTCCAAGGGAGTGGGAATAGTGCCTCCTCCCTTGGAGAGAAATTTTGATATAAAAGGTTAAAAAAATTAATCCTGTTTAAAAAGCCCTACGCTGGCCAGTACCAGTCCGGCTCCAAGGACTATCTCAAGGATAGCGGTGTTTCTAACGAATTCAATGGTGCCGATATTAGACCTTGCCAATCCCAGTGAAGTTTTCTTTCCTAGAAGAACTGATTCTTCAGGAGCGTCAGTACCTCTGACTGCCGAGTAAGCGGCGCTTATCTGATCATAGGTAGCGTCTAATGTAGAGAGTGTAACCGGTGCTAGTTCATCAGCTACCTCTTGCTCAGAATTGCCGGCTCCGATAATACCCATAATGCCGAAGACGAGACAGACCACCCCCACGATGGCAATGGAAAGCGCACTCATTTTTAAACCCACTTTTACTACCTCCTTTATTTTACCCGTGTGAGATTTATGTAATTTAGGCATTGTACCCTGTCGCTAAGACTTTTGCAACCCTTTTATTATAGAAAGCCTTGGCTATCGCTGGAAAGGTTGTCACCCCATCATGTATAGCCTATAATCAATATAGCACTTTAATGGAGAGCTATCGGTGAACCCTTCTGTTCAACTGGCGCCAAAAAATGAGCATGGTCTACTCCTGGCTAACCCGGTGATGACGGCTTCTGGCACCTTCGGCTATGGTACCGAATATAGCCACCTGTTCGATATTCAAAAGCTGGGAGCCATCGTCTGCAAGGGAACCACGCTTGAGCCTAGAGATGGTAATGCTCAGCCAAGAATTGTTGAGACAGACAATGGCTTGCTCAATTCCATTGGACTACAGAATATCGGCATTGCTGCATTGATTAGAGAAAAGGCGCCCATCTGGGCGAAATGGCGGGTGCCGGTCATCGTTAATATCGCCGGCGAGACTATTGATGAATACGCCGCACTGGCTAACACCCTGGATGGGGTGGCCGGGGTGAGCGCTCTTGAGATAAACATCAGTTGCCCCAATGTAAAAGCCGGTGGTGCTGAATTTGGTGCCAACGCCGAGTCAGCCGCCAGGGTAACGGCCGCTGTGCGAAGGTCAACCTCGCTCCCGTTGCTGGTCAAACTGACGCCCAACACCAGCGATATAGCCAAGGTAGCTATGGCTGTGGCTGAAGCCGGCGCCGATGCCATATCCTTGATAAACACCCTGAAGGGCATGTCTATAGATATAGACAAACGGCGGCCCCTGCTGGGCAATATAACCGGGGGCCTATCCGGGCCGGCTATTAAACCGGTGGCGCTGGCTATGGTATATGAGGTAGGCGGTGCCGTGGATTTGCCGGTTGTTGGCTGTGGCGGCATCTTGAAAGCCTTGGATGCTCTTGAGTTTATTATGGCTGGCGCCAGTGCCGTCCAGGTAGGCACTGCCAGTTTTATTAACCCTCGTGCCACTCTTGATATTCTGGAGGGGATAGAGAGGTTTATGACTGAAGAAGGGATAGAAGATATAACCGACCTTATCGGTGCCGCCCGGCGCTAGTTTGAATGGAGAGCTGGTATAAAGTGAGCAGGATGGTAAAAGCTAGAATTGGCTCTATACTACTAATTATAGTATGCCTCTCAAGCTTAACCTTCATCGGTTGCGGCAATAATGCCGAATCGGAAATATCATGCGTATCATCCCAGGAAACTTCGGCTTCTTACCCGGAGGTTGATAACTATATTAAGCAGCAGATAGTGGCTGAGGGAATTCCTGGCCTGGCGGTGGTCGTTGTTCAGGGAGAAGGGATTGTATATCTGAAAGGCTTTGGTGTTACCAGCCTCAAGGACCCTTCCCCGGTGACACCACAGACTATCTTTGAACTGGCATCAATAAGCAAATCATTTACCGCCCTTGGCGTACTTCTGCTACGGGATGACGGTTTGATTGAACTTGACACGCCCGTCCAGCAGTACCTGCCCGATTTCCAGATAAACGACCCACGAGCATCAGAAATCACGGTGCGCTATTTGCTGAATCAAACAAGCGGTTTGCCGGGGAACTTCTCGGCACCTCTGGTCTTCCATCAGGGAGACGACGCCATGGAAAAAATGATAGCCGCATTGAGCCAGGTGCGGCTTAATCAACCGCCAGGCTCTTCATTTGAGTATGCTGATATAAACTATTGCCTCCTGGGGGCGCTGATTGAGAGGGTAAACGGGACTACCTTTGAAGACTACATGAAACAGAAGATTTTCGTTCCGCTGGGCATGACCCATACCACCCTGTACCCCGATGAGGCTGCTGAGTTAGGCCGGGCGGATGGACATCAACCGATGTATGGCCAGATTGTTGCCCGGAATATACCCGTCTTCAGGAGTGCCTTGCCTGCGGGCTGGGTAATGTCCAGCGCCGAAGACATGGGTAGGTGGCTCATAATCCATCTCAACGATGGTTACACAGCCGAAGGACAGGTTATCCCGGCGGCTGATATTGAAGAGGTTCACACACCGGCGGTAATGTTTGAGGAAGGTGGTGAGCAGTTGGGCTATGGTATGGGCTGGTTTGTCAGCTGTGAGCCTGATGATGTGCCAAGTATCTGGCATGGTGGTGACACCCCGAGCTTTACGACGGATATGATTATACTTCCAGAGCATCAACTGGGGGTGGTGGTGCTGGTCAACAGTCAGGTCAGTACCAACGGGCATAGCATCGCCCCTGGTGTGGTCAATAGGATTTTAGGGCTGGAACTGGAGCCAATAGTCGTTCCCTGGTGGGCACACTGGAAAGCAATCGATACTATAGCCACCATTGCACTGGTACTTATTGCCTTGCTGGTGCTGGCATTGGTGCTTTATATCTGGCTGGTGTGGCGGCAGTTCTGGGCCAAAAAGCGACGCCTCATTGGTTCTTCGCTTGCCGGTAGGATACTGCCGGCTCGGCAGCTGGTGCTCTATATATTTCCCCTGGTACTGCTTATCATGTTTGCCGTGACCGGATATCTGGTGGTGCAAGCAATCTATGGATATAATTTCTACGAGGTCTTATTTCTATTCCGGCTAGCGGCGCCTCCCGGAGTTTGGCTCTCGGGTATGATGTTGATTTCTGTCATACTTCTATGGGTGCTTTTGCTGGCATTTCTGGCCCTGTTTACTCGCGGCAGCAAGACGGCTGCTTAATCTTTTACCAGCTTCTGACCGGCGATGTAGGCTTGTTTTAGGGCATCGGGGTGCTTGGTTATGGTACCTTTGTCATCTATCCCAGAGAATGCTATCTCGCCAACATAGCTAATATCCAGACTGGTGAATAAAGCCCTTACTATTGCCAGTGCCGGCTCAAACAGATTGGCTACCTTTCTGCCACCAGCAGAAACAAATAGCCCTTTTCTGTCTCGCCGGTCGCCCAGTGGCGGTAGATTGAGCTTGTATTTCCTGGCCCAAAGCGCTTGGCAGCGGTCAATCATTGCTTTGGCTTGAGCTGTTACGCCCATAAAATGTATCGGCGAAGCCAGTACTATTCGGTCTGCTGTTTCCAGTTCCCGGTAGACCAGCTGCATATCATCATTGAATTTACACCTGCCTGCCTTAAAGCAGGCATCGCAGTGCTGGCAGGGGGCGATATCAAGGTCACTAAGGATGATGGTTTTGACCTCAGCCCCGCGGCTTTTAGCACCTTTTAGTACCTCAGCTAGCAGCAGGTCACTATTGCCGCCCCGCCGCGGGCTACCGGCAATACCAAGGACCTTCAATCCAACCCTCCTTCAACAATCTTCAGAATGGCTGCCTCTCTGGCTGCCATCAGGCGCGCCGGCTCGGGCTCACCGTGGTCATAGCCCAGCAGGTGAAGAACGCCGTGGATTATAAGGATAGCAACCTCCCTTTTTATTGAATGCAGGTGTTCCTCGGCCTGTATAATTGCCTGGGGGTAGCAGATAATCACCTCACCCAGGTGCTTTACTCCATCGGGTGGTGTAGCAAAGGACGATTCTTGTTCGGTGGAAGAAACGGGCAGCATGGCAAAGGCAAGAACATCGGTGGCCTTGTCTCTACCGAGATAGGCTTTATTCAATTCCTGAACTCTTTTCTGGCCGGCAATCACCAGCCCCATTTCAATATCATTATTAATACCCTGGGTAATTAAGGCTTGTTCGGCTATGCCCTGCAGCCAGCCTCTTTTCAGGCAGCCCTCAAGCCCCTCATCAAACAAAATATTGATTTCCATTGGTAATTCATAATAGCACAGCACTAAGAGCACCCTCAAACAGTGGGTCTAAGAGGAGCATAAATTCCTCCTTCTTAATAAGTTTTATCCAGATGGATGTGTTCTTTAACTGTTATTTCCCAACCCGCCCGCCCTCGGCAGGTTGTTAACAATGCAAATCTGCTTTGAGCCGGATAGGCTGTTATGATATAGTAAAGATACAAAGCTATGTTAGTGTTACAGGGCGGGGAGGGGTCGCATAGTGGCCTAGTGCGGGCGCCTGCTAAGTGCTTACCCTGGGTAACCGGGGTCGAGGGTTCGAATCCCTCCCCCTCCGCCATATAAAGAAAAAATGAATAACCTTTATTACGAAGTACCGCACTTCAAGCTCTATCTGGATAATTGTCTTGATGTACTTGCCGAGATTCCAGAGGAGTCTATCGACATGATTTTTGCTGATCCTCCTTATTTTCTTTCTAATGGAACATTTACTTGCCAGAATGGTAAAAGGGTAAGCGTTAAGAAGGGTGAATGGGACTTAAGCAACAGTATAAAAGAGAATTGTGAGTTTCATCTATGAATTTGTCTCTTGAAACTAAATTAGCCGAAGAGTACAAAAGCCCATCTCAAAAAGTTAGAGTTATAACCGAGTACTGGGTTGATAAGCAGGTTTATTGTCCAAACTGTGGACACCTTGATATTGACAAGTATAAGAATAATAACCCTGTCGCCGATTTTTTCTGCTCTAATTGTAAGGAGGTTTATGAACTAAAAAGCAAGAAGGGTAAATTCGGAAATAAAATAGTCAATGGTGCATACCGTACAATGATTGGGCGATTACAGGATAGCAATAACCCAAACCTTTTCCTACTTAATTACGACTTACAAAACCTTATGGTTTTAAATCTATTCGTTATACCCAAGCATTTCTTTATTCCTGAGATAATAGAGAAAAGGAAAGCATTAGCACAAACTGCAAGACGCGCTGGTTGGGTTGGTTGCAATATTTTGCTAAAAAGTATTCCTCAAACAGGAAAAATATTCTTCATTAAAAATTGTAAAATTGAGCCTAAGGATAAAGTTATCGCAGAATGGCAAAAGACACTTTTTCTAAAAGAAGAAAGGGAAATATCCGCAAAAGGTTGGCTCTTGGATATTATGAAATGTATCGAGGAACTTGGCAATAAAGAGTTTTCCCTTGATGAGATTTATGCTTTCGAGAATATATTACGCAATAAACATTCAGATAACAAGCACATTAAGGATAAAATCCGCCAACAGTTACAGATATTAAGAGATAAAGGCTATCTGGAGTTTATTGAACGAGGGCATTACCGCCTTGCATAAAAGCATGTCAATAACAATTAATCCGTTTTTAGCAAAAGTCATCTTAAAACTCAATCCTTTCAGGTGTATATTCGTTATGTGTAAAGGATACAGCGAAGATTATGGCAACTTTACTGAACTAGTCTGGGAAGACGATAAAGATTTGGATTTTACTGATAGAGACACTTATCCCAAATTCCAACTTTGGTTTATTAAATACTCTGGTTGTTTATCTTGATTACTATCCTATCTTTCCTATTTTAGATTAAAATTATGCCTAATTATTATATCTGGACAATAGGCTGCCAGATGAACAAGGCGGAGTCGGAGCGGCTGGGTAGTTTCCTTGAAAAGCTGGGTTACCAGCCTGCCCTCGTCGCCGATGAAGCCGACCTTATCGTGTTAAATAGCTGTGTCGTGCGCCAGAAGGCTGAGGAGCGTGTTATCAACAGGATTTGCGCCCTTAAACTGCTAAAAAAATCACGCCCGGAGGTAACATTGGCGGTTACCGGCTGTCTGGTTAATTCCGATTTACAGAAACTCAAGAAAAAGTTCCCCTATGTTGACCATTTTTTTAAGCCCGGTGACTATCCCGAATGGCTGGGGAAAACAGATTCAGGCATAGTATTACCCCAGCGACCTTCGCCGAGCACCTTTGTCCCTATCATTCAGGGCTGTGACAACTTCTGCTCCTATTGTATTGTTCCCTATCGCCGTGGTCGGGAGAGGAGCCGCCCGGTTGCAGAGATAGTTGGTGAGGTAAAGGAACTGGCGCATCGGGGGGTAAAAGAGGTTATCCTGCTGGGTCAAAATGTGGATTCATACGGCCATGACCTGTCCGACAAACCAGACCTGGCCCAATTGCTTTATGAGCTAAATACCATAGACGGCATAGCCCGAATACGCTTTCTGACCAATCACCCCAAGGATATGAGCAACAGGCTTATTGGAGCCATAGCCAGTCTGGACAAGGTCTGTGAGCAGATAAACCTGCCGGTTCAGTCGGGGAACAATGAGATTCTTACGGCAATGAGACGGGGTTATACTGTTGAGCACTATCGTCAGCTGGTCAGCCAGATACGAAGCCAGATACCAGAGATTTCCCTGAGCACCGATGTTATCGTCGGCTTTCCGGGAGAGGGGGAAGAGCAGTTCCAGGCAACGGTCAATCTGCTCCGTGAGCTGAGGTTTGATAATGTCCATATAGCTGCCTATTCACCCAGGGCGGACACGATTGCCGCCAGGGAATATGAAGATAACATCCCACCGGCAGTTAAGAAAGAAAGACTTAGTATTATCGAGCGACTTCAGGAGAGGATTGCTACCGATATAAATGCCAGGCTTTTAGGCAAAACAGTTGAGGTTCTGGTGGAAGGAAGGAAGAAGGGCAGGTGGCATGGGAGAAGCCGAAGTGGTAAACTGGTGTTCTTCAATAGCAATAATAACCTGTTGGGGAAGCTGGTAAAGGTCAGGATTGAAAAAACAAGCCCCTGGGCACTCCAGGGAAGGTTATATCTGAGTAGCATTAACTAGATTTAAGGAGGGGAAATGGGAAAGACAATATCTTTAGCCTTGGGACTGGTGTTGGTCGTCAGTGTAGCACTTTTAGGTGGTTGTGTCCCGGCAGATGGTGGAGATGGCACTAGCACAATCTATATGGTTGTATTTCTGGTATTGATTTTTGGTGTCTTCTATTTTCTTATTATCAGACCGCAACGCAGAAGGCAGCAGGACCAACAGAAGCTGCTAGAAGATTTGAAGTCGGGAGACAGGGTTATTACTATAGGCGGAATTTATGGTCGAATCGAAAGTCTCAGGGAAGACAGCGTTATCCTGAAGATAGAATCTGGGGCGACAATAAGGGTTGCCAGAAGTGGCATAGCCGGCAAACAGGGAGAACCCACCTAGAGATTTTTCGCTGCTCTCCAGCCCGGGGCTTTAACAATATAGTCTTGGAGGTGGCTCAATTAATCACTATGATTACATCATAGTTGGTAGTGGCATTGCCGGGCTGTATTGTGCCCTGCTGGCACAGGAGCAGGGAAGCGTACTCCTGATAACCAAAGGCAGCATTAATGATTGCAATACCAGGTACGCCCAGGGAGGCATTGCCGCTGCTATAGGCAAAAATGATTCACCAGAGCTCCACTTTAGGGATACCCTGGCTGCCGGAGATGGTTTGTGTGATGAAGAGACGGTGCGTATTCTGGTTGATGAAGCCCCTGACCGTATCACCGACCTGGTCAATCTTGGTGTTCCCTTTGATACCCTTGATGGTGAGATTGACCTCGCCCTTGAAGCGGCGCATAGTGTACCCCGTATCCTTCATGCCGGGGGTGATACCACCGGCGAACATATTGAAGTAACACTGAGCAAAAGGGTACGCTCGTCTAAAATCCAGGTGCTTGAAAACCATCTGGCCACTGATATTATATTGCAAAATGGTGAAGTTGGTGGCTTAAAAGCCCTTAACTGCTGCTCTGGTTCCACTGAGGGGTTTTGGTGTCGTTTCCTGATTCTGGCTACCGGCGGCGCCGGGCAGTTATTCAGGTTCAGCACAAACTCGGAAGTAGCCACCGGTGATGGCATAGCCCTGGCTTTTAGGGCTGGGGCTGAGATGGTTGATATGGAATTTTTTCAGTTCCACCCTACCGCTCTGTACCTCCCCGGGGTGACACCCTTCCTCATATCAGAGGCAGTTAGAGGTGAAGGGGGAATATTACGCAACATAGACGGCTATCGCTTTATGCCTGACTATACGCCGCAGGCTGAACTGGCACCGCGAGATGTGGTCACTCGAAGCATACTGTACGAGATGAAAAAGGCCGGAACAGATAATATTTTCCTTGATGTTACCTTTTTACCACCTCATATCACTGCTGCGCGGTTTCCTCAGATATACCGCTTCTGTCTTGACCACGGTCTGGATATAACCAGGGAGTGGATTCCCGTGGCACCGGCGGCCCACTATATGATAGGTGGTATCAGGGTTAATAGCTGGGGCGAAACCGACATATCGGGACTGTTTGCCGCTGGAGAAGTTGCCTGTACCGGCGCCCATGGGGCAAACCGGTTGGCTTCAAACTCACTGCTTGAGGTACTCATTTTTAGCAAGAGAATCATTAAAAAGACCAGCAGGGTAAACAAACCAGTGGTAGTCACCCCTGGCAGTGACGAGATCCGTCACTCGCTTAAGCCAAGACAGTTTGCCCAAGATATTCCAGCAGCCGGTCTTTCTGCCCTGAAGCAGCTCCTCTGGGATAAGGCGGGTATCATCCGTAATGGGGAAGGACTGACTGAAGCTGCTAATACACTGGCCGCCTGGCAGGAGTCTCTGTGCCTGTCTAAAGACAGGCAATCTTATGAACTGGCGAATATGATTTTAACCGGGCGTTTGGTAGCTGAGGCTGCCCTCTTGAGAGAGGAGAGCCGTGGGGCACACTTTCGCTCCGATTTCCCACAGAGCTCACCCAAGTGGCAGAAACATATTGTGCTGACTGCAGGATGATTATATAACTGAGCGGGTTGGCCTAAAGGGGTGCAAAAGGGGGGCGAAGCCCTAAAATATAGACAAAGGGAGGTTTGGGGGGACGCAGTCCCTCCAAACTAAATCCTCCCCCTCTCCTTTGAAGAAGAGGGGGACACAGGGGGTGAGGTAGATAGTAACTATATATTTACTTAATTATCTATTCCCACCCACCACCCTTAAGGAGGGGGATACAGGGGGTAAGGTAGGTGATTAAACCGGAGACGAGTGACGAACAGGTAAATAGCATAATAGACCTGGCACTGGCTGAGGATACCAGCCATGGTGATGTAACCAGCGAGATAATAATACCATCTGACCTCATGGGTAGAGCTTCTATAATGGCTAAGGAGGAAGGGGTGCTGGCTGGGGGTGATGTAGCCAGGCTGGTATTTCTCAGGGTTGAGCCAAAGCTTGAGGTGAAGGTTCTTATCGCCGATGGTAAAAGGGTAAAGCCGGGGGATAGAGTAGCCACCATTAATGGCAGCGTAGCCAGCATCCTCAGAGCAGAACGGGTGGCCCTTAATTTTCTGAGCCACATCAGCGGCGTTGCCAGTAAAACAGCCAGATATGTCGTCCAGATACAGAACTGTACCGCTGTTATTACCGATACCCGCAAGACCTTGCCCGGGCTAAGGCTTCTTGAGAAATATGCCGTGCGTATTGGTGGCGGGCAAAACCATCGTCTCCATCTGGGTGATAGCATTCTGGTTAAGGATAACCACATATCAGCAATGCGCGGGCTAGGCATGAAATTGAAAGATATTGTGACTAAGGTTAAAAAGAATGCCCCACAAGGCGTAAAGATTGAGATAGAGGTCAACACTGTCCCAGAAGCTCTGGAGGCAGCCCAGGCCGGGGCTGATGTTATCATGCTGGACAATATGAGCACTGATGATATGAAGCGGGTGGTAGAACTGGCTCCAGAGCAGGTTAAGCTTGAGGCTTCAGGTGGTATCGGCATTGATAATGTCCGTGCTGTAGCTAGGACTGGAGTTCATTTCATCTCTGTTGGCGCCATAACCCATTCAGCAAAAGCCCTGGATTTTAGTCTGGAGCTTGAGCCGCCGATATAGGGTATTCAAGCCGGTAATACTGTCTTATCAATGGTGTTTGAAAAAACTATAGAGTCAAATATAGTGGCAATGAAAATAGAAAATATTGTTTACTCCGCGAAAAAGAGAGAAATGCGGGTAAGAAGCTTGACCAGACTACTGCTTGTTACTTTTGGAACACTCTTTGTCGGGCTGGGAATTGTTGGCATATTTGTGCCTGTATTGCCTACCACCCCCTTTCTCTTGCTGGCGGCTGCCTGCTATGCCAGAAGCTCACCAAGGTTTTACCACTGGCTGCTGAATAACAGGTGGTTTGGCAATTACATCAGGAACTATCGGCAAAAAAGGGGAATTCCATTGAAGGTAAAGTTGCTGACTATTACCCTGCTGTGGCTAACAATCGGGGCCTCGGTTATATTTGCAGTTCAGTCTTTAGCGGTTAGAATAATTTTAATTCTAATAGCTATCGGCGTTTCTATACATATACTCTCTTTCAAGACATTAAAAGAGTAAAAGGTGGTCAAACAGGATAAGGATATGGTACAGCTGACATTCTACGGCGGTGTAAATGAGATTGGCGGGAATAAGATTCTCTTGGAGGATGGTGAGCGGAGACTGCTACTTGATTTCGGCTTTCCCTTCAAGGGATACAAGCAGTTCTATGAAGAATACCTGAGGCCGCGTGGTGGTGCCGGGTTGCTTGACCCTCTGGCAATGGGCTTACTGCCACCACTGGAAGGGCTTTATCGGGATAACCTGGTAACACCCGGTCTGTGGCAAGAGTTCCGAAGTAGCCCCCTTCATCGAAAACTTGAGCGGGTAGATGGTGTATTGCTATCCCATGCCCATCTTGACCACTCGGGCTACATCTCTTTTTTAAGAGAAGATATACCGGTTTACGCCACGGCGGAGACCGCATTTATTGTCAAGGCGATGCAGGACTCAGGGAAAGCAGGCTTTGACCAGCAAGTGTGCTACTTCAGCCCGGTTTCGTACGAATGCCCATCTGGCTGGCAGCAGATGGCTTGCATCAGTAACAGCCGGGCAAAAAAACAGCGAAGGTTCTGCCTGGCTGATGTAAAACCGGAAGATATGAGCCCGGAGGCAATCCAGTTCTGGGAGCGTGGTTTCTGGGAGAGGACAGCCCGACAGGGGGAATTTACCGGCACTCCTTTGACTACTCATAGTAATTGCTGCCTTGAATTGCGTTGTTTCCCGGTTGACCACTCCATTCCCGGTGCCTGTGCCTGGGGTATTGAGACCGGCTCGGGCTGGATTATTTATAGCGGGGACCTGCGGCTCCACGGCAAACGTGCCCATCTGACTGAAAGGTTTATTGAGCAGGCAGCCAGGCTTAAACCTAAAGCCCTTATACTAGAAGGAACCAACCTGCATGATGAGGCCGGTTTCAGTAAGAAAAATATCAGTGAGCATGAGGTATATGAAAATGGCCTCAAGGCAATTGATAGCTCAGGCGGCCTGGTAATTGCCGATTTCTCACCCAGGGATGTAGACCGGTTGCTTACCTTTTTGCAGATTGCCCGGGATACTGGCAGGAAACTGGCAATATCGCCCAAGGATGCCTACCTGCTGAAGACAATGCGCCTTCTGGAACCACAAATTCCCGATATTGCCCGGGATAACAATCTGGTTATCTACCAGAATACCACTGGCAGTAAATCCCCTGGTTTATGGCTGCGCCATATCTTTGAAGATTATCAGGGTAAAACTATTTTAGCCGGTGATGTAGGCTCGGCACAGGACCAGTTTATCCTCTGCTTCAGCTTTTTTGACCTGAATGAATTGCCCAGCATTCGCCCCAAGCCGGGAAGCCTCTATGTCTATAGCTCCAGCGAGCCCCACGATGAGGAACAGGAGATTGACTTCCGTCGCCTTCATCAATGGCTTAAACACTTCGGCTTCAAGGGCTTCGGGTTGCCGGTAGAGAATAATAGAGACTGGCAGATACCTGAAGCCGAAAGGGGACTACATGCCTCAGGTCATGCCTGTGGCACAGACCTGCTAAAGATTGCTCGTGATATAAAACCAGAGGTTCTTATCCCTGTTCACAGCGAAAAACCTGACCTCTATCTTGCCCCCTTCAGCGGCACCGATATTAGTGTCACCCTGCCCGCCGTTGGCAAGACGATAGAACTATTCTAAGAGCCCAGTACTATTTTACTATTATTAAGTTACTATTGAGTGATTGTAATCCAGCCGTCTATCATTAAGAATAAGATGGTTATAAATAACTTGAGGTAGTTAAGAATAGGAGCAAATGGGTGGAGGATAAAAATGGAAAACTCAGAGGCTGCTAAAGAGAAGAATAAGAAGGTTGAGGATGATGCGCTTGATGTGATGACGACATTGGCACAGGAGGCAGAGCAGATTATTACAGAAGCGGGTGGGGCGGCTGGTCGGGAGGCGGAGCAGGAGTTTGAGAAGGTTCTTCGCGAATATGAGCAAAAGACCAAGCAGATTATTCTAAAAGTCAGGGAGGAAACAAAATCTAAGACTGCGGAAATCGCCAACAGGCTGAGTGAAGCGGTTATGTTAGGCATTGAGAAGGCCTCAGCCAAGGCGGTAGCTGGCGTAGTAGCTGGATTAAGTACAAAGGCTGGAGAACTTACCAGGAAGATGCAGGAAGCGGCTGAGAAGGAAGTGGAGCAGTCAGTAGCCAAGGTGGCTGTTGGGCTGAGTGGTAATACTGAAAGCGCTGCTAACCGTGCCCCACAAGAAGGTATGGATGCAGCCGATGAGGGGGCAGGCGATACTAGTCAGGAAACCGAGCTTGTTACAGAGGAAGAGGGTATAGGGTTACAGCAACCTGTTGAAGTTGAAAATTTTGACCAGTGGCTTGCCCAGTAGGTATAAGGATGAACAATGGTGCCAAGGGCGAAGATTTTGGCAGGCTAATCAGGCGGCAAAGGATTATGATGCCACTTACCCTGCAAGAGCTCGCCATTCGGTCAGGTGTATCCCCATCCCACCTGGGTCGTATGGAGAGGGGTGAGCGCTTCCCTTCAGCAAGTATTTTGCAAAAAATCGCCAAACCATTAAATCTTGATGTAAATGAGTTGTTTATTCAGGCAGGTTATCTTCCACCACAGCCCGACAACATATCTGAGGCACAATCAGACTACAAAGGCGGCCAATTAGACCCTTATGTGTCCTGGCTGTTAGCCCGGGAGCCACCAGAGGTACAGCGGGCTGTTATTGGTATTCTTTCAGTAATAAAGGGTATTTCACAGGCAAATAACCAAAATTAGCTTCTACCTGGGCTATATTGAAGTCAGACTTACTCCTTGAATCTCTATTAAATATCCCCCATCCTAACCGTTAATTATTTGTCTTATCCCTGGCCACAAAGTATAATTAACTGGTTAATTTTTAGGAACATTTACGTCTTGCTCTATCATACTGTCCGGTTAATATTAAGGTTTCTCTTCCTGCTGCTTACTAGGCAAAGGGTTAAGGGTAGAGAGAATATTCCCGGTCAGGGGCCGGTGATATTTGCCAGCAATCACATTGAACTGGTGGACTCGCCCCTGCTCTGGATTAGCCTTAGCCGGAGAGTCTACTTCATGGCTAAAGAGGAGGTGTTTAACTCCAGGATAATTGCCTACTTTATGACCAGTTTTGGTGCTTTCCCGGTCAGGAAAGGGCGGCCTGACAGGAAAGCATTGCTCAAGGCGAAGAGGGTGCTGGCTGATGGTCAGGCTTTAATCATCTACCCTGAGGGAATGAGAAGCCAGAGCCGGCAAATAAAGATTGCCTTCCATGGAGCTGCGCTGATAGCCTCGTGTAGTGGTGCTCCCGTTATTCCGATAGGTATTTATGGCACGGAGAAGATACGGGGCATAGCCTGGTTATGGCGACGACCGGAAATAACGGTTAATATTGGCAGGGCTTTTGCCGTGCCGAGGATTAATGGCAGGTTGACTAAAATTGAGCTTTCAAAGCTAACGGATGTTATCATAGGGCATATTGCTGAGATGCTCCCTGTGGAATATCGTGGAAATTTCCGGGACAGGAGTTTAAAAGTTCGTTGAAGGTTGAGAAGGCGGCTGGAATAGGTTTCTGTATGGGTGTCAGGCGAGCCATTGATATTTTAGAACAGGTCGCTGGTGAACGTGGTGGGGTAGAAACCCTGGGGGCAGTAGTGCACAACCAGCAGGTGCTACGCAGGCTGACTGACATTGGTGTCAGGATAGTCAGTAGTGTTGATGACTTACAGGGTAATGCTATAGTTGTCAGCTCTCATGGAGTAGGCCCGCAGGTGGAAAAGGAGATTCGGGCTCGGAATATAGAAATAATTGATACCACCTGTCCCTTTGTCAAACGGGCTCAGGTTGCCGCCCGGAGACTGGCTGAGTCTGGTTTTTTCACCATTGTTTTCGGTGATGTTGACCACCCCGAGGTCAAGGGTATACTTGGCTGGGCCGGTGGTAAGGGGATGGCCACACAAGATATCGGTGCTTTCAAAGAGAATGATAAACTGTCTCGCCGTTTAGGTTTGCTTTCTCAGACAACGCAGATACCGGCTTCTTTTGCCCGGTTTGCCAGGGAGCTTATTGATTGTGCCCTGGTGAAGGACTCCGAGCTGCGTATTATTGATACAATATGCCACGATATCAGACGACGCCAGACCGATACCCTGAGTCTGGCTGAGGAATCGGATCTTATGCTTGTTGTTGGCGGCCATAACAGTGCCAATAGCAAACATCTTCTTGAATTGTGTTCCAGAGTAACTCAGGCATACCTCATTGAAACTGCCGATGAAATCCAGCCCGCATGGCTTCAAGGTAAAAGCAGTATCGGCATAACCTCGGGGGCTTCTACTGATGAGCAGACTATAAATGAAGTAGTCAAGAAGCTTAAGTCACTGGGTTGAGTTTGGGATAGTGCCATGAGTAACCAAGTATTTTCTGTTAGGCAATGTGTTTACACTTAATCCTTTATTTTAGCAACAAACTTATTACTACCCACTCTTTTTAAATTACCCGATAGATAATGGCTGTGTGTTGATATCCAAGCATCCCCCTTATTTATTAACTTACAATATGCCTCTCTCTCTATTAGTGGTTTTGCTTTTACACGTTGGCTAAGGTTGTATTCTATTTGTACTGTAGCAAATGGTTTGATATGATATATCCCCATTGAATTTGTTAATTTAATTGGTTTTCCCTCCTTACCCCTCCCGCCATGATATAGTAATAGTACAAGGTCTCTATCTATTGTTAAGGCATATCGTTTATCACTATTGTGATAACTAACTGTAACTGAAATTATTATGCTGAATATATCGAGTTCTGCTTTTTCCTTGGTTATCTTAATATCCCCATATTTATAAATATGCCATGTTGGTTGGCATTGTCTCCACAACCACCGATCTCTAATCATTTTAGGTATCTCCCTCAAATATCGCCATAGCCATCCAATGAATTGCTTTATCCTATCCACCACCTCTTGGAAATGCAGAATAAAGAGCAAGAAAACCGATAAAAAACCTGCTATTGAACCAAGGGTTACATATAAGGGCACAGAATCCATGTCCTAATTCTACCATTTCTAAGGAGTTTCGCAACAAACTCAATGTTGTTCTCACCTTCATATTTGTGCTACACTTTTTGTTTAAGGGACTATGAGTAAGCGCCGTATCTTTTCCGGAGCCCGTCCCACGGGCAGGCAGCATATAGGTAATTATCTGGGAGCCCTGCAGAACTGGGTAAGGCTTCAGGATGAGTATGACTGCGTCTATTGCATTGTTGATATCCATGCCCTGACCTCAATGGAGGACACCAGCCAGCTCCAGAAAAACATTTACGAAATGATGCTTGACTGGCTAGCGGTTGGTCTTGACCCACAGAAAAGTATCCTTTTTGTCCAGTCCCATGTCCCTGAGGTGATGGAGCTGCACACCCTGCTCAGTATGGTAACTCCCCTTAGCTGGCTGCTCAGGGTGCCTACCTTCAAAGAGAAGATAAAGCTCCAGCCTCAAAATGTAAACTATGGGCTGGTCGGCTATCCGGTGCTGCAGACGGCTGACATCGCGATCTATAAAGCTGAAGTGGTACCCGTTGGTGAAGACCAGCTGCCCCATCTGGAGCTTGCCCGTGAGATCGTCCGCCGCTTCAATAGCCTGTATGGCAATACCTTCCCCGAGCCTGAAGCTAAGCTAACCAAGTATCCGCTGGTATTGGGGCTGGACGGCAAGGACAAGATGAGCAAACAGGCGGGCAACGATATTGAACTGGCCCTTTCTGCTGAAGAGACGAAGGAAAAGATAATGACCGCCTATACCGACCCGGCACGCCGCTACCGTTCCGACCCGGGGCACCCGGAGGTATGCAATGTATATAAGCTTCTGGGGTACTTTGATACTTCAAAAACGGGTGGGGTGGCTGAGAAATGCCGCAAGGCTGAGATTGGTTGTGTTGACTGCAAGATGCTATTGGCTGAAGCAATCAATAAAACGCTTAAACCAATTCGGGAAAGGCGAGCCGAATTTGAGGTTGACCCGAAAAACATTTCTGATATTCTAAATAATGGCGCCGAGCGCGCCCGTGTTATCGCACAGAAAACCCTCAATGAAGTCAAGAAAAATATGAGGCTTATCTAGGCTTTAATTCACCCCACCCCACTCCCATTATAATTGATAGCTTTAATTTCCCACCCGAACCCACCCTTGCGTCACCTCTTTTATTGATGTTAGCTATTCACCCTTCTTCAAAGGAGAGGGGGAATTATAAAAAAGAGGGAGTGGATCCCCCTCTTGGACACCACAATAAAATCCGCTTCTTCACCCTTTTTAATTTATCTCCCCCTTTAACAAAGGGGGAGTAAGGGGGGATTTAATATTGTATTTTGCTATTCATTGCCATCAAAGATAAATATATCATCTATACTAGCCTTCAAAGATTTAGATATATTATAGGCTAGCTTTAAGGAGGGATTGTATTTCCCCTTTTCCAGGAAGATAATGGTCTCTCTCCTGACCCCTACAATCTCGGCAAGTTTTTCCTGCGTCAGATTGAGCTTGGCTCTATATTCCTTTATTCTCGTTCTCATATTTTTAAACCAATGGCTTTTTTACGAAGACCTGACGAATAGCCCCTTGATAAATATAATCGTGCTGCCAATAACTCCCACAGCAAATACAAAAGGGGATACGTAAAGTAATATTCTATGAAATGCAAGGAATTCTATACTGGGGAATATCGTATTGACGAAGAAGGCGTTGATGGTAAAGACAATCAAAGATATTCCAGCTAGCAATGAAAAAATTCTTATTATTTTTAATCCCTTCCTATCTAAATTAGCTTCAACGCGGTCGTAGAAAAGATAAGATAGTGTGTATACTATCCCGACTGACAGCAATAGACCGCCAAGGAAGTATTCCATCCTGGGCTGAATCGGTTCATATTTATCAGCAATATAGAATAACATCGTAAGAAACGAAGCCGCTCCAAAAAAGATAAAGCTATTACGTATAGATTTATTTATATTCTCTTTTACACGCTCATCAATAGGTGGTAGCTTTCTCTTTCTGATTAATGACCATAATTCACGGTGACCGATAATTAATACTCCAATGACGATGGCGCCGACGGCATAGTACACTTCCAAAAGAAAAAAAATGATTATCATGACTATTGCGGTAATAAATAAGCTTAGAAATGCTTTCTTGGTTTTCATAGCCCTCCTCTATGTTATATATATCTAACGTTATGTATTTCTAACATACACCATTAATTTTACTTTGTCAATACCTTTTATATGCCTAAACAAGAAAAAGGAGTTATAGAGGGGCTAAGCCCCTCTTAAAATAAAATTCCCCTTGCAAGGGGAAGGGGATACAGGGGATGGGGTTGTTGAGATTAAACTAAGCCTTTTTGTGCTTTGCCACGAACCTCTTAATTCTATCCAGTGCTTCTTTAATGTCTTCCAGCGAGGTGGCATAGCAGCAGCGGATATAGCCTTCGCCGCATTTGCCGAAGGCATTACCGGGGACGACAGCCACCTTTTCTTCAACCAGCAGCTTTTCAGCAAACTCCTCTGAGCTCATTCCGGTGCTTTTTATTGAGGGGAAGGCATAGAAGGCACCCCTGGGCTCAAAGCAGGATAGCCCAATATCACACAGCCCCCTGACCATAACCAGCCGCCGCCGGTTATAGTCCTCAACCATCTCGTTAACGCTATCCTCACCTGATTCCAGCGCCTCTATAGCGGCTACCTGCCCCATGGTCGGGGCGCTCATTATGGTGTACTGGTGAATCTTGGTCATGGCGGTGATAATCTCTTTACTGGCTGCGGCATAACCGATGCGCCATCCGGTCATGGCATAGGACTTGGAGAAACCCCCCAGAAGTATGGTTCTGTCTCTCATTTCAGGCAATGTTGCCAGGCAGGTATGTTCTACGCCATATACCAGTCGGGCATAGATTTCGTCAGAGACCAGCAAAAGCCTGTGGCGCCTGGCTACTTCGGCTATCTTTTCCAGCTTGTCTTCGGGCATGACCGCCCCGGTAGGGTTAGCCGGGTAACCAAGCAGGATGGCCTTGGTTTTATCGGTAACCCTGGCTTCAATATCCGAAGCGCTGATTTCAAAACCGTTCTCCTCGCTGGTGGGCACCATTATCGGGGTGCCACCGGCCAGGATAACGCAGGCACTATAGGAAACATAACACGGGTCGGGCATGATAACCTCGTCCCCGGGATTAATGATGGCTCTCATTGCCAGGTCTAACGCCTCACTGACGCCGACGGTAATCAGCAGCTCGCTGTCGGGGTCATAATTCAGGTTATAGCTGCCCTTCAGGTATCTTGATATCCCCAGGCGCAGCTCGGGCATGCCCAGGTTTGAGGTATACATGGTAAGCCCCTTTTCTATGGAGTAGATGGCTGCCTCACGAATATGCCACGGAGTGGTATAGTCGGGCTCACCGACCCCGAGCGAAATGACCCCTTCCATTGATGCCAGAAGGTCAAAGAACTTCCGTATCCCGGAGGGTGACACCTGCCTTGCCCTCTGGGAGATTGGGCTTGCGTATTTATCTAATTGAGCCAATTTTTCAACTGTCATAATCGTCTCGTAGCAGTTTTAGAGTACTACCGGTTGTCGTTTATTCCCCTCCCCCTCTTCCAGGATTTCACCATCCTCCTTGTAACGCTTTAGCAGAAAGTAGGTGGCTGTCCCCTGCACGCCTTCAATAGACGCCAGCTTCTGGGTTACAAAATCGGCTATCTCATGCATAGACCTGCCTAAAACCAGGACTGTCAGGTCGTATGTTCCAGATACCAGATAAACGGTATGAGCCTGGGGGAAGCGATAGATGCGCTCGGCTATGGAATCAAAGCCGACATCCCTCTGCGGTGTAATCTTGACCTCTATTAACGCCCGCACCTGCTCATCGCCAACCTTGTCCCAGTTAACCATGGTCCTGTACTTTATGATAGTCCGCTCTGCCTCAGCCTTTTTAATGAGCCTGGCGACCTCTTCCTCCGAATTGCCGGTCATGGTGGCTATCTGTTTGGTGGTGGTCCGGGCGTCTTTTTCCAGTATTTTAAGTATTTCCTTTAGCATTTTCCTGCTCCTTAGCTGGCTCATTTATTGACCAATCGTCTTCCGCCTCATTATAGCAGAGTCGGAGGGATTTGTTATCCCCCACCTTTACCAGAAACCACCTCTCCCCCGGCTCCAGCCACTCTTTTTCTACTTCCTCAACCTGATAATCCACCCCCTGCCAGTTAAAAGAGACTGGTCTCTGGGCATAGGTGTGACCTGAATAGCAGTTGACTTTGAGATTTTCCACCCCAACTCACCGATTTTTTATTTGGTAACCCTATCCCCTTTATCCCCTTCCCCTTACGAAGGGGAAGGGGAAGATATAGAAGAGGGGCTTCGCCCCTCTTTGACTCTCCTATTTGTATTGCCAATCAAAATGAAACTTGAATCTTTTGGGTCTAAAAATCCATTCCTTTAGTTGCGCCCTACTATATGCACCTCTACCTGCATCTCTGTGGCAATTTGGGCATAGAACTATTAAATTCTTAAGGTTGTTTGTCCCGCCCTCTGCCTTTGGTTTTATATGATGAACATCTAAGCTATACCTATGACGACAAGTTGGATTTTCGCATCTGTTTCCAACTGCATTTATTAATTTTGCCCTTTCATTTTCAGATAAGGGAGAAACTTTATCTATTGTCATCTGAGTCTGCTTTTCTTCTTCTGTAATCTTATTTAAAGCCTTCTTTCCAAGCTGCTTAAATGGCCCAATCCCCCGCTTTCTATAAACCAAGTAAGAGACCATACCAATAACTACTACTGCAATACCTATGCTCAAGTAAAGCATTTCTTTTGGTACAAGGGTCCATATAAGAACTCCTACAATAGATATAGCTATTAGAATTTTGACCAAGCGTGATAACTTGTCATAACCTCCTGCCATATTCTATCCTCCCGTTTATAAATCTGGCTTCCGCTTATGCCAGTCGGTTGCCTGCTGGTAGGCGTGGGCGATTTTTAGGATGGTTTCCTCGGCGAAGGGCTTGGCGATAATCTGTAAGCCGATGGGTAAGCCATCGGCGAAGCCGGCCGGGATGGATATTGCCGGCAGGCCGGCGATGTTTATCGGCAGGGTGCAGACATCGCTTAAATACATCTGCAGCGGGTCGTCTATCTTCTCGCCAATCTTGAAGGGGACGGTGGGGGAGGTGGGGGTTATCAGGGCATCGTATTTTTCAAAAGCCTGGTCAAACTCCCGCCGAATCAGGGTGCGCACCTTCTGGGCTTTAACATACCAGGCATCATAGTAGCCGGCGGACAGGGCGTAAGTACCTATCATAATGCGCCTCTTGACCTCGGCGCCAAAGCCATACTGGCGCGTCTTTTCCATTGCCTGCCACATATTAGTGTCCTTATAAGAAAAGCCGTACTTTACGCCGTCGTAGCGGGCAAGGTTGGCTGAAGCCTCCGAAGGGGCAATAATATAGTAGACCGCCAGGGCATAGGGGGTGTGAGGCAGGGATACTTCCCAGTCTATTTCAGCCCCCATATCCTCAAGCCTGGCAATGGCGGCTTTTATGGCATCGGCTACCTCTTTTTGCATACCCTCGACAAAATACTCTTTGGGTATGCCAAGGCGCAACCCCTTTATATCACCAGTCAGGCACTGGGTGTAATCAGGCACGGGTAAAGGCACAGAGGTAGAGTCCCTTGAATCATAGCCGGCGATGGCATTAAGCACCAGGGCCGAGTCAAAAACATCCTGTGTTAAAGGCCCAATCTGGTCCAGCGAGCTGGCGAAGGCAACCAGGCCATAGCGGCTAACCCGGCCATAGGTAGGTTTTAATCCTGTAACGCTGCAGAAACTGGCTGGCTGGCGGATGCTGCCGCCGGTATCCGAACCCAGCGCATATATGGCTTCACCGGCGGCGACACCGGCCGCCGAGCCGCCGCTTGAACCACCGGGAACGCGGTCCAAATCCCAGGGGTTGTGGGTGGTAAAGAAGGCTGAGTTCTCGGTGGATGAGCCCATGGCAAACTCGTCCATATTAGCCTTACCGACGATCACTACGCCGCATTCGTTCAACTTTTCCATTACTGTGGCATTATAAGGAGGAACAAAGTTTTCCAGCATCTTTGACGAACAGGTGGTTTTTACTCCTTTGGTGCAGAGAACATCCTTTATAAGTACCGGGATGCCGTTTAGGGGGTTGCCATCACCTGAAGCTATTCTCTCATCGGCTTGTTTTGCCTGCTTGATGGCAAGCTCTTCGGTAATGGTTACAATAGCCTTGATTTGAGGCTCAACCTTGTGTATTTGTTCCAGTGCCGCCCGGGTTAGCTCACAGGATGAGACCTGTTTGCTCTTGAGCAGCTGGCTTATCTCATGAATGGTTAATTGCTTACCGTCTATCAATTTCTACTCCTTAATTTGCTATCCTGCCCACCGGTATTATATAAAGCGGTATTTCATTACCAGGTAGCGCCAGTACGGTTGCCACCTGTTTGTCGTTAAAAGCACCGACGACCACCGTTCCCAGGTTCAGGGTAACCGATTGAAGATAGACATTCTGTGCGGCGTGCCCGGCTTCCATATGCACATATCTGATGCCCCTCTCACCGTATCTCTGTGTCGTCCTCTCATATATCGCTGTAATTACAAGATTCACAGGTGCCTGGGCGATAAATTGTTGGTTTAAGGCTGCTTGAGCCAAAGCCTCTCTTTGCTCTCCGTCAACCACTTTCATCAGCTTATGTTGATGCGGCTCATACCGGTAGATACCCTTAGCAATACCCTCCACATTACCCACGACTGCATATATTTCAAGGGGATAGGTAGCCCCGGCGGAAGGTGCCGCCCGGAGACCAGCGGGGTCAGTGATTCCCTGGGCTGCCCAGAGAAGCTGGGCTAACTCTGGCAGGGTCAGGGCTTCGTCGCTGTAGTCTCTTACCGACCTTCTCTGGAGTATAGACTCTTCTACTGAGACATTGCTGTCATATCTCGGTTCGGGCAGAGCTATTGTAATGCCATCATCAGTCATTGACAGTTCCCTATCAGCCGAATTGCACGAAGATTTTAATGCCAGAAGTAACAGTGGCAAAGCAGCCAACCATTTTCGGTTTGTCATAAAATCAATCTCACACTCCCCTTTTAGATTCTTGCCACCCCTCCCATCCCTCACGGAAGAGGAAAATTACGATAATTAAACCGACTATCGGGTCTGCCTGCCAAAAACCAAACAGGTAATTAGCACCCAGACCCAGCAGTAGAGCCAATGAAAGAAAGGTACAAGCCAGGGTCTCCTTAGAGTCAGCAACCAGGGCTCTACTATTTATCTGTTTACCAATTTTATATTTCTGCCACGTTAACAGCGGCATGATTATTATTGAAAGAGTAGCTATTACTATCCCTGGCAACGAAGGGTCTGGAATTTCCCTGGCCACCAGTTTCTCTACCGATTCATACAATATATAAAGTCCAAGTATGAAGAAGGTAATCGCAACAAACCTTATTGCCCTTTTCTCTATCCTTTCCTCGGCGGCTGCCGATATCTTCCCGTGTTGCCTCAGTCGCCAAATTAAAACTAGCCCCGACAGTGATTCGACGATACTATCAAGCCCAAAGCCAATTAAGGCGATGCTACCAGCAATACTGCCGAATACAATTGAGGCGACAGCCTCAAGGATGTTATAGCCAACAGTAAAGTACTCAAGGAGAAGACCCTTCTTATATAGCCTGTCGACATTCATCACTCCAGTACAGCCCGTATTCTGAAGAAGTCACCGTCCTTTCTGGGGGCATTGGCCAGAACCTCACTCTGTGGCAGGGAAGATTTAGTTTCATCTTCCTTCAGCACGTTTTGGAGCGTGTTGGGCTGTGACGTGGGTGGAACATCGGTAGTATTTACCTGCTGCAATACCTCAAAGTTTTTCAGGATATTGGATAATTGTTCACTGAGCCTGTTTACTTCAGCCTCGGTCAATCCCAGTCTGGCCAGGCGGGCAATGTGTAAAACTTCTTCACGACTTAATTCCATAGGTTACTCCATACAGTCTATTATATTGCCAATTATATCACCCGAATTTGACTGCGTGCAAACGAAATGGTGCTATAATTAACTAGATGAGAGGCAGACTTATTCTGGCTATTATAAGCACACTGCTTGAGGAGGCGGCTCTGGTGGCAGTGGTGCTGGTTGGCTTGCCCGAGCTGGGTATCAATATACCTGTCGCCGGTCTTATCGTATTGATGCTTGCCTGGGTTGCCTTGGCCGTTATTTCTTATCGGGTGGGCAGCCGCGCCCTGGAAAGAAAGCCAGTGGCTGGCCTTGGAACTATGGTTGATAGTAAGGGTAAGGTGGTGAAAACACTGGACCCGGAGGGCCTGATTAGAATTCACGCTGAGCTATGGAGAGCAAAATCAGACGGTAGGGAGATAGATATTGGCCAGGATGTTACCGTAGTGGGACAGGATGGCAGTAAACTAATTGTCCGTCCCAGCGATTGACATGGGGACATACATCGAGGCTTCTATCGTTGTTAGTCACCAGCAGAGGTGTTATAATGCTTATCTGTAATTTCGGAAGGGGCTTGTAAGACTGAAATGGAAATCATCCCGGCAGTTGACATAAGAGACGGCAAGTGTGTTCGCCTGTATCAGGGCGACTATAGTATGGAGACGGTATATTCTGATAACCCGGTGGGTATGGCTATGGAATGGCAGTCACTGGGGGCGACCAGGCTTCATATTGTTGACCTTGATGGTGCCGATGTCGGTAAACCCTGCAATCTAAATATCGTCACCAGGATTAACGATGCGGTGTGGATTCCGCTACAGGTAGGTGGTGGCATCCGTAAGATGGAAACAATTGAAAAACTGCTTAAGGTTGGAATTGACCGTGTCATTCTGGGCACGGCTGCTGTGGAAAACCCAGAGCTGGTTAAAGAGGCATGTCGTCGCTTCGGTCAGTCTATCATTATTGGTATTGATGTCATAGATGGTAGGATAGCAATACACGGCTGGAAAAAGGAAACAGGGCTTACCGCCATTGAATTTGCCATGTCTATGGCAAAGCTCGGCGTAAAGCGTTTCATCTATACTGATATTAATCGTGATGGTACCCTGACCGAGCCAAATTTCATAGCTACCTTTGAGCTGGTTGATGCCATAAGGTTTCCTGTTGTCGCCTCCGGCGGTATATCGTCCCTGGTTCACCTTAAGGTGCTCAATAAACTTGGTGCTGCGGGTGCTATTATAGGCAAAGCCCTCTATACCGGGGACATCAATCTAAGGCAGGCTTTGGATGCAATTAGCTAGGTCAGGAGGTAGTGGTTGGCTAAAAAACTGAAATTTAATGAAAAGGGGCTTATTCCGGCTATAGTCCAGGATGCCGATTCCGGTGAAGTGTTGATGCTGGGCTATATGAACAGTAAGTCTCTGGAACTTACCCTATCCAGCGGTGAAGTCTGGTTTTACAGCAGAAGCCGTCAGGAGTTGTGGCACAAGGGAGCTACATCGGGCAACCGCCTCATTGTCAATGAACTATGGCTGGATTGTGACGGCGATGTCATTCTGGTTAAAGCGTACCCCAAGGGACCGGTTTGCCATACGGGTGAGAGGACCTGTTTCTTTCAAAGGTTGACCGAAGAAGATAATCAAGGATAAACCTCAGGAAGAAGCCTGTTGAGCCACCTCCTGGTCGGTAGCTATAACCTCTTTTAAGGCAGCCACGGCGACCTCTATCTGGCTGTCATCAGGTTCTCTGGTGGTCAGGCTCTGCAACCATAGACCGGGAGTCATTATAGCCCGAACGACGACATTATTCATGTGCCGGGCTCCAAACTGGGTTGCCTCATAGCCGAGGGCGGCGATGACAGGAATTAGGAGAACCCTTGATACCACCATCAGCCATACTGCCTGGCGGCCAACGAGAGCAAAAACGAGGATGGCTATAACCAGTACCGTCAGTAAAAAGGCGGTGCCGCAGCGGGCGTGGGCGGTGCTGAATTTACTGATGTCCTTTGTTTCCAGCGGCACCCCCTCCTCATAAGCATGAATCGTCTTGTGCTCGGCACCATGGTAGGCAAATGTCCGCTTTATATCGGGGAGTAGCGATGTCAGCTTGAGGTAAACAAGGAAGATAGCCAGTCGGATAACGCCCTCTATCAGGTGAAAGACCAGCGATGAATCAATAATATAGGGTTCAAGTAGCTTGGCCAGGAAAAGAGGAGCCAGAAAGAACAGGCCAACCGCAAGGGCAAGAGAAAAAAACATCAGAAGCCAGGTTGAGCCGCCGGATATCTTTTCCTCCTCATCTTCCAGGGCTATATTAGCTGAGTAGACCAGACTACTGATGCCGAGTATAAGTGATTCAATTAAAACGATAATCCCGCGGATAAAGGGGGTCCGCCTAAAGCGACCGGTATAGATGGTGGATAGCGGCCTGGTGTTAATAGCCAGCTTGCCGTTAGGACGGCGCACAGCGATGGAGATGGTCTTTTGTCCCCGCATCATGACGCCCTCCATGACTGCCTGGCCCCCGTAGCGGAATTTCTCTATCATAGCCTTAATAAAAAAAGGAGCGGAACTGGTGAGCCGCTCCTTGCTTTAGCTCCCATAATTATTCAGCCCTTTATATTGTAGCGCTGCTTGAACCGCTCCACGCGCCCGGCTGTGTCTATCATCCTGCGCTCACCGGTAAAAAACGGGTGGCACTGGCTGCATAGCTCGACCTTCAAAGTTTTTCTGGTGGAACCAATGGTGAAGGTATTGCTACAGGAACAGGTTACCTTAGCATCAGGATAGTATTTGGGATGAATTTTATCTTTCATATTATTTTAGCTAGCGTAAACGCTGACCTTTCTCCTGTTTTTGGCTGCCGGCTCAAATTTAACAATGCCATCAATGAGGGCGAAGATGGTAAAATCTCTACCAACGCCAACATTATTGCCCGGGTGAATGCGGGTGCCCCTCTGACGAACCAGGATGGTCCCGGCATTGACCCTCTGGCCGGCGTACCTCTTCACCCCCAGCCGCTTGGACTGGCTGTCCCGTCCCAGCCTTGTGGAGCCGCCTCCCTTTTTATGCGCCACTCTCGGTTATCTCCTTCTTACGCCGTCGGGTCTTCTTGGGCTGCTCGGCTGCGTCACCCGGCTGGCTTATCTTATCAATGGTCAGCTTGGTATAGAATTGGCGATGCCCTGTCTTTTTGCGATAACGGACTTTAGGCTTATACTTGAAGACGACAATCTTCTTGCCCTTAGCCTCTCCCTTTGATGTGGCAACCACCTTGGCGCCATCAATGGTGGGCTTACCGACCGTTAGCTGCTCACCATCAGCAATGAGCAATACCCTTTCCAGTTCAATAGTATCGCCCTCGGCTACATCCAGACGCTCTACATTTATGGTCTGTCCGGGGATTGCTTTATACTGCTTGCCACCGGTTTCAATAATAGCGTAAATCGCAGACCTCCATTAGATGAAACAGTATATTTTATCAGCTATTGTTAATAGGTGTCAAATCACAGCCCTTGCCATAGCTTGCCAACTTTTACCTTAAGCTCATCAAGGCTACAATCAGTGTTGATGACCATATCGGCGTGCCTGTCTCGCTCCTCAGCAGATAATTGAGAACGAATGCGCTCCATAGCTTCGTCACGAGATAGACCTATCTTTTCAAGCCGTCTAAGAATGGTAGCTTCAGGGGCGGTGGTAACCCAGACCTCATCAACCAGTGTAGCCCAGCTGGCTTCTATAAGCAGCGGGGCTTCAAAGACAACTACATCTACTCCCTGCCGACGATACTTCTCAAGCCGAGACTTTACCACCCGGTAAATTCGCGGGTGCATTATCCGGTTCAGCCGGGATAGGGCTTTATGGCTCTTGAAAACTATCCTGCCCAGCTCTTTACGGTCAATCCGGCCATTAGGCGTAACAATCTGCTGCCCGAAAGCAGCCACAACCTGCTGCCAGGCTTTACTGTCAGATTCAAGAACCTCATGCCCGATTCTATCGGCATCTATGATGACCATACCCAGCTCAGCCAGAAACCTGGCTACCGTGCTCTTGCCACTGCCGATGCCGCCGGTAAGACCAATGACTTTCATTATCCTAATCAGTCTAACTATTGATAACTAGGTAGTCAAGGGTGTTTTAACCACTAATGGTTGGGTAATCAAATGCTTTTTTACTAAGTAATCATGGATATTTAAACTAAGTTATATAGTATGGATATTTAGTAAGGGATGGAGTGTAAATGGGGTGTTTAAGAGGGGCGTAAGCCCCTCTTCTTATATTTCCCCCTCTCCTTTGAAGGAGAGGGGGATTAAGGGGGTGAGGTTGTTATGTTTAGGCAAACAGGCTGGAAGGGTATATCCATCCCTTCCCCACCCTCTGTTATCTTTTACTTTATTTTCCCAACCCACCCTCCCTCGGGAAGGGGGTAAAGTGGGTGAGGTGGATAGGAAGTATTTATCTTTATTATCTATTCCTACCCATCGCCTTTAAGGAGAGGGTGAACATGGCTTGATTAAGAATCTGGTTTTATCAATACCAGTAATAGTGTAAACTTGGTTGTGATTACATTCAGGGTGATTATTAACGATGATAGACTGGGTTAGTATTGCCGTATTAAGCACTGTTATCCTTGGGCTGGTCAGCATCCTAGATAGCCACCTTATCTCCAAACGATTGCCCAGCCTGCGTGCTTTCCTGCTGCCAGTGGCTCTCATGACCCTGGTTTTTGGCATAGTTTTTTCCTTCCTGTTCCCTCTGCCTGAGGACCTAAGCAGCTGGCCACTAGTGGTTGCTGTAGCTTCTGCAATACTGCGGACTTCGTCCATTACAATATTACTCTACACCCTGAAGAGGGAGGAGGTGTCCCGGGTCATACCCGTGGTCAGCACCTACCCCATCTTTGTGGCTATCATGGCTATTCCGCTGCTGGCGGAGACGCTTGGCTACCTGCAGTGGACAGCAATAATCATTGTCGTCGCCGGGGCGGTGATGGTCTCGGTTAAACGGAGCCCCGGTGGCTCGACTAGCTGGCTGGGGGCTACATTTCTTCTTCTCTCCGGCTCCAGCCTGCTGATGGCGGTGGCCGATGTAACCAGCAAGTACGCCCTGGGCTATATTTCTTCCTGGAATATATACTGGATTAGCATCCTCACCACGTCCATCATCTTCTTGCTCATCTCGCTGCGCCCCCGTGTTATCAGAGAACTAACCAATATAAAGCAGCCCGTCTCTACACTGGCTCTGCTTGTTTTTAATGAGGCGCTGGCTATGACCGGGATAGCAATGATGTTCTGGGCAATGAAGCTGGGGCCGGTGTCCCTGGTTTCCGCCATCACCAGCAGCCGCCCCATATTCGTGGTTATCTATGCCCTTATTCTGAGCCGTATCCGGCCGATGTTTCTTCTGGAGGGGGAATCCGGCAGGGGGGTGCTTGCGGTCAGGTTCATTGCCACCGCTATGATTGCCGGCGGTATAGTTATAATCTACTTGGCATAGGTGATAAGGTACTTTGTTCTTTATTATCTTTTCCCACCCCTCCCCACCTTTGTAATAATGCTTATATTTTCCAATCCCTCACCTCTTTTAATAGAACTTTCTTTTCCTAAACCACCCATCCCCTCTGCTAATGCAACTTTATTTTCCCAACCCACCCGCCCTCGGCAGGCACTAGTGTTAGTGTTTGCTAAAAACGGCGTTACAAAAAGGGTGGTTTAAGAGGAGCAAGCCATTTGCTTTTAGTAGATGGTTAAAAGTGTATATCTAAATAGGGAAGTCTAAGAGGGGTAAAAAGTTATAAGTAAAGGCTATAAACCAAAACATAGATGCTAAATGTGAGTAAGGTAAATAATAAATAAGGTGTTTAAGCTAGGTTATATAGTATAGATATTTAGTAAGGGGTGGAGTGTAAATGGGGTGTTTAAGAGGGGCGCAAGCCCCTCTTTTTATATTTCCCCCTCTCCTTTGAAGGAGAGGGGGATTAAGGGGGTGAGGTAGTAAATAAACGATATAAGCCTATAATTGATAGCAACCGAGTGATATAATTAAACTAAGGATTCGTTATGCATAAAGCGATGCTCTATGAAAGCCTCCCCGGCTCCAGGGTGCGCTGTAATATCTGCCAGTGGCGCTGCAAAATAGGACCGGGTAAGCTTGGCGTTTGTAAAATGTACCACAACAAGGACGGCGTCCTCTATAACATGAACTATGCACAGGTGTCGTCGGTGGCTGCTGACCCTATAGAGAAGAAACCCCTGTTTCATTTTTACCCAGGGAGTCTTGCCTTTTCTCTGGGTAGCTGGGGCTGTAATTTTCGCTGTCAGGACTGCCAGAACTGGGAAATATCGTGCGTTGACCTGCCACAGATGGGTCGCCAGATTCAACCCGAGGAAGCAGTCAGGCTGGCTAAAGAGTACAACTGCCAGGGTATTGCCTGGACTTATAATGAGCCCACAATATGGTTTGAATATACACTGGACTCCGCCCGGCTGGCCAAGGAAAACGACCTGTATACCGTCTATGTGACCAATGGCTACATGACCCCAGAAGCCCTGGATACCATAGGCCCCTATCTGGATGCCTGGCGGGTTGATATAAAGGGCTTCAGTGATTCCTTCTACCGCAAGCTGGCAAAGATAAACCACTGGCGGGGTATCCTTGATGTTGCCAGGCGGGCTAAGGATAAGTGGCAGATGCATGTTGAGGTTATCACCAACATCATACCCAACATGAACGATGACGATAAGCAACTAGGGGATATTGCAAACTGGATACATGATGAGCTGGGTGAGCTGACGCCCTGGCATGTAACCAGGTTCTACCCCCACCGTGATATGGCTGATTTGCCGCCAACCCCGGTATCCACCCTGGAGCGTGCCTATGATATTGGTAAGGAAGCCGGACTTAAGTTTGTTTATCTTGGCAATGTCCCGGGGCACGGGAGAGAAAACACCATCTGTTATTCCTGCGGCAATGTTATTGTGCAGAGGCTTGGTTATCAGACTGAGGTAGCAGGTCTCAAGGATTCAAAATGCAGATACTGCGGGGCGGAGCTCAATTTCAGGGCACTCGCAGGAGGAGGTCATCATGATTAGGAAGCCAGCGGTAGCAGGTCACTTCTATCCCAAATCATCTTCGCAGCTTGAAGAAATGATAGCCGGTATGGTTGATGAAAAAGCAGCCAAGGAAGAGGTAATCGGTCTGGTCTCGCCTCATGCCGGCTATATCTATTCAGGACCGGTAGCCGGGGCTACTATTTCCAGGATTAAATTTAAGAATACCTTCATCATAATGGGGCCCAACCATACCGGGATGGGTAAGCCCTTCAGCATAATAACTGAAGGGACTTGGCAGACCCCCCTGGGCGATGTAAAAATTGACTCAGAACTGGGCAAGCGGATTCTGGCTTCATCGGCTCATCTTGAAGAAGACTCTGAAGCACATCGGTATGAGCACTCCGTTGAAGTTCAACTACCGTTCCTGCAGTATTTCAAGAAGGATTTTAAGATTGTGCCCATCGTGCTCTCCCACTCTGATGGCGATGTCTACAAAGAAATTGGTAAGGGGGTAGCAAAGTCAATTAAGGATTCGGGTAGAGATGCTATCATCATAGCCTCAAGTGATATGACACATTATGAACCGCAAGCCTCTGCCCAGAATAAGGATAGCCAGGCAATTGAGGCCATACTGGCTCTGGATGAAGATGAGCTATTAAGGCGTATAAACGAGCTCAATATATCAATGTGCGGTTATGCCCCGGTAGTTAGCCTTATCTCGGCGGCTAAGGAGCTCGGGGCGAAGGGGGCGGAGCTGGTAAAATACCAGACCAGCGGCGATACCTCTGGCGATTACGCCAGCGTGGTTGGCTACGCCGGGGTAATAATGAAGAGTGCCGAGATGTCTCCACTGGTTGAGCTAGCCAAAGAAGCGGTGGAGACCTATGTCAAAAAAGAAAAGATTATTCCGCCACCGGATGGGATTACCCCTGAGATGACGGAGCGGGCCGGGACTTTTGTTTCCCTGCATAAGTTCGGCCAGCTCAGGGGCTGCATCGGCACCTTTGAGCCGACTCAAAAAAATGTCGCCGATGAAATTATTGCCAATGCCATAAGCTCAGCCACCAGGGACCCCCGCTTCCCGCCGGTTACCCCAAATGAACTTAATGACCTGGAATATAGCGTGGATGTGTTGACCAATCCCAAGCCCATAGAAAACAAAGATAAGCTGGACCACAAGAGGTATGGGGTTATAGTGGAGTGCGGCTCAAGGCGGGGACTGCTCCTGCCTGACCTTGAGGGAGTAGACACAGTTGACCAGCAGATTAGCATCTGCCGTATGAAGGCGGGTATAATACCCGACGAGCCAATAAAGCTATATTGCTTTGAGGTGAAGAGGTATAAGTAAGGAGGGAGTGATGGCATATGGAAAGCCTATAACTATAGATTCAATTGCCTTTGAGGAAGAATTATTGCCTTCAGGAAGGAAACTGCTTCACTTGATTTTTAAGCAGAAGTTCGGCGCTTCCCATTATAAGTGGACTCCTCCTTGGAAAGGTGACTTTGGGGTGGAGAAATTGTTTTTCAAGGCTTTGGAAATTGAGGAATGGAATGACTATGACGGTGTATGGTCTAAAGAGCTTAGAAAATCCTCCAAAGAAATTCCGTCACTAGACGAAATTAGGCTGCCTGTGAAAATTAGATTGGGGGAACTGACAGGTCCTATGAAGAACCAGCTTGATGAGGACACTTACAGATTAGCTGTTGAACTTTTAAGTGATGAAAAACAGGCATACATAGCTGAGTCAGGTGGGGAATCGTTTATATGTATCGGTGAGGTGAAGATTCCTTGGGAGTCCTTTAGCGCCTTTCTCCTAAAAATACCTGTGGTGCGAGGTGCATCAAAGGGGATAGAAACCGTAACTGAGTGGGTGGGTGATGAATGGGATGGAGAGGGGACGGTTGTGCATGGAGATTGGGAGGATAAAGGAGTTCGCTTTTGGATTTGGCTAAAGATAGGAATAGAAAAAGCTGAATACCAAGTTATTGGTAAAGAACTGGCGGCTAATATTCGCTCTTTTATTCGCAAACGCCTCTCGGACTACCAAGCACTGAAAAGGGGCTTTGAGGAGTTATAAATAGGGAGTTTTAGAGGGGCGAAGCCCCTCTCTCATAACCTCCCCCCTCTCCTTTGAAGGAGAGGGGGATACAGGGGGTGAGGATGATAAGAATTAAATATAAAAGCAGGGAAGGCTAGCAGACTAAATGAGAAATTACGAAGAGATTTATAACGAGGTCATCCCGTTTAATTTCATTAAGTACATTATATTTTTGGAAGGGGGTTTGGGGGTTGCTTTTCTTGTACTGTATATAATGCAGCTTGCGGGAAATCTCAATATTGAGGACGATTTACCGGTATGGTTTTTCTTGATTATGGCTTTGATTATGCTTGCCGTTGCCGTATTCCTCTTTAGCCTGACCAAGCTCAGAGTAAGCATAACCTCGGATTCTTTAAGGGCTTCTTTCGGTTTTATCAAGTTTGAGGTTCCCCTGAACGGTATAGAAGCCGTATATACAGATGAAAAAAGCAGTTTAAAATACGGTGGCTGGGGTGTACGCTTATGGAAACAAAAAGGGGGTTGGGTACTTGCCTATACAACTATAGGTTATAAGAGGGTCGTCCTTGAGCTTAAAGAGCACAAATATAAAAAGTTCGTATTTTCAACAGCACACACGGAAGAAGTGATAAATACTATCCAGAAGCAATTACGGTAGTAATTTATGGATATGTTATAGTGACAGTCTGAAAAACCAAAAAGGGAGTTTTAGAGGGGCGAAGCCCCTCTCCTATAGCTTCCCCCTCTCCTTTGAAGGAGAGGGGGATACAGGGGGCGAGGTAGGTAGAGGATTATGGACATGTTTGAGCAACAGTTTGAAAAAGACAAGCTAAGGGAGGCTCCACTGGCGGCACGGATGAGGCCAACCAGCTTTGATGAGTTTGTCGGACAGGAGCACATTATAGGTGAGAAACGTGTGCTCAGGAAAGCCATTGAATCCAGTAATCTGCCATCAATCATTCTCTGGGGTCCGCCGGGCAGTGGCAAAACCACCCTGGCTTATATCGTTGCCAATACCACAGATTCATACTTCAGCCCGGTGTCTGCCGTCAGTGCCGGTGTCGCCGACCTGCGCCGGATAATTGACCAGGCTAAAGAGCGCCGTAAAATGAGCCGGCAGAGAACTATCCTGTTCATAGATGAGATTCACCGTTTTAACAAGGCACAGCAGGATGCCATCCTGCCCTTTGTTGAGGATGGCACGATAACACTTATCGGGGCTACCACTGAAAACCCCTCCTTTGAGGTTATTTCGGCCCTTCTCTCCCGGTGCCAGGTTTTCACCCTGAAGCCGCTTACCGGTGATGAAATCCAGATAATCATCTTTCGGGCACAGAAGGATAGATTGCGTGGCCTGGGTGCTTTGAAGGTAGAGCTGGCTGATGATGCCCTGAACCATCTTATTACAATGTCAAACAAAGATGCCAGGGTTGCCTTAAATATTCTTGAGGTATCCGCACTGACAATCCCGCCGGATGCAAATGGCAAGCGGCATATTTCACTTGATATTATTGAAGATGCTATTCAGCATCGGGCTTTAACCTATGATAAAAGTGGCGAGCAACACTTTGACACCATCTCAGCCCTGCACAAGTCAATGAGAGGCTCAGACCCGGATGCGGCACTCTACTGGCTGGCGCGTATGCTGGAGGCCGGAGAGGACCCTCTCTATGTTGCCCGCCGACTGGTGCGCTTCGCTTCGGAGGATGTCGGCATGGCTGACCCACAGGCATTGGTGGTGGCTATGGCGGCGCAGCAGGCGGTTCACTTTATCGGCATGCCCGAGGGCAACCTGGCTATGGCTGAAGCGGTTGTTTATCTGTCTACGGCGCCGAAGAGCAATTCCCTGTACCAGGCATACTCTAAAGTCCAGGAAGAGATTAAGAAAGGTACCAGCGAATCGGTGCCCCTGCACCTGCGAAATCCGGTGACCTCATTAATGAAAGATATCGGCTACGGTAAAGGCTATAAGTATGCCCATGATTATCAGGGGCATTTTGTCAAGCAGCAAAATCTGCCCGATTCACTTCAGGGCAAACGCTTCTATACCCCAGGTGAGCAGGGATATGAAAAACAGGTTTCAGAGCGCTTAAAGGGTTGGTGGCCGGAGGAGGATAAAACAGATAAAAAATAGGTATCAGGTTATTTTCCCGGTTCAGCAGCCAGTGAAATACCTTGACACCTTATCCGGTTAGCATTTATACTGAATTGTTAATTAGCATCTTAATTTCATTGATCTGAGTATCATTTGCTTGCATTTTGACAAGCAAGGAGGGGGTGAGTAGATGCCAGTATTTACTGCGTTGGGGACTTTAACGGAGCAGGGGCTTAGAAATCTGGAAGCAATGAGCATCCGACATAAGCGAGCAGTTGAGCGTGCCGAAGAGCGTGGTGCTAAAATCTTAGCCAGCTATGCTCTTATCGGTCAGTATGACTTTCTAGTTATCCTTGAGGCTCCGGATACTAAAACTGCGATCCATGTTTTAACTAAGGAAGCCGAGCATGGTAACGTCCGTTATCAAACGATGGAAGCAATACCAATGTCGGAGTTTGCTGAGTTTATACAGAAGTAGATTTGTTTATTAATTATATCGGCGCGGGGTGGAGCAGTGGTAGCTCGTCGGGCTCATAACCCGAAGGTCGTCGGTTCGAATCCGACCCCCGCTACCAAGGAATTAATGAGGCGCAATTGAGGGAGTGCGCCTTTTATTATATTCGAGAGTGATGGGTTCGTGAGGCAGTTTTCCAGAGCATTAGTGACCTGCCCCCCGAAAATAGGACCGCTTGAAATGCGAGACTCCTGTAAAATAACTACAGGAGGAAGCAAAAGTGAAAACAAGAAGGTATTCGGAGGCGCAGATATTCCGGGTTCTGCAAGAGGTTGATGCTGGGTGTCCGGTAGTTGAT
>SDBU01001118.1_pt1 | contig 39208 bp, 79 predicted proteins | sample 2277071 | NCBI WGS metagenome assembly SDBU01 (sample SAMN10397929, study PRJNA504765) | marine sediment metagenome | isolation source: marine sediment core GS08_GC12, 126 cmbsf | place: Arctic Ocean: Gakkel Ridge, Loki's castle | collected 2008 | reverse complement strand
CTTCTCAATGACATCCTTGTTAGTGTATGCTATGTATTTGTCCATGTCAAAGGAATCATGCGGAGTTCCAAAGTATCTTTCCAGGTATCTTCTTGCAACCTGAATTGAAAAACTGCTCTTGCCGGAACCTAAAGCTCCAGTCACTCCTATGTTTACATTGTTGTCGTCCTTTACCTGGATTACCCTTATGTATTCCACGAATTTATTGAGATTGTCGTATGTCATTTTGAATATAATCTGGCTGGAACAAAAGAGGCTTTACTACAAGACATTTCTATCTTGGAAAATCCCAGCCAGACTCTCCTTTTGGGGAACATTAAAAAAACTCATTGAGTTTCTTCTGTGATAACCTCTTATTAATCTTTTTGAATATCTTATGTGCTTCTTCTACCATGCCTACGTGGGATTTGTAGTTCTCTGCAACGTATGCCATGCTTGTGGCTACCTTATCTATCTTAACATTGAATATTTCTAGATTATTTGCTATCTTTGGAGCTATATCTTCTATACCCCTAACAGAGAAATAATTAGCTGCTCCCACCGGGTCTCCAAAATATTCTATAACTTGTTCATTGTAATCCTTTTTAACATTATCTGTCTTAAAAAACATATTTAATGGCAGCTTATCTATTGGCTTGTCTTTCATTATCTTTTCTTCACACCATATTCTCTTGAGTTTAAACTTGGATTTGCCACCATACGCTTCAATGAATAGCTTTAATGACTTCTTGGCTTCCTTGATTTTCTTTAAATGGATGTCATAAACCTGCTGCTTTCTCTTTTCAACATCAACCATCTGGATTAAATGCCATCTTTTAGGCTCAATTAAGTTGTTTATCTGGACACATGATTTTTTTATTATTAAGGTGCATTCTGCTATCTGTTCTTTTGTTATCCATTCCTTACTATTAAATACACCCAACCGACCTCCATCTGTTTTATAGGTGGGTTTGGTTGGTCTTAATGGGTGGAAATCTGCTTTTTCAAAGTCAAAGTATAGACGATAGTTATGTGGATTGTATAGAGAATATGTGTCTGATATTTTATTGGTTTTGCCGACCGACGTTCGGTTTTTAGGAGTTTCCTGTAGAACTTTGTCAAATATAGGCTTGACTATCTTATCAATGTGTTTCTTATATACCTCATCATTCTCTTTTTTGGTTTCCATAGGAAATTAGGGGGTGTGTGAGTTTTTTTATTCATTATTCATCTTAATGAATCATAGTGTATGTTGTTTCTCTTTAAAGGCACAGTTGAATATGTGTAGTCCTAACTTGGGATTAACACAATTTCTTAATAATCTTCTTTTAATATTAACTGGTAATTTATAATTTGATAAATCAAAACCATATTCTTCTTCTAATTGTTTCACTTGTAGTAAATCATCTTGTTTTTCCAAACCACCAGTTAAATTTATTTTTCCAGTTGTTATTTTAACTTTGGGTAATATAAAATTACTCCAAAAGTAATGCCGGTTTAATTCAAATGGTCTTACCAAAGGATTATAATAACTTTGAACATTCTCAACAACATATTTTCCTTTACAATATCCTTCTAAAAATATTATTTCTTGATAAAGCTTCATATCTGGATAAATTGGTTTTGCCCCATTTGCTACTGAAAACCCTTTTCTTAATTTACTATGGCTTGGACATGGGGGAGAACTCCATATAAAATCAAAGTTCATGTAGTACCTTAACAGATAACTATGTGCATCACCAATAATTACTCTATCTTTAGGGAAGTTATCCTCATAAATTTTAGCTATGTGGGGATTCTTTTCGACAGCAGTAACCTTATGTTCCTTACTCCATAACTTTCTATTTCCACCAATTCCAGCATAAAGGTTTAATACTTTCATTCTTCCTCCTCTGTTATAAACTCATCTAACTCTTTTTGGTCTTTATCGTAGTTCATTGAAACACCTCCAACTTGACCTGGCCACCATAAGCTCTGCTAAAACTATTTAAAGAAAGTATTATCTGCTTAGACCATCCATGCCTATCCTGTTTGTCGAAGTTCACTTCCTTGCCTTTCATAACAAATTCTTTTATGGTTATATAAGCATGGAAGGTTTCTTTTTCAAACCCGACTATTAGAAAATCAAGCAGTGTTACTTTGTTTGGCTTCAACATCCTGTCTATTATTCTTGTGTCCAAACCTACTGCTGAATTGTATTTGGGATGAATGAATATCTGTCTGGCCTTGTAGCTTCTTTGGGTGTGGTATGTTCTTGGAAACTCCTCATCGAGCCAGTAGCCCACACTTTCCTTTTTGCGATTAGTTATTTCGTGTCGCATTTTTTATCTTTTTCCGATATTCTTTCATATAGTTTGGATTCTTCAATCTCCATTCTCTTTTCATTCTTTTTGATTTTTCTTTATTTTTTAATTCCCAATTTGACTTTATTTCTCTGGATTTTGCTTTATTGTTTCTTGTCCATTTACGACTCCATTCATTTTTTTTAACTCTGCTTTTGTGTTTCCTTTCTTTATCTAATCCAATCTTATATTTCATTGAAGATATAATATGAGGTTTTATAACTTGTATAAGTTTATTAGAATTTGTTCTATTAAATCTTAAATTATATTTCTTGTTTTGATTATGTATTAATATTTTACATTTAATATTAAATTTTTCTTTAAACCATCCTTGTAGGATTATGTTCTCTTTTAGACTAAATCCATTACTATAAATATTAATTCTATTGTTATTATAATCATAACTTCCATCATCCATATGCCAAACTGCTAAACCTAATGATTCTAACATATTAATAATTTCTTTTGTTACAACTTTTTTTCCATTTGGATAAAATAATTCATAAAATTTACTAAATCTTTTTGTATCTCCTTTAGAAATATATATTTTTTCTATGTTTTTACTAAAACTATTGTAGTCATTATAAGTATGAATATTAAACTTTAAAAACCTATTTTTCCATAATACATATTCTTTTTGTTTAAGACTATGACTTTCTGAATATTTATAGTTATTATTTTTATTTTTATAAATACATCCATCACCCAATATACTACCTAATAATATTTGTTCCTCTTTCTTCTTATTGAATATTGTGTGTTTCATAATTCCTGTAATGATACTTCTGCATTCTTGAGTCTCTCCTCCAGTTCCTGGTTCTCCAGCTTGTTCCATATCGAAGGCCTTAACCACAATAAGTATACTATTGCCATTGTTATTGCATATACAAGATTAAGTATGGTCTTTCCAGTGACAGTAGTGTAGATGCACCAGCCTAGTATAGTCCCTGTGCAGAATAAGTCCAGAATTACAAACCTCTTTTCGTATTTGTTCATTTTTTTTTATTAATTATGAGCATTGAATTTTATGATAATTATCGGATAGTAGCCCCTTGTTTTTAGTCATTTTCATACCCTAATTTCTTTAATATCCTATCACCAAATCTAGTGTCATTAAATATTTCTCCATAACATACGTTTAAAGTCATAGGATGATTAATAAAATTATAAACTAATTCACTTCTTGCCTGTTTTGGCATTTTATAATACATTTTCATAAACTTAGTTTTTGCTTTCATTTTCCATAGGGGCTATTTCCGATAATGTTTAGTTGTGAGACGTTCAAAACAAATTAAATGTCATTGATATTTTGAATGTAGGTGAGGTCGCAACCGAACCTCACAACGATAATTAAATGAGTGTCCGCAGACACCGAGTGAAACGAGAGTAAAATCTCCCCCCGTTAGTCGTCACTTTTAAAATATTTTTTTATCTCTTCTTTAGTATAACTCTCTAAAGATTCTTCAATTTTATCTGCTTTCTTCCTTAATTCTTGCATTTCTAAAATCTTTTTCTTATTTTCTTCTATTTGTTTATAATAGTCATCGCTATAATAAGTATTCTTTGTCCTTGTTTTATCCTCTAGAAATGCAATCCATACATCAAAGCCACTTCCGTAGCTACTTGGACTTATAGAAGTTATCTTAACATCTTTATATTCCACATGGTCTTTATAAATTGCCGAAAGTGGTTCTTTCTTTTTTATAATTCCAGCTTCTTTTCTCTTCTCCCTATTTTCGATATACTTTTCAGCATCATCAAAATGTTTAAAAGTCTTTAATTCACCAAACTCTTCTGTACTTTCAACTTTTTCGCTAACAATGAAATCATTGTTACTTATTTCTAATTCTATCTTATACAATCCATCATTCTTTAATTCTTTTCTTGTCATTTTTTTACCTCGTTTGTTTTTTCGTGGGGGAGATTTTATGTCATATAATGTTTAGTTTTTTGAAGGGAAAAACTTTAAACCCGTTATTGATATTTTTTCTTTTAAAAAACGATAATTCAACGATAGTTATTTTTTACCCTTTACAAATAAAGATTCTAAAACCTTTCTTTTTTCTTTTACTGGAATGTGTTTAAAGGGACTTTCCTCTCTTGGTGAAATCAAATATTTTATTCTTTTGTTTGATTTTGCTCTTATCATTTGTAAGCTACTAATACATTTACATTTAGCAATCCATTTCTTAACATCTCCTATTGTTATTTTATCAGTTATTATTGTTTTCATTTTCGTTGGGTAAAAAATAATTTTGTTGAATGTATGCAGTTTTAAAATCGGTACTGCCTAACCTTTCGTTATAGATAGCAGTTCTGTTTTAAAACTGCTATTATACGACTGTAAATTTCTATTGTTTTTTATGTTGGGCTTTGGCTTTTTCAAGTTCCTTTAATTGGTCTGGATATTCTTTAATATAATAATCCAAATCTCTTTCGAGTTTCTCTATCTTATTTAATAGAGGCTCTCTTTGTTGTTCAAGTCTATGCAAAACTGAAATAAGAATCTCTTGATTTAATTTAGTTTCATTACTCCATCTTGATTCTAATTTCCTGAATTTCTTTAATGCTTCATTACTTGTTATATATCCCATTTTTATCTTCTCCGAGCCGAAGCCCAACTTTTTATAATTTAAATTTATGTTGTATAATGTTTAGTTTAATGACGAAAACGTCATAACTATTTTCCATATTAACGTTTTTGTTATTAAACGTTAATTATACGATAGTTCGGGACTATTGTTTTTCGTCAGCCCCAAACATTTTTAATATAATCTTTTATTTCAAGATTAATTTTATTGTCTTTCCATGCCTTATCCCATTCAATAAGAGCATTATCTCTAAAACTACCATGTGAACTTTCTTTACATCCAAAAACATTTAAACATTCAAAAGGTTTAACAAGATTAATCTTGCATAAATCATTCTCTAAAAATAAACAATATTTTCCTTTTTCTCCAAGAGGATAACCCCAATCTTCTATTTTATTATTCCAGCCTTTTCTTGCAGGATAGACAAAATCAATCCTACTATAAGTTTTACCTTTAATTTCTATATACTCTCTCCAACCAACAATAAAATACTTCTTTAGACATTCTGATAAAGACATATTCAAAAATTCTGCTATCTTAACTACTTCATTAGGCAAAGGAATCCCTGCAAGACTTTTACAACAATTCTTACACTTTTCACAATCACAATACTTTTGTTCCATTTTCTTTTTAGTTGGGGGCTGTTTTAATAGATGTCCCGAATTTTGTATAATGTCAGCGTTTCAAGATGCCGACAACAAATTAATATTATGGATATTGTCGGTATGGGCGAAACGCTTTGAGCCTTGAAACCGTAATTCAAAGACCCGAAGGGTAAAATTATTCCCCGTCGCAGTCTGAACAATTATATTTTCCATTATCATAATATACTCTTGCATCTTCTGTTTTGCAATTTGGACAAGTTTGACATTCTACATATCCATAAAGCCCTAATTTTAAAGCTAATAAATAATCCTCAATTACCCCTATCTTTAAATTAGATACATCAACTCCTTTCTTCCACTTTATCCTTATATCTGTATACTCAGAATCTTCAAAAGTCTCGTTATGCCATGCTATTTTCTTTGCTTCTCTTGATGAATATGCAACAATAGCTACACAATATTCACCATCTTCTTCTTGAGCAACATATACTTTCTTTTTTTTCATTTTTCGTAGGGGAATAATTTTATGTTTTAATATCTTTGAATGTTTAGTATAAGCCTTTTTTAATTGGCTTATACGCTAATTCAACGACTCTCTTTTGAGAGCCGCCGAAGGCGGAGTAAAAACTCCCCCGTCTTTCTTTGGTTTTGTCTGTATCTTAGTATCTTTCATCTTTGGTTCTTCTTCTTTATCCTGTATCCATATCATTAAATCTTCTAAGTATGAATTTATTAAAGTATAGAAAGAATGTTCCATAGCAGCGTCTACTTCTTTGCTCATACCAACTTTACATTTATGTCCAAAACTATGTAGGATTGTTAGCTCTCTCAATATCTTAGGTCTGTCTGTTGTTGCATACCATCTTTCCCAAAACTTATTTGGAATATCCTTAATCATTTTTGGTTTACCTCATCCGAAATTAGTATTCAAAATCCCTGCTACAAAAAACCATATAATACCAACTCCAATAGTCATATAAAATATTATAACCATTACCTGAACTATTGTTGGTAATTCTCCAAAACTTATTTGTTTGTATTTCATTTTTCGTAGGGGGAGTTTTTATTTTGTTGAATGTTAAGTTTTGTTTCGTTCCAAACCAAATAATTGTTATAGATATTTGGAATGGAATAAAACGTTAATTCAACTCCCCGAAGGGTTAAGGTGAGCCAACTCTTTTACTTTGTCAGCATACTTAAATCCTTGAAAGTGAGTTATTGGAATAGGTTTTATATCCTTCCAGCTTTTTGATTCAAATTCAATATCGTATCCCACATTATAATCTATTCCATTAACAATAAAATAACCTCTGATAAATCCTTCAGTTGCAAAGTAAATCTTTATGTTTCTTTTTCTAATCTCATTATCGTTCATATTCTCTGTTTCACTCCAATCTTTAGGTAAGTAATTAAATCTCCAATAATAAATCCCTACATTAGATTTATCGTCATCTTCTTCATCTGACAACTTATCTTGCTTATGTAAAAGCTTTTTCGGAGTTGTATAAACAATTATATCTTTCATTTTTGTTGGCTCACCTTAAAGTTTTAATTGAGTTGAATTAGCAGTTATACCTTCTCATTAGTGTTAACATCCTTTTCAGATGGTGCATTATTAGATTTAACACTCTCTTGCAGTGTTATGTCTAATGGACTTTTAATTTGCATCAATCTTTGTTTTGCTACTTGGGTATATCTCTCTGTGGTCTTTATTGATGAATGCCCCATCAAGTCCTGGATGTATCTTATATCAGTTCCATTCTCAAGCAGGTGTGTTCCGAATGAATGCCTTAGATTGTAAGGAACAATAATCTTTTCAAGTCCTGCCCTCTTTGATGCAATTTCCAGAATCTTCTGGAATGTCTTTTCTGATATGTGATTTTTCTTTCTTGCCTGGCTAAAAAATACAAAATCATTATCTTGAGGTTTTTCTTTCTTCAAATCCAATAGGTGCTTTATCACTTCATCTGAAAGTAATGAAATTCTGTCTTTCTGGCCCTTACCTCCATTAACCCTGACTGTCTTTGTTATTATATCAATATCATTCCATTGTAATTTTACTACTTCAAATGGCCTTAATCCTGAACTGTAAGCCAACTCTATCAATATCCTGTGCTTTAGATTGTATGTATGCTGTATCAGCTTTAGAATGATGTTTCTGTCTGCTGGTCTTGGCAATGCCTTTTTTCTCTTTATCTTTGTGATTTCTATTGTTATTGGTTTCTTTAGTATCTTATTGAAAAAGTAGAACAATGATGCTCTTGCCAAATTCAATGATTCTGCTGAATAGTTTAATGTGGTCTTGAGATAATAGAGATGCTTCTCTATGTTCTCCTGCATTAAATCTGAATGGTAGAATTTTAGGAATAGCTTTATATGGAACTTGTATGTCTTTATGGTGGATTTGCTATAACATTGTATTTCTATTGTCTGAGTGAATTGTTTTATTGGCTGCATTTTCCCGAATACTTTTCCTCCTGTGATTTTAGAAACTCAACAATTTCCCTTAGCTTGTCTTTTGGCATTGCATCTTCCAGCAGTGCATAACCATCCTCCCTTTTGTAATATAATTGGTTTCCTACAATGGCGAAGTAATCTTTTTCCTGCTTTTCTTTGTAATACAAATTTATGAGTATGTCTGGCTATATTTCTTTTCCGTTTTCCAGTTTGATTAGTTTATTTTCTAGTGACATTTTGAAAATTAAGGCGTGATGCCACCCCCATCCGATTTCGGTAGTACTCCATCACAACCTTCCACAACTTCTTTCAAAATCGAGGAAAGTAATTGATTGAATTGTTTCATTTCAACATCACCAACATTCCATGCTTTACATAGTAATTTATGGCTTCGTCCCTGCCCTCAAATCTTTTAATTTCTATCATGTTGTCTATCATTTTCAATAAGTCTTCATCCATTTCAACTGTTATTCTTGTTGTCATTCTGCTCCAATTAATAGATTAATTACCTCTACTGTATTATTTCGTAGCTCATTTTTCCTCTGGTATCTTTCAAACTTCAATGGGGTTATTGTTACCGGATGCTCGCAGCTTACACATACTCCCTGTATTGTTCCTATTTGGTGGGTGCATATATCGTCTGCCATAAAGAAAGGCCTTAACCTTAGCATAAACATTTTAACCCTTTGTTTCTTCTTTCTTTACTTCCTTTACTTCTGCTATCATTGCTTCCTTTAACTGGTTCTTCATTGCATACCAGTTGTCCTCTATCTTTCTTTGGGAAGTTCCGTTGTACTCCTCCAGTTCTGACATTGTTTCCAGGACACTCATTGCGTCCACTGCCCTTGCTTTTTCCTTTCCTTCCTTTTCCGTATACTCAAATATTTTTAATACCATTTTTTAGTTCCTCCTATTGTTTTTTTATTTTTCTTTTCTTTTAAATCTATCCCAGAATGATTTTTTTGCATCATCATAATCTGGTTCTCCTTTATAATATTCTTTGTTGTATGTATCTTCTTTCTTTCTGAATTTGTCCATTGATGTGTAACGACCTTTGTCTTGGTCGTCTTCGGTTTCGTCTTCTGTATCTTCATCTTCATCACTGCTACTACCTGTTCCTCTAAGTGCGAATAGGACTCCAAGTATAACAACAGCTGCCAATACAATTAGGGTTACAACTCCTAATTCAAATCCATCTAATATCGTTCCTGTAATAGTTGTATTTGCTGTTGATACTGCTCCTGTTCCAGTTATTGCAGTATCAACTTCGCCGAATATCAACACTCCTACTATGAATAAGATGCCAGCAACCGCAAGGGTTGTAACTAGTTCTCTTATTCCTAAACTCTGGCCTTGATTTTTATTAAACATCCTTGACCTGAAAAGCATATTAAAAAATAAGTCAAGTCTGCTTAGCTTATAGTCATCAATAGTCTCGTAATCCATTTTACTTTTTCTTTAATTGTATTGGTGTAACTCCAGCCATATCAGTCATTACATTTGTAATCTGGCTGTTTGGGTCAATGACATATTTTGTGCTGCTTTGCAATGCCCTTTCAGCAGTCTCAAGTTTCTTGTAGTCTTGTGCCTCTGCCTTGAAGTTCTTTTGAATAGACTGATTTACAAGTCTTATCTCCTCTGCTTTTGCATCTGCAACTTTCTTAATTGCATTTGCTTCACCCTCTGCCTCTAAAATCTGGGATTGTCTTTTTGCTTCTGCTTCTAAAATCATTCCTTGTCGTCTTCCTTCTGCTATCTTTATCTCTCCCCTTTTCTTACCATCTGCTTCTGTTTCTGTGGCATTGGCAAAATTAACTGCACTAGTCTTTTTGTTTTCTGCTTCAACAACCTCATTCATTGCTGCCTGGACTTTCTCTGGTGGCTCTATCCTTTGCAGTTCTACCCTAACAATCTCTATACCCCATGATTTTGTATGCTTGTCAAGCTCTTCTTCTAATTGTTGATTTATTTTTCCTCTACCTTCATTAGCATCCGCCAAAGACATTGTTCCTATAATATTTCTTAGTGTTGTCTTTGCCAAATTAACTATCTGCCTTCTATAATTTTCTGCCTTGTAGATTGCCTTTGGTGGTTCGTTTACTTTAAAATAAACCATTGCATCCACATCTGCATTTAGCTTGTCCTTTGTTATTATTTTCTGTGGCTGGACATCAACCATATTCTCTGTTATATCTACTTTGACCATTCTATCTATTACCGGAATAATCCAGCGAAATCCCTGTTCTCTCTCCCCAATAAATTTACCAAACCTCTCATGCAAACCTTTTTCAAAAGGCCTGATTACTCTTATTCCTGCCAGAAAAAAACCAGCAACTAAAGTTCCTATTATGTACCATATATTTATTTCAATCATTTTTTCTCATCCTCCAAATTTGTTTTCATACTTGACTTAAAGTAACAATGCTTAATGCCAATGACAATGCGAATGCCAAGTGAACCCATAACTCTGAATTTATTGCAAAGCCAAAGCAGTACATTGCCAGTATTCCGCTAATGGTTATTATCCAGCTTGTCTTGTTCATTCTTTCTTTTCCCATATCTTTAGATTCATCTTCCATGTCTTTAGTATTCCTTTGCCTTTTAGGTATCTTATTGTTGTTCTTATAGACATCCATAGAATAAATCCAGTACCTAACAATGCCAAGCCATACATTACTATTTCGAAAATAGTCATGTTCTCATCCTCCTTGTTGTTTTGTATTAAACTCATAACTCCAGATTATAGATACATATTCCTCTGGTGTTAATGATTTATATCTGCAATAAATATCATAGACATCTAATACATAATCTAATACTGGGTTGAATACCTCTAAGTTAGAATATATGTAAGTTAATGTTCTTTCAATTTTATCCATCTTCTCACCTTCTGTTTATAAAAAACTCTTTCTTGGGGGCTTATCGCCTTTCTTATCCTTTCCCAGTATCTCATCCATTATGCCCTTTCCTGGATTTTCCTTTTCTTCCTTTGGCTGCTCTTTTTGTGTTACTGGTGCTTTGTCTCCTTCTCCATTGTCTTCTGCCATTTTTATTCAAAAACCTCCTTTGCTTTTTTGAAATGCTGCTTTATGTCTTTCTTCTTGGTCTGGCCATAGAACATAAACTTGCCCTCCTTGAACCCTGCCTTGAATTCGTTGCCCTGGAATTCCCTTTTGGCTATGTTTCCAATCGGTTCATCATTATTAAATTCTGCTTCGTATGGCATTTTCATTACCTCCATTCAAAACTTTCTTCATTTTCTCTGTTGGAAGATACTTAAATCTGTTTCTTGTTAATTTGTTGAAAGAAAGTATACCTATTCTTCCAATGAGTATAGCTCCAATTATAACAAACAAAATAAATAAAACTGGTCTTAACCAATGAGTACCAAAAGCCCATTCCAATAAATCACTAATTACATCTAGTGTTATCATAAATAATATAATACCCAACCACATAATACTGGCAACAATTAATCCTCTTGTATATTCAAAGTGATTAATTCCTTTTATTTTCATTTTGCCTCTTTTGGTTTGCATTTGTATAGTAAGTGTAAATGTAGTTTGCCTTGCAGCAGTTCTTGTGTATTGGCCTTTAGTAACTCTCCGCATTTAAGCAGGTTGTAGTTAACATTTTAGCAATCCAGTATATGACTTATATACTCATCATAAGTCTTGAAGTTCCTTTCTCCGCATCTTTCGCAGCATCCTATTTTTTGCTTTGGTTCTGTATCTTGTTCCGGGTCTGGCATCTTTATCTCTCCATCCTTGTATCTGGGTCATCCTTCTTTAAGTCTGCCTGGGCCTTTTTGGTTTCATCTGTTATATGAACTTCTTCTTCTTTTGGGTGTGTGATTTTCTCTTTGAGTGTTATAGGACTTATGGTTCCACATTTCCTGCATACCCATTCCTTTGTTTCAAAGCGAATGTAACCATTCTCTGTTTTGCATTTTTCACATATCATTTTTGTTTACCTCATACTTGTTTAGTTTATTTATTTCTAAATGTTCTTTATTATCCTCTTTGTATTTTCTTGTATGTTCTTTATTGGTCATATTTGTTATCATGTGTGTGTATGTGTGAGAGTAAGTATATAAACCTTTCGTTAGTTAGTATAGTGATATGTATGCTATTGTACTAATGTAGTGGTATGCAACTTATTATACTTATTGATGATTTTACTATACTATTACATCGAAACCAAATAATAACCACAGAATTTTTCTTATTATATAGTTATAGAATAGTAGTGGTGGTTTTTTTAAAAAAATCCCCTCACAAATCAGGAAAGGCTTATTCTCTCCCCCCCTCCGAAAAACTCCATAGGTTCTTTCCAAAAAACATATTACCCCACCCAACCGGGAGTTAGGTGGCCAGAATCAAAAGCATTGCAGCCACAGGGGTATTCTAAAACCTATAAATAGGCAATCATGCCTGGCAGAATTAAGTGTTCAAAAACCTTGGCCATTTATTTTCAATACTAACGCAACATATATGTTCAAGTATATATGTTCAACTAAAGTTGTTAACAACTAATAGCGAACTCCTTATTAAAGATACCCATCTATCAGGGAACTCTATATCAATCCCTGCTCTCTGTGCAGGTGTTTTTCCATCTAAAGCCATGTGAGGTCTTAAGAAGTTATAGTATATCTGGAACAATGTTAGCCAGTTTTGGCATGGATTAAATCCATCAAAGCCCCTCATTACCTTTGTTCTGTTCTTAATAGTTCCATGAAATCGCTCAATGAAACTAGTGTTGGGCTTTAGGGTTATATGCTTAATTCTCATACGTTTGGCATTTGGGTAGTATTTATTTAATGGTGCTATATATGCCCTATTACCATCAGTAGAGAATACCTCTGGCTCTGACCTTGTAGATTCTTTTATTCTCCCAAAGAACTCTAATCCACTGTCAGTACCATTGCTCCCAGACAAATACATATCAATAGCATATCTTGAAACAGTATCTACACAATCCCAACACCAATTAGATTTACCTTTAAAATCTATAACTGTTTCATCTAATTGCCACACAGCAGATAGATTAGGGTTTAGGGTTTTTACATAATTCTTTATTAGCTCTGAATATTGTTGAAGCCAGTAATAGATTGTTACATGGCTTACTCTTATTCCAAACTGTTCTATTAACTGCTGCCTTATTATTCTGTAGCTTAGGCCTTTAAGATATAGGTCAATGCATAAGCTTACTATTTCAGAACTCACATGATTCCTTGGCAATCTGTCAGGATAGCTAAATATCTTTTTACAGGATAAGCATTTATACTTTTGTACTTTATGATTTGTATCATAATTAAAACCATTTTTCTTTATATCCAAACTTTGACAATAAGAACATTTAATCAATTAGACCGGCCTCTCGCACTCTTAGATAAAGTTTCCAGGTTATCCTTACATCCTGCAATAGATATTCTTCGAGGTTTTTGAGATGTGCAGCTTCCCAAAGCAAGGACATGTGCATTTTTGCATAGCCATTTTCTAAAATCTCAATGCCTAAAAGGTTCTGAAAATCCTGTAGTGTACCTTTCTTGCGTTCTTCCCCAAAGATAATTCTTCTCAAATCAATGAATCTTTCTCTGATGTTGATTAGGTGTATGTTGTGTTTTATACTTCTGACAATAAGCATAGGTACATCAAAGTTGTCTGAATTGAAACCTATAATTTTGTCAAAGTTCTTTCTATCTACATATTCCCAAAATTGTTTTAGAATTTCTTTCTCGTCTCTATGAGTGAATATTTTTTCTTCTAATGCTGTCTTAATTGTAATGCCTACTATTCTATGCTTTACTGGTTCCAGGCCTTCTGTCGACAAATCAAATATCAATACATTATTTTCCATTTTATTTTTTGATACCTCCTCCATGCCCACTCTAACTGGTGGGCAAGGAAGATGTTTTAACAATTCGTAATAAAGGTAATAACCTTTAGTATATAAACTTTTCTATTATTGTTACCATTATTACGTAAAGTATTAATTTTTAGAAACATTTATATATAAGATACACTATTAATCCCTATATGGCAACTAAAAAATTGAGGGAAATAGAAGAGATTAAAAAAGAAATAGAAGAACCAAAATATGATTACATAGAGAAATTTGCAACAATAAGCGATGATAAGAAATCTTTGTTACTTAGAATACCGCAAGATATAACTAAACATTTTAATATCAAGCAAGGACAAAAAATAAAATTTAGAGGAGAATTTAAAGAAGATAAACTACCAGAATTAAAGATTGAGTTGGTGCAATAATGCTAGACAAAACTGATAAAGCAATATTAAGATTATTGCTTAAATATAAGCATAAAACTTTAAGCATCAATCAAATAGCCAAGAAGATAGATTGTGCTTCTCTAACAGCTAAAAGACATCTTGAGAAATTAGAAAGATTAGGCTATGTTTATCATAAGGAAGAAGGGAAGGTTAGAGACTATGGTAAGAATTAGAGCGCCAGCAAAAATTCTATTTGGCCTTAGATTTAGAAATAGATGTATGTTCTGTGGGATAGTGATTCCTCCTAATAGGATGGTATGTAATAGATGTTTTAAAAAAAGAAGATGATTATTTATTCTATAGTATACCAATAAGAATTACTAGCTATTTCATTCCCATCATTATTAAGACAATAACAATCAAAGACTTCTTCAATATAATCATATTCTAAAGAATAATGAGTTGTATCGTCAAATGCTATACAATAGATATTACAAGAATCTTCAATATGTTGTGGAACTTCTTCGAGATATGTTATTGGCAGAAATGCTGATGGTTCAATAAAGATAAATATTAAATATAGAAATATCAAAATAGGTCCTAAAATAAGAGTTATCCATTCTGAAATATATGGTAATTTTCTTATAGGTCGTTTATCAATTTTCTCCCAAATTTTATTAAATGTAGATTGAATCATAAGAAGAGGAATAATTCCAAAGGGTATAATACCTCCTCCTAGAAATCGTAATAAAAGATATAAAATAAGATAAGTTCCAGGTAACTCACTTCCAGTTATCCTTACCTTATTTATTTTTGCATAGCTAATTATTGCTTTGAATAAATCATATAAAATAAACAAATTTATTATAGGAATAATATAGAATACTGCTCTTGGGATTGGAGAAATTTTATTGCTCATGTATTTCTTTTTATTTCTCTTACAGAAATTCATATCAAAATTAGCTTCTTTAATTTGTTTCCAGTTTTTAAATAACCACCAAAACATATAGAATCCCAATGTAAAGATATATAGGAAGAATAATTTATAGAGTGGTTGATAATTAGAATATTTTGTTTTCATATATCCTCAAATTTCAGCAATAATTTCACTAATTTATACCAACCTTGCTTTTAACGGCAAGGAACTTTGGAGGTATGAAATAAATGAAAATATTGTTTCTGTTTCTATTAGAATGTTCGTACGATATTTAAGCTTTACTATCGGTAAGTAAGCTTACCATATCTCCAGAAAAACACTAATTCTTGCAGTTTTATGGAAAGCTATATGAAAAATGACAGATGGAACATCATCATGGTGATAGGTAAAGTCTACTCTCTTGATATTCTGGAAGCTTTGTTTAATGGCCCTAAACGATTCTCTGATTTAAATAAAGCCTGTCCCATTGAGAAAACAAGGTCACAAAGATTAAAGGAACTAAAGGAAGAAGGCTTAATTGATGTTGCTGTTATGGAGAAAGGAAAAAGAAACTTTATTCACTATAAGCTTACCGATAAAGGAGAAGAAGCTATAAGGAAGGCTAAGGAGTTCTAGACTTCTATGTAAAATAAGATAGAGAAAGGCATATAAATGCCCCTCTCTCTCATACAGTTGTGAAGATATATGAGTGGGAAAAAAGGTTTTGGAGACCCAAAGACTATCTTGGCTCTATTTTTGGTTATAATTGGTTTAATTCTAATTGGAGTAGGTTTGTTCAAAGGTAAAATTGCTATTCTGGTTTTTGGTGTCATTTTATTAGGAGTTGGATTAAGGATTGCCGAATAATTTTGCCAATATATAAAGTAAACTTACTAAACAAACACCTAGATAAAAACCCCACTTTCCAAATTTAATTGCTATTTTCTGTTTTTCTGTTAGTTTCATTTTACTCCCTTTATATAGTTTATAAAGCAACTAGGCAACAACTTTGATTGAACATATATGTTCAAGTTCGTTAATCCAAGAAGGCCGGCAGTTCAATGCTTACATTACTCCCAAGAATAAAAGGCCCTACTGGATTAATCTTCCTTTGGTAATCCTGGAACTGCTGCCCCCAATGCTCATTGCACTTGTTCTCTATTGACTGCGTTGCCACAAAGGAAGAAAGGACTAAGACTATGCCAACTACCAGAACTACATAAGGGATTACTTTCAATACCTTTTCCTTGTTCATTGTTCTTACCTCCTAATAGTTTTTATCATCTTTACTCCCGGTCTATATTCTTTGCCTCTACTAGGATAAATATAATGCAGAATATTAAAAACAATGACAATGCACTCCATTGCCATCCAATGATTAGGTAGATGGTGTAAAGAAACCAACCTATGAAAGCTATAACCATCATAGTTATTATGGTTTTTATGAATCCCATCCTAATCTTTTTTAATTATCCTTGTTCTTATTATCAGTTTATGTTTTGGAAAATTGTTTTTGAAGTTATTTATTATACTGCTTTTTCTGTAGTTCAACCATTGATTTATTCCTCCGCAATCCCTGCAATATTGTGCATGCCTTTGCTTGTTGAATATCTTTACTCCGCATTGTTTACACTTTCCTTCGGGGTTGTTCTTGCTCTTTCTCCTGCCTTTTGATACTGTTCTCATTTTCTATTCTTCCATAGCTTTCCTTTTTTGTAACTCTGTTAGATAACTTTATTGAAATTACTAATCATTCTTCTTTTATCTCTCCTCCTCTTTTTAAGTTTCTCCAAAAATATTCTTCATTAAATGAGTTATGTTCGTATGATTCTCTTATCGCATTTTCAATTTCTTTTGGTGTAAATGTTATCATTTTTGGTTTACCTCACTTATTTTTTCATATAAACAATATATACATAACCAACTCGGTAAGATTCTAAAAGCTAAATCATTATGGCTTATGAAAGCCATTAGTATATATGCCCAGATTAATATAATAATTGAGGGTATCCATTCAATCATTTTTGTTTAAGTAGTTCTTTTATCTTGTTCATATATTTTTCAAGGGCAATAAATTCTTTTAGTTTAGGTTTTAACCTGTTGCTCCAGATTGAATAGTTCTTCTTCTTATCCTTTAATAAGCGTAGCTGTAATTCATCATATTCTGTATTTGTGAACAGCTTACTTTTTGTTTTTGTTAGTTTCATTTTCAAACCTTAAACTCTTATAATGAAATTTGGCAATCTTACCATCAATCTTATCTTTTCTTATTATGTTGGCTATCTTTAATTTAATAGCTCCATAAACATCACTCTTATTTCTTACTTTTATTCCACTAACAAAGTAATCATAATATTTGGTTGTTCCAGAACCACTCATCAAATCATTAACAAACAAATCATTATCCATTTTTAGTTTAGCCATTTTAATTACCTTTCCAAACCTTAAAAGAACCAACTGCTCTGTGCATATTGAATTGTTCCTTTAAAGCATGATTAACCTTTTGTGCTTGTTGTGTCATTCCATCTGGATTATAGAATGTTAATGCGTGTATAACTGCTATTTCTGAATCTGATAACTGATACAGATTTTCCATATCAACTTCAACTTTAGTTATTTGTTTCATCTTAATCACCCATAATAATCTTCTTGCCCATCATCAGTATCAAGCCTACCATCTAACTCGGGGTTATAGGCTGGGCATTTAACACAAGAAAGACCATTAAGACCACCACACTCTGTTGTATCACTTCCACACATTGTTTTTTCCATTTTTTGTTTGCCTCTTTGGTAAGGTCTTTGCCTTACCTATACAATAGAGTACATATACTTATATATAAACCTTTTCTTTTTGATACACTATTGTATGTTTACCTGAATAAAAATCCCATGAGTGCGGAAAAATCATTTAAAAAATTCAATGCGAAAGTTGTGAATATCATTATTGCCCACATATTCAGAACATCCCTATTACAAAAGTATTTTCTTCTTATGTAATAGTAGAATCCCAGAAGCGTTGCAGGAACTATAAAGAATGAATAGATATATCTGAACTTATCTAGCTGGAGCATCAGTGCACCAACTGGATTTGCTTCAACGAGTTTGATTAGATTATCCGCTTGTTGTTGAGTTTGCTCTATTGTTGTATGTTTATTAATTAGGAACTGTGTGGCGGAATGGTTAAAGACCATAAAACATAATGAAATGATTACAAGCCAGTCTGCAAAAATTATTCTAATCATTTTCTCATCCTCCATAAAATTGTGTCAAGGGTACTCTGGACTTTAGTGCGTGGGATTATGTTACTTCTCCTCATTATACTTCCAGGGGTATCTTCTTATGTCTATGATTATCCATGTTATTATGATTATCATTACTAACCACATTGTAATGAGAATCAATGGGCCGTTTAGTGGCATTCTTCTCTCCTTAAATTTGTTTGAGTATCTTTTTTATGAATCCATATTGAAACGTCCGGCAGCACCCTTATATTGTCATAACCAATTAAATCGCCCACTGCTTTAATAACGGAGAAATGTTTAAAACTAAAGTCATGTCCGCATAATATTCCTCCCCCTCTTATCTTTGGCAGCCATGCTGTAATATCTTCATATACATTTTTATAATCATGTGAACCATCAATAAAAACAATATCCAAACTATCATCATTGAATGTTTTGGCGGCAGCTAAGGAATCTTTAATGATAATGGAAACATTTTTGAATTTGTTTGCTTTGTGCAGGATGTTAGATTTAATTTTATCATAAGCCTCATTATCAATGTTCGCCATTACCTCTCCATTGGCAGGGACATACCCCTTATAATTCTTTGAGCTGTAATTATCAACACCGGATATATTCATTTGCTTATTCTCTCTTGCAATATTAAATAATGTTTCACCTTTCCATACACCAACTTCAACATAGTCATTAAAATTATTTTCCTTGATTAGTCTGGATATAACTTCATAAATTCTGAACCATACCAGATTCTTTACTGGTTTCCAAATAGAAGTTCTAATAATATACCTTATGCCTTTTTGGATTGTATTCATTTCTTAATCCCCTTTATAACCCAGTTCCCCTGCATGAACCTGTACTGGAAAAAGTTATTTTTGTAATGGTAATGCTTGATGGTTACTTCATTGAATTTTCTGAACATCCTTTTTATCTCTGATTTGCAGTATAGTTTTGTCAGTGGAGAATACCCATAAGTCTCTGAATATCTGTTTATTAAATCCTGCATTGACATTCTGAATAATTCCTTTTGCAATACTCCTGCAACAAAAACCCTCATTATATAATGCTGCCATGTCTTTGAATATAATAGAATAATCGCTTTGCCATCCGGCTTCAATACTCTGTATATCTCATCTATCGCTTTCTGTGTGTCTGGAGTGTGGTGGAGGACTCCGGCAGAATATACCATGTCAAATTTGTTATCTTCAAAGTTTAGGTTTTCTGCATCCATTACTTTCAGTTCTGCCTTTAGTTTATGGTAATCAAACAGCTTTCTTGTTTTCTCTATTGCCCCTTCTGTCAAGTCTATTCCTGTGCATATTGCCCTATTTTGTGCATATTGCTTTAAGTCCATCCCCATGCCAACCCCGACTTCAAGAACTTTTTTTCCTTCGTATTTATTGAACTCGGCTACTTTTGGGATGTGTGGATAAAAATAATTGTATTTTCTTTCCTCAATTTTAAAGTAATCATTACCATACCATGTATTAGGCTGCTTGTCTTCCCAGTAATTTTTTATCTCGATTTTTGTTGCCATTTATATATCTAAAGTCCTTTTTAATTTATTCCAATCTTTAACATCAAAATTCTTTTTATCATCTATTACTTCTATTGCCTGCTTTATTCCCTTTAGTTTTATTCTGCAAAAGTTAGATATAGTTCCTCCCCTGTTCTTGCGTTTTGTTTCTTTCAGTCTTTCTACTTCATTGATTAATTCTTTTATTGATGTCATTATTTTCTTCCGAATATCATAAAAAAAATATTCCTTATCTTCTTCTCTATCTTTGATGGTGGAATTTTTATCTTTAAGCTTATCTCACTTCCTTTTTTATTGGCTGTATAAGTTCTTTCATTGCTTCCTCTTTTAACTGTTATAGGCCTATATTTCCTGCTGGTGTTTGAGTTGGGTTTTTGCAATATCTTCCGGGTCATTCTTAAAGTACCTCTCTGTTGTTTCAAGCCTTGAATGTCTTAATGCCCTCTTTACATCCTCTATTGGTGCACCCCCCTGCTTTATGGACTGTGCAAAACTTCTTCTCCAATCATGGGTGGCAATATTCAGCCCAATGTTATGCCCCGCTTCCTTGAGGCTTTCATAGTATCTCTTGTAGTAATTCTCTATCTTATTTCTTAGTTTTATCTCGTCCAGGTCGTCGCAGTCCTTTAAAAACAGATATGCTCCGTTATTGACCATATATGGCTGGAGTTCAATCCATAAGTTGTCTGCCAGGTATATCGGGTCTGTTTTCCCGCCTTTCCCCATTATGTCGATCTTTATCCTCTTGAATTCACTTTCGTGCAGTATGTGGTCTTTTTTTATGGATATTACTTCTGATGCCCTTGCACCTGTGAAATACTGTATCTTGGAGATTAGTTTATGCTCCTCGTTGTCCATTGAATCTATTATGTCTTTTGCCTGCGTCCTTGAAAGATAATTCCTCTTTCTTATCGGTGGTCTCATCTTTGTGCTTATCAGTTCAAAGTAAACACTCTTTGGCTTCCATCTGAATTTAAGGTAATGCTTTATTGCATACTTAACCTGCGGCTGTCGTTTCTTGCATTTCTCCGCTATAAATTCATTCATCTGGTTTATGTTTGGGTCTATGCCATATCTGTCTACCATCTCCCTTATTTGCTTTACATAAGTCTTTACTGAACTTGGCATAAGCTCAGGTTTTTTGCTTAGGTTCAGCTGAAAGTTGTTTACTATCTCCAGGTATTTCATCTATCTCTCCAAAAATTTTTAATATCTCACTGATACCTTTTGGCTCTTGGTGTGACATTCTTAGGAAATAATTAAGGTTGTGCATGCCGTTCTGCATCAGGTATCTCCATTTCATGCAGGTCGCTATAAGCTGTTCCACTCCTATTTGCAGTGGATTTTTTCCTTTAAGGTATTTTACCAATTTCATATTATTTGTTAAGCATAGTTCTATTGCTGCCTTTAATTTGTCATCTCCTTCATACATCCTGCTGGTCTCCATGAACAATGTCATCAATGATGAATAATAATTCATTGCGGCCTGGACTGATGGTATCAATGCGTTTATGCAGTCCATCTCCGCATTGTCCACTATTATATACAATTCGTTTATCCTCTTGTTGAACAATGCGGAGCTATGGCTCTCTATCTCTTTCTTACTCAATCCCATACCTTGTTCTTGCGGCATTTCTTAGCAACCCAATGCCCTCAATACATTTCCCAGGACATCATTCATTATTATGTATCCTGTCATCAATAGCAGGTATATGAATCCTACAATGCCAAGGTAAAATATATTGTTCAGCTTCTTGTTGTTTTGCTGCAAGTCGCTTAATGGCATTGGTTCTGCAATTCCTGCTGGTGTTTTTAATTTCATCCTGTCAGATTTTGCACTCCGCTTGTTGTAACAATCCTTTCTATTATTGTCCTTGTTTCAACTGTTCCTGTTGTGTCTCCGCTTTTTAGGAACTTGAAAGCTATCACTGCTGCCAGTGTCACTCCCATCAATATCATTATGAACATCAGGACATACTGCATATTCATCTTGTTGAACATAGACATCTTTAATCCTATCATGTGCTGCGTCTTGCTTTCCATCAATGCAGGGGTTATGTTGAATGGAAACATATAAGCCAGTTCATGCACCCCTATTGTCTTGTATGGCGTTATTGCTATATTTATATCTTCAATCTTTTTCTTTTGTTCTTCTGTTAGTTTTTCTTGAGGTATCTTTTCCCATACCTTTCTTTTGTCATCAAACTTCATTCCTGCTAATTCTGCAAGGTCATCTATGTTTGTTATTTTCTTTCCTGTATCTCTTAGGTACTGTACTATTCTTGCAAATTCCAATGGGAGTGTTGCTGCAAATTCCCCGAATGCAAAATAGAATGGTGTCTTGCTTTTTGACTCGAATGTCTGGCTGTTCTCTGTTATTATGTAAGGGCCTACTCCCTTGACATCCGCTATTCCCTGAAACTTGTTTGATGCTATGAGGAACTTCCCCATCTGTCCCCTATTGACTGAATACACCAATGATGCCTTCTTGAACTTTGCCTTTAGAAATATCAATGATGGTGTAAAGAAACCAACCAAAAGAATTACTACCAATAACAATGCAGCAATTACAAAAATCGATATGAAAATATAATATTGGGTGTTTGTTATAACCAAACATTTTCCTTCTGCTAAACATGCTGTTATGTCTACTGCTGCCATTTTATTTCACCTTCATTATTTTGTAACTATATTTAAATGCTCCTAACATGATTACAATTATAGAAGTTAGAAGATATGAATCCCCTTGATTATACTCTTTAAGAATATCTAACTTATCATTTATATTTGCTTCCTCCCATTTGGGAAGTTTTCTTATTTCTATTGCCATCTTCTCACCTTCCGTTTTTGTTTTTATTTATTTGAGCTTTCACAAAATTGAATAAGATATGATTCTTTTTTTAGAACCATATATGAAGTATAAAAAAGCCGTTTGGGCGTTTACTCAATTTATTGTGGCTCATTATAACATTCCTCTTACTTTTGCAAGTATTCCCCTTCTTGGTGCTTGTGGGCCATTCATTGTCTGTGTGCTTATCTGCTGGCCTATCTGCGTAACTTGCAGTGTCCTTTCATTTACTTTTCCCTGTGATGTTCCTATTGCTCTCTTTGCCTGCAAATAAAAATATAATTGTGTCTGGTCTAACTGATGCGATTCCTCAAAAGTCAGCTTGTGTGCAGGCTGATTCATAAGCGTGTCTATCCTTAGAATATTGTTGAACATATCTATCATTGGCAAGTCCTTTTCCTCCAGGAATGTCAATGACAAACCTTTTCCAAATATAGACCATTTTGATTCCTTTACCTCCTTTGGTATTGTATCATCTTCTGCATAGTGCTTTAGCACATCCAGAAATTCCTTTTGCTTCATCAGGTCATAAGCCTGCATTCCTAAGTAAGGGTCACTGGCTGGCTGGGTTGCTTGTTGTTGTTGTTGTTCTGCTGCTGGTTGTGCTTCTGGCATGAATTCCATTTTATTTCAAAACCTCCTCAAATTTCTTGGTGTTTGTTATTATTCTTGCGTAACTTTCTGTCTTTCCCTGTTTTATTGTTACGTTAATTATTGTTATGTCTTTGTATTGCTTGTAGCTGTTGAATGACTTTACTTCTGTGAATGTTTTTCCGTAAGTGTCTATTAGCTTTGTCTTGTTTTGTTTCTCTATTGCTTTTTGGTTTAAGTTTTCTGTTAATAGTGGTTTTTCATTTAAACTTGGTTGTGAATTGCTTACTCCAACTATTGTAAAGGTTGCTATTAAAATTAAAATTGTGGCTATTAGTTCTTTTTTTGGTGGCATTTAAATCACAGTTACTTTAATTATTGTAGGTCCTTCATTACAAAATCCTATTTGACCTTTTGGAACTGGCATGCAAGCAACATTATTTACTATTCCAGTATAGTTGCCAGGCAATGTATTTTTTGGAACTTTTACTTTTACAAATACATTTTTAATCCAAGTAACTTCTCTTTCTGGACCAACCCAATGTTTATTTCTTCCATTACATTTTTGACCTGAATAAATAACCTTATTTTGTGAATCAACCAAACTCAATTTAATCCACTTTTTTATTTCTCCCTCTACCTTATGCTCAACACAGATACTATAATCCACATCATTTTCTGCATAATAACCTTTAACATAATAGCCCATTGTTTTTACTTCTCCTGGTGACATAGTTCCAAAATCCCTGCTTGTATGCCTTGCTAGATTTAAAGCTCCAGCAATTACAGATGCAATTAATAATATAAACACAATTCCAAATAGTATTATTTTTTTCATTTAACACCAAGTATATGCTTTGTAAATACATAATTCTGTTTTTAATTCATAGATTGATTGCCTTAACATACTGATTTCTTTTCCTAAACTTACTCCCGATTCTTTTATTGTATAAGGATAAGAGGTTTCGTTGTAAAAAATTGTTACATTTTTTTTTGAAGATTCATTATATTCTGTGTAATTCATTAAAGTGAATACTGGTCTTGACAAATCCATTTTATCGTAAGTTACATAGCCATAAAACTTACTATGGTCAATTTGTCCTACAGTTAATAAGTCGTCTGAATCTTTGATATATGAAAGGGCAGTTCCTTTATTTTTGTCATAAACACTTGTTCTTGTAATAAAGTCTGTTGCAGATATGTTTCCAGTTGCAAAGATACTTATTCCGCTTACATTAAGTTGAACATCTAAAGGAAAAGCTGGTGTATTTGTTCCAATGCCTATTCTATCATTTCCGCCATCAATAAAAAACATATTTGCTTCGTTGTTGGTTTCTACTATGAAGTTATTATCAACTCCCTCATTATTAATTATAATTTCACTATCAAAAGCATCATTTATTATAAAAATCATACTTCTACCACCAGCAACTAATTCAAGTTTATCATTTGCAGAAGGAAACCACATTCCAGTATTGCGGTCACCACTATAGCTAAAACTGGGGACTGTGGTGGTTCCTCGAAACGCCGCTAAAATTTGTTTTGATGTTGCTCCGGCTTCTCTTAATTGCATGATTATTGCTCCTCCAGCAAAAAAATCTAATATATCTGCTCCATTAACTGCCATTCCTGTATCTTGGTCATCAAAGAATGAGTATGCTGGTGCTGCCGTTCTTGGAACAAATATTTTTGCGTTTGTGTCAAAGTTACTTTTTCCCATCCAGAGATTTCCACTTAAATTTAAATCTAAAGTGCTATCATTTAAAGTAACAGCTTTTGAAGAACTGTTCCATACAGAAGTTCCTCCACTTCCTTCTGCATCTATACAAAAGTCAGTATCACTTCCACCACCAATCATAGTACAATCTAAAGTGCCATTAAGATTAGTAGCATTTACTAACCCTTGAACATTAACACCCGTAAAGTTAGCATCTGAATTATTTGTTAGGAATTTTAAATCATCAAATTGAGATATTTGAACGCTACCCAAAGTAAGGCTTCCAGAAATTATTAAATCCTGTATTGTTTCTGATATTATTGAAGCGTTTGCCGGAAGCTCTAAAACCTTAGAAGAATCATTCCAGAATATCCTCTGATTGCCGTCTCCCAACAAGATAACTGTATCCCTTCTTGTTACATTTTGCCTTGTGGAAGCTGTTGCAGTTCCCACCAACAAGATGTTATCTATCCAAAATTCCTCTCTGGTTACTCCTGTTCCACCCCTGTCTGCACTCATATTGATTCTAATGGATATTTTGTTTTTATCATCAAAGGAAGAAGGTATTTGAACTGTAATAAGTTCTGGTGGAGAAATATCCAGATTACTTGCCGCACCTGTTCCAGTAAAGTTAAATACCATAACAGTATTTGTTCCTTCTATTATCACTACAGAAAGATTGTCAGTTGTATCTATTTGCCTCGCCCCTATATGGAATGAGATATTTAATTTATTCCTGTCAGTTGTTGTGATGTTATGCTCCATTATTCTTGGATGCCTTCCGTCTCCTCCCCTTGCTCTTGCACACAGATTATCAAAACAGAAGTCAAGGTCTTCATCAGCATCCCAATTATTTAAATCTGAACCAACTTGTTCTCTTTTTTGAAAAGGGGAAATATCGTTATCTTCAAAATCTTCATCTATCATTGTAACTAACTGCCCTGTTGCAAATCCTATTTCCTCTATTCTTGGAGTAAAAGGATGAATACTTCCATTAAATATGTCAAAGTTATTTCCTTCTAAATTAAAAGAAGCAAAACCCTGAACCTGAATTCCATAAGTTGATTTGTTTCCACCACCTACTACTAACCTGTGTCCTATCCTTTGGCTTCCCTCTAAAAGAAGAGATGCCCCAAGTGAAGTAGTATTGCACCCAACTCCATCCAAATCAAGTCCATCTGAACCACCCATCTGTTCTGCCATTTCAGAGCATCTTGAAAGTCTTGAACCATTCATTATTCCGAAATCACTTGAAATAATCTGTGAGTTTCTCATAAATCCTCCTGCATCTTGAAGACCTACTTGCCATGTTCTCATTATCTTCCCATCACTTTCATCAACAAGTGCAAAAGCAATAGAACCTGTTTCATGTAAAACTAAATTATCTATAACAACCGCATTATCTAAACCAGTAAATGTACCTACATTCCCCATTTTTATTTCTAAGTTGTTTACAAATAATACATCGGTTATATTTGCTGTTCCTATAACATGAAGCTTTGAAGTTGGGTCTGTTATTCCAATCCCGACATTCTGAGAAGTATCAATTGAAATAGCATTAATGTTGTTAGTCTGGATGTTTAATGGGTCATTCGTAACCGTTCCCATAATTCCACCAACAGATGAAACAAAAACAAATGCTTCAACACCATTTGTGCTGTCTCTAACTGAGAAAGAACTTGGACCTGCTCTTGTTACTAATAACTCAGTTGCTGTTATATCAGATGCATCTGTTCCTGCTCCCACATGTAGCAATTCTTGAGGACTTGCAGTTCCAATGCCTACATTATCAGTTGATGTTGTTAAAAAAACATTTCCAGAATCCCTGCTCCATTGAGAATTATTCCCTGTGAAAGTCAAAGCAGTTATAGCATTAGAAAAAAACCCATCCTTCCATCTTTTAATCAAACTTCCCAAATCAAACTTATTATCTTCTGTTGGAAGGAAAGAACCATTAATCTCCTGGTCTACTATTGTAAGAATGTCTCCCTGTATAAGTATATCTCCTGCTAAAGATATATCTCCAAGAGTTGTTAAGTCTATGCCTCCATTGTCAAAACCACCCCCAATGCTTACATTTCCAGAAATATTTACCGGATTATCAGTAAGTGTTCTTGTTAATGAACCATTATCTTCCCATCCGGAAGGGTTATATCTTACTGTAGTTGAAAGAAATCCTGCAGATACAGAAGTAGTTAAAACTATAAGAATAACTAGGAAAATATTAATTTTTTTGTTCATAATCTTCCCTTGCTGAAATAAAAAGCATCAAAACTTTTTACTAATACTAAAATCCCCGAAATTAATGCAAAAAATCCAAATATATATGCGTTGTCTTCAAATACAAACGATTCTTTTACGCATGATGTTGCTGTGCATGTGAATATCTCTACATTGAATGAAGCTGCTGCCAATGCACCAAATAATGCTGTTGCCATGGCTAAAAGAATTATCTGCTGTAGAAACTTTCCTTCTTCTGTCCTTATAAAGAAAGAAGTAGGTAACATTATAAATGCTAGAATTATTAAGGTAATATAAACACTTTCTATCATAAGAAGTATTCTATATTCGTATGAGTATATAAACATTTCGGAGAAAACTACTGGCTGCCTAACTTAAACAATATTCCAAGTATGACTATTGCTGCCAATACAATCAAGGCAATTACCCCTAACGAAAAGCTATCTAGAATGGTTGTGTTTAGAGTTTTTATGGTTGCCTGTCCTGCACTATCTGTATCAAAAATGTAGGATATATTATATGTTCCAGGGTCAAATTGAAGTGTATCAACATTAACTACACCTAATGATGTTATATTTACATGTTCTCTTAGAGTAACAGAAGCCAAATCTGAGCTATTTGTTGTATTTCCGAAGAAATTTAAGGTAGTTACTCCATTTGTATTTGCTGCTGTTCCTGTTAGGTCTGTAGAATAGGTATAGCTTATATTATAATCACCATTATCAAAAGTTCCATTTACTCTTATAACTCCCGATTTTGAATTATTAACTTCTGTATCAATAGCTAAAGTAACAGCACTACTGCCATCAGTGCTATGTGTTGCATTACCGAAGAAGGTTATAGTCTTAACAGAAGTATTCCCTGTTGTTCCTGTTCCGGAAGCCATAGTTATTGTTTCATTGACTATAGTATTGGTAGTCTCAGTCATGGCTATTGATTCATTGGTTACTGTATTTGGAACTGAATCCAATATATTTGCCGTAGTATTTGAAACATTTGAGAATATAAGAGTTCCAACAATGAAAGTAACGCCTACTATCACTAAAGTTAATACTAACTCCCTCATGTCCATTTGTGCTTTTTTGTTTGACATTGTGAATATAAAGGGGATTCTAGGCATCCCCCGAGCCTATCATACCGGGACAACCTACCCTCACTGGCTACCCAGTGCGAATAGAACTCCAAGTATAACTACAGCAGCCAAGACAATCAAGGCAATTACTCCCAACTCAAAACTGTCCAGAACAGTAGTACGGATTGTACTTACTGTTTGGTTTTGGTCGGCAGTAAAACCACTTGTATCTATGGCACTGTCCACTTTAGAAAAGATTAACACTCCTACTATGAATAAGATGCCAGCAACCGCAAGGGTTGTAACTAGTTCTCTTATTCCTAGGGCTTGTGCTTTCCTTCCCATATTTTTGTGCATAGATGGGTTTATGTATGTTCTTCTATTTAAATGTTAACAAAAAAGAGGAAGAAATACGAATACTTTTCCTCCTTTATTTTCTCCTGCTATTATTCTATCTTCCTGCTTAAGAATAGTGAGAATAGCCAAATTACTGATGAGAAAAGTGCTATTGCCCAGAAAATTATATTTGTGTATGGGTCTAGCAATGTTCCTAGTGCTACATTCCCCAAAATTGCGTATATTGCCACCATTGTAGGGCTTTCTGACTTTATTGCCACTATGATTAAGGTAAATAGGAATACTATTGGCCAAAGCCATTGAATTCCTCCAAAATGCCATGCTTCCTCGTAGCTTAGTATTACTGCATCTGTTATATTCCCGCTTACCAAAGCGTCAAATGATGCGTTTTGTAGGTTTACCATTTTACTGCATCCCCTTCGTGTTTGATTTTGCTATAAATTGTGATAATCCTAGGAAATAAATTATTGCTCCTGCAAGACTAAATGTATTTGCTATTGCATCATCAATCCCAAATAACTTTAATGTCTCCCCAACAAGCGTAACCCTCCATATCATAGCTATGAATGTTCTAGCTCCTGAAAAGAAATCACCAAAAGGCAATGTTATTGCCTGGTCTGGGTCAAATGACTCAGATTTTGCTTCATCTACTTCTTTTCTCCATTGGTCTTCTGCTGCTATATTAACATTAAAGATGCCTAATATATCTAACATTACTATTGAAAGGTTCAAAAAAAATAACAATACCGCAATTATTATAACTCTCATTCTTTTTTCATTGCCTCCACCATCCACCCTACTACTGCCAACAAAACAACAAATCCAAATACTACATCGGTTACATCAATCCATTTCAATGTCCTGAATATCCATAGCCATATTGCCATTGTTGTCATGCCAATCCCTACATATCTTCTTGAAAAGAACATCCCCCATATTGCTATGAAGAACCAGGCCCCCCATTTCTTGAAAGTTATTTGTTCTGAATCACTCCATCCTTCAAGATTCAATGCACCTACCTCCCCTATAAATTCATACCATGGCCTTAATTCTGTAAAATTGCTTAATCCCGGATGAACAAAGAACAGTTCAGACACATAAGAGTTGTTTGCTTTTACCTGGTTGAATGTCATGGTTACTGTTGAATTATTGTCTGATTCTGCCTGGAATAATTGCTTTAAGTTCGTGTCTGAACCATTCCTAACTGTGAATCTCACTAATGTAGTTAGTTTTGTTTTATCCACATATTGTAATCTTAATATTCCCTGTGTTGCGTTGAAAGTGTATGACCAGGAAATATTATCACCCAATATTGTTTCCTGCGGCACAAAATCTATCTTAGGCAATGTTATTGTTTGCGTTCCTGCTTCTGTTGGAATTAGATTACCTAATGCTATATCTTCAACATCATTCTCTATGTTTATTGTGTATAAGACATCCTTGACTAAAAATAGGTTTACTTCCGAAGATATGTCAAATTTCTGCTCTATCATTGTTTTTAATGTTGTTTCTCCAGGGATAGCTCTCTTTACCCTTAGAGTTGCCCCGGAAAAATCTCCTGTCAAATCCACCAGCTGTATTACCTTTTGTATTGCTATGTCTCCGGCAAGCAAATCTATGAGATACCATGTTATATTTTTCTGGGAAAATGTTGGTATTAATGTCCTGAAATAACTTCCTAATACACCATAATCCACCACTATCTGCATCAAAGTAAACTGGCAGTTTATTATCTGGGAAATGTTGTTTGATGTATTAAATGAAATCCTTATTGTTTCGTTAGGGCAGAATATATTGAGATTTGTGGAATTTGTGGAATTGAAATCAAATGGTGTGTTTGTCTCCTCCCTTACAAGTTTAAAAGTGAATATAGAACCCATAGAAACATTTAAACTATTGTTTTGCAGTGCTTTTATGCTGAAATTTGTAACTAGCTTGTCAAATCCGGAAGCTGTCACATTCAACTGGAAGTTTCCGTTCTTTATTAGGATTAGGATTTCTCCGTTTGTTGTAGTGTCAAAACTTTGGTTTGTTCTTGCTGAAAATATAGATATGGTTTGGTTATTCAGCCCATCCAAAGCTGTCAATTTCAATACTGATTGGAATAAATCCCCCTCTTTGCTTCCTGAACTTGATATATTTATGTTAAAGAAAGTCCTGTTAAAATATCCTCCGGTATCATTGCTCCTGAATGTTATGTCATAAAGTTTATTGAAAGATGGTACTGAAACATTATTTATTAGCAATGTTCCATTAACTGTGCTGTCATTAAATGAGAAACTGCCGTTCTTTACTGTTACTGATATGTTTGTTATTGAAACACTATCATAAGTGTCTTTTGCTGTTAATGTAAACTCTTGTAATGTTAGTATTGTTTGTATTTCGCTAACAGCCATAAAACTTCCAGAGTTATATAATTCTAGTTTCTCTGCATCTGGTAAAGCAACATTCCACATCATCACTTCGTCAATCATTCCATCAATACCATTACTACCTAAATCCTCATTCCTATGCCCAATAAAAAAACCCCCATCACCGTATTGGTCTAATGTGCCTGCTGAGCCTGCTCCTGTTCCGATTCTTACTCCGTCTTTCCATAATTCTGAGTTTGTTGTATTCCAAAAAGCACATACTTGATGTGGGCTTGTAGTATCTGATGAATCTCCTACACCGGTTATACTTATAATATCACCGCTACCTGCAACATTTCTCCAAATAAAATTATATGTGTTATCTTCCCCCAGCGATATTATGGGTGTAAAAGGTGCTGTAGCTGCAACATCATTACCAATAAGAAAATCAAATACTCCTGCTGAATCTCTTTGATACAACAAACAAATAGTTCCCTTTTCTCTATTAAGTGGTAAATTAGGAATTTGAACATCACTAGTTCCATCGTAAACAGCACAATCATTAAAAACACAATTTGTCGATGCTATTACTGTACCACCGTGTTGCGTTCCATCGAAATTAGTTCCGTTGTCTACGTCTGCTGTGAAATCTGAATCAAACGACCAAGCAGAAGTAATATTATCGCCAAAATCTTTTACAGCACCCAATACTATAAATGGAAATAATAAGAACAATACAGGTAATAAAAATAATTTGAATCTCATAGTGTCATAACTGAGGGAACTGGGGATTCTGCTTTAATGTGCTTAATACTGCCCAGGTGAACACTCCCAATACTACTAATATCGGCCATACTCTCCAGAAAGTGTTTATTCTTGTGAATGTTTCTTCAAATTCTGTTCCTGTGAAGTTGCCTTCAAATTTATCTCTTATCAAAAGGAAGGGTTTTGTCATAATAATATACACGAGTGCAGTCATAAATAAGAAAACCAATGCAAATATCCAAACTCCTACTTGTGCTTTCTTGTTGCTTCTTTGTTTTCTCATTTTATACCACTCGGAATGATGTTCCAACACCTATATTTCTTTTTGGCGGTCTTTTTTTCTCTTTACCCCTGAATATTGTCATTGGTCTTGCTCCAAAGTCCATTAATGCTGCTCCTACTGGTTTCTGTGGTTGCTGGAATCCAGTTCTAACTCTTGGAACTTGAACTGGTCTTGCTCCAAAGTCCATTAATGCTGCTCCTACTGGTTTCTGTGGTTGCTGGAATCCCGGTTTTATTTGTTTGAATTGCTGTCTTATTTGCTCTTTTCTTACCCCTACTATCTCTCTCTTTGCTTTTGCTTGCTGTGCTTTTGCTTTCAATATTCCAGCCTCAGTCTTTGCCCTTTCTAATTGTGCCTTTCTTATTTTGGTTATTTGTTCTTGTCTTTTCTCAAACTTCTCTGTCTTTTCTTCCAATCTTACCTGTCTTAATTTTTCTCTTTGCTCTCTCCTAAATCCCTTCTCTGCTTTTTTTAATATGAATTTTTTTTGTTGCCTTTCCTTAAATTTTTTGAATCTTTCTATTAGTTTTCCCATTTTTGAACCTCCTGCTCTTCTGCTTTTGCCTTTTCCCTTTCCCTGGCTTATTTTTTCTGCTCATAAAGTATCAAATTCTGATATTTTTTCCATACCAAATTCATCTTCATCCTTGTTTTTCCATTTCTTTACTATCTTTTTTGTTAGTTGAAATACCTTGAAGCACATAACTATTCCAACTATTGCCAAAAGCCCGTATTTTATCAGTTCTATTGGTAGACTCATTTTATCCTCCTTACTTTTTCTAATGTTAATGGCCTTAATCTTATAGGTATCATAAGCATTCTTTTGCTTTCCAACAGCCTTTGTGCTTTGATTGCTGCCTCTGTTTGGTTTGTTGCCATAATTACCTGTCTCTTTCCATGTATTTTTACTACGAAAGGCATCATTTTTGTTTTACCTCTTGAACTTCTTTCCAACTATTCTGAAAGATTTTACACCAGATGGTGCAGTTGCAACAGCAAATCTTCTTCCAGACCTTTCTACAATCTTAAATTTGTCTGTCTCAAATGATTTTCTTGCTTTCATATCCCTAAATTTTAGTCTTGGCATTTTGTTTTACCTCATATTGTTTTATATTCTTTTTTGGTTTAATAATAAATGAGCATGTCCTCCTGACATTATAGGTATTGCATTGAAATTAACTATCCTGTGCTGGTGTCCTGCATTAAAGCTGGTAGACATTGCTCCTCTCATCCATGTATGTATATGTCCCTCTGATACTGATGTAATCATTGCTTCGTGGCTCATTTTCTTCCTGCTATTCTTCTTGCAATCTCTTTTGCCCTTATTATTTCTTCCATGCTTGTCTTTATTGGTGTTAAGGGTGGATGTGCTTTTACCATTACAGGTGGTATTCTTTTTAGTCCCATGTTTATCTCCTCCTTGTTATTTTTTTTGTTGCTGTATCAAATATTTCATTTGTTCTCCTTACATTCTCTGCTGCTTTTAGGTCTCTTCTTATTATTTCTTTTCCTATTTGTATTGGTTTTTTAGGAATTACCCCGAATCTTCTTATTGCCATTTTACAAAAACCTCCGCTTGAAGCCCTGTTGTCTTGTATCTTCTATCCTTCCTCTTGCCTTTTTTAGACTCCTTATAGGCACTGGTCTTGCTGCTGTCGGCAATCTGTTTAGTTGTCTTAATACAATTCCTGCACCTACAACTATTCCTGCTGTTGCTGCTATCGGTGCAAACTTGGTAACAACCGGAATTGGTGGTGCTGCAACTGCCTCAACCTTTGTTGCCACTCCTAATCCTACTCCTAAAGCAGTTATTCCCACTACATCTCTCTTTGTTTTTTTATCGAATGCCATTTGGTTTTCCTCCTATATTCTTTGGTTTGACTACCAAAAAATAGTTTTTAAATTCAATTTCTTCTTTTTCTTTTGGTTTAAATCCATTTAAAAACCAAAATCCAATTCTTTCTGTTATTTTTTCAAACATTTTGTTTTCTCCTTTGAAGTTTTTTTAATGTTCTATCTGGGTCAATCTGTTTTGCTATGATAATTACTGGCTTTACCATTCTTTTAAATCGTTTTATTATGGTTGACATTTTTATGTTACTCCTGATATTCCTATTATCATACCAACAATAAAATAATAAACATAAATAATCCCCACAATCCAAGCCATAACTATTGCAGTCTTTAAAGGTATACTTAAATCTCTAAATATAACTTTTTCTTTCATAAAAACCTCATAGTTCTTCCTCTGCCAGTTGTTAATGTCTTTGGTATTGTTCTTGATACTTTTCTTGCTTTCTTTCTTGCTGCTGCTTCCCTTAATCTTGGTATCCTTATTGGATTGAAAGGTATTCCCAACCTTTCTCCCGGTGAATCTATTGCAAATCTTGACTTTTCTACAAATACTTTAGGTGGAAGTTTGCTCTTGCCTATTCTACCTCTGAACTTATCCTTCAAAGGAAATCTATTTGTATCTTGAAGTGTTGTTGTTCCCTTTCTTTTTATCTGGAATGTTCTTGCAGTTGTATTGTCTGCTATCCTTGCCCCTAAGTTTATTGCCCTTTGTCTTGGGAGTGTTCGTTTTCTTACTCTAATAAACTTATCTCCTTTCCTTTCCCCTTCCCTCACTTCTGTTGTGAATGATGGTTTTTTTATTCTTCTTTTTCTATCAAAGTCAAATTTTATTCTTGGTTTTTGTTTTGGTGTTTCTTTTATTGGTTCTTTCTTAATTGGTTTAAGTTCTGGTTTTGGTCTTGTTATTGGTCTAATTTCTATTTTTGGAATTGTAATTGGTTTGAGTTCTATATCTGCTCTTACTTTTGCTCTTACTCTTGGTTCTACTGCAACTCTTGATGATATTATTGGGATTACTTTTTCTATTGGTTCTGTTTTCTCAAATGCCCTTAACCTTTCTATTGGTGTTATTCCTACCCCTAATATTGGTTTTATTTCTGGGATTGTTATTTCTTCTTGAAGTTTTTTTAATCCAATTATACTTAATGGTGATATTTCTGTTTTTGAAATTAATAAAGATTTAAATCTTATTCTTTGCCTTGTTGGAATCTTTGGTGCTTCTAGTTTCTCTATTATAGGTTTTGGTTTTCTTTCAAAGAATTTTCCACCAAATTTCTCAAAAGGAATTTCTGGTTTTATTATTTGTGGTGGTATTAAACCTCCTATTTGAAATACTTCTCCTGCAAATCTTGGTGGTTCTTTAAATTCTATTATAAAAGGTATCTTTTGTGGTCTAAGTGGTTTAAATTTAAATTCTATTAAGGTCTTTTGCCTTTCTTGGACTACTTTTATTACTCTTGGTGGTTCTCTTGCTGCTATTTGTTGTAGTGGTGTTAGTGGTCTTTTGACAAACTTCCCTAAGAAATCATCTTGAAGTTTGATTACTCTTTCTATTCCTAAAGCAGGGGAAATAAATTCTGCTTGTGCTTCAAATTCAGGTCTAAATCTTGGTTTTAACTGTAATTGTCTTCCTACTATTTCCCCTGCTTCTCCAAACACTAGAAAACCTGGTCTTCTTTCTTCAACTTCAATAATCTTTTTAGTTATGCCTTTTGGTTTAATCTCTAGTATTATCTTTCCTGTTGGAACAAATGTGGGTCTCTTATCAAACTTTAATCCTGGTTCTGTTACACTTTTTTCTAGTTTTTTAATGCCTCTTTCAAACTTAAATTCTCTTAGTTTTACTTTTGCTGCTTTAAATGGGATACCTATAACTCCTAAAGTCTTTCCAAAAACAATAGCTTCACCAGTTATAAATAGTGGTTCTTTTACAAATGCTTCTGTTGTTGATTTTACTATTTTTAATGCTCCTATTGTTGCCAATGTTCCTGCTGCTATTGTTGTTTCTTTTGGTGATTTAATAAATTCTTCTTTTACTATTGTTGCTGCTTTTTTGATTTGTTCTCTACCTTTCTTAGAAGTAACAAAGATTCCTGCTTTTTTTATCTCTCTTGGTGCTGTTTCAAAGGTGAATTGTAATCCTGAACCTACTCCTCTAGCAATTCTTCCAACATCTTCTGATATTGTTGGAAATAAGACTGGTTCTTTAGTTTCTATTTCTTTCTTTTTTTCAAATAAAGTTTTTCCTGATATGGCTACTCCCCTGGTAACTTCAACTTCTCCAGTTTTTATCTTACCAATAGGTCTATCTTTTATTCTTATGAAGAAATCCGATACTACCTTTACTGGTGCTTCTCCTATTGCTATTGCAACCTCTTTTCCTGTTTCTAATCCTAAAGCTCCAACTAATTTTAGTGATTCTACTATTCCTCTTTGTTTTGCTTTTTCAAACTCTGTTGGTTTTCTTTTAATTACTTCTAACTTTCCAGGTATTCCTAGAATAGTTAATGGAACTCCTCCTGTTGTTATTGTTGGTCTTCTTTCTATCTTTGTTTTTACTCTTTGAATTCTTTCCTGTCTTGCTTCTGCTTTTATCCTTTTTAACTCTGATGATGTTATTCCCCTAACTCTTGATACTGGTGGTACTGGTGCTATTTCTCCTCTTGCCCTTGCCTGTTCTCTTGATATTGTTTCTTGAACTGATGAAATCACAGAAGGGGTAAATCCTGTTGCTGCAATACCGGAAATCCTATCTCTCTCTTGAATTAATCTGAATTTTTCTTGTCCTTGTGGTGTTCTTCTGATTAAATCGTTAAGTGAATTTAAGGCACTTTGCTTTGCAGTTTTTTGTGATAAACTAGCAACTGCTGCGGCCCTTACTGCTGGTGTTGCTCCTGCTCCAACATCTCCTCTTGTCGGTCTAATCCTCCCTGCCCTTATTCCTCTTGCTCTTGCTGCCCCTCTTGCTGCCCTTCTTTGCGATGCTGTACCTAGAAATCCTACCATCTATCCCTCATTTTAACCATAATCCTATCTTATAGTTGTTCTCATATATATAATTTATAGAAATTAGGGAGGAAAGTGTGGAGGAAATTAGTTATATCTGCCATCATAATTCTCTAAGCAAAACCTTGAAGGCATATACAAAACCTGTGAATTTCTCCAATCCTCTGCTATTAAATAATCATTAGTTTCGCTGCAATCAATAGTTATCTGATATTCATAAGGAGGGTTGTAAGACTTCCCATAGTGATCTAAATAAGGCTGGAACACTCCAAAGTGTATGCTTTCTTTATGTTCCATGCCAAAGTCATAGAAAGCTGTTGCTGTGCATGTCTCTGCCCTGTTTATCTGGGTATATAACCCAATAGAAACATTCATTGCTATCAATACACCAATAATTAAATAAAATATCTTCTTTGGCTTTAACTTGAAGTCATACATCATAAATGAGAGAAGTATTGGGAAGAAAAACACTTTTTGTGATGGGAATTTGAGGAAGACTATTAAGAATATCATTATCAGTGCATACGCGAGGTAATCATATCTCTTGAAGTTTATGTTTGGCTTTGCAGCCCTCACAAATATAAGCAGGTGCATTCCATACCCCATGAGAAGCACAAATAAAGTTCCTATGATGTGAGTGTTCATTCCTAAGTCCGAACTCATAAAGAACTTTCCATTCAGCCATTGCAGGAAAGTTATTGAGATTGGTATTATTGCCATCCTGTTTCTTGAGAAAAGATAGTATACTGCATAATCTATCCTCACTAAAGCTGCAATCATTATGAAGAACTCTGAATATTGCTTTTTCCTGTTGATGAAGAAAAGCAAAAGGAATATTGAGCCTAGCATTACTGTCTCTGCATGGCCTAAGAATGTCAGGAATGTAAGTGTTGTTGCCATCAAGATTGTTTTCATTACTGATTTGGTGTACCTGTAGAACAAATAAATAATAAATACCTGGAATATTGAAGTCACAAATACCAAAGAGTTGTAGAGGTTCAGCTTAAGGATGTAGAATGGTGTCAGAAGTATTGACATTACATAAACAAAAAGATACTTTCCGTTTATTGCATCCTGTATCATCCCCTGCTTATAGAAATTATCTATTGATTTTGTATACTGGACATAATCAACATGGAAAGGGCAGTCTGGGTTTTTCTGGATTAAATAAATTGTGAACAACAAGAATATAGAGATGATGATTAGGATTGTTGTTAGGGGTTTCATCTTATTTTAAGGTGGGTTTTTCAATTACTTTTATCTCCCAATACTCATCACTATAACTAACTGGAAACCATCCTTGTTTTTCATTTCTTGCGTCTTTCAAAAGCATTTTAAGACCTGCAACTAAACATCTTCTCTTTGCTGTTTTAAATCTCATGTCAAACATTTTCTTTTACCTCCCTCATTGTTTCTCAATAGGCAGACTATCCTTAACATCAGTAAACCATTTCTGCACTGAATTGGTGCTGATTACTTCCTTGCCTGTCAATGGATGTTTTAATAAATACTCTACCATTAATCTGTTTGTCGGAACATCAAGCCTTCCGGTTTCCATTTTCTTGACTAGCTTCTTCCACTCTACCTTTAAATTGTATAATATAATCTTTGCCATGTCCTTCTGGGTTATCTGTTCCTTAGTTGTCTCAAATGCCCTCTTGTCCCTTACCTTTAGGTATGTTTGGTATAACTCCTCCGGCAGCTTTGGGAATGGGAACGCATCAACAAAGCATGGGTTGTATTTTACTATCCTGAACAGCCTTTGTATCTCGGTAAACCTTCCAATCCTTTCCTTCTTTCTCATGTGCTTCTTTAGTGTGTCAAGATGCCATGAGTCTGTCTCTGCCTGGTTTCTGTCAGGCTCAAATAACATGGCGTATCCTGTCTTCTTGCCTTCTGAAAAACTTGAATGTATCCATACCCAGATGTCCAGTAATTGTTCCCTGTATGCACTGTCAATCCAGGGCAGCTTTGGTATGTTCAGAAAGAAGATTAGTTTCTTTGTCCTTATCTGCGTTGATAACTTTGCCAGTTCCTTGTTCTCTGCCTTGTTCCAGTCCCTTGACCATGCAAACCTTACTGCCTCATCCCCTATCAATGGTGCGTATTTTGGAAGCGAGTATATCTTCTCAATGACATCCTTGTTAGTGTATGCTATGTATTTGTCCATGTCAAAGGAATCATGCGGAGTTCCAAAGTATCTTTCCAGGTATCTTCTTGCAAC